>Ga0137386_10003151_pt1 | contig 10783 bp, 15 predicted proteins | sample SagtaG_4_FD_104910 | JGI IMG/M metagenome (GOLD analysis project Ga0137386, IMG submission 104910) | Vadose zone soil microbial communities from Sagehorn Ranch, Mendocino, California, USA - Sage2_R_100_16 metaG | ecosystem: Environmental > Terrestrial > Soil > Vadose zone | place: USA... | reverse complement strand
GGAACTCGGTCCTCACCGCGTAACCGGTCAGCCCCTCCAGCTCGGCGACGTCGATGAAGTCGCGGCCCGCCGGCGTGGTGACGACACAAACCCTCCAACCCCGGGCCTGCGCCAGCTGGACCAGAGTCGCCACGTCCTCAGCCGGGCCGCCGCCGCAGACGATGACGTACAGCGCGCGCGCTGGCTCCTGATCCTCCGTAGTCACTTGGTTGTCTACGCTGCCCGCAGGGCCTCGGCTAGATCGCGCATTCGGGCACTTGTCCCGATCGGCGTTTCGCTGAGGCGGTCGTGCATGCGCTGCACCCGCGACACATGACGCGGGGAGCCGTAGCGCCGGGCGAAGGCCAGCCCGTCCATGCCGAGCTTCACGCCCACATCGACGTTGCCGGCGTACGCATGGGCTTGGGCCTTGAGGATGGTGAAGTTGCCGAGGTCGCGGAGCGAGGCCATGCGAAGCGCGGCTTCGGTCTCGGCGTAGATGTTGAGCGCCTGCTCGGCCTCCCACAACAGCGTGTAGCCGTGGGCCTTCTCGTGCAGCACCGCCATGAGGCCGAACTCGCTACCCCAGTCATGTTGTCCGGGTTGCAGCTCGAGAGCCTTAGCCTCGGCCGCCTCGATGGATCGTCGGAAGGCCTCCTTACGCCCGTTCTCGGCGTGCGCGCGGGCCAGAGTCTGGTTTCGCAAGCCTTCGACCGCGTCTGTGGCTTGCGGTGCATAGGATGCCGCGCTCTCCAAGCGCTGAACCGCTAGCTCATAGTCACCGCGGCGGCGCAAGAGGTCGCCTTGATGGACGGCGGCCAGCTCCAGAATCGAGGCGTCGCCGAGCTGCTCCCCGAGGTGCTGCATCGTGAGGAAGTGGCCATAGGCGGTCCCGTAGCCGAGGCGGTCGAAGGCGACCTTGCCGAGCATCTCGTGGCCACAGGCAAGAAGCTGCCTGGCCGGCTGGCGCAGGGGCCCTTCGTAGCTGTGGACTGCCTCCGAAAGCGAATCCATGAGGGTCGTAACCCGGTCAACCACGGCGGCATCGGCCGTGCCGTACCACACCAACCACGACAACTTGACGCTCGCGCCGGCCGGCTCCAGCAGAGCCGCCCGGATGATCTCCTCAGGCACGGCGGGGCTCGAGGAGCCGACAAAGCCAAGCTGCTCGGCTGTCACCTGGAAGTACTGGCAGAGCAGCCGCCGATGGAAGCGCGACGGCCGGCAGATGCCGCGCTCCCACTTGCTGACGAGGTTGCCGGTCACGCCCCGAGCCCCGAGCTGGATGAGCCCGTCAGCGACCTCATCCTGCGTCTGGTTCTTGGCTTCGCGAGCCTGACGCAGCAAGGCGTTGGGGACCGCCTCGCCAGCGGGGACGACCATGGACGATCTCTCCCGGACGGGTCCTGACCTGGATTCGCATCCTAACCGAACCCCTTGGTCAAACGGTAGGGCGGCGGATTACCAGGACATTATCACCGGGATAACCAGAACGTGATCTTCATCCCGTTCCGCCTATTTGGTCTCCTCCTTGGGCCATATTCGCCGCTGATACAGGAGGTCCGCCGCTCGAGCCATCCAACCGAACCGGCCGGGAGGCTAGAAACCACCCCATGTCTCAGGGGTCCTGACAGGGGCGCCTCCCGGCCTCACCGCTATGCAGCGAGGATGACGACATGAGCCACAACCCCCGTGCCTATCACCTCTTGGTCAGCCAACTCATGCGAGCTGCCGACGAGCTGCAAGGCCAGATCAATCAGCTCATCGGTCTCGCTGTCATGGCCAAGGTGGAAGTACCAGACATCCTCTACGAGACCAACGCCGAGCTGGTGAAGCTGGTGGCTCAGGCTCGCAAGGCTGGCACGTGAAGCCCTGGGCATTACCGTCAGGAGCCGACTCCGTGAGGAACACCAAGGAGGAGACCATGCCATCGCCGCGACCACTCGACTACCAAGAGCTGGCCAGGCTGCTCGACCTGGCCGCCAGCGAGCATCGCCAGTTGGGCGCCACCAGCACCGACCCCGTGGCCAGCTACCAATTTCGCAAGAGCGTCGACTTCTTCACCGCCGCCCGCAACGCCGCCAGAGACTACGTGCAGCACACCCAGCGGCAAGACGCCACTTCTCACCAGGACAATCCGAGCCCGACAGCCTCCGCCCGTCGCGTGAACGTGAGGTAGCTGGTGCGATCTACCAACCAGGAAACGAACACACTGGGCGCTAAGATCCGCGCGGCGCGGCGCACAGCCGGATTGTCCCAAGGAACCCTGGCCGAGCTGATGGGCATCCGGCAGTCGTCCATCTCCCAATGGGAGCGCGGGCACACCCGACCCTCGCTTGAGCACCTCGTCCCGCTGGCGACAGCTCTTGGCACCTCGCTCGATGAGTTGTTAGACATGGCGAGCCAGGAGTAGCGGAAACTCAATTGCATGTGAACCGGCGAGCCTGGATGGCTCGGTCGAGGCGGCGGGCATGAGGTGACGCCCCAACCATCGTCCATGTCCTCGAGCGTCCATCCCAAGTTCTCGGTGCATGGTTGAGAGTGAGCTACAGGCGGCCCGCGTAGCCATCGAAAAAAATGGCAGAGACGCTCGCGGGCCGCCGAGGATTACCAAGTCGAAAAGGGAGGGCTACTCCTCGGTCGACTAAGGGACCCAAGGCTAGCTCGCGTGGCCGATCGCTGTATGATTAGCGTAATGCTCACCCGGATCACGTCATTCAAGGCAGCCCTGATTATTGCGATCCTTGGAGTCGTCGTCTTTTCGACCGGTCTGACCAACCAATTCGCGGGCGACGACCAGGGGCAGATCGTGGACAACGTGGCTGTCCACTCCATTACAAATGTCCCAGCCTTCTTCCAAGGCAGCACATTCTACAACGGTTCCGGCCAAGTACTTACAGGAAAGTACTACCGTCCGCTCATGACGACGGTCTTCTCGCTCCTTTACACGCTCTTTGGCCCCCAACCGGTTGCCTTCCATCTACTACAGCTTCTGCTGCACATGCTCGGCACGTTCATCCTGTTCCTGTGACTTCAGAGTCTCTTGCGGAGCCTAAGGCGCGTACAGATCAGTAGCCGCGTGGCCTGAACATCAAACTGACGATAACCACGAGCGCACCCAAGACGATGAGCAGCGGAATCGCCGGAGCCACCAACCAGGCCACGACGCGGATGGCGACCGCGGCGGCCAGGGCCAGAAGGAGAACGTTGCGGATGCGCTGGAGCAGAATCATGCCGGTACGCACTCCCAGTAGAGCCACCCATCGTTCGTAGCGGTGTAGTCGTATCGCTTCGGGTTGTCGGATCGCGTGCCGGGTGCAACCGAGGGGCAGTAGGCGTCGAGGTCGAGGCCGCCCAACATCTGGTCCGCGTCGAAGCACTTCACCCAGTAGCTGGGTGGCTCACCGGACGTGGGGGCGATCTTCGCAACCGCACTCGCATCTCCGTACCGCGCCTGGCAGGCGGCCGTGAAGTCCGATATCCCCAGTCTGATGGTATCCGGTTGCGGTGCAGCCATCGGCGTCGCATCGGGGTTGGCCGCTATTGGGGGCGATAAGGCTTGGGTTGTCGGTTGCTCGGGCGGGCGTGTCGGGGACGAGTGAGCCGCAAGTGCCAGGGCGCCCCCGCTGAGACCGAGGGCAAGGAGCAAGACCCCAAACAAGAACCCGCTGGAACGCCGACGCCTGAGCTGCGGCCGAGAGCCCGGGCCGGAGATGGCTGGGCGGTACGTCCCCGTCGCGACCTGCTCACGGGTCTCATGGAGAGCCTTGAGCGTCGCTTGGTGCTCCCGCTCGTCTTCGAGGCGGGCTATGGCGTCATCACGAAGGACGGTGAAGAGCCGCTGAGCTTGTCTCGCCTGGGTCCGGCCCCTCGGGCTCGAGGCGATGAGAGTCGTAATTGCGATTGCTGCGATCAGGAGTACAAGTATCAGGATGGCGAAAGCAGCCATGAGTTGTCCCCCGTTTGAACTGTGCTGACAGCTCGGGGGACGCCACGGCGCGGGCGTCCCCCCAGCTGGGTCCTACTGCTGAGAGAGGTTCCGTACCCGACGATGTGCCGCCGCGAGCATGATGGCGCGTAAGGCTGGCGTCGCCTCCGGCACCTCGTCGGCGAGCTGGCGGGCCGTGGTGACTTCGGTGGCGCAGTCACGTAGGGCGACCCGCACCCGCTCCCGCATCAGCTCCTCGTCTGCGGTCGTTATGTGCTGCTCGTGGGTGTGACTGGCGGTCTGGCCTGGCTGCGGCGTGCAGACCTGGACGGCCGGGCTCTGGCTGCGGCGGCGGATGATCCTCAGGAGCCTCGAAGCTCCTCGCCGAATGTGGAGCTTCATCTAGCCCTCCGAGAGCTTGTGGACCCGGCGGGCGTTAGAGACGACGACGATGTTGCGAAGGTACGGCTCCGCCTAGGGAGTCATCCTTGAGAGATGGACAGCCGTCTCCACCTCCTCAGCTTGGTGATGCATGTTCTTCTCGACGCGCTGGTGGTAGAGGTCGTCCTCGAAAGTGTCGAGGGCGTTACCGTTCAGGAGGTCTTGGGCGGCAACGAGGGCGCGCTGATTGCGACGGCTGATTTCCATTCGGGTGAACAAGGACGGTGCGGACACAGCCTCATGACGGTGGGTTAGGGCACCGTCACCGTTGCTCCAGGACATGGTCGGTCTTCTCCTTTGGCCGAGGGTTCTGTGTGAGAGTCGGGAGTTGAGCCGAGGGCCACCGGGAAGGCGGCGTTATGGCCAGCGGGGCCGATGCCGGACTGAACTCCTCAGTGGGCGAGCTGGCGAGCAGGCTCCGGGGCTCTCGGTAATCGAGAAGCGTCCGGCCGGCCGTTGCCGCCTCGATCTCTGCCATAGTCTGGCGGACTGCTGCGCGCTGGCGCTCGATGTGCGCGTCGAGTCTCGCCGCCCCCTGAACCTCAGGCGGTGGGGCGGCCTCCTTGGCCGGCTTGCAGCCGTCCCAGCCGGCGCCTCCGCATCGACAGATGCCGTTCTCGTCGGGCATGAGCACTTCTCCTCTTCGATTGGCTCCTTCGATTCACTCTTGGTCGGTCGCTCCGGCACCACCGCCGGCGCCGGGGCACTTGCTCTACCCTGCCTGAGGGGAGCCGCACACCTGATTCGGTGGTCGGAAACGGCGACCGACCGCCGACCATCCCGGTCACCAAGGGAGCTACGAAGGTGAGCAAGCGTGCCATAATCGGGCAAATTCTACGCAACGCACGTAGAGACGCCGGCCTGAGCGAGCGGCAACTAGGCGAACGGATGCACCACAGTCACAGCAGCATCAGCGAATGGGAGACGGGAAAGCTACTGGTTCATCCCTATGTAGTCATTGATTACGAGCATGGTCTTGAACTGCCCGAGGGGAGCCTCCTTGGTCGCATTGAGGAGGCCATTGGCGGGAAGCTAGATGGCGCCCTTAAACGTCCTGAGCCTCTCGATGTTGAGTTGGAACGGCAATCGCCTTGGGATAGTGGCATTATGCGTCGCTATGCCTCGGTTCTCTATGACCTGACCCACGAGGAGCCAGGTAACTTTACTGAGATAACTAAATACATCTACTTCATTGCTGAGGACGATCAGGATCTTGTAATTGAGGAGCATATCACAACCGTCCCAGGCGACGAGCCGATGCGTTGGCGCCACTTCGACCCTGGAGTGCTGTCAGGCTCTGGCAGCCTAGTTTCCTTTGAAGACCTCCAGGTCCAGGCTTGGTGCAGTTGGTCACATCAAATAGAAGTACTGCCTGTCAAGGTGACAGCTCGACGGGTGAGGCTCGTAGCATTTTTCCTTCCGCCTGTCAGTCGTCGAACCCTCAACTGGAGTGTCCAGTACAATTGGCGCGGGTTGTGGAATCCGCTCCGGACGCAGGGTCGGGATAATGGTCGCATCGACTTTCGATCCTTCACAACTCGTGGCGAGATTATTCTCGTGCCGCCACGACCCGAGATGTCCCTGGTGTTTGTGGAGCGTAGCCCTAAGGTTGGTGAGATCAATGACCATTCATGGACCAGAGGGACGGATGTTTTACATGGCCTCCAGTGGGCCATCGACGATCCCCCCGACGAGAGCCTTAATTTCACGGTTGCCCTGCAGGATCGTCCAACTAGCTCAGGGCCTAGAGAGTCGTAAGGTGTGAAACTCCCTAGGCCCGATGTGCCTCGGCCCTTACTCGCTAGCGCTATCAAGAAAGCGGGGGCCACCTCGCTGCTGATACCCGGCCTTCAACCGATCTTCGAATCCTCGACGGATTGTATCCTCTCGTTCAACCTCGCTGTCCTGCCGTAGAAGATGCACCGCCGCTCCAATGAGTACATCTTCAAGTGTTTCTTGTAGGGTATCTCCGCTGAGTTCCTCCCGTGGGACCACGGTCTTCTGTCTGTCTTTGTGGAGATACAGATCCGTCAAGAGGTGCAAGAACTCGGCCTCCGACAGGACCGCAAGCACCTCGTAGACGACATTGGAAAGCGTGTTCGCGCGCTCGTGGACGCGCGGTAGCTCGAAGAAGTGACGGCGCACTTCGGCGATGAACGTGTCAAAAGGATGGTTGTCGGCCAGCACCATCGCTTGCCTCACTTTCTACGGGTCAGCAAGAATGCGCGCCTGCTACGGAATAGACCTATAGGGCACACAAATATTCTGTCAGACCCTATTAACGAAGCAAGCAATAGAGGGTTGCCTAGCTGATGGTTTCGTTACTGCGCTTCCGGCCCGCCTTGAGGTTTAGGCTCGCCGTCCCCGTACTTCTCCAGCCCCGGCAGCCGGTAGTCATGTCGCCGGAATAGTACTTCGGCCGACAGCGAATCTCCGGCCTGCTTCTCGGGCGGCAAGTGATACCAGTCGCAGATCACGTTCCACTCCCGCTCAACGACCTCAAGGTAGAAGCCACACAGCGCGGTGACCCGATGCACGTCACACCTCTTGGCGGGGTCATCGGGCACGCAGTCGGGATCGTCAGCGCAGGACCTGAGCCACTCGTTCCACCGCGCTAGGAAGGCCCGACCCTTGGGTTGGTTCTGCAAGCGCTCGATGAATGGGTGCTTTTCCTCCCCAGCTGCGGCGTGCAACTCGGTCCTCAGCCATGACTGTTCGAGATCGTCGGCTGGAGGATGAAAGCCCATCTCATACACCGTGTCCGAGACGGCGACCTCGGTGTCCGGTGAGCTGAACAGCCACAGCCCGCCTTCTTGGCTGACGAACTGCTCAAGGTGGGCCAGGAAGCGCGTGAAGTAGTGCAAGGAGCTGGGGCCGTAGACCTCGACAGCGTCCTCGTCCGGGTGCTCCTGGTGCCGGACGAGGAAGGCCGAGAAGTCGTTGCGAAGGCCGCTGAGGTCGGTCCAGATGCGGTAGTAATGGCGGAAGTGATCCAGCCAGTCGACGGCTAGCGAGGCTTCGACCGGCTGACGGCGCTCCAGGCGACCATGCGCCTGCCGCAGCCTCGTGGACTGCTCCCACTCCACGATGGAGTAGGCGACGGTGCTCAGGATGCGATCTTCCCGGTCTTGCACGTTCCTGACGCTGATGCCGAGCGCTGTTGCCTATGTTGCGCGCCGGGCCTCCAGTCCGGGCAGCTCCCCGTCCTTGCCCAGGGCGAACATCATGCTGAAGATGCGCAGTGAGTCTGCGGTCAGCTCCTTGGCGGCCTCCATGAGCACGCCCCTGGCGTCCACCAACGGATCGGCGTCGTCCTCGGGTGTGCGGCGGCGGATGCTGGCCGCGAGCTTGATGAGCGTAGGGCAGTCGGATAGCCGTCCCGGCTCGCGAAGGCCCACGCCCTTGCGGAGGCTGGTCAGCTCACGCTGGAGGCGATCAACCCTGCTCTCCTCGCCACGCCTGCTCTCGCTCACGGCTTCCCCTGCCAGAAACTTGCCAGTTTTAGGGCTGGTCCCACCCAGATCATAGGCGTCCGCTGGCCTCGTCCAGGTCACCGACCGAGAGGAGGTCTAGGGACGTGAGTCGAACCATCAGGCGACCCGAGGGCTGGTGGCGGCCGTGGCAGCACACCGGCCGTTGCCAGGAGTGCGGGGCCAAGATCACCGGCAGCCGGCGGGTGCGCACCTGCTTCTGCGGCGGACGGGTGAGCTACCGGTGAGCAGCAGCCGGATGCCACGGCTGGTATGAAGCAGGTAGTTCGCTGGCTGGGCGTTCTTCTGGTAGCAAGTATCGTCGTGCGGGTGAGCGCCCAGCTCATCACGCCGGCAGTCCCGCAGCTCATCGTGCTGTTCGCTATGTCAGCCTCAGCGTATTGGGTCTTTAGAAGGCGTCCGTAGGCGTAAATGCGCAGTGCGATATTTTGGTATTGACTTGTTGCATCAATGCAACGAATATAGAAAGTAAATCGACTGCTGGGCACGGCCTTGTATTTTGTGTACACATTTATGTTGCACGAATGCCTACAGTTACTAAGCCAAAAGGAGGGGATATGGCTCGTCACATTCGTATCACGGCACGGGAGCGCGACCGGCTCGACCTCGCGCGGTTGAGCCGGTTGCTCATCGCCCAGGCGCGGGCGCGGCAACGACAGCGGGCAATCGGACGCACGGACACGGCGAGTCAGCGGGGAGACCTCGCGGCATGAATTGGACGGTCCTCGTACTCACCTTGATCGTCTGGCACAGCTTTTTGGCCTGGGTGCTGCTCTCGCGCTGGCATGTCCAGCAGCAGCAAGACGGGAAGCGGCGGGCTGTGCGGCTCCACTTCCCGCGCGAGCTGGCGGCCGATGATGTCGTAGCGTTCGTGCGCACCCTGACGGCGCTCGCTTTCCCAAGTGGCGTGCTGGCCGGTCGGCCAAGCGTGGTGTTCGAGGTGGTCGCCACCAAGGAAGGCATCGAGCATCGGCTGCGCCTGCCGGAGCGGTCGGCGAACCTCATCCTCGGCCAACTGCACACGGCTATCCACGGGCTCGTCGTCAGCCCCGTCGAGGAGCCCGCTGATGTTCAGGCATCGGCGGCGGTGGAGCTGCGGGCCACCTCTATGGAGCGGCCCTTGCGCACTGAGCACCCGGAAGCCGTAGCGGCAGCGATCCTCGCCGCGCTCGGTTCACTCGGGCGTGGTGAGGCCGTCGTGGTGCAGTGGGTCGTATCACCGGGGTCACGGACGGTGCAGGTCCCGACGTCCTCAGCTACCAAGACGACCGCGAGCCCTGGCTCAGACTGGGGCGCGGTGCTTCGGCCCCGGCCGATGCCGAGGGTGACGGCGGCCGAGCAGAAGGCCAAGCACGAGGAGCCATTGCTGTTCGCGGTCGGCCGCGTCGCGGCTTACGCAAGCAACTCAGGTCGAGCCTGGAGGCTGGTCCGGCAAGTGGTGGGGGTGCTGCGGCTTGTGGAGCGGCCGGGCGTGCGCCTGCTGTCCCGGCGGCTGCCGCTATGGATGGTCACGCAGCGAGTACAGCGAGGCACGACTCCGCTCATCGAGGTGCCGGCGCAGCTCAACGCCCGCGAATTGGCCGCGGTCATCGCCTGGCCGGTCGGAGCACCGATGGTCTCGGGGCTGGGCATTGAGCGTAGCCGGCGGCTCGTGCCCGATCCGCAGGTGCCGACCACGGGGCGCGTGCTGGGTGTAAGCAGCCTGCCCGGCACCGAGCGGCCCATCGCCCTCACGGCGGCCGACAGCCTCCACCACTTGCACGTCATCGGGCCGACAGGCGTCGGCAAGTCAACACTGCTCGGCAACCTCATCACGGGTGACCTCGAGGCCGGGCGCGGCGTGGTGGTAATCGACCCCAAGGGCGACCTCGTGTACGACGTGCTCGACCGCATCCCGGCCGACCGCACCAAGGATGTCATCGTGCTCGACCCGACCGACGACGAGCGGCCGGTTGGGCTGAACCTGCTGGCCGAGGCTCACGAGGCGCCCGAGCGGACGGTGGATCAGGTGGTAAGCATTTTCCACCGTTTGTACGCGGCGTTCTGGGGGCCGCGCACTGCTGACGTGCTGCATGCGAGCCTCCTCACCCTGGCTCAGCAGCCGGGCATGACTCTCTGCGAGCTGCCAACGCTCCTGGTGGACGAGAGCTTCCGGCGCCAGTTGGTCGGCCGCGTCAACGACCCAGTGGCGCTCGGGCCGTTCTGGGCTTGGTACGAAAACTTGAGCGACGGGGAGCGGGCGCAGGCCATCGGGCCGGTGATGAACAAGCTACGGGCGTTCCTGCTGCGCCGTCGCATCCGGAACATCATCGGGCAGGCCGAGCCCACTTGGTCTCTTGAGGACGTACTCAACCAGCGCAAGGTGCTGCTCGTGTCGCTCGCCAAGGGTGAGCTGGGCAGTGAGGCAGCAGCCCTGGTCGGCTCGCTGGTGGTGGCGCGGCTGTGGCAAGCCATCCAGCGCCGTGCCGTCCGCTTGCCGGCGTTCGTGGTCATCGACGAATTCCAAGACGTCATCAACCTACCCACCGATCTTGGCGAGGTGCTCGCCCAGGCCCGCGGTTTCGGCGTCGGGCTGACGCTGGCGCACCAGCACCTCGGACAGCTTGACGCGCACTTGCGGGCGGCGGTGCTCGCCAACGCGCGGAGTCGGGTCGTCTTCCAGGCGGCGGCCGACGATGCGGCGGTGCTGGCCCGGCAGCTCGGCGGCGGCCTCGTCCCGACCGACCTCATGAACCTGCCGGCACATCAGGCCTACGCGAGCGTGTGCCGCGCCGGAGCGGTCCTGCCGCCGGCCAGTCTCATCACTCGCCCAATGCAGAACGGGACCGGGATTGCGGAGCGGGTGCGGGCGGCCAGTCGGGAGCGCTATGGACGCGACCGCAAGGAAGTCGAGGCGGCCATCGCCGCGCGGCAGGCCGGAACGGGGCGGACGGAAGGCGGTCTC
>Ga0137386_10003137_pt1 | contig 10800 bp, 8 predicted proteins | sample SagtaG_4_FD_104910 | JGI IMG/M metagenome (GOLD analysis project Ga0137386, IMG submission 104910) | Vadose zone soil microbial communities from Sagehorn Ranch, Mendocino, California, USA - Sage2_R_100_16 metaG | ecosystem: Environmental > Terrestrial > Soil > Vadose zone | place: USA... | reverse complement strand
ATGCTTGCTTGTACGGCCGGGTGTTCGTCGAGTACCTTTACGATTTCGGCCGGTTCGATCCGGAAGCCGCGAATCTTAATTTGCTCATCAACTCGACCCAGAAATGCGATCTGGCCGTCTGGCAGATAACGGCCTAAGTCGCCTGTCCGGAATAAACGTGCCCCCGGTTCGGAGCCGAAGGGGTCCAGCACAAATCTTTCCGCGGTTAGGTCGGAGTGGTTGCGATAACCGCGTGCGAGACCTGCACCTCCAACGTAGATTTCACCAGCTTCGCCAATCGGCACCTTCCGCATATCTTTATTGACGATATGGACTTGCATGTTATCGATTGGGCTGCCGATTGACGGCAACCGGTCTGCGTGCTCATTCGGAAGAATGGTCCCCGACGTGGTCACCACAGTGCACTCCGTCGGACCATAATTATTTACCAACTGAAACGGCAGCTTTCGCGGCGGATAGTGGTGAAGGGTGTCAGCTCCGGTGAGCATCACGCGCAGGCTGGTCTTTGTCGGCCACTCCAGGGTCATGATCCGCTCCGCTAAAGGAGTCGCAAGGAAGCAAACGGTGATCTTCTGCGAAATGAGCCAGTCGCGAACTGCTTCCGGATCATTCGCAGTGACACCATCAGGTAGATGTATGCTTGCTCCATTGGTAAGGTAGGGCCAGAGTTCCCACACCGCCGCATCGAACCCCAAAGCCGATAGATGACTTGCCCTGTCGTTGGGAGTGATTCTGAAAGCACGGTGATGCCATCGGATAAGATTGAGCAGGCCGCCGCGTGTGATTTCGACGCCCTTGGGCTGGCCGGTTGAGCCAGAAGTGTAAATGACATAGGCAAGATCGTTCGCTTTAGATTGAACGGCAACCGGTTTTGTGATTTGGTCGAGTGCTAACTGTCCTTCCGGATTTACCGCTACGACGCGTTCGGGCCGCAGCGGTAACGCATCAACCATACACTCCCCAGTCACGAGAATCGTCGCCCGCGCATCCTTCCACAGGAACGTTAACCGGTCTGTGGGATAGCTTGGATCCAATGGGAGGTAGGCACCTCCCGCTTTGAGAATGGCGAGCGCCCCCACAATCATCGCTAGGGAACGATCTAGATACAGCCCGACCACAACGTCAGGGCCAACGCCCAGCGAGCGCAGGACGTGTGCGACTCGATCGGCCCGACGATCAAGCTCTTGATAGCTTAGCGATCGTCTCCCATGCGTAAGCGCGGTCGCGCGCGGGGTAATAGCAGCCTGAGCGCTTACGAGCTCAGGCACACCTAGTTGTGAAAACGAGTCCAGCTGCTGAGAAATCGCTGTGCTCGTGCTTTGCAGCTTTGCACGGTTAAACGATGATTGCTGCTCAATTGAGTTTGCTGTCGTGTCACACATACTATGCCCTCCCCAGGAGATCCCAAAATCTGTCGTGATGGACTAGGTGCAACGAGTGAGTCAAGGAGCCACGCATTTGATGAGTGCTTTTTATTGCGATCCGTGGATCACACAACTGAAAACCAATTCGGCATACGAATCACAATAAACTTCACAGGCCTGTCCTCTGGAAAGGTTAGGCCCAAAAGATGCTAAAAACTTTCCCTGGAAACAGGATTGTGCGGGAACCCAGGTGAGCTCGACATCCTTGAAGTCGATATAGCGTCGGCAAAGGGGATAGAATGCCTTGTAAACAGCCTCTTTGGCCGAAAAAATCATCGTGAGACGCTCTTGCAAGTTGCCGGAACGGACCCAGTTGAGTTCGGTACTGTGGCAAACCAATTCGCTTATATCTGTTCCTTTCATCCTTCCCGTGGTTTCTAAATCCACGCCGATCGCCATCGGATTGGAACACTTAGCCGCGACAGCAACATTCCAAGGGTAACAATGCGTAATCGAGCCTGCGATTCCCTCAGGCCAGAGTGGCTCCCCTTTTTGGCCACGCAATATGGGGAAAGCGTTCGAGAACCCGATCTGATTCAAGGCCCAATGCGCCGCGGCTCGCCCTGCGGCGAATTCGATCCGTTTTCTTCTGCAAGCTCGAGGTGACAGCATTCCCAACTCTTCGATGTGAAGGACGTTGTCCGAGCAATCCTCCCCAGAGACGATACCTAGCCCGATATGCTCGCTCGAATTCAGAAAGCTCTCATTGGCCGCCATTGCCCGAGTCAGCGTCCACTCCGCGACACTCATCAGCTGCCTCGTGTTTCTCCGTTCCGTTCGGCCACGCCAGGCGCATCGTGGCGACTCTTCGCTAAGTTCTGAGGGGAACCTACTGGACGTAGCTTCTGTGATATCGGCTAACATGAGTTCAGGAATTGCGTGATGCATTCTTGGCTGTGTTGAAGATGGAAGCTGCACTGAACCTGCCACGGAAACCTGAAAAGTTTCCACGGTCATCAGAAAACGGCCGTTTTATTGCGGGAATGAGATCAAAAACAGACTGCAATTCCAGTATTAGCTCCCACAAATCTAAGTAAGCGTTCTTGCGAAATAGGTGCGCTTTCTTTATCCCTATGTTAGGAAGATTCTCTCCGCCAAAATCAGATAGAACATGTGGATAGGCAGACGTTGCCAACTGCATCGCTTCCGAAGAGATGTTACGTCGGTCACCGAAAGGGAAAGCGAAGAACTTGACAGGCTTCTCCAGACGACGTTCCAACAGACTCTTGGATCCTACAATTTCTCCCTCAAGTTTCTTTCGATCGGTGGAACCGCAGTCAAAGTGGGTATGCGTGTGGCTGCCAAATTCACCCCCGTTGCGACTCCAGTAGCGGATTTGATCCCAAGTCAGCGGGAAGAAACCCCTGGTCCCTTTGACCAAATCGTGCTCGAACTCCAGGTGATTTTCGACTGGTTGCGTTGCAACAAATAAAGCGACCGGGATTTCTGTCTCCTCCGCAACCGCTCGGAGACTCACAAAATTGTCTCCATAGCCGTCGTCGAAGGTGAGGGCAACGCAGGGGACGTGCACTGCACCGGAACGCAGGAGTTCAATGCTCTCAGAGAGACTCACAATTCGATAATGTTTCTGTAAGAAGCGAACCTGGCGCCAGAAAGTTTCTGTAGATACGCCCATCCGGTGAGCGCGATCAGTAACCAGGTGATGTGCGAGAATAAGTACCGGGTAGCGGCTCCGCAACGAGCGGTACCAGTTCCGCAGGACAATAGAGGGCCAGCAGAGCAACAATGTCTCGATGCATAGCTTCCAGGCGGTGCGGCATCGCTGACACATGGGAGCCGGCTGCTGGTCTTTAATCGAAGCAGGTTCGATCTGATTCAAATAGGGAGACAAATTCCTCTGCATCCAGTCCTCTACTTCTCTTGGCGTTTGCGTCGTATCCCCGGCTTGTAGGTTCTTCGCGGTTTGTACGAGTAGATCGTCCGCCATCAAATCTGCTTTTAATGTCAATGCCAGCAAACTATCGTTAAGCTGTAAGGGGAGGGTTAGAGAAGCGATGGCCTCCGGCGTCTGTGCTTCTTTCGGGAGGTGTTCCACTTTGATGTCGACGCCTTTGGTCTCCGCCACTGCGCTTTGCGAGGCTCGGACAGTACCGCGTCGTGGAATCATTAAGAGCTTTGAGGGCAGCGCGAGTTCTCCAAGCACAATGACCAAGTCGATGCTCCGTTGACTGAAGAACTGTAATACTTTCCCGTCATGGGCATCGGCTGCCAGCAGGAATGGCCATCTCACGCGCATACATTCCTCTGCTAAGATTTTCGCTGTAAATTTCTTCGCACTGTTTCGCCGCGGACAGCCCTGAATACACCAGAACGCCCAGTGCATCAGTCCTTCTGATAAAGACCAAAACCAAAACTTAGCTTTCGAAAGCACTCGTGACGAGGAAAACGCCGGGCGTGTGCAGCCGTTAATGAGGAGCTGTTGCGCCAGCGGAAGCTGCTCGAGAGGTCGCTGGACGACCCCACAGATTTCGGCGCCTGGTACCTCTCGCATAATTCGTTTAGCCATCCGCCAAGCTCGTGAAGGCCGCGCACTGGACAAGATCAACATTCGGAAGGAGTTCATTTCAATTGTTTGTGCATCTCAGGGCGAAACGGTCTTCGTAGCTGGCTAAGGGCAACACCGACAAGAATAGCGGACTACAAGCTGTGTCTCTGCGTCCCCAAAATCGTGGCCAACATGGCAGCAGGTCTTGCCGCTAGCACAACGGGGCATGACTGGCCGATCAATGGACCTAGTAAGCCGTTATCGCCCCAATCGAGATTCACGAGCCAGTTTGAAGTGTCCGGAAGTATCCGGACGTTGGCTCCTGACAGCCCCAGCGCGAATGGCCGGTCCTGCCCACTTTTCTTGAAACCGAAGCGCTCATAGATCTTTTGCATTCCCGGATGGCAGGAAACCAAGGACACAAAGCGTGGCTTGGTATCCGTGTGACCGGCTTGCAGGATGCTGAGCAAGGTGCCATATGCCAATGTTTCGGCGTCCTCGCCATCGCACTGCGCGACCAGAATTCTTTCGGCTGACTCATTCAGGATGACATAGCCAACTGTTTTTTCCTCGTCGAGAACCCGAAAAACCCGATAACGCACGAAAGAAAGACTGGGATTGTATCGCCAGTTGAGGTATTCCGGCGAGGGCGCAAAGCGGAAACGAAAAGGCGATCTACAGGGCAGAAGGTCGTGCGTAAAGTTCTGTTCCTCTCGCACCGACAGCTTTTCGGTAACGCTCGTGGGAATTCTTGAAGCGAATTCGGCAATTCTCTTTTTTCTTCCCGTGTGGCGCAGGACCCATTTCGCGGCCACTCGCCATTTTGGCTGCCCTGGGTGGGGAAGGTACGTCTTGTTCAGTTCGTAGTTGCGCACGCCTGTAAAAAAACTCCAGTTTTGTCTGCGGATGATCTTATGCGTCTCCTCGCTGCCCCCATAAACCAAGCCGACAGGGCAGGATTTTTGCCAGTGGAGAAAGAGGTAGGTCCCTAGCCCGGAGCGCAGCGAATGGAAATTGCTGCCGAATCCAACAATAATCTTCTGACCGTCATACTGGAACGGCATCCTCTCCAGGCCGATTGTGGCGATTGCGCTCCCACCGTCAGTCAAGATCATGAACAGCCTGCACCAGTCACTGCTCGCATAGTAGTAATCGACAAATGGTCGGTGGCCGAGGTTGCAATTTGGGCCGACACATTTGGCCACCCTTTGTAAAGCGTCGAAATGCTCAGGGCTGTACTCGATCATCCGCACGGCAGGCTTCCCCCTATCGGCGTTCGACTGTTCGGGAACGAGAGCCAGGCGGCTCGGCACTGTTGTTGGCAACAGCTTGCGACAAAACTGACACGGTGGTAGAAAGTCAATCGAACGCCGCACAAGTTGGAAATAGCTGAGCAGAAGCACATGGTGGATCTAGCCGCGCCGCAACCGTACATGAAGTTGGTGGATTGTGTAAGGGATTCCTGCTGGCTCCGCCAGCTCCTGCAAGGCCTTTTTAACTTCTTGGTCGCACTGCTTCTTCCTATCGGAGGAAATACGGATGAAGTGGCCTTCGATTCGTACCCACCAGCCCCAATGTCCTTCCAAGGAGTCGTAATAGGTTTCGTAGGACTCCTCAATGGATAGTTCAGGTGTAGGGAACGCCTTACTGAACAGTTTGTGAGCGGCTTCTCGGGTGAGTTGTTTCCGCATGCGTGCGGATTCCAGGAGCAAGGCCGGACCCATGTATTTCAAGAAAATCGGAGTCGTCTTTTGGATAAACTCTCGACCGTTATCGCGGCCGATGAAGAACAGATCCATTTCGGCTCCAGGTTTGAGCACGCGCCGGACTTCTTTTACCGCGGCATCCGGATCAGTGGTCCAATGAAACGCGAAAATGCTGAATAGATAATCGACCGACTCGCTTTCCAGAGGAATGTGCTCGAAAGATCCCTTCCAGATCTGAATGTTGCGAAATGGCTGGAGTCTGCTAACCGCTAGGGACCGCATGTTCTCAGCCGGATCAATGCCCACGAACTGAACGCCGGACTTGGCTCGGGGGGCTAGCTTCGCGAGTGCTCTCCCCGTTCCACTCCCAACATCGAGGATGAGTCGATAATCATCCTTGAAATGGACTGAGCCCAAAGCTTTGTCGGAGGCCTGACCCCAGCACGAGTGAAGATTCGGCTCGTCGTCGTAGTGCTCGGCAAGTCGGGAGTAAGTCTCGACGATCGGATTGGCGAGTCTTAATGACGGTGAGCTCAATTCTGTTGGCTCCTCAAGGTGATTCGGCACAAACCTTTCACGATGCAGAATTCACTCGGGTCGACGTCCGTGAGATCGATCCTGCAGCCGCTTCGGCTTTCGATGAACACAATCAGATCGATGAATCCGAAGGAGTCCAGCATGCCGCTGGCAATCAAATCCGTATCGGAAGAAATGTCACCGTTCGGTGAATTTCCTGGACGATGATTGCTCCGAACCCAGTTGATCACTAGATCGACGAGGTGCGCTTCTGACATGGCCATCGTCATGCATCCCCCAGCAGTTCCATAAGTTTTTTCCGGTCGATTTTTCCGTTGTCGTTCAGCGGCATCTCATCCACCCGGTAGATGCTTCGCGGCACCATGTAACCCGGGAGTGTCTCCCGGCAGTGATTCAGGATGTGCTGGTCATCCATTGTGTTGGCGACGCCGGATACGAAGGCAACCATGCCGTCCGCGCTGCCGAGGGCGACGGGCCAAGGAACCACGACCACTTGTTCGGCTCCGCTAGCCTTGCGAAGAACGGTCTCGATTTCTTGCAGCTCCACCCGGTAACCACGAATCTTGACTTGCTGGTCGATTCTCCCGAGATAATACAACCAGCCGTTTTTTCCCCGCGTGACCAGGTCCCCCGTGCGGTACCAAGAAGTCTCGCCGGTTTCTGGGAAACGAACGAACTGACGACGAGTGTTCTCGGGGTTGTTCCAATAACCGTCGGTTACTTGCGATCCCGCTAGGAACAGCTCGCCGGTTTCGGAAACCTGGTTTCGCTCGTAATCGACGATGCAAGCCTGCTGACCTGCGAAGACCCGCCCGATCGGGACAATTCCGTTCAAACACTCCCGCGGAGACTTCACTGGATCCCAGCGGTAATGTGAAATGGCAATCGTGGTCTCCGTTGGCCCGTAGAGGTTCTCCACAATAGAATTGGGAGCCGCTTCCTGCCAGTGTTGCGCGTGGATAGCCGGCAGGGGTTCGCCGCAAAAGAGACTGTACCGCAGGCTTGGAAAACATCCTGGTTGTAAGAGGTGCATCTTGGAGATGAGGGCCGCCACGGAAGGAACGGAAAACCACATCGTCAGTCCGCGATCTCGAATGAACTTGGCTGGCAGCATCACAGATTTCTCGGGCACGCAGAACAGGCAGGCTCCCCGCTCCCAGCACACGAACATATCGTGCACGCTCAAATCAAATGTCAGATCGAACTGCTGGGAGATGCGGTCCTGCTCGTTTATTTCGTAACGGTCTTTGATGTATTCGATGTAGGACCGCACGTTGGAGTGGTGGATGGGAACACCCTTAGGTTCGCCTGTGCTCCCTGAAGTGAACAGCAGATAAGCGATGGCCGAGGAATCCACTTCGGTGTCGAGGGCAAGACCCTCGCCCTGCGACATCTGCCCTGAAGAAACAAACCGGTGCCGGGGGAACGCGGCGCGGAGCTCCGCAGCGTCGCCGCAGTCAGGCATGATCACGGTCAAGGAGCAGTCGATTTCTGGCAGAAGCCTGGGCAAATGCCCCAGGGCTTCCCCACCCACTACCAACACTCGGCATCCGGAAAGCAGAAGCATTTTCCGTGTGCGGTCGACAGGGAACTTGGGATTGAGTGGCACATAGCCCTTCCCGGCTCCGAGGATACCTAGCACGCTGGCGTATGCCGTCGCGCTCCGGGAGGCGAACATTGCAGCGAGAGGTAACAAGTCTGGTTCCTGGTCGAGGATCGTCTTGGCGATGGCGGCGGCGCGGTCTCGAAGCTCGCGATAGGTTAAGCTCGTGTTATCTACAACCAGCGCGTCGCGAGACGCGAACCGCTCAGCGGATTCCAAGAAGCCTTGAATCAAGCCTCTGTGCTTCGTGCGTGTGGCGACAGCTAAAACGGGTCGAGTCGAACGCCGCTGGCTGTCTGTCCTTCGCACAAACTGTTCACCGTGCTGCACAGGAGGGACGGTCGCCACTAGGGGTTCAGTCGATTGCATCTGTTTCCTATTGAAAGGGGCAGAAACGGATATCACTCCCAGCCGGAACGGCTGACCACGACTTCTGCTCGATCGAACAAGCTGCTTGGCATGGCTGCCGATTCAATTGGGTGTCCTGTCTGGCATGCCTGCTGAAAGACCATTCCTGTGTGCCGCAGTTCTTCTTGATCGGGCGGGATGTCCAAGATAAACGTCCGAAAACCGACCGCGACGTAACGCGCGATTTCCTCTGCGACAGTGTCATAGCTTCCGACCAGATATGGACAGAAGGTCTTGTAATTTTCGAACGGCACCAGCCAGTATGGACTGTGATTCGACTTCGTTTCCTTTGCCATTTCGGACAGCTGATGGTGCCAGGAGGAATCCGACGCCGTCATCGCCAGCTGATGCGTGAGTTGACCCTTACGATCCTCGGGGAATCGCTCATGAGCGACCCGCCACGCTTCCGCTTCGTCCGGCCGGGCGATTATCCCGACACGAATGCCGGAAGCGAGTCCTGCATCCGGCGGCTCTTGACTGCATTTGCCGGCGGGTTTCGGATATTTGATGGCCGTCGCCCGAATCGCCTGAGCCATAGCCAATCCAGCATCCGATGACCCGGAGACGAAGATTCCAGGAAAGAGCTCGGGCGGCAGCGGTGGCGTCAGTCGCAGATTGTTGATTTCGTAGAACTCTCCAGAAAAACTGACGGGACCCTGGCCATCCAGCAACTGCTTAATGATGTGCGTGTATTCGGTCAGTCGCTGGTATCTCTTATCGTGAGGCGTTGTGTCGTTCAGCGCCGCCAAGTCGTTCTTGAAACCGCCCGCGACCATGTTCAGGTAGATTCGCCTTCCATAAAGGTGACCAAGCGTGGTGATCATTTTGGCGACAGAGTAAGGATGCATATAGGCTGGCTGAATAGCGACCAAGGGTGCGAGCCGGTTTGTGTTCTGGATGATGATTTGCGCGATCAGCCAAGGATCGGCCTGGGAATTGTCCGTATAGACGAGAATCCCCCGGCAACCATGCTCCTCACTCCATTTAGCGACATCCACAACGTTCTGCAGGTAACCCTCTCTAGGTGCAGCACTAACCTGAGGGCACGTGGAGAAGGTCTCCAGGCTCGGAATACGAGATCCATCGTTCTTCATGTTTGACATACCTCAGCTAGTCTCCGCTCAGCACGAAGGAAAGATTGGCGAATCTGATTCACTGACGTGCCGACAAAATCGATTAGCACATCCTGCGCGCCGGCTCTGACCAGACTCTGTGCACGCTGTGGTGTCGCAATTCCCAAACACTTCATGCCTGCTGCCCTTGCCGCTAGAACTCCTGAAACAGAATCCTCGAACGCGAGCGAATCCCTTGGTGCGACCCGCAACCTTTCAGCCGCTTTGCAGAAAATGGCTGGGTCGGGCTTACCCTTGACAACCTCATCTCCCGTCACCACTGTCGCGAAATACTGGCGAAGCCCTACGAGATCGAGAATGTAATGAACTCTTTCGCTGCCGCCAGACGATGCCACGGCAGCGGGGAGACCAGCGCGGTTGAGTTCGTTCAGCAGCTCCCCGATACCAGCGACTGTCCTTACGCCCTTCACTTCTTCGTTGAAGAACAGATCCTTCTTGTGGCTATGAGCGTGAATTTCACGTTCGTCGAGGTCTCCAAGAAAGTGGCGCAAGATGTCTTCTTTCTTTCTACCGTCACGAACAAATTCAAGCTCTGCCTCGGTTACCGACTTTCCAACCGATAGAAGAAATTTGTTCCAGGCGCGCATATGCGCCCGATGGCTGTCTACTATCACGCCATCCAGGTCAAAGATGAGGCTCTTCAGCATGCGGAAGGTCTTACGACGCTGGGACAGCGAAGCCAGGCCAGGTCCCTTGCGCGTATTGGTAGCTGGCCGGGGTTCCTATATCCACCAGATAGTCGGAAACAGGGTATGCCGCCATTCTTCCAACGAGCTTGGGCAACACGTCAAAGCCGATATCTGCGGGAATGCGCTTCGGGATCACATCAAAAATGGCCGGAGTTGCCAGCAGAATTCCGGAAAAAGCTAAATCGCCTGAAGGTTTTGCGGGCTTTTCCACAAATTCCTGAACAACGCCTCCCTGGTCAACCGTCACGATGCCGCACTGGTGCGGTTTCGCAACTTTATTGACTCCCATTGTTGCTACCTGCCTCTGGCAACGGTGGAACTTCAACATATCTGTGAGGTTAGTGTTCGTCAGAACGTCAGCGTAAAAGATCCAGAAGTCGCGCTCGCCGCCAACCCAAAGGCGGTGTGTCAGCACGGTTCCCGCACTTCCGAGCAAGGTTCCCTCCTCAGCGATCTGCAACCTGACATCCTGGCGATGGTGTTGGAGATAGGCCTTTACGCTGTCCGCGTGAGCATGTGTATTTACAAGAACTTCAACGATACCGTGCCGACGACAGAGTTCGAGCCAAATACCGAGAATAGGTACGCCCTGAATGGATAGCAGACACTTGGGGATCGTGTCCGTCAGCGGCCTCAGACGTTCGCCCTTGCCTGCTGCTAGGATGAAAGCTTTCATACTATTTGGTGCTACGCATGAAGCTGGCACAATCTGTTCAAAGGGAGCTCGGCGGAGCTTCGTGACGCAAACCCGGAACAAAGGTCCAGCGCATCCCGCATTCCTCGTCGCCGTCGAT
>Ga0137386_10003122_pt1 | contig 10814 bp, 7 predicted proteins | sample SagtaG_4_FD_104910 | JGI IMG/M metagenome (GOLD analysis project Ga0137386, IMG submission 104910) | Vadose zone soil microbial communities from Sagehorn Ranch, Mendocino, California, USA - Sage2_R_100_16 metaG | ecosystem: Environmental > Terrestrial > Soil > Vadose zone | place: USA... | reverse complement strand
TGGCCCGGTCATTCACCGTTGGCGCCGCCCTGGCCGGTGCCGTCCTGCTCGCCGCGGCGTTCGCACCCGCCGCGGCCTTCGCCGATGGTTCGACCCTCGACGTCGGCGGAGCGAACTGCTCGGACGCCGGTCCGAACAGCCAGGCGCAGCCGTACTGCACGATCGGCAAGGCGGCCGCGGTGGCCACCGCCGGGCAGACCGTACTGGTCGCCGCCGGGACGTACCCGGAGAAGGTGACCGTCGCGCGGTCCGGTCTCGCCGGTGCGCCGATCGTGTTCCAGGCCGCCCCGGGCGCCACAGTGACCGCGACCGGGGGTGCGAACGGGTTCCTGGTGTCCGGCAGGCAGTACGTGACGATCAACGGGTTCTCCGTCACCCGTACCTCGTCGTACGGGATCTACGTCAGCGGGTCGAGCAACGTCGTCGTCGCCGGCAACACGGTGACCTACGCCGGGCAGCCGGTCAGCGGGCAGATCGCGGCCGGGATCCTCCTCAGCAACACCAGCGCCTCGACGGTCACCGGCAACAACACCAACCACAACAGCGATACCGGCATCTACCTGAAGTCCGGCACGACCACGACGACGGTCAGCTACAACGAATCGAGCTTCAACGCCAATCAGTACCAGCGCAACGCCAACGGGATCAACGTGATCGGGCCGGACAACATCATCATCGGCAACCGGCTGCACGACAACGAGGACTCCGGGCTGCAGTTCTACACCGGCGGCAACGACAACCTGGCCACGCTCAACGTCTCGTACAACAACGGCGACCACGGCATCGACGACCTCAACGTGACCGGCGGCCGGCTGATCGGCAACACCATCTACCGCAACTGCACAACCGGGATCAACGTCGAGGGCACATCGGGCAACTACCTGGTGGAGAACAACATCTCCGTGGACAACGCGGTCTTCGTGGTCAACCCGACGCCGATCACCGGGTACACCAACGCCTGCAAGCGCCGCGCCGGCAACATCGGGATCTGGGACTCCGCGCCGTCGAGTACGACGGTGAACGCGAACCTGGTGTACCTGACCGTGCCGGGAACGCTGTACGTCTTCGGGTCCCCGTACTCCTCGCTGGCCGCGATGCAGGCGGCGACCGGGCAGGAGCAACTGGGCCGGCAGGCCGACCCGCTGTTCGCCAGCATGGCCGGGTTCGACCTGCGGCTGACGGAGGGCTCGCCGGCGATCGACTCGGCCGACTCCGGCGCCCCGGCCGAGCCGGCCACCGACGTCACCGGCGCCACCCGGCTGGACGACACCACCGTCGCGGACACCGGGATCGGTCCGCGCACCTACGACGACCGCGGCGCGTACGAGTTCGGCGGCGGTACCGGCGGCGGTGGTGGTGGTCCGCTGCCGCCGACCGCCGCGCTGTCGGTCAGCCCGGGCAGCGGTACCGCGCCGTTGGCGGTGACCGCGGACGCGTCGGGTTCGACCGACCCGCAGGGGCAGGCGCCGATGTACAGCTTCGCCTTCGGCGACGGTACCGGCGCCGGACCGCAGCCGAATTCGACGGCCACGCACACGTATGCGGCGGCCGGCAGCTTCACGGTGACGGTCACGGTGACTGACACGGCCGGGCTCTCCGCGACCGCGCAACAGACGGTGACCGTGTCGCCGGGCGGCGGCGGACCGCAGCCGCCGACAGCCGTGCTTACGGTCAGCCCGTCGAGCGGTACCGCGCCGCTCGCGGTCACCGCCGACGCGTCGGGCTCGACCGACCCGCAGGGGCAGTCGCTGACGTTCAGCTTCGCCTTCGGCGACGGTACCGGTGCGGGTCCGCAGGCGAGCCCGACGGCGACGCACACGTATGCGGCGGCGGGCAGCTTCACGGTGACCGTCACGGTGACCGACATGGCCGGCCTGTCCGGCACCGCCCAGCAGGCCGTCAGTGTATCGGCGCCGAGCGGCGGCGGAAACCCGGCGTACGTCTCGCAGATCGCGACCAACTACTCGACCACCCTGCACACCTCGGGCTCCATTACAGTGTGGCGGGCGCAGGGCGTGGCGGTCGGCGACCTCGCCGTGCTCTCCGTCGAGCTGACAGGAACAGGTGCGACGGGCACGGTCGCCGGGACCGACGACGCCGGCAACACCTACGCGGTCGCGCAGGACGTGGCCGACGGCAGCGGGAACCGGTTGGTAGTGCTGTACGGTCTCGTGCGCACCGCGCTGGTGCCCAACAACCGCATCGCGGTCAGCTTCCCGAGTTCGGCCACCTACCGCATCGTCGGTGACGAGCTGTCCGGGGTGACCACGCTCGATCGGCATGCCGGGGCCAGCGGCACCGGCAGCGTGTTTGCGTCCGGCAGCACCGGCGTGACCGCCTCGGCACAGGAGTTCGTCTTCGGCGCCGTCGGTGTGGTCGCCGGTACCACGCCCGCGTGGGCGTCCGGCTGGACCGCCCTGACGTCGTACGCGGTGGGCACGAACTACCTCGGCCGGGCCGACCAGATATCGAGCACGGTAGGCACCTTCAACGCATCCGGTACCGCGTCGGGTTCGTGGCTCGCGGCGTGTGTCACCTTCCAGTAGCGGCCGGGTTGTTCCAGCGGTTCCCCGCGGACAACCTCGGTCCGGTCACCGCCTCGGCCGCATCTTATCCGGCCATCGTCACAGCAGAGCGGCGAGCGTACGGGTAATGATCCGTACGTCCTGCCACAGAGAGCGGCGCCGCAGGTAGTCCAGATCCGCCGCAAGCTTGTCGTGCAGGCAGGTTCCGACGTACCGGGCCTCGGCGTCCGTGGCGCTGTCGAGCTCGGCAGCCTGGCGGATGAACAGCAGCGCGCCGGCTCCGGTGAGCCCTGGGCGTACCGCCAGGGTGCTGAGCTCCTCGTCCGTGTAGGCGGTCACGTACCGCGCCACTTCGGCCCGCGGGCCGATCAACGTCAGGTCACCGCGCAGGACGTTGACGAGCTGGGGAAGCTCGTCGAGCTTACTGCTGCGGAGGATACCGCCGACGCGCGTGACCCGAGCGTCGGACTGTGCCGACACGAGCGCTCCCGACCGGTCCGCACCGACGACCATGCTGCGGAACTTGATGATGCGGATGGGACGTCCCCCGCGGCCGATCCGGTCTTGTCGATAGAGAACCGGCCGGCCGCTGTCTATCAACACAACCAGCGCCACCAAGCCGAACAACGGTGCGAGCAGGATGATCGAGACTACCGCGACAACGACGTCGAACGCGCGCCGTCCCGGCGTGTCGGTGCGCACTCCGGCGGTGCGCGCCGTCGGTACCCGAAGCTGATCGCCATGCAGTTGTATGGCTCTCATTCGACGTCCCGCAACACTCGAAGCGGCTCGACGTAGGTGAGTCCGACGTGGCTACCCCAGAACGCAGCGCGCTCCCGGAGCGCGCGCAGCGAGCGCGGGTGCGGGTAATCTCGCAACTCCGACTCGTAGCACGTCATAGCGGCGAGCTTCACCTCGAGCGTGTGGGTGATGCCTACGAAGAGGTTGGGTTGCAGTTCGTTACCGGACTGGGGCCAGCCCCACTCGGTGGCCGAAGGCGTCTCGAAGACGGCGAAGCGGTGCACCCAAGGTGCGGCATAGGGCCGGCAGGCCGTCCACGCCGCCCGCGCGACGATTCCGTGATCGGCGTTGGCGTCGCCAGGGAAGTGCGTGAGCACTACGCGCGGACGCAGCGGCGCGAGCTTCGCCTCGATGTACTGCGTCAGCTCCACCAGCGGCTCGGCATCGAGGCGTTGATCGGGAAACAGACCGAAGCTAAGGCTGGCGAAGCCGACCACCTCGGCCGCGCGCTGGGCGGACTTCTGCAAGGTATCGACCATGTCGGCTGGGTAACGGCTGCCGGCACCGTCGGCCATGATGACCGCATGGACCTCCTCACCGCTCTGGACGAGCCGGGCGAGGATTCCTCCGGCACCGAGGATCTCGTCGTCGGGGTGCGCGGCAACGACCACGGTGGTCATCGCGGTGCTCCGACCAGATCGGGGCGGGGGCCGAGCCCGCGCGCCCACCGGGCGACAGCGGCGTCGACCGGGTCGAACGCCGTCCCTGGCCTGATCCCGGAGTGGGAGAACAACGCGGCCGCCGGCTCCGGCGAGCCGTCGTCGACAGAGATGTCGGTGACGAGGATGCTGCCGCCAAGCGTACCGATCCGCGCCGCCTCGGCTTCGCTGCCCACCAGCGTCCCGGGCGGAGCGGGGGGTTCGGCGGGTCCGGGGGGTAGCGAGCGCCACAGCCGCACCGTGTGCCCTGAGATGGTACTGAACGCTCCGGGGTAGGGAGAGGTCAGTGCGCGGATCCAGTCATGGATCTCACGCGCTGGCCGGTTCCAGTCGGTGATACCCATGTCCGGAGTCCGCCGGGGAAGCACGTCGCCGCCGTCATGGTCCTGTGGACGGCGTGGGGCGGTGCCGTCCAGCAGCGCGGGGAGGCGGTCGGCAAGCATCTGCGCGCCGGCCTCCGCTACGCGCGCGTAGACAGTTGCGCAGGTGTCCTCAAGCCCGATCGCAACTGGCCGTTGGTCGACGATGTCGCCGGTGTCGGCTCCGGGAGCCAGAAAGAGCATCGTGTTGCCCGTGAGCGTCTCACCACGCAGGATGGCCCAGTTGACGGGGGCCCGACCGCGGTGCCGCGGCAACAGCGACGCGTGGAAGCCGACGCAACCCCGGCAAGGAATGGCGAGCAACGCATCCCCGAGCAGGCGGGTCCAGCCCACCGCGACAAAAAGATCCGGGTCCAGTCGCGACAAGAGATCGACCGTGCGCGGATCGTTGGCATCTGCAGTCCGTACGACGGGAACGCGGTTCTCGACGGCCACCGATTCCAGGTCGACGAAACCGGACAGTGTGCGGGCGCGAGCGCTGGGAGGCGTTACGACTGCGACGAGCTCGACGTCTGCCCGCAAGATCACCTGCAGCGCTGGCATTGCCTCGTGCACGGCACCGAAAAACACGACGCGCCCGCGGCGTTCGTCCGTGGGTTTCACTGGCGCTGCCTCCCGACTCCCCGGCAACTCTCCAGATGACCGTAGGCGCAAAGGGAGGTGTGCAAACCAATCAACGGTACGAGTACCCACTACGTCGCTTGCAGGAGCCGTGACCGGCTTACGACCTGTTGTGCGCGGCCATGACGGACTGGAGGTCGGGCGCGTCGACCAACGTAGGGCATGCGGGGCCCTGATGGCCCCAGGTGTACGTGTAGTCAAAGGCCGGATGGGGTACCAGCGCGGTCCAATGCGCGAGCATCGTCCGCAGATCCGCCGCGCTCGGCATCCGGTAGTAGTTCGAGGCCGCGCAGGACTGGCCGAAAGTCTGGAATACGGGTACCACCGACGACCGTGGGATGCCGTTAGCCGCCGCCCGGCGTGCCGTGTCATCGATCTTGTCGAAGGAACACTTCGGGCTTGTGTTGTTGCATGGGTACGGGTCGAGTCCGATGAGGTCGACGTGTGTATTCGCCGGGCGCAGCGCATCGAATTCGCAGCCGTAGGTGCCCCCGCATTGATTGGACCCGTCGACGACGACGATGAACGACTTGTGTGACGGGTCATGCGCACGGATATAGTCGGCCCGCATACGAATGTCAGCAACGGCATTCGGGCAGGTGCGCGGGTGCGGCTCGTCTGAGATGTAGTAGCCGTACACCTTGGGATTGCCCGCAAGCCTGTCTACCGCCGTGGTGAACTGTGACCAATCGTACCCGGGCTTCGCACAATCGGTGTTGTCAAGGTTGCCCAGCCAGACCAGTGCCAGACTGTTGGCGGGCAGCGCGGCCGCTGTCTCCGGGTTGGGTCCGGTGTCGAACAGCTTGTAGCCGAGTTGGGCCACCGGACCCACATCGGCGCCGGTGTTGGCGACGTAGTGCAGCGTGTGTGGCGCACGTGGTGTCGACGTGCTTGGCGCACGTGGTGCCGACGAGGAAAGGCCACCCCCCGCTTGGTGGGTCGCGGTCTGTGCGGCGGTCGGGGTGTTGGCTGCCGGGTGGCGGCTGGAACAACCGACAAGCGACGCGGCAGCGAGGATGAACACGCCCATGGAGCTGAGCATCCGGCTACCGGTGATCACGCTGCCTCCCGAGCATCCGCGTTGACCGAACCGGTAATGCCGACGAGCTGGTATGCGGCCTGTTGGTCAAGGGCCGCGACACCGGGTACTTCGTCGCCGGTCATACGCCTGCACAACGGGGTCAGCCGGACTTGAGGGTCACGTCGTCGATCAGCAGGTCGCTGCCGCCCGGCTGGTTGGTCTCGTACACGTTCAGGTCGAGCGTCGAGCCGGGACTCACCACCTGGTACTGCAGGGTCATCTGCTGCCAGTCGCCGGTCGGGTTGATTGTCGCGGTACCGGTGCCGACCAGGGTGGTGCCGCTGTATTCGCGGATGCGCAACTTGATCTGCCCACCGACCGCCTGGGTGTTCACCCAGGCGGTCGCCGTATAGGTGCCGGCCACACTCTTCAATGCCCAGTTCGGACTGTCGTTGAGGGTGCACGTCTGCGCGCTGCTGAGCGGGTTGTTCAGGTCCGCTGCCCAGCCCTCGTTGTGGCCGGCGGCCACCCTCGTGAGGTTGCAGCCCGCCAGCGGCGCCCAGCCGGACAGGTCGGTCTCGAAGGTCGAGTTGGTGACCAGGTTGCCGGCCAGGCCCACGGTCACCTGTACCGCCGTGGTAAGGGTCAGGCCGGCGGTGTCGGTGACCGAGACGGCCAGGGTGTAGGTGCCCGAGTTCGGATACGTGTGGCCGGCCGTCGGCGCGGACTGCGGTCCCGCGCCGGTGCCGTCCCCGAAGTCGAACGCGTAGCTGGCGATGCCGGTACCGTCGGTGTCGGTGGACTGGCCCGCGTCCGCGGTGACCGACAGCGGGCTGGTGCCCGACGACGGAGTCACCCGGAGCATCGCGTCCGGGCTGCGGTCGGTGGTACCGGCCGGCGCCTCGTACGCGCCCCGGTCGTCGTACCCGTTGAACCCGTTGGCCACGCTCGGGTCATCGTACCGGGCCGTGCCGGCGATGTCGGCCGGCTGCTCGCCGGACACGGTGGAGTCCGCGGAGTCGATCGCCGGGGAGCCGGCGGTCAGCGTGAACGCGCCGGTGTCCGGGCTGGCCCAGCGCGGGTCGGCCTGCCGGCCCTGCGATTCCTGCCCGGTGGCCGAGGTGAACGCCGACAGCGAGCCGTAGTTGGTGGTACCCCAGACGTAGTAGGCGCCCGGCGCGTGCAGGTACACGAGGTTGGCGTTGACGACCGTGCCGGTCTGGGAGGTCGAATCGACCCGGATGTCGCCCACCGTGCGGGGACTTCCCAGGCCGTTGTCCACGCTGATGTTGTTCTCCACCAGGCCACCGGTGGAGCCGCCCTCCAGGTTGATCCCGGCGGTCGCGTTGCGGTACACGGAGTTGCTGATGATGCGCTGGTTGGTGGCCTGGAAGTCGTCGATGCCGTGGTCGCCGTTGCGGTAGCTGACGTTGTTCACCACCAGGCTGCCGTCGCTGCCGGTGTACAGCTGGATCCCGGAGTCCTCGTTGTCGTGGGTGAGGTTGCCGCGTACGGTGTTGCCACCGCTGCGCAGGTCGATGCCGGGCGCGGCGCGGGTGTACTGGCGGGCGTTGCTGTACGTAGTGTTGCCGACGATCAGGTTGCCGGTCGAGCCCTGGGCGAGGTAGATGCCCGAGTCGGTGTTGTGGTCGGCGGTGTTGCCGCTGATCGTCGAGTTCGTGGTACCGACCACCTTGAAGCCCTTGGCGTAGCCGGTCGAGGTCGGCTGCCCGGATCCGGTGACCCGCAGGCCGGACAGCGTCACGTTGGTGCCGCCGGTGACGTAGACGCCGTCGCTGACCGCGCTGGTTACGGTCAACCCGGACACCGTGACGTAGCTACGGTTGGCCAGGTAGATGCCGTGCGTCTGGGTCGCGGTACCGGTGACCGTCGGGCTGGTACCGGCCAGCGCGGTCACCGTCACCGGCGCGGTCGCGGTACCGGAGGGTGGGCTCACCTGCTCGGCGTACGTGCCGTTGCCGACGTAGAGCGTCTGGCCGGGCAGCAGCCGCGAGGTGCCCTTCGCGATGGTGCAGTACGGCGTGGCCACGTTGCCCGGCCCAAGATCCGAGCACTGCGCGTTGGTCTTGTCGGTGTAAAAGGCGGTCACCGGTGGCTCCGGCGGCGGGGTACCGATCGTGTACTCGTCGATGACGCTGCCCGGCGCGCACGTGATGTCGTCCCGGCTGGCCGCGTCGTCGCACACGGCCTGGATCCGCATCCCGGCCGCGTCCACGTCGACCCGCAGGTGGGCCAGGTGGAACGCCCGGAACGCCGTGTTGGGATCCGTGCTGCCCCACGGGGTCTCCTCCGACGCCGGGGTACCGACGGTCACGTGGGTGACCCCGTCGATCGGCTTGAACCGCTCGTAGTCGTGCGAGTGGCCGTTGATGTTGAGGACGTACTTGCTGTAGGTGGTGCCCAGACCGTTGAGGATGCCGGCGAGGGTCGCGTCGCCGGGGTGGAATCCGGTGGAGTACGCCGGCCGGTGCCCGTAGGTGACGATGTAGTGCACGCCCGGGTCGGTCTGCGCCGCGGCCATCAGGTCGCTGGCGTGCGCCTGCCAGTCCGGCCAGGTCGCCGAGGTGTACGGCTCGGGGTAGGCGATGAACCGCACGCCGCCCGCGTCGAACCAGCCCCAGTCGTTGCCGCCGTCGGAGACCGCCGGCGAGCCCGGCGACTGCGCGGCGTTGGGGAACAGCAGCCGGCCCTTGTAGTTGCGCAGGTCGTCGAGCGCCGGGCTCTCCCACTCGTGGTTGCCCCACGCGGGCAGGTACGCGGCGCTGGTACCGAACGCCATCACGTCGTTGAAGTGCTGGTCCACGACGGCCTGGGTGGCGTTCGAGGCGTTGGCGTAGGTTAGGTCGCCGTCCATCAGCACGAACGACGGCTGGTCGCTGGCGATCGCGGAGAACGTGTCGGCGAGGTGGCTGAAGTGCGTGGTGTCACCGATGTCGCCGATCGCGTCGAACCGGAAGTCGCCGGTGGGCGGGGTGTGGAACGTGTGGTCCGGGCCGCCGCCGATCGAGTAGTGGTAGGTGGTACTGGCGGCGAGCCCAGTGATCTGCGCCTGCCAGAACGGGCCGGGGGAGGAGATCGGGGTCCAGGCCGGCGCCACCCCGGTCGCGGCGGAGTTGTACGCCGTGGTCAGCCCGTACTGCACGTCCTGCGCCGTACCGCGCCAGTCCAGCGTGACCGACGTCGGGCCACCGAAGGTGTAGTGCACCTCGTCGACCGGTACGTCGGCGAAGCTGGGCGCGATCCGCACGAACGCGCTCCAGAGCACCAGGGCGAGGCCGAAGAAGACGACAGCGATGGCACGGCGCGGCTTGGGCGTGGACATAGGGCCGCCTCCACGTATGCGCGTTATGGAGACGATGCTAGGAAGCCGCCGTGGCCGGAACATCCCCCGCGATACGCAGTCCGGCCTACGTCATCCGGGCCGGGTCGGTCGGGGTCGGCCGCGGTCGGGCGATCATGCGCGGCAGCGAGCGGCGTCGCGCGGTTGGCCGGCGTCCTCGAAGATGGCGGCGGCGTCGGCGAGCAGGCGCGCCGCCTGTGCCTCGTCACCCTCCGCGCGGGCCAGATGAGCGCGCGCTTCGAGGATGGCCGCCTGCCAGGCGGTGCCCTGCCACAGTTCGGCCGAGTCCTCGGCGGCGGCGAGATAACTCTTCGCGTCCTCCACGTCGCCCACGTCGGCACAGGCGATCGCGGCCGGTACGGTCAGCATGATCTCGCAGAAGAAGCATTTGCCGGTCTGCGAAACCGTTGCGCGGGCCCGGTCCACGACGGCCCGCGCGGCATCCGGCCCGTCGGCCGCGATGATCATCGTACCGTAGACCCGCCGGATCAGGTGCATGGCCATGTTGGACCAGCGCGCCAGCGGCAGCGCGCGGTCGAGCAGGCGGCTCGCGCCCGCCCGGTCGCCCCGGGCCAGCGACACCTCGGCCAACCGCTGCAACGCATGCGCCTCGCCCCCCGGGGCGCCGATCTCGCTGTGCAGGTCGAGCGAGTCGCGCAGTTGCCGCTCCGCCAGGTCGAGATCGTCCGCGAGCAGCGCCGCCTCGCCGATCAGCGCGGTCGCGAAGGCGACGGCCCGCATCGCGCCGGCACGGGCGGCCGTGTCCCGCAGCGCGGTGGCCAGCTCGATCACCTCCGGGTACGGGATCGGCCCGTAGAGCAGGTACTCGGCCACGCACAGGTGGGAGTCGAAGACCGCCGAGGCCAGCGCCGGATCCTCCCGGGCCCGGCGCAGCTCGGAGCGCAACTGCTGGTACCACTCGCCGCGGTTGTGCGCGACCAGTCCCTGCAGCGCGACGAGATCGAGCACCTGCCGGTCCGCGTCGCTCTCGACCATCAGGGGCCGGACCCGATCCGACACTTCGCGGGCCGCGTCGAGGTCGCCGGTGAAGTAGAGGAGCGCGGCCCGCGCCAGCATGATCGTGCGGTCGGCCGGGCCACCGTCCGGCTCCAGGTCCGCCAGCAGCGCACGAGCAGTGTCGAGGTCGCCGCCGTACGTCACGATCCGGGCGAGGCGGGCCTGCAGCCGCGGATCGTGCTGCGGTTGTGCGTCCCGCTGATCCAACGGTTGGTGGCGCGGAACTGGAACTTCGCCAGCTCCGGGCTGGCCTTGACGGCGTCCAGCGTCGCGAACAGGGTCGGCGTGTCGACGCCGTTGAGCGCTGGACGGGTCCTGCTGGTGGCCATGGTGATCTCCTCCGGTCGCCCCGTCCGGCCGCCACGGTAGTTCCGTGGCGAGGTCACCGGTCGGTGGCGACGGAGACCAAGCTAGAAATCGCTCCTTCCC
>Ga0137386_10003118_pt1 | contig 10822 bp, 8 predicted proteins | sample SagtaG_4_FD_104910 | JGI IMG/M metagenome (GOLD analysis project Ga0137386, IMG submission 104910) | Vadose zone soil microbial communities from Sagehorn Ranch, Mendocino, California, USA - Sage2_R_100_16 metaG | ecosystem: Environmental > Terrestrial > Soil > Vadose zone | place: USA... | reverse complement strand
GCGTCCGTCATGGCCCGCAGCAGCCCGCCGTCCGCGGGACGCCCGTCACGGTTCACGAACCCGGCGATGCCACACATGGCTAGGCGCCCGACACCCTGCGCATCTGACCCGTGCCGACCGTGGCGTTGGGCTGCGACGCTGCGGCCTCAGCTGCCCCGCCCGCGGACTGAGCCAGGACGGCCTGCATCGCCGCGCTCATCGCCACGACGCTGTAGAAGAGGTCGAAGTCGGCGCGGCTCAGGAAGGCGCCTGCGACCATGTAGCCGACGAGCGAGGCCTGGAGCGCCGCCGCGAGGTTGGCCAGCATCGTCTGGTCGGACTCCGTCGCGCGCTTACGCACGCGCCGCAGTCCCAGGTACGTGGCGATCAGCAGCGCGGAGAAGATCCCGACGCCGACGAAGCCGTGCTCGGCCAGCGTCTGGAAGTAAATGCTGTGCGCGACGATGGCCCGCTCGGTGCCCGGGAAGTACTGCTCCCACACGTCCTGCTCGAAGACCCGGAACCCGCCGCCGAAGATCGGAGAATCGAGCGCGATCTGCGTGGCCAGTGACCAGGCCTTCAAGCGGGCCTGGGCGCTCTGGTCCTGCTCGTACGACGCGATCGTCCCGATGCGGCTGACGAAGGCGTCGGGAACGACGAAGGCGGCGAGGACGCCGGCCAGCAGGAGCAGCCCCAGCGACAGCGCCTTGGCGCGCGCCCTGGTGAACATGAAGATCAGCACGACGCACAGGCCGATGAATCCACCGCGTGAGTAGGTGCTGAGGATGCCGATGACGGTGAGGCCGAACGCGACGTGCAACGCGTACCGGGCCCAGCGCCGGGTCTCCGCCCTCACCATGAACCACAGCAGCGGCAGCGTCATGTCGAGCGCGAGCGCCAGGTCGTTGCTGTCCGCGATGAACGAGTCGCCGGGATAGCTGAAGGTGCCGGAGAATCCGCTCAGGATCGCGTCGACACCGCTCTTGACCCCGTAGAAGCCGAGCGACGCGGCGATCGTCCAGGCCAGATAGCGCAGCCGGCCGGGCTCGCGGCACAGCACCATCGTGGCCAGCGTCATCAGGAAGATCTTGCCGACCTGCTGCCACTTGTCCCAGGCGAGGTCGGCGTGGATCGCGAAGAAGCTCGTGATCGTCACCCACGCTCCCATGGCGAGCAGGAGGAGCACCTCGGGCGTGCGGGGCAGCCGCTTCTTCTCGCGCGAGAACAGCAGCGCGGCCAGCGTCGTGAGCGCCGCGATCATCCCGAACGGCATGTCGTAGGCGAACCCGAAGGTCAGGCGGTGCGGGTTCATGTAGCTGATCCAGGACCACACGAGGATCCCGACCCACGGGTACATGAGCGCGAAGGGCAGCATCGGGAAGAAGACCGAAACGAGAAGCAGATCACGCATGGTGTACCCCTGGTGTCCGGGCTCCGTCCCCGTTGGTTTCGATCGAGCCGTGGGCGGCCACGGCGTGATGCTCGTGCTCGACGCGGGCCGCCGCGGCGACCAGGGTCTCGATGCGGGGCAGGATCTGGCGCCACGCGTACTGCTCCTCGACGAGCTGCCGCGCCTGGCGGCCGACGCGCATCCGCTCGGTCGGCGCTTCGAGCAGGTGCACGACGCGCGCGGCGAAGGCTTCAGCGCCGTGTTCCACGAACCACTCGGCGCCGATGCGCGCCTCGATGCCCTGGGCAGGCCCCGGCAGTGCGACGACGGGCAGCCCCATGGCCATCGCTTCCAGGACCTTGTTCTGGATCCCGCGCGCGATGCGCAGCGGCACCACGGCCACGTGCCCCTGGGCCAGGTACGGCCGGACATCGGGCACGTCGGCGGCGACCTCGATCGATCCCTGACGCCGGAGCGCGCGCACGAGGCGGTGCGGCCGGCGGCCCACGATGAGGAAGCGCGCGCGCGGCACCTGGCGTCGAATCAGCGGCAGGATGGCGTCGCTGAAGTAGCGGACGGCGTCGACGTTCGGGAAGTAGTCGAGCGCGCCGGTGAACACGATCGTCGGCACCCCGCTCGCGCGGTACCACATCGGCCGGAAGTATTCCGGGTTGACGCCGTTCGGCACGACGGCCGTCGTCGCGTCGGGCGCGATCGTGCGGAAGAGCGCCGCTTCGGCCGAGGTCACGAACACCGACACCCGCGCTCGCGCGGCCACCGCGCGCTCGTACCGCCGCAGGCGCTCGGCCTCCAGCCGGTAGATCCACCGCATCGGCGGCTGCGTCTCCCGGCTGTACCGGGCGAACTTCTCCGAATCGACGTCGACGAAGTCCATGACCAGCGGCACGCCGGGCGGCGCGTACTGCGCCATCGACGACGACGAGACGTAGGTCACGTCGAACCGCTCGGCGGCGGCTCGCTGCCGGATGCGGCCGGCCAGCGCGCGCGAGGTGAAGTAGCGCACCGAGAGCGGGAGACCGCCGGCCAGCGCCGCCAGCGCCGAGGCCTGGCGCCACAGTGAGGGAAGCACGGTGCACTCGAGGTCGGGAACGAGCGTCCGCAGCTCGCGCACGGCCGCGAGCTCGCGGCGTCCGTCCAGCGGACAGGCCAGCGTGAGCTGGTGGCGGCCGGCCAGCGCCTGCGCGACGTGGAAGGCGCGCACGCGGTCGCCCGTCGTCGGCGGGTACGGCAAGCGGTGCGCGAGCATCAGGATGCGCATGGTCAGGGCAGATACCGGGTGATCATCGGCCCCAGCCGATTGGTCACGTGAAGCGGCAGCCGCTTCCAGAGGTCGGTGGCCCGGCGCAGCTTGGGATTCGACGGGCTGACGTCGGGCAGCTCGTGGCCGTTCAAGAGCACGTACTGATAGGGCAGCGGGACCGGCTCGAAGCCCCAGTGGCGCTTGAAGTCGTAGGAGCCCGTGCCCTCGCGGCTCCGGCCGAAATCGAAGACCCGCATCCCGGCCTTGGCGGCCAGGCACATCAGCTCCCAGTACATGAAGTCGTTGACGGCGTAGGCGAACGCTTCGCGCATCGCCCCGCCGTAGTACGGCAGCACCTGGTCCTCGTAGAAGAACGACAGCACGCCGGCGACGATGCGCTCGTCGTGGTAGACGGCCAGGACGTGGCAGTCCTCCTCGAAGGCTTCGGCGAGGGCGTGGAAGAGCCGGCGCGGAAACACCGGCGAGCCGAGGTTGTGCACGCTCTGGGCGTAGACGTCGTACACGCTGTCGAGGTGCCGACGCTCGGACGCCGAGCGGAGCCCGTACTTGGGGCCCTGGCGGATCATCCGCCGCTGCTTGCGCGGAATGGCGAGCGCGTTCTCTTCCTCGTCCTTGGAGATCGAGCGCGCGAAGGCGACGTAGCGCTGCTTGACCGTCAGTCCGAGCTCGAGATCGCGGCGCTGCCGCAGCTCCACGTAGGCGGCGCGCCGCTTGCGCCCGAGCACGGTGGCCGCGTCCACCAGGGCCCGCCGCGCGGCGTCCGAGGTCGCGCAGATGCCGCCGTAGACGGCGTACGGCACCGAGATGAGGGCGCGGCGCCCGAACAGCTCGCGCGCCTCGAACAGCGGCAGCACGCCGACGAGCCGACCGTTCTCCCGCGCCATCAGGTAGTGGGCGCGCAGGCCGAACGTCCGCTCCACGGCGCGCTTCCAGGCGACGAGCTGGAACGGCGATCCCTCGCCCGAGGCGCGGACGAAGGCATCCCACTCCGCGGTCTCGGTCCTGAGCTCAGTGATGTCCATCGTTCAGAAGCACCTCGGTGATCCGGCTGGCGGCCTTGCCGTCCCACAGCTCGGGCAGGCGGCCCATCGGCCACTCCCCGCGACGGATCTGCTGCCAGGCGTCGGTGATGCGCGTGGGATCGAGGCCGACGATGCGGTTCGTCCCGTGGGTCACGGTGATCGGTCGCTCCGTGCCCGTGCGAAGCGTCAGGCACGGCACGCCGAGCGCGGTCGTCTCCTCCTGGATGCCGCCGGAGTCGGTGAGCACGCAGGCGGCGTTGGCCATGAGGTGGACGAAGTCCAGGTACGCGGCCGGCTCGACGAGACGTAGCGTCTCGTCCCCCATCACGGCCGGCTCGAGCTGCTGCAGCCGTTGCCGGGTCCGCGGGTGGACCGGGAAGATGATCGGCACGTCACCGCGGACCGCCGCCACGGCGGCGAGCGTCCGGCAGAGCTTCGCCGGGTCGTCGACGTTGCTCGGGCGATGGAGCGTCAGGACGGCGAAGCGCTGAGGGCGAAGCGCCAGCTCCTCGAGAGCCGTCGAGGCGCTGGCCTTCTCTCGGAACCGGAAGAGCGTGTCGATCATCACGTTGCCGACGTGATGGATGCGCTCGCCCGAGATCCCTTCCCGCAGCAGGTTCTCGATGGCGGCCGGCTCCGTGGTGAAGCAGTAGTCGGCCAGTGTGTCGGTCACGATGCGGTTGATCTCTTCGGGCATGCTGCGGTCGAAGCTGCGCAGCCCGGCCTCGACGTGGGCCAGGGGCAGCGACATCTTGTTGGCGACGAGGCCGGCGGCGATCGTCGACGTGACGTCACCCACCACCATCACGAGATTCGGGCGGGCGTCGGTCAGCACCGAGGCCAGGCGCACCATGATCTCGGCGGTCTGGGCGACGACCGAGCCGGCGTTGACCCCGAGGTTGACGTCGGCCCGCGGGATCTCGAGCTCGGCGAAGAACCGCCCGGACATGCGGTCGTCGTAGTGCTGGCCCGTGTGAATGAGCCGCGGCCGGAACTCCGGATGGTTCCGCATCTCGGCCAGCAAGGCCGCGGCCTTCACGAAGTTCGGGCGCGCGCCGACCACGAGCGCCACGTCGATGAACGACGCCACGATCGCGCCTCTAGAGCCTGACCACCCGGTCGTCGGACACCGGCAGTCCCCAGGTGGCGTTGCGCGGGTCCACGACGAGCCGGGCATGGTCGACGACCTGCTGGTAATCGAAGGCCGAGTGATCGGTGAGGATCACCACGCAATCGGCGCCGGCCAGCTCCTCGTCGGTGAGATCCACCGACTTCAACGTCGTGCCGTGCAGATTCAGCGTCGGGACATACGGATCGACGTACGAGACCTCGCACCCCTTCTCACGCAGCTTCATGAGGATCTCGATCGCGGGCGACTCGCGCGTGTCGCCGACCTCGCGCTTGTAGGCCACGCCGAGGGCGAGGACCCGAGCGCCGTTGAGGCAGCGGCGGCGCTGGTTGAGCGCGTTGCCGACCAACTCGACGACGTAGTCCGGCATGGCGCGGTTGATCTCGTCGGCCAGGTGGATGAAGCGGGGCTCGTACCCGTTCAGCCGCATCTTCCAGGAGAGATAGAAGGGATCGAGCGGGATGCAGTGCCCGCCGATGCCCGGCCCCGGATAGAACGGCATGAACCCGAACGGCTTGGTGGCCGCGGCGTCGATCACTTCCTTCGTGTTGACGTCCAGGCGGGAGCACATGAGCGCGAACTCGTTGGCCAGCGCGATGTTGATGTTCCGGAAGACGTTCTCGTAGAGCTTGGCGAGCTCGGCCACCTTCGGGCTGGAGACGGGCTGGACCCGATCGATGATCTGGCCATAGAACAGCGCGGCCAGCCGGGTGCACTCTGCCGTCACGCCTCCCACGACCTTCGGGATGTCGCGAACCTGGAACTTGCCGTTGGCCGGATCGATCCGCTCGGGCGAGAAGGCGAGGAACACGTTCTCGCCGACGCGGCCGCCGCGGGCTTCCAGCATCGGCAGCAGCAGCTCCTCGGTCGTCCCCGGATACGTCGTCGACTCGAGGATGACGAGCTGGCCGGGACGGAAGTGGGTCGAGACCTCTTCGGCCGCCGCCATCACGTACGAGATGTCCGGATCCTTCGACTTCCGGAGCGGCGTCGGGACGCAGATGACGATCACGTCGCTCTCTTCGAGCACCGCGAAGTTCGTCGACGGCGTGTAGCGGCCGTTGGCGAGCAGCGGCAGCAGGTCCGCGCTCTTGACGTCCGGCGTGTACGACTGACCCAGCCCCAGGCCGGCCACCCGATCGACGTCGTTGTCGACGCCGACCACGGTGAATCCGGCACGGGCGAACTCCACGGCGAGGGGCAGACCGACGTACCCCTGACCGATGATCGCGACACGGGCAATCCGCTGCTCGATGCGTTCGCTGACGTTCATTTCGCCTCCCTGTTGGCCATCGTCTCCATCACGGCGTGTGCGAGCTTTCCCGGGTCGTGGCGGATCTGGTGATCCGCCCGCAGGAGGTCGCACTCGTGTGGGCGATAACCAAGCGCTTGGAGAATTTCTCGGTCGATCGTGATCGGCACCGCGCCGGCGGCGGAGTAACGGGCGAGCAGCGCCGATGCGATCGGTGTCGTGTTGAGCAAGACGTCGTCGATGCGGATCTTCGGGGCGTGGCGACGGATGGCCAGGAGATGATCGACCGCGGTGAACGCCTCGGTCTCTCCCGGCTCGGTCATGAGGTTCATCACCAGAACCACGCGCCCGCGGGCCCGCGTCATGGCCTCGACCAGGCCCTCGACGAGAAGGATCGGGATCAGGCTCGTGTAGAGGCTCCCCGGCGCGATCACAATCACGTCGGCGGCCTCGATGGCGGCCGCTGCCTCGGGCAGCACGCGCGCGCCAGCCGGCTGCAGCCGGACGCGGCGGATGTGGCGCCGGTGCACGGCGATCTTCGACTCGCCCGTGACCGAGCTGCCGTCCTCGAACTCCGCGGTCACCCTCACGTCGGCCAGCGTGGCGGGCAGGATCCGCCCGCAGATACCGAGCAGCCGGCCCGCGTGCTCGACCGCCTCGCAGAAGTCGTTCTCGATTTCGGTGAGCGCGCTCAGGATCAGGTTGCCGAGGCTGTGGCCTCCCACGTCCTGGCTGCCGCTGAACCGGAAGTTGAAGAGTGGCGCGAGCATCGACCGTCCGCTGGACAGCGCCAGCAGGCAATTGCGGATGTCGCCCGGCGGCAGCATCCGGTAGGTCTCGCGCAGGCGGCCCGAGCTCCCGCCGTCGTCGGCCACCGTCACGATCGCCGTCAGCCGATCGCGGCGGGCCGAGGCCAGCCGATCGTGGGGAAAGAGCGCTTCCTTGAGGCCGCCGAGGAGCACGGGAAGCCCGGTGCCGCCACCGAGCGCGACGATCCGGGGCCCGGGGCCCGCGGTGTCCGTAGTCAGCGGGCGCCGAGCGGGCCAGTTGCTAGCGGCCATGCGCGGCTCCCGGCAGGGCCAGCACGCCACCGACGAAATCGCTGGCGGTGACGAAGCGCGTCCCGAGGTCCTTCAACAGCGGGATGAGCCGCTGCATCCGCGGCAGCGTCCGCACGAGGTTGTGATAGTGACGGAAGCGGGCGGCGAGCCTGGCCCCCCGCACGCGCGGCTGCGCCGGATCGAACTCCCACGAGTGCAGGTACATGACGTAGTGGCCGTCGCGCACGAGGGCCCGCGCGACCAGGCGCCGGAACAGTGGGGCCGGGAGCACGCGGAAGTACCCGCCGCCGGAGACCGGGAACGACGCCGCCCCGAAGCGCTCGACGGGAAGCGCGAGCTCGATCAGGCCGTCGTCGGTCCGATAGACACCGGGCCGCAGGCGCGCGCCCAGATGGGCGAGCCGTCCGTAGCGCCGGTGGAGCGCGAACGGGTGGAAGCTCGAGTCGTAGCGGAAACCGTACTCGGCCAGGATCTTCAGGTGGCGCTCGCTGATGTTGAATGACGGCGCCCGATACCCGATCACCGGCGTCCCGCTGATGTCCTCCAGCGCCTGCCGGCTGCGCGTCAGGTCGTCCCGGAACTCCTGCTCCGTGAGCTGCATGGGCAGCACGTGGCCATGGCCGTGGCATGCGACCTCGTGGCCGCGCGCGGCGATCTCGCGGACCAGCTCCGGATCGCGCTCGGCCACCCAGCCCAGGACGAAGAAGGTCGCTCGCACGCCGTGCGACTCCAGGAGATCGAGCACGATGCGCGTCCCGTCGGCGGCCCGGCGTGGGCGCTCGTCCCACCCGGCGCGCGGGAACACGGCGCGCAGGTTCTCGACCTGGAACCATTCCTCGATGTCGAACGTGAGGACGCCGTGGCGTACACACCGCTCGGCGACCATCGATGGCGATGGCTGTCTGGCGATCGTCTCGAGCATCAGCTCGCCTTGACGACCTGCTTGGGTATCTGCGTGTCGTAAAGCTCGGCGGACTGCGCGCCTCGTCCGAGCATCACGGTCTTCACCGAGTCGAAGACGATGCGCAGATCGAAGAGCGGGGACATGCGTTTGATGTAGAAGAGGTCGTACCGCATCTTCTCGATCTCTTCGTCCAGGCTGTTAGCGTAGCCGTAGCGGATCTGGGCCCAGCCGGTAGCCCCCGGACGGATCGAGCAGCGGATCGAGTAATACGGGATGTGCTCGCGGAACAGGCCGAAATTGGCAACCGGATGGGGCCGCGGCCCGACCAGGTTCATGTCGCCGCGCAGGATGTTGATGAACTGCGGCAGCTCGTCGAGCCGGAACCGGCGCAGCCAGTGGCCGACGCGGGTGATCCGATCCTGATTCTGCCTGACCCACTCCGAGTGCGGCCCGGAGGCGACGCGCATGGTGCGGAACTTGATCAGCCGGAACGGTCGGCCCAGGCGGCCGATCCGGTCCTGGACGAACAGCGCCGGACCGTCGGAGTCCAGCTTGATGATCACGGCGACGGCCGCCATGAGCGGGGCCGTCACCACGAGCCCGACGGCCGCCACCACCATGCTGATAGCGCGTGCGATGGCGAGGTCGGGCGGCGACTTCCAGTACCCGGAATCGAAGATCAGCGCGCTCGGCATCAGGGACTCGAGCGCCATCCGCCCGGTCAGGTTCTCGTAGACCTGGGTGGCTTCCTCGATGCGGACGCCGCCGGCCTTGGCCTCGAGGAGCGCCCGCACCGGCAGCCGGCCGCGGCGCTCGGACAGGGCCACGACGATCCGGTTGGGACGGTGCTCGCTCAGGATCTTCGAGATGTCGGTGATCGGACCGAGCACGGGGACGCCGAACACGGTCGCCTCGCCCACCACCCGGTCGTCGACGATGCCGAGGATCGTGAGGCCGTCGTTCGGCCGGTTCCTCGCTTCGCGGACGAGATCGGCGACGAGATCGTTGGAGCCCACGATGATGACGCGGCTGCGGAACCGGTGGCGCATCACCGTGTAGGTCGCGCCCCGCAACGGGATCAGCACGCCGACGATGATCAGCACGCTGGAGACGAACGGCCCGTTGGCCATGTTGAGATCGGGCAGCGCCATGTACGAGAACGCGGTCAGGATGAACATGACGCCCAGCGATTCGGCCAGCCGGAACAGGAACATCTCGAAGTCGCGGACGATGTAGAGGTCGTAGAGGTCGTTGTAGTAGAAGGCGACGATGCAGCAGACCGAGAGCACCAGCGCCTGGAGCAGGACCTGGACGGCCAGGTGGAGGTTGTCCACCCCGCCCGGCCGCCACAGTGCCGTCATGGTCGTGACGCCGCCGAACACGGCGACGCCTTCCACGAGGGCGAGAAGGAGCGGTTTCATGGCCCGTGACTAGTGCGTGATGCCGTTGCCGCTCAGGTAACCGGTTCCGTTTCCGCTCGCGTTGCCGTTGCCGTTGCCGTGACCATTCCGGCGCAGGCGCCGGCGGATCGAGCCGGTCCATCCGCCGCTCGGGTCCGGGCCATAGGAGTTGTAGAGGTGCTCGGCGATCGGCTGGTCGTCGCGATTGAAGATGAGGCCCAGCACCTTCGACTGTCCGAGCACGTTCACCGTCTCGCTGAGCAGCCGGGTCGGCGTCTTGTGCGCGTTGACGATGATGAGGAAGCCGTCGACACCGCTGCTGATGACGCGGCAGTCGGGCACGGCGATGACCGGCGGTGTGTCGACGATCACGTAGTCGAAGCGGCGCCGGGCTTCGTCCATCATCTGATGCAGGCGGCTCGACTTGAGGAGCTCGTAGGGCGCCGACTGGCGCGGCCCCGAGGGAATGATCGACAGGTTGAACATCGGCAGCTCGACGATGACGTCGTCCAGGGAGGCGCCGGCGCCGAGCACGGCGACCACGCCCTTCGGGTTGAAGCCCCGGAGTCCGAGCTGACCGTTCACCGCCGGGCGGCGAAGGTCCATGTCGATGAGCAACACCTTGGTCTCCCGGGCCTGGGCCAGGGCGCCGGCCAGGTTGATGGCCGTCGTGGTCTTGCCGTCACCGATGCTGGGGCTCGACACCCCGACCACCGACACGCCCGTCTCGGTGTGCATCTTCTCGACGAGGTGTCGCAGCGTCCGATACTGCTCGCCGGCGAAGCTGTTCGGCGTGAGCAGCGTGACCAGGCGGTCGTCGACGCTCTCGGCATCGTCGTCCTTGACCGTCGGCACGCTCTCGGTGAAGGCGGGCGCATCCGCTGCTCTCATCGCAAACGGCATCGGCGTGGCCGCCCTGCCACCTTCGGTCGCACACGCGGCTTCGGCTTCCGTCTCGTCCTCGACCTCGGCCTGGATCTCCGGCTCCTCGTGCATCCGGATCTCCGGCTCGACGTCCGCGTAGATTTCGGGCTCGACGTCGGCGTGGATCTCCGGCTCGATGACCGCGTGGACCTCGGGCTCGACCTCCTCATGGATCTCGGTCTCGATATCCATGTGGATGTCCGGCTCGATGTCCTCGTGGAGCTCGGGCTCGATCGCCGCGTGGATCTCGACGTCGTCGTGGATCTCCGACTCGACGTCGACCGGCATCTCCGGCTCGACCTCGGCGTCGATCTCGGCCTCGACCTCCGGGTGGAAGATGGGGTGGAGCTCCGTATAGATCGCGTACTGGATGTCGGTCGCGATTTCCGGCTCTGGCTCCGGCTCGACTTCCGTCGCGACCGCTGCCTCGACCGTGGCCATTTCGGGCTCCACTGGCGCGAGAGTCTCCACGGCGACCG
>Ga0137386_10003111_pt1 | contig 10830 bp, 7 predicted proteins | sample SagtaG_4_FD_104910 | JGI IMG/M metagenome (GOLD analysis project Ga0137386, IMG submission 104910) | Vadose zone soil microbial communities from Sagehorn Ranch, Mendocino, California, USA - Sage2_R_100_16 metaG | ecosystem: Environmental > Terrestrial > Soil > Vadose zone | place: USA... | reverse complement strand
GGAAACCGCCGGCGGTTGGGACTTCAGCCGCGAGGGCTGGGAGGACGACGACAACCCCGACCGCGGGTACGAGTACCACTCAGCGGCCCGTCGCTGAAGTCGTACCACGGTACCGGCGGCCGACCCCGTCGCCCGGTGTTGTTACGCACACCCGCCCAACTTGACGAGGTGGCGTAAGAGCGAGAGAGATTCCCGTGCGTGGTGTGGCACACAGAGCAGACGTGCGGGCTTACCCGGCGTCGTGTGCTCACCACGGGGCGTACTCGGCGGGGTCGCGGCCGCTGCGGCGGCGTGTACCCGCGAGACCGGCTCGATACCCGCTCCCCGGTCCCTGCCGACCGGCGACGACCTGGTGTTCGGCGCGAGCCTGGCGCTCACCGGTACCGGTCCCGTCGCGGGCCTCGCGCTGTCCACCTGCGCGGCCGCCGGCGCTGGCGTCAGGCCGGCGCGCCCGCCCGCTGCCGGCGCATGGTCAGCACGTACTCGACGAGCGAAATGAGCACCTGCTTGGTCGACTCGCGGCTGCGCGCGTCGCAGGACACGACGGGTATGTCGGGCGGGACGGCGAGGGCGTCGCGGACGTCCTGGGCGCTGTGGTACTGCACGCCGTCGAAGCAGTTGATCGCGACCAGGTACGGCAGCCGCCGGTGCTCGAAGAAGTCGATGGCGGCGAAGCAGTCGGCCAGCCGACGGGTGTCCACCATCACGACGGCGCCGATCGCGCCCCGGACCAGCTCGTCCCACATGAACCAGAACCGGGTCTGCCCGGGCGTGCCGAACAGGTAGAGGATCAGATCGCGGTCGATCGAGATCCGGCCGAAGTCCATCGCGACCGTGGTCGTCACCTTGCCGGGTACCTGCCGGGTGTCGTCCACCCCCTCGCCCGCGGAGGTCATGATCGCCTCGGTGGTCAGCGGGGTGATTTCGGAGACGGAGCCCACGAGCGTGGTCTTGCCCACCCCGAAACCGCCGGCGATCACGATCTTCGCCGACGTCACCCGCCCCGTTGTCGGGCGATGCGCCATGTCAGAGCTTGCGAAGTCCACTCAGCACCCTCTCCAGCAATTCTGTGCCAACCGCGTCGTTGTTGTTGGTGTCGAACGAGGTCGGTTCGTATACCGCCACGAGTCCCTCGGCGGCCATGTCGGCGATGAGGACCCGGGCCACGCCCAGCGGAAGCTTCATCTGTGCCGCGACCTCGGCGAGCGACTGCAGCCGCCCGTCGCACAACGACGCGATGTACTGCTGTTCCCGGCCGTGTTGCGGCCCGCCCGGCCCGACCGTGTTGCGGCCCCGTACGGTGGTCTCGACGAGCGCCTCGAGGGCGATCTCCAGCCGAGGCCGGGTCCGACCGCGGGTGACGGCGTACGGCCGGACCAGCGCACCCGTCGGTTCGTCGCGTTCGGCCACTATCGCCGTTCACCTCCTCAACATCGGTCTCACCCAAAGGTTTCTTGCCTTGCGACGCCTAGCCGAGCATCCCGGCGGCGGCCCGCGGGGACGGGGTCAGCGCGTCGCCCACCCGGTCCACCAGCAGCGCCATCTCGTAGCCGACCTGGCCAACGTCGCAGTTGCGGGCGGCCAGGACGGCGAACGACGAGCCGTCCGAGATGGACATGAGGAACAGGAAGCCGTTGTCCATCTCCACGACCGTCTGGAGTACCGCACCGCCCTCGAAGCAGCGGGAGGCACCCTGGGTCAGGCTCACCAGCCCGGAGGCGATCGCCGAAAGCTGGTCAGCGCGGTCCCTCGGCAGATCCCGGGATGCGGCGAGCAGCAGGCCGTCCGCCGACACGGCGACCGCGTGGGCGACGCCGGGTACCCGATCGGCGAAGTTGGCCAGAAGCCAGCCGAGATCCTGCGTAGTTGTCATGCTTCCTGCTCCTTGCCGCCGTGCGGGGGATTCCCGGGGGTCGTCGACTCCGGGTTCTTGGCGTCGTCTCCGGTTCGGGTGCGACCGCGTTGCACGCCGCGATGGTACGCGGAGAGCAGACCGCGAACCTGCTCCGGTGAGCGCCGGTTGGCGGTGGTCGCGACTTTCTCCACGCCGCCGGGGACGAGCTGGGCCATCGGTACCCGGCGCGGCAGGCCGGACGACGTGGTGCCATCCACCTGCGGGTCTGCGGCTTGCGAGGCGGCCAGCCAGCCGTCGTCCGCCGCGCTCTCCCAGCTCTGCTCCGGCTGGGGCGTCCGCGTCGGGAGGGTACCGGCGCCGTTCGGCGAGTAGGCGACCGGTACGGCGGGCGGTGGCGGCGCCGGCGGCGGTACCAGCGGCGGCGGTACGAACGGCGGCGGTACCAGTGGCTGCTGAGCCATCGGCTGCTGAGCCATCGGCTGCTGAGCCATCGGCTGCGGCGCAACCGGCGGCGCGGCAGGCGGCGGCGCAACCGGCGGCGCGGCAGGCGGCGGGGCGGCCGGTGTCAGAGCGGCTGGACCCGGCGGCTGCTGCGTCACCGCGTTCTCCGGGTTGCGCGGGCGCGTGCGGAACCAGGCCGACTCCAGCTCCTGGAAGATCGGCAGTTCCATGGTCTGGTCGGCGTACGCCTTCACCCGCGCGGGCTGCGGTGCGGCCAGACGCTGCTCGGCCGGCTGCTGGGGCAGCGGGGCGGGTGCCGGCGGCGGGGTGCCGACGTGCTGCTGGCCGCCCGCGCCGATGTTCCAACCGGTGCTCGGCGGCTCCTCCTGGTCGGGCCGGATCCGCGGGATCTCGGACGTGATGTCCAGCGCCTTCGCCAGCTCCTCGGGTACCGGCGGAGCGGGCGCCTCGGCGGTACCGGACTCGGCGGCTTGCGCCGACGGTACCGGTGGCCAGGCGGGCGGCGGCGGGGCGGGTACCGGCGGCGCAGCCGGCCGGTCCTCGACCACGTCGGCCTCGACCGCGTCGATCACCCCGGTGCCGTCCTGCTGGACCGGCCGGGCTTCGGGCGAGGCCGGCACCTGGCGCGGGATGCGCCGCTCGTCGTCGGTCAGCTCACCCTCGACCGGCCGCTCGACGGCCCGCCGCTGCGGCAGCGGGTCACCGGGCTGGACGAACCCGGGCGCCGTGCGGCGCGGGGTGAACAGGTCGGCACCGTTGGGGCTGCTGGCCGCGCCGGTCAGGTCGGACCACGGCGGCAGGTGGGGCGACCCGGGGCGGGCGTGCCCCCGGCCGTTGCCGGCGTCGCCGTTGAAGCCGGCCGGCGGACCGCCGGCGAACCCTGCGGGTACCGCGGGTGGTCCGGCGTAACCGCCGGGGCCTCCGCCGAACCCGCCCATCGAGGGGCCGGCGCCGGCCCCCGCCGGGGTGCGGCCGCTGCCCGCGGTCGGTCCGCTCTCCAGGGCCAGCGGCGAGGTGAACGGGGCCCGCGGCTGGTTCGGCGGTACCGGCCGCGCCGCGGTCGGCATCTCGCGGACCAGCGGGGTACCCGCCGGCGCCCCGCGCCCAGCCAGCGCGCGCGGTACCAGGACCGACGTCGGCAGCAGCACGTCGGCGACCGTGCCCCGCTCGGGGGCCGGGCGCAGCTCGACCTTGACGCCGTGCCGGGCGGCCAGCCGGGCGACCACGACCAGGCCCATCATCCGGGACACCGCAACGTCGACCATCGGCGGCGTGGCCAGCCGCTCGTTCAGCTCGGCGAGCTGGTCGGGCGAGACGCCGATGCCGTGGTCCTCGACGTAGAGGACGGCACGGTCGCCGAACCGGCGCGCCTCGACGATGACCGTCGAGTCCGGCGGGGAGAACGCCGTCGCGTTGTCGAACAGCTCGGCGACCAGGTGGACCAGGTCGTTGACCGCGTGCGAGGCGACCTCGATGTCCCGGTCGATGACCCCGAACTCGATCCGCGTGTAGTGCTCGACCTCGGACTGGGCCGCGCGCAGCACGTCGATCAGGGCGGCCGGCTCGCGCTGCACCCGGGTCGAGTCGGCGCCCGCGAGCACGAGCAGGTTCTCGTCGTTGCGGCGCATCCGGGTGGCCAGGTGGTCGAGCTGGAAGAGCTCGGCCAGCCGGTCCGGGTCCTCCTCGCCGCGCTCCAGGCGGTCGAGGTGGCCGATCAGCCGGTCGACCAGGATCTGCGAGCGGCGGGCCAGGTTGACGAACATCGTGGACACCGAGGAGCGCAGCGCCGCCTGCTCGGCCGCGGTCCGCACCGCCTCCAGGTGTACCGCGTTGAACGCCTCGGTCACCTGGCCGAACTCGTCGCGGCTGCGGACCGGCAGCGGCTCGGCGATCTGCTGTGCGACCTCATGCGGGGAAAGCTGGGTGGACAGCGTGGGATCACGCAGCCGGGCCACCGCCTGCGGCAGGCCGAACTGGGCGACGCCGAGCGCGCCGTGCCGCAGTTCCCGCAGCGAGCGGGCCATCGACCGGGCGACCAGCCAGGCGATCAGTACCGCGAACAGGACCAGCGCGGCGAGCAGCCCGCTGTCCAGGTAGACCTGCGCCTGCGCGCTGTCGCGCAGCTTCTTCGCGTCCAGGCCGGTCTGGTCGTCGATCGCCTTCTCGACCTCGCGGACCTGGTTGGACCACCCGATCATCGCCTTGTCCCACTGGTCGGCGGTGAACGAGAGGGCCAGCTTGTCGGGGATCTTGCGGATCTCGGTCGCGTAGATGCCCGCCTCGCGCACGTCCGGGCCGGAGATGCGCTGCTCCTGCAGGTTGAGCTGGCCCGGGGTGGCGACCACCTTGAACGCGGCGAGCGCCTGCTCCTGGCCCTTGAGAGTACCGATGAACTCGTCGAGCGACTGCGCGGTCAGCTCCCGCGCGTCGAGGATCCGCAGGACCTTGATCCGCTCCTGCGAGACGTACTCCTTGTACTGGGAGACAGCGGCCCCGGCGCGCATCTCGTAGCTGAGCGCGGAGTCACCGGCGAGCTGGGCGGCCGAATCCCGGATCGCCAGCAGGCTGGAGATCAGGTTCGTGTACCGGTCGATCGCGCTGCTCGGCGGTACCTGCGCGCTGTCGCCCCTGCTGATCTGCTGGCGCAGCGTGCCGACCGAGTTGAGCCCGTCGTCGATCGTCGCGAACAGCGCGCCGAAGTTCGCCGGCAGGCCGGTCAGCGCGGCCCGGTGGGCTGTGTAGTCGTGCGCGGCGTCGTCGCTCGCCGTGACCAGGCTCTGGAACTCCGCCGTCGCGTTCTTCTTCTCGCCCGAGTCGTTCGAGGCCAGCATGATGGTGACCGCGGCCCGCTCGTTCTGCAGGTTGTGCACCAGCCGGCCGGTGTCGCCGGTCACCCCGGCGAGGATCCGCGCCCGGTCGGCGTTGTGCGCGGTGCCGATGTTCGCCGCGAGTGCACCGAACCCGACGACCACGGTCGCCAGGGTCGGTACCAGCATGATCAGGCCCAGCTTGAACCCGATCGACCGGTCCCCGAGGTAGCCGACCAGCCGCCGCGTAAATGACCGGGCGGATCCGCCGCCCGTGGTTGGTCGCTTGGTCACCTCTCCCGCCCCTTCGCGTCGGAGCCCCGCGATCGATGAGCACCTTCAAAGAGCCGACCCGGACGGGTCGGACCTTCGAGATTCCACCATGTCGCGTAAGAAAGAGAAAGCCCAGCGGGGTACAGATCGAACCAGTGATCGACAGGATGGGTCGATCCGCCGCGATGCGACCGTCCGGAGCTACACAGGGTGACCGACTGACTCGCAGTAATTCGGTACATAGCTCGCTGACTCGGCCTTCTTCCGGGGACGGTGCCGCTCCGAGTCTGCCATGCTTGCCGACCCACCGAACCGGACGAACGGAGGGATCAGCCCAACAGCTTGGCGTAGGCGGGTTTAATGACTTCGTTGATCAGTACGAGCCGCTCGTCGAACGGTATGAACGCACTTTTCATCGCATTCACCGTGAACCATTGCAGTTCACTCCAGCCATACCCGAAAGCCTCCACCAGCAGGGCCAGCTCGCGCGACATGGAGGTACCGCTCATCAGCCGGTTGTCGGTGTTCACGGTGACCCGGAAGCGAAGGTCGCGCAGCAGCCCGATCGGATGCTCGGCGATCGACGCCGCGGCGCTGGTCTGCACGTTGGACGAGGGGCACAGCTCCAGCGGGATCCGCTTGTCGCGGACGTAGGCGGCCAGGCGCCCGAGCACGTTGCCGGTGATGTCGTCGACGATGCGTACCCCGTGCCCCAGCCGGTCCGCGCCGCACCACTGCAGGGCCTGCCAGATGCTGCGCAGCCCGAACGCCTCGCCCGCGTGGATGGTGAAGTGGAAGTTCTCCCGCTGGAGGTACTCGAAGGCGTCCAGGTGCCGGGTCGGCGGGTACCCGGCCTCGGCGCCGGCGATGTCGAATCCGACCACGCCGAGGTCCCGGTACCGGACGGCCAGCTCGGCGATCTCCATCGACCGGGCCGCATGGCGCATCGCGGTGAGCAGGGTGCCCACCCGGATCGGGGTACCCGCCTGCGCCGCGTCCGCGCTGCCGTCCCGGAACCCGGCCAGTACCGCCTCCACCACCTCGTCCAGCATCAGCCCGCGTTCGAGGTGCTGCTCGGGGGCGAAGCGCACCTCCGCGTACACCACCCCGTCCGCCGCGAGGTCCACCGCGCACTCGTAGGCCACCCGGTGCAGCGCCTGCGCGGTCTGCATCACCGCCACGGTGTGCGCGAAGGTCTCCAGGTACCGCTCCAGCGAACCGGAGTCGGCGGCGCTCGCGAACCAGTGCCGTAGCGCGACCGGGTCGCCGGCCGGCAACCGGTGACCGACCGGCCCGGCCAGCTCGAGGACGGTGGCCGGGCGCAGGCCACCGTCGAGGTGGTCGTGCAGCAGGGCCTTAGGGGCCTTCACTATTTCGTCATAGGTGGGTGCGACCATGGGCTGACACTAAACCGGGGAGGCACGATGCTCGCCGACGTACTGGCTTTCCTGCGCTGTCCGGTCTGCCGGTTGGACCTGACCGGGCTCGACAGCACCGTGCGCTGCCCGCGCGGGCACAGCTTCGACCGGGCCAAGCAGGGATACGTGCACCTGACCGCCAACCCGGTCGCGCACTCCGGCGACAGTCCCCGGATGGTGGCGGCGCGCACCGCGTTCCTCGCGGCCGGGCACTACGACTTCCTCGCCGCCGCGCTCGCCGAGACGGTGCCCGCAACCGCCGGACTGGTGGTGGACGTGGGCGCGGGCACCGGGTACCACCTGGCGGCCGTCCTGGACACGCACCCGGACGCGGTCGGGCTGGCCGTGGACGTGTCCAAGCCGGCGCTGCGCCGGGCCGCGCGGGCCCATCCCCGGATCGGGGCGGTCCTGGCCGACGCCTGGCTGGGGCTGCCGGTCGGCGACGGCGCGGCCGCGCTACTCCTGAATGTCTTCGCGCCCCGCAACGGCCCGGAGTTCGCCCGCGTGCTGGCGCCCGACGGCGTCCTGCTCGTGGTCACCCCGACCGGCGATCACATGGGCGAGCTGGTCACCGCGCTGGGCCTGCTGACCGTCGACCCGGCCAAGGAGGAGCGGGTCGCGGCGAGCCTGCTCCCGTGGTTCGTCGAACTGGGGTCCAAGACCTACGAGAAGTCGCTGTTATTGAGTCGCGCGGAGATCGCCGGGCTGGTAGGGATGGGTCCCAGCGCCTGGCACCTCGACCCGGGCGAGCTGTCCGCCCGGATCGCTCCGCTGCCCGAGCCGGTGCCGATCACCGCCCGGGTCCGGCTCTCCAGGTATTCACAGGTACCCCTGAGACGCTGATCGGGGGCTGTCCTCAGGGTCGGTTGGGGGGCGCCCCCGGATGGTGGCGCAGGGCGCTCGGCCGGAAGGCTGACAAGAGGATTCGGGTGGGCGCGGAGCGGGAGGCGACCGCATGGCGGACGGGCTCATCGCACGGTTGGGGCGCTGGTGCTTCCGGCGCAGATGGTGGGTACTGGCGATCTGGATCGTCGCGATCGCCGGCGGAGTGCTGTCCGCGGGTCCGGTGTTCAACGGGCTGACCGGCGGCGGCGGGCCGTCGTCGCTCGAGTCCATCCAGGCCAACCGGGTGCTGTCCGACAACAGCGACAAGGGCGCGACGATCGCCGCCGTCATCGACCAGGTCGATCCGACGGCCGGCGCGGTACGCGACGCGGTCCGGTCAGCCGCCGACGACGTCACCCGGATCTCCGGGGTGAAGAGCGTGAGCACCCCCTACGACCCAGGGGTACCACCGGCCCGCGCGGCCGCCCGGATCGCCCGGGACCACCGGGCCGTCCTCGTCAACATCCAGCTCCGGCAGCTGGACAAGGTGACCCGCCACGACACCTCGGCCGCGGTCACCGACCGGCTGCACAACCTGCGCCAGACGCTGGTCGCCGCCGGACAGGCCGGCGCGCAGATCCGGGTCGGCGGCGGCGCGGCCCTCAACCAGCAGGCCAACGACGCGGTACAGCAGGACCTGACCCGGGCCGAGGAGATCTCGCTGCCGATCACGCTGGTGATCCTGGTCTTCGTGTTCGGCGGCCTGGTCGCGGCCGGGCTCCCGGTCCTCGCGGCGGTCGTCTCCGCCGCCTCGGTGATGAGCGTCCTGCTGCTCTTCGCCCAGTTCACCGACCTGGACAACAACGCGGTCACGGTCGTGAGCCTGCTGGCGCTCGGCCTGTCCGTCGACTACGGGCTGCTGCTCGTCGGCCGGTACCGCGAGGAGCTGGGTGCCGGCCACCCGCCCGACGTCGCGATCGCGCGCGCCTGGGCAACCGCCGGCCGCACGATCTTCTTCAGCGCGCTGACCGTCGCCGCCGCGATGACGGGGCTGTTGCTGTTCGGCGTGACCGGGCTGTCCGCGCTCGGTGCGGCGGGGATCTCCATCGCGCTGGTCGCCATGCTCGTCTCGCTCACGTTCACGGCGGGGCTGATCGGGCTGGGCAAGCGCTGGATCAGGCCATCCAGGCGGGCGGCCCGCCGGATCGCCCGGTACGGCGACGCCGCCGAGATCGGCTTCTTCGCCCGGCTGGCTCGCATCGTGCAACGCCGCCCGTTGGTCACCGTGCTGGCCACCGGCGCGGCCCTGGTCGGCGCGGGCGCGCCGCTGCTCGCGACGAGCATGCACCTCGACGACGTGAACAGCCTGCCCCGGTCGCTGGAGGCGGTGACCGTCGCGCACGATCTCGCCGACCGCTTCAACATGGCCACCACGCCGGCCGTGGTCGTGGTCGCCCGCAGCGACCCGGCCAGCCTCGACTCGTGGGCCGCCCGCTGGTCGGGTACCGCGGGCGTCAGCCGCGTCGCGCCGGCCGAGCAGGTCGGGCCGGGCGTCGCCGTGGTGGACATCGATGTTGCCGGCGATCCGGAGGGGGCGACCGCACGGGCGCTGGTCGACAAGGTCCGGGCGGACCGGCCGACCGCCGAATCCTGGGTCACCGGCGACGCGGCGTTCCTCAACGACCTGCTCGGCCTGCTCGGCCAACGGCTGCCCTGGGCCGTCGGGGCCACCGTGCTGGGCATGGTGGTACTGCTGTTCGCGATGACGGGTTCCCTGGTCGTACCGGTCAAGGCCGTCGTCATGAACGTGGTCTCCCTCGGCGCCACGTTCGGCGTGATGAGCGCGGTGTTCGAGCACGGGTTCCTGGCCAAGCAACTCGGCCTGATCACCGTCGCCGGGCTCAACCCGTTCGTCGTGGTGATCGTGTTCGCGTTCGCCTTCGGGCTGTCCATGGACTACGAGGTGTTCCTGCTCAGCCGGATCAAGGAGTACGCCGACCGGGGGTTGGAGATCGACCATGCGGTACGCCGGGGGCTGCAGAACTCCGGGCGGATCATCACCTCGGCCGCGCTGCTCATGGTGATCGTCTTCGGCGCCTTCGCGCTCGCCCGGACCGGCACCATCCAGCAGGTCGGCCTGGGATTGGCGGTCGCGGTCGCGGTGGACGCGACGATCGTCCGGTGCGTGCTCGTACCGGCGACGATGACGCTGCTCGGCCGGTTCAACTGGTGGGCGCCGGGCTGGCTGCGCCGGCTGCACGAGCGGGTCGGGCTGCCCGAGGCCCGGTTGGCGCACCTGCCCGGCGGGCAGCCGGTGCCCGATGCCGAACCGGTCGAGGCGCAGCCGGAACCCGCGCTGAACTGACCCCGGGGGGTACGGGGGTCGCCGGCCGGGCCGATACGGGGGTTCGGCCCGGCCGGGCCACGCCTACGTGGAGAGGTCGATCTCTTCCCAGCCGGGCGGGGGGTCGTGGAACGGCCCGTGGAACACCACCGCCCATTCCAGCGCCCACCGCCGCTGCCCGATCGCGTTGGAGTCGATGAGCCCGGGCAACGGCAGCTGGCGGTGCTCCGCCGCGAGGTACGCCCAGTCGAGGCAGTAGTACAGGTCCAGCTGGGCGGCCGCCTCGACCGGATCCCGGGGTACCGACAGCACCCGCGACCGCCACCCCGCGTACCCCTCCCCGCGCGGAAGGTCCGGAAAGAACTCGGCCACGTTCTCGGTACCCGGAGCCGCCGGGTCGAGCCACTTCACCGTCGACAGCAGCCAGGCGAGCGCGGCCAGCGCCTCGGAGTGCAGCATGAACGAGCGCACGTCGCCGTCCCGGGAGGCCACGAAGTGCCACTCCGGCTGGGTCAACCGGTCCAGCAGGTGCGCCTCGAGCAGCCAGCTCATGGCCAGCCGGGACGGCATCCCGAAGGCGCAGCCCAGTACCACGTTGAGGACGGCCGCCCGGCCTTCGAGCTCCTCCCGCGGTCGCAGCTCCACCTCGTCGCCGGGCTCCCACACGAGCGGGAAGTTGTCCGGCGGCATCGGCAGCCGCAGCCGGTACACCTGTTCCAAGCTCTCGGCCCGGACGATTCTCGGGTCGGGTGCCGGGACGCGCATGGGTGCACGGTACGTCAGAGCAACCGGATCAGCGCGGCGGTACCCGCCGCCACCCGCGACCACGACGAGAAACGGCGCGCG
>Ga0137386_10003098_pt1 | contig 10859 bp, 11 predicted proteins | sample SagtaG_4_FD_104910 | JGI IMG/M metagenome (GOLD analysis project Ga0137386, IMG submission 104910) | Vadose zone soil microbial communities from Sagehorn Ranch, Mendocino, California, USA - Sage2_R_100_16 metaG | ecosystem: Environmental > Terrestrial > Soil > Vadose zone | place: USA... | reverse complement strand
CTTCTCGCGCAGCCCCGAACGATCGACGATCTGTTGGCTGACGCGCAGTTAGCTGATAGCATCAACGACGCGAGCCGGGGTAGCTCAGAGGCAGAGCAACTGATTCGTAATCAGTAGGTCGCGGGTTCGACTCCCGCCCCCGGCTCCAGCTGAGAAAACTTTTTCCGTCTTGAATCGTCGAGATACCTGTCGGATCGTTCTGCCAGATGGCCACGGTAGTCCTGGTTGACGATCACGATTCCCAGCGCGAGATCTGCGAGCTGGCGCTCAGCACCGCCGGCTTCGTCGTTCACGAAGCGGCAAGCGGTGAGCGGGCCATCGAGATGGTTCGTGTCCTTCGCCCGGACGTCGTCGTGCTCGATCTCGCGATGCCGAAGCTCGACGGGTGGGAGGTGTGCCGGCGCCTGAAGGCGGACGCGGCGACGCGCGGCATTCCGATCATCATCGTCACCGCCCACATCGTGCCGGGAGTTCGGGAGAGCGCCGAGCATGCCGGCTGCGATGCCTATCTGACGAAGCCTTGCCTCCCCAACGAGGTCATTGCCACAGTCCGCGCGCATCTCAAGCGCGCAGTTGCCTGACGCTACCCGAGCACGTTACATCCCCCCGCCCCCGCCGCCGCCACCACCACCCCCACCGCCGCCACCTCCACCGTCGACCCAGGTGTACGTCATGACCGACAGACGGTAGCTCGGCGCCGGTGGGGCCAGGACCTCGAAATAGGCCCGCGAGCCTGGTGCCACGTCGCCGGGAATCCGGTCGACGGTCGTGGAGGTGACGGCTCCGGCAACGTCGAGCCCTTCCACTTTCAGGCGGAGATCGGTGGCCGCCAGGCCCCAGTGGTTGGCGATGTAGCCTCGCACGGAGGGCTTGCCTCGGTGCTGGCCGCGTTCCCAGTCGATCGTGAAGTACGTCGTCCCTTGCTCCATCCCGAAGTTCTGGGCCGGGGCGCTCGCCACCGATCCAAGGAGGGTCATCACGATCGCCAGGACGTTCACGCTGACGGAAGTTTCCGAGAGGCGGTCGCGGGGTGATCCACTCATGGCCGTGAGTTCAGCGTCGCGGGGGCACGGTCACTGGTTTGGCCGGTGGTCGATTGTCCGGCTGGATGAGGCCCATGGCCTGGAACTTCTGATCACCCGGCGTCCCGTATACGGCGATCGCCGACCCGGCCTTGAGCGATGAAGCCCCGCTGCTGAGGGCCGAGAGATCGACCAGCACGATCTGTCCGTCCGCGGCCTGCACGACGACCCAGTTTCCGGCGACGATCTTGACGGTGCCTCTCAACTCCGCCATGCGCGGCGACTCGGGCGAGCCCGGGGAAGATGTTACGTCGGACTGAGGCTTGGCTGGCGGCGGTGCGTCGGGAGCCGGCGGCTGGGGTGCCATGACCGGCGGCGCCGGCGCCATGGCCACCTCTGGCCTGGTCACTGCCTTCGCCGTCTGGGCGGACTCCGTCGCCGCAGATTTGGACGAGCTCGGTGGTGGAGGTGGGGGAGCCGATGCGGCTGCCGTCGGACTGACGAGCGGCATCAGCGCCATCGCCAGGGCGGCGGCATCCCCCGAGCCGAGGGCGATGGCATTGATCTCGTGCGGGTTCTTCGCCTCGGTGCCCAGGATGCTCACGCGCATGCCCGAGGTCAGCGGAGCTGACTCCAGGTGCTTCGCGGTCTCGATCTCGGCGTAATACCACCGCCCGTCCTCGGTGTGGACCACGACGAAGGGCTCGGCGGTCAGCCTGGCCGGCCACTCCAGGACTCCTTGGACGAGTCGGGGTTCGCCAGGAGCGGAGTGGGCGAAGGAAGTGAAGACGAACGTGATCGTCATGACGACGAGAAGCGCCACCGTGCTGTTCATCGCGGCACCTCCAGATCGCGCGCGCTCGAGGATTTCCATCCGACGGCGGTCGATCGCCAGATATTCAGGCGCGGCGGCCTTGACAGGTGGCCCGGTGTCGCCCCTAATAGCGAGCCCGATCATGGCAGCGGCTCGCATGAGTGGACGCTTCGACGTAACAGGCCTGACCTGCCTGGTGACCGGGGCCGGGCGCGGGATCGGGCGGGCGACGGCGGAGGCCTTCGCGAACGCCGGCGCGCGCGTGATCGTCGCCGACGTCGACGAGGCCTCGGCCAAGTCCGTCGCCGACGGCATCGCCGCCACCGGTGGCCAGGCCTGCGCCATCGGCCTCGACGTCGGCTCGGCCATCAGCGTAGAGACCGGGATCGCGCAGGCCGCCCGCTTCGGCGGCGGCCGGCTCGACGTCCTGATCAACAATGCCGGCGTGAATGTGGTCAAGGCGACCGACGCGATCACGCTCGAGGAGTGGGAGCGCGTGGTGCGCGTCAACCTCACCGGCGTGTTCCTGTGCTCGCAGGCCGCAGCGCGGGTCATGCGCGGCCACGGGGGCGGCCGGATCGTCAACGTCGCGTCGATCTACGGCCTCGTTGGTCCCGCCCTCCACGCCGCCTCACCCTACGCCGCGACCAAGAGCGGGGTGGTCGGCCTCACCCGGGCGCTCGCCATCGAGTGGGCGGCCGACGGCATCCGCGTCAACGCGGTCGCGCCGACCCACGTCCGCACGGAGATGACTCGGGCGCGCGTGGACGACGAGGAGTACCGCGCCCGCCTGCTCGCGCGGACCCCGCTCGGGCGCGTCCTCGAGCCCGACGACGTCGTGGGGGCGCTCCTCTTCCTGGCCTCGCCGGCGGCCGACAGCATCACCGGCCACGTGCTCGCCGTGGACGGTGGATGGCTTGCGGAGTGACGCGATGGTGAACGCCCGCTACGGAATGCTCTTCGACCTCAGCGAGCGCGTGGCCATCGTGACCGGGGGTGGGGGCGCGCTGGGCGGCGCCATCGCCCAGGGGCTGGCCGAGTTCGGTGCGCGCGTCGTCCTCGCTGACCTCGACGCGGCGCTGGCGAAGACGGCAGCGTCGGGGATCACCGGGGTCACGGCGGACGTCGTCGACGTGACCGATCCCGCGTCCGCCACGGCGCTCGCCGAGCGGGTACAGGGCGCGTTCGGCCGCATTGACATCCTCATCAATGCCGCCGGCATCTTCCGGGTGGCGCCGGCGCTCGAGCTGTCGATGGCCGACTGGGATGCGGTGCTCCGCGTCAACCTGACCGGCATCTTCGTCATGACGCGGGCCGTCGCGCCGCACATGCTCGCCCGCCGGCGGGGCAACGTCGTGAACATCACCTCGGTGTCGAGCGTGGTGGCGAACCCGGAGTACGCAGCCTATGCGGCCTCGAAGGGCGGCGCGATGCAGCTCACGCGGGTCCTGGGCGTCGAGTGGTGCCGCCAGGGCATTGCCGTGAACGCCATCGCGCCGGCGTTCACCGAGACGCCGCTCACCCGCGGCTATCTCGCGCGCCCGGGCGCTCCCGAGGGCGTGGTGAGCCGGATCCCCATGGGCCGGCTGGCCGAGCCATCCGACATCGTCGGCGCCGCCGTCTTCCTGGCGTCGGACGCGGCCTCGTTCATGGTCGGCCAGACGCTCTTCGTCGATGGCGGCCGCACACTGTGACCGGCAGGCGCCGCGTCCGCTTCATCGACGTGACGTTGCGCGATGCCCACCAGTCGTTGTGGTCCACGCGCATGACGACGGCCATGATGTTGCCGGTGGCGCCGGCGCTCGATCGCGCGGGGTTCGAGGCCATCGATCTGGTGGGTGGTGCCGTCTTCGACGTCTGCGTCCGTTACCTGCGCGAGGACCCCTGGGAGCGCATGCGCATCATGAGCGGCGTCATCACCCGCACGCCGCTCATCGTCATGACGCGAGCGCAGAGCCTCTTCACGTTCGAGTTCTTCCCGGACGACGTCGTCGCGCTGACGGCCCGGCGCATCGCGGCCAACGGCATCCGCTACGTCACCCCGTACGATGCGCTCAACGACATGCGGAACATGGAGGTGCCCGTGCGCGCCTCCAGGGCAGCCGGCCTCTACGTGGACGGCGGCATCGTCTATACGGTGAGCCCCGTCCACACGGACGAGTACTACGCCCGGAAGGCGCGAGAGCTCGTGGCGCTCGGCGTCGATGCGGTGTTCCTCAAGGACCCCAGCGGCCTGCTGACGCCTGAGCGAACGCGCACGCTCATCCCCGCCCTGCGCGCGGCGGTCGGTGCCGTTCCGTTACAGCTCCACTCGCACTGCCTCACCGGCCTGGCTCCGCTGTGCGCTCTGGAGGCGATCGAGCTCGGGGTGGACGCCGTGCATACGGCGACGTCGCCGCTGGCGCACGGCGCGTCGCATCCGCCCACGGAGTGGCTGGCGCGCAACGCGCAGCGGATGGGACACGACATCGACCTCGACGTCGCCGCGCTTGCTCCGGTCGCCGATTACTTCCGCTACGTGGCCGCGCGCGAGGCGAAGCCCCTCGGCGAAGTGGCCGAGTACGACCTGTTCCACTACGAGCACCAGGTGCCCGGCGGCATGATCTCGAACCTCCGGAGTCAGCTTCGGGATCTCGGGCTCGAGCATCGGCTCGAGGAGATCCTCGAGGAGGCGGCCCAGGTTCGCCGCGACCTCGGGTATCCGATCATCGTGAGCCCGTTCGCCCAGTTCGTCGTGACCCAGGCCGTGCTCAACGTGGTCGGCGGCGAGCGCTACGCGACGGTGCCCGACGAGGTGCGCAAGTACGTGCTCGGCTACTACGGCGAGCTGGCCGCGCCGGTCGAGCCCAAGATCCTCGATCGCGTCGCCGGCCGTGACCAGCCGGTCACCGCGCGGCCGGGCGAGCTGCTCCCGCCCGGCGTGGAGCGCGCGCGCCGCGAGCTGGGCCCGTTCGCGTCGGACGACGACCTGCTGCTGGCGATCTTCTACACCCCGGACCAGTACGCGGCGCTGCTCGACGCCCGTCCCATCCGGACCGACTATCCCGTGGCCCTGACGCCCCTGGTTACGCTCGTGAAGGAGCTGGCGGCGCGCCCGACCGTGCGGTCGGTGTGGCTCGTCAAGGAGACTCTGAGCTAGATGGCGACGGTGGAATTCGACGCCGGTGCTCGCCGGCAGGCGATCACGCTGCCGGATGGCGCCACCGTGCTCGAGTACGTGGAGCAGCCGGCCACGGGCGAGCCGGGCGCACTCGTGGATCGTGCGCTCGACGCTCCACTCGGCCTGCCGCCGCTTCGAGAGCTCGCGGCCACGCTCCCGCGCGGCGGTCGGCGCGTCGTCATCGCGTTCGACGACCCCAACCGCCCGCTCGCCACGATCCGCGCCGTGCTGCCCGCGGTCCTGGGGCGCCTGAATGCCGCCGGAGTCGGTGACGAGGACATCACGCTCGTCAGCGCGAACGGCATGCACCCGAAGTTCAGTCGCGAGGCCTTCGCCGCCTATCTCGGCCCGGACGTGCTCGAGCGATTCGGCGGTCGCGTCCGGAATCACGACTGCGAGGACGTGGACGACCTCGTGGACCTCGGGGCCACGGAGTTCGGGGACGTGGTCCAGGTGAATCGTCACGCGGTCGAGAGCGATCTGCTGATCTACGTCGGCAACGTGGCCGTGAACATCTGGGGTGGGTACTCGGGAACGGGCAGCGTGGTCGGCCTGGCCGGCGTTCGCGGCTTCGCCGGTCATCACGGCCGCCACGGCATCGGCCATCAGGATTCTTGTCACGGTGATCCACACGCGATGCTCTATCAGCGGCGCAAGCGCGCCGTCGCCGCGGTCATCGATCGGGCCCGGCCGCGGCCCGTCCTCTACGCGGAGGCGATGACCGATGGCCGTGTCGTCGTCGACGTCTTCGCCGGAGCCTCCGACCGCATCCGCGCCGCCGCCTGGCCCGAGGCCGACCGGCGCTTCGTGCGGCCCGCAGCACCCGCCGACGTCGTCATCGTCGGCTTGGCGCCGGCGTTCCTCTACGGCCCGGCGCACAACCCGCTCATCGCGCTGACCGGCGTGTGCTTTCCTCTGAGGCTCTGGCGTGGTCAGCCGCTCCTCCGTCCAGGCGGCGTCGTCATCGGCGTGACCGACAGCCTCGGCGTCGTCGACGCGGCGACGCATCCCGGTTACGAGGAAGCGATCGCCGACTTCGGTGTGGCTCGATCGTTCGAGACCGTCGCCAAGGTGGGGCCCCGCATCGGTGGCGAGGCCGCGCTGGTGGCGCGGTACCGCGCCGGGAGCGCGTATCATCCGTGGCACCCGTTCTGGCTCTTTGCCGAGGACGAGTACGGCATGACGCGCGCGGGCGCCATCATGATGGCGGGAGCGAGACCAGGGATGCTGTGGCAGCAGCTCGGCTGCGTGGTGGCGGCCACGCCGAGCGACGCGCTGGCTCAGGCGCGCGGCCTCGTCGACGCCGAAGCTCGGATCGTGGCGCTGCCCACGTACTGGTCGAAGCCGCGCATCGCCTTCCAGGTGGGCTGACGTCGCAGTGAATGGAACCGGGGACAGAAAGGACGCGCGCATGACGTCGATGACACGGTGGACGGTCGCCCTGCTGATGGTCCTGATGGTGCTCGCGCTGCCCGTTGTCGCCAGCGCCCAGAAGATGACGACGCTGCGAGTGGGCGACCAGATCGGGTCGGAGCTCGACTATGGCCCGTACTGGATCGCCGTCGAGAAGGGGTACTTCAAGGAAGAGGGCATCACCACGGTGCGCAAGACCTATCCGAACGGCCCGGCCACCTTGCTCGACTACAACAAAGGCGAGCTGGATGCGGTGATGGCAGGACTCGGGCCGTTCCTGCAGGCGGCGTCCCAGGGCTCGGACTACGTGATCGTCAGCTCGATCACCAAGGGCAACGCGCCGCTGGTGGCGCGGCCCGAGATCAAGGCGGCGAAGGACCTGAACGGCAAGCGTGTCGGCACACCCGGGCTCGGGACGATCCACGACACGATGCTGACGCTCTACGAACGCGAGCACGGCATCAAGGTCGAGCACGTCTCCGCCAAGATCACCGACCTCGTCGCCATGCTGGAGAAGGGCGAGGTGCAGGGCGTCCTGTGCTGGGAGACGGTGGCGGCCACCACGGTGCGCGCCGTGAAGGGCGCGCACTATCTGGCTCCGCTGCCGGTCATCCCGGGCGCCGAGAGCCTCGAGGTGATCATCAGCCGCAAGATCGCCCAGGGTCAGCCCGAGGTGGCGCTCGGATTCACGCGCGCGCTCCTCAAGGGGATGCGCTACATCGACAAGCACGAGGACGCGGCCCTCGCCATCATCGCGAAGGCCATGAACGTCCCGGACGCGATCGACGTCGCCCGGCTGGCCAAGACCCAGGTGAAGGTCACCGACCCGTACATGGAGCCGAAGAGCTCGCAGATCATCTACCAGGCGCTGCTCGAGACGAAGAAGATCACCACCGAGCGCGTGAAGAGCTACGACGATTTCACGCAGCGCTTCGTGGACTACTCCTTCCTCAAGAAGGCCGAGGAGTCGCTCAAGGGATGGGAGCCGAAGAAGTAGCCGACGTCCTCGGGGTCGCCACGGCCGCGCCGGTTCCTCGCGAGGCCGGCCGGCGTCGCTCGTTGCGCGTGCTGCTGCACAACGCGGCGGCGGCGCTGGCCGTCCTTGCCGCCTGGCAGGCGGCGACCTTCATCGTGCACTCCGTGTTCTTCCCGAGCCCGTGGCAGGTGGCGCGCGCCTTCGTCGACCTCGCGCTGAACGGTGACGTCGCCGGCCACACGCTGCTCACGCACATGGCGTGGAGCATGGCGCGGCTGGCCGCGGGCTTCCTCATGGGCGTGGTGCTCGGCGTGCCGCTCGGTCTGCTCATGGGCCTCTACCGCCCGCTCTATGCCGGCACGCGCGCGGCGCTGGAGCCGTTCCGCTTCATCCCTCCCATCGCCTGGATCCCGCTCACCATCGTGCTGCTCTCCGGCTTCCCGCGGTACGTGTTCCTCATCTGGCTCGGCGCATTCTTCCCGATCTTCGTGGCCACGCTGGTCGGCGTGCCGCGGGTGGAGCCCATCCACAAGAACGTGGCCAAGGTCCACGGCGCGGGCCGCTGGTACATCCTGCGCAAGGTCGTGGTGCCCTCCGTGCTGCCCGACATCCTCGGCGGCATGCGGGTGGGGATGGGAACCGCGTGGATGACGATCGTGGCCGCCGAGATGAGCGGCGGGGAGACGACGGGCCTCGGACGCATGATGGTGAACTACGCCGAGCTGATCCGCATTCCCGAGATCGTCGTCGGCATGATCTTGATCGGCGTGCTCGGCTTCGCCATGAACGAGCTCCTGCTGCGCATCGAGCGGCGCCTCTTCCGCTGGCGGTGGGAGGTCACGCTGTGAGGGCCGGCGGCGAGAAGGTCGTCGTCGACGTCACCCAGCGGTTCGGTGACCTCGTCGTTCTGGATCACCTTCGCTTCAGCATCGCCGCCAACGAGTTCGTGTGCGTCCTGGGCAAGAGCGGCTGTGGCAAGACGACGGTGGCGAATCTCCTGGCGGGGCTCCTGCCGTGCTCGGAGGGTACCGTCACCATCGACGGCGTCCCCACCGACCCCCGCCGCCACGAGCTGGCCTTCGTCTTCCAGGAGCCGTCGCTCTGGCCGTGGCGGACCGTCCGCGACAACATCCGCATCGGGCTCGAGATCAAGCGCGTGCCCACGCCCGAGCTCGAGCGGCGCGTCGCCGAGATGATCGAGCTGGTCGGGCTGCGCGGCTTCGAGGCCTACTATCCCTACCAGATCTCGGGCGGCATGAAGCAGCGCGTGGCCATCGCCCGCGCCTTCGCCGTCGACGCGGACCTGATCTTGATGGACGAGCCGTTCGCCGCGCTGGACGAGCAGACCCGGCACGGGATGCAGGCCGAGGTGCTTCGCATCTGGGAGCGGAAGAAGACCACCGTCGTCTTCGTCACCCACAACCTGGAAGAGGCCATCTATCTCGCCGAGCGGATCATCGTCCTCACGGAGAAGCCCGCGCGCATCAAGGCGAGCCTCGACGTCGAGCTGCCGCGGCCCCGCGACTACGCGCATCCCGGGTTCATCGCGCTGCGCAAGCGGCTGGGCGAGCTGATGGGCTCGGCGTGGTGAGGAGCGAGGTCGGCGTCGTCGACGTGACGCTGCGCGACGGCCATCAGTCGCTGTGGGCGACGCGCATGCCGACCTCCATGATGCTGCCGATCGCCGAGCGCATGGACACCATGGGCTTTCACGCCATCGACTTGATGGCGGCGGTGACGTTCGACGTCTGCGTCCGCTACCTCCGTGAGGACCCGTGGCAGCGGATTCGCCTCATGGCCGCGCGGGTCCGGCGCACGCCGCTCAACGGCTGGGTCCGCAGCAAGAGCCTGATCAGCTTCGACCTGGTCGCCGACGACGTGATCGAGCTGTGGGTGCAGCGCCTCGCCGCCAACGGGCTGCGCCGCGTCACCTGCTTCGACGCGCTCTTCGACCTCGACAACCTGGCGCCGTCCATCCGCGCCGGCAAAGCCGCGGGCCTCTACACGGTTGGCGCGCTCGTCTTCTCGCTGAGCCCCGTGCATACCGACCAGCTCTTCGCCGACAAGACGCGCGGCCTGGTGGCGCTCGGGGTCGACGCGATCTTGCTGAAGGATTCGGCCGGACTCCTGACTCCGGAGCGCGTGAAGACCCTGCTGCCCGCCATGCAGGCGGCGCTCGGCGGCCGCCCGCTCGAGATCCACTCCCACTGCACGACCGGGCTGGCTCCGATCGTGTACGCAGAGGCGCTCAAGCTCGGCGTGGACGCGGTGCACACGGCGATCTCGCCACTCGCCAACGGCCCATCGTTGCCGCCGACCGAGCGGATCGTCGACTTCGCGCGACGTCTCGACCGCCGCGTGACCGTCGACGCCGAGGGATTGGCCACGATGGCGGCCTACTTCCGCGAGGCTGCGCGCGCGGCCGGCAAGCCGCTCGGCCGCGCCGTCGAGTACGACCCGTTCCACTATCGCCACCAGGTCCCGGGCGGCATGATGACGAACCTGCGCGCTCAGCTTGCGGCCGCCGGGCTGGAGGCCCGCCTCGACGAGATCCTGGAGGAGATCGCCCGCGTGCGCGAGGAGCTGGGCTGGCTCAACATGGTCACGCCGACGTCGCAGCTCGTGGCCACGCAGGCCGTGCTCAACGTGGTGCAGGGCGAGCGGTATCGCACGATTCCCACCGAGGTGGTCAAGTACGCGCTCGGTCACTACGGCGCCCCGCTGGCGCCCGTCGCGCCTGACGTGATGGACCGGATCATGAGCATGACGGAAGCGCGCCGTCTCGCGGCGCGCGCGCCGCTGCCGCCCATGGTGGAGCGTGTTCGCGCTCGGCTCGGAGCGGGCGTGTCCGACGACGAGCTGCTGCTGCGCATCATGTTTCCCGAGGAGCACGTCGAGGCGATGCTGGCGCGCGCGCGAATGGAAGCGGCGTGACATCGGGGGAGACCCACGCGATGGAGCTCGAGGGACAGGTCGCGCTGGTGACGGGCGCCGCGCAGGGCATCGGCGAGGCCATCGCCCTGGCGCTGGCCAGCGCCGGCGCCGACGTGGTGATCAACGACGTCAACGAGGAGCGCGCCAAGGCAACCGCGGTGCGCGTGCGTGAGCTCGGCCGGCGGGCGCTGCCGTGGGTGGCCGACGTCTCGCGCGGTGACGCCGTGGCGGCGATGATGGGGGCCACCGTCCGGGACTTCGGTCACCTCGACATCCTCGTCAACAACGCCGGCATCGGCCAGCGGATGATGGCCGAGGACATTTCGGAGACGGACTGGCGCCGTGTGATCGACGTGAACCTGACCGGCGTGTTCCTGTGCTCGCGCGCGGCGATCCAGCTGATGAAGCCACGCCGGCGCGGCCACATCGTGAACGTCGCCTCGATCGCCGGCAAGCGCATCAGCATCCACGGCGCCGCCCACTACACGGCGGCCAAGGCGGGCGTCATCGCGCTCACGCGTCACCTCGCCTACGAGCTCG
>Ga0137386_10003091_pt1 | contig 10866 bp, 8 predicted proteins | sample SagtaG_4_FD_104910 | JGI IMG/M metagenome (GOLD analysis project Ga0137386, IMG submission 104910) | Vadose zone soil microbial communities from Sagehorn Ranch, Mendocino, California, USA - Sage2_R_100_16 metaG | ecosystem: Environmental > Terrestrial > Soil > Vadose zone | place: USA... | reverse complement strand
TCTGTACGGCGAAGGATCTTGAGCTGGCTACCGTTAAGAATTGAACGTGATTTGGTTGCGTTGTTCTTGAAGGGTGTTCGTAAGGGAATATTCTGCGACCACACGGTCTCTTCAGTACTCTATCAGAGAAACAGCTTCGGCTCTGACCGCGGACGGAGCGGCACTTCGCTGCTGCTCGTTACTTGTGGCCACTTGAAAGTCAAAGAGTCTCCCCCGCGCCAGGGAGATGGCCGATTGCCGGGGCTGCATAAAGGATAGACATCGAAAGAGAGGGCTTATTCCGGTGACGGCAGACAAATTATCAGTGCAAGTGGCAACTAATTCATGGCGACTCATTTTGGAGAGAGTTAACAAGACATTTTCAAACCTCCCGGACGATCAACTTTTGAAAGAAGTAGCGCCGGGAAGAAATCGTCTCATCTATCTATGGGGACACCTCACCGCCATTCACGATGCCATGTTCCCGATTCTCGGTCTAGGAGAGCGACTGCATCCCGAACTCGATGCGATCTTCGTCTCCAGTCCTGACAAGGCAGGGGCACAGTTGCCCCCTGTGGGAGAGCTGAGAAAATATTGGGACGAAGTGAACGGTAAACTACTCTCGCAGTTTGCAATTCTTTCCGCGGACGAATGGTTGCAGCGGCACTACGCAATGTCCGAGGAAGACTATGCCAAAGATCCGACCCGGAACCGATTGGCCGTTCTGCTGAGTCGAACTAACCACATGTCCTACCACATGGGGCAGATAACTCTGGCTATCAAATAACGTTTCGTTTTTTCATATGAATGACGGCTGCGCCTTCGTCGAAGCGAACTTCATCCATTAACGCTCTTATCACGTGGATGCCACGGCCGTGAATCGACCCGATGTTTTGTGGAGCTGTGGGGTCAGGGACATTATCAGTGTCGAATCCTTTTCCTTCGTCCTTCACCGCAATTGACACTTCGTCAGGCTCGCAGCGGCAGGTAACATGGACGTGTTTTCGACGATCTTCATGATTTCCGTGAAGGATAGCGTTTGCCAGGGCTTCCCGTAGCGCGATTTCAACGTCGCTCACGCCTTCAGGAACACAGGCGCAATTCCTGAGCAAGAGCATGAGTTTGTCCACGAAGGGAGAAATCGCAGCCACTTCGCTTGGCAAGGAGCACTCCAGAGCGATGTGCGGGCCACGGTGATCATGCGCTATCGTCATTCAGAAACCACCTTGGCGATTGAAATACCCCTCTCTATAACTCAGGCAATTGCGAGACATCCCATCCTCCGCCCATGGCTTTGATCAAGAGCACGTTCGCTTCGAGGCGTCGTCGCAGAATGTCGATGTCGTTTCTCTCGTTCGTCAAAGCTGTGGTTTGTGAAGTGACCACTTGCAGGTACGTGTCAACGCCCCCGGCATAGCGGTTCTGAAACAGTTTCAGCGATTCTTCCGCGGCACTGGTGGCCTGTTGTTGTTGCATCGATTCAGTGCTGAGGACGCGCAGAACTACCAAGTTATCCTCGATTTGCTGGAACGCATCGAGGACAGTTTGCCGATAGCTAGCCACAGCGGCGTCATATCCTGCGCGGGCTGATTCATTGGTCGCCCGGCGTCGCCCGGCGTCGAAAAGCACCTCCGACAATTGCGGTCCCACAGCCCAGAAACGGCTAGGCCAGGTGAGCCAATTCAAAATTGAAGAGCCCTCTAGTCCAGCACTCGCGGCTAGATTAAGAGTCGGATAATAGGCAGCCTTGGCAATGCCGATTTGTTCGTTGGTAGACGCCATGCGGCGTTCCGCCGCAGCAATGTCTGGGCGACGTTCAAGAAGCCGCGCAGGCAGATTAATTGGAATGGTAGGTAGCACGGGCGCCACAAGATTCAAGGGAGAAACTGCCAGATGGAATGCCGCCGGAGGCTTTCCGATAAGAATGGCCAGAGCATGCTCGTACTGCGCGCGCTGGACCGTAATATCGGAGGCCAGCACTTGAGCAGCCTTAAGCTGCGTCTGCGCCTGCGCCACATCTGATTTCGGCGACGCCCCGCCCTCGAAGCGATTTTGTGTCAACCGCAACGCTTCGGTATAGGCCTTCACCGTATCGTTCAGAAGTCTCTCCTGGGCGTCAGCGCTCCGAACCTCGAAGTAGTCGATCGCAACTTCGGCATGCAGGCTCAAACGAGCAGTTTGCAGGTCAGCTGCGCTTGCCTGGGCCTGCTGCCTGGCAGCGGCTACGCTGCGCCGAACACGTCCCCACAGGTCGACCTCATACGAGAGGTCAAGAGGAAGAATGAAGTCTCCGCTGCCATTGTTGACTGAGCTGGACGGAAAATAAGGTTTGTTCGCGGAAGCTCGAATGTCGGAGATGCTGGGAGAGCTTCCAATGGTCGGTGCTTGCGAGGCTCGATTGAAGCGAATCGCTGCTCGGGCCTGACGCAGATTCGCCTCGGCGATCTTCAGGTCTTGGTTGGACGAGTCCACCTGTTCTTCGATCTCGTTTAACGTTGCGTCGCCATAGAGCTCCCACCACTTTCCCCGGATAAGGTCGTCGCCTGGTTGTGCGACCTTCCATCCGTCTCCCTCTCTCCACTCCGCTGTCTCTGCAAAGCTCGGTGTTACTGGAACCGCAGGTCTCACGTATCTAGGACCAACCATGCAACCGGACAAGACCAGTCCGATGGCACTCACGAGAACGACGCCATAGCCTCTCATTTCCTGTCTCCGTTACCGTTCTTAGCGACCAGCTGTACAGCGGCTCCATTTGCAAGCGAGTCGGACGGGTTCACAATCACCGTATCGGGCGCTGATAGTCCGGAGATCACCTCGACCGTGCTGCCATAGTCCTGCCCGATTGAGATAGGAACGAGTTCGACATGACCATTCCGAACAACTCCTACCCGCAATCCCTCGGCGCGGAAGAGCAAGGCGTTTGACGGGATGGTGACCGAGCCGGATTGGGGAGGAACGCGAAGGTGCACAAAGGCATAGGCGCCGGGCAGCAGGCGCCCTGTTGGATTCGGAACGTCCACCTCAACATTTAGCGTGCGTGAGGTCGCATCAATCGCATCGGCGTTGCGCACGATAGTGCCTGTCAACGCTTCGCCCGGAAGCGCATCGAGCGTAAGCTTTGCCTGTTCTCCGTTCTTTACAAACGCAGCGTAGATCTCGGGTACGGCAATGTAGACACGTAGCGTCTGAATGGCCGCCATGTGAAAAAGCTCTTTCGGGCCCGAATTGTCGCCGGCCTGCACCAAAGCCCCGATGTCAGTATTGCGGGCAGTTACCACACCATCGAAGGGTGCGATAACGCGCTCGAAGGCTTGGAGCTGCCCTAAACGTTCGACGTTGGCTCTGCTTGAATTCACCAGAGCCTGTTTCGAATGGAGATCGCTGACGGCTTGGTCCGTTTCCTGGTGCGAGACAGAATCGCTCTCAAGCAGATGCTGCCAGCGCGCAGCCGTGGTTGTCGCCAACTGGAGGTTTGCCTCGGCATTCTCCAGATCGGCCCGTGCCTGCTGCAGTTGCTGGTCAAGTTCCGGGGTTTCAATCGTGGCCAAAAGTTGGCCTCTTTTTACGTGTGCCCCGATGTCTACGTACCAGTGTTTAACGTAGCCGCTCGTCCTCGCGTAAATAGGAGTGTCATTGAAGGCTGACGTACTCCCAGGCAGGGCGATCTCATCGGCATCTGCACTCGCTTTTGGAGAGACCACATCGACATAAGGAATCGCGGATGCCTGCGCGCTTTCGCGTAGTCTTGTTTCAGCCGTAAGCCGGGAGTGCACTCCGGAGGCAATCGCCAAGGTCGCACACGCTGCAAGGATCGCGATAATCGCGATTGCTCGCTTGCTGAATCGACGGCCCGGGTTGTTCGGACCTGGGTTGTTCGGATCTGGATCGTTCGGAGCCACTTCCTTGGCAACTGCAAGATTTCCTGTTTCATTTGTTGTCATAGCTAGAGCCTTTCCATTCCTCGTGTGCCTGATCTTGAACACTCTTGAATAGCTCCAATGCATCGTTCGACTTGCGTCGATGAAACGCAGCGAACACAGATGGGACGAACACCAGCGTTGCTACGGTCGCGCAAAGCAGGCCTCCGATGACCGCGCGTCCCAGAGGGGCGTTTTGCTCTCCTCCCTCGCCGAGACCTAACGCCATCGGCACCATGCCGATCATCATGGCAAGCGCCGTCATGATGACCGGACGGAAACGGGTTACTCCCGCTTCGATCGCGGCCTTAACTGAGTCGCCATGAATTTGTAGCCTTTCTTTCGCGAATGAAATCACGAGGATGCTATTGGCCGTCGCAACCCCGACGCACATCAGAGCGCCCATCAGCGCCGGAACACTCAGGGTTGTATGGGTGAAAAAGAGAATAAGAACGATGCCCGCCATGGCAGCCGGCAGAGCAGTAATAATGATGAAGGGGTCCAGCCAGGACTGGAAATTCACGACGATCAGCATGTAGACAAGTACGATGGCGAAGCCCAATCCGATGATTAAACCGAGATACGAACTGCGCATAGTCTCCACTTGTCCGCGAATCGTAATAAACGTTCCCCGTGGCAGCGATTTTCGATTGGCATCGACGATTCGTTGTACGTCCCGGCTTACCGCTCCGAGATCGCGGTCCTGAACCGCCCCATATATATCGACTACGCGACGGATGTTGTAATGGGAGACGATGGCCATTTCGCGCGAGCGCTGCATCGAAGCCACGTCAGCCAAAATCTCGGGATTGGCTTTGCTACCGCCCGCGATGGGGATGTTCTGAACATCCTTGACCGTTTGGAGGCGATACTGCGGTGTCTGCGCGACCAGGTTGTAACTCACGCCATTGTTCCAGTTGACAAAGAACATCGGGGTTATCTGGAAGCTCCCGCTAAGCGAATTCAGAACGCTTGAAGCCACCTCCCGCTCCGTGTAGCCCGCCTGCGATGCCTTGGTTCGGTCCACGTTTATTTCAAGGGTCGGATAGTCGAGCGGCTGATGGATATGCAAGTCCGTAAGACCCGACACCTGGTGCAATTCGGTCAGAATCTTCTCAGCGATTTCGTGGCTGGCCTGCACATTCCCGCCTTCGATTTGCACGTCAATCGGAGCAGGGAGACCGAAGTTAAGGATCTGGGTGACGATGTCTGCGGGAAGGAAATAGAAACTAACACCGGGAAACTCCCGCGGCAGCTCTTCTCGCAGTTCGCGGACGTAGTCAGCCGTGGCCCTGTGATTCTTGCGGAGCGAGACGAGCACATCGACATCGTTCGCGCCAATAACACCCGACGTCGAATGCATTGTGTTCAATGGGCTGTACGGCAGTCCGATGTTATCGAGAATGTTGTCCAGCTCTGCCGGCGGAATCTTCCCGCGGATCGCGTCTTCGACCAGATCCGATAGACGGGCGGTCTCCTCAATGCGGGTGCCTGTCTTCGCGCGAATGTGGAGGATGAATTGGCCGGCATCAGATTGGGGGAAAAAGTCCTGGCCCAGCCAAGGCGCCAAAAGAAAAGCACACAGGCAAATCCCGAGAAACGCTGGAATGAAGACACGTCGGGCTTCGACTGATTGCGTCAGGACACCTCGATAAGAGTTGCGAAGCCGTTCAAAGCCTTTTTCGAATCTCTTCTGAAAGCGCACGAACGGATTCCGCGACTCCCCGCGATCCTCGTTGAGTTTGATCATGTACATCACCAGTGTTGGCACTAGCGTTCTAGAAAGAATGTAGGAAGCGAGCATCGCAAAGACCACCGCCTCCGCTAGCGGAACGAAGAGATAGCGCGCTACTCCGCCAAGCAGAAACAACGGCATAAAGACGATGCAGATGCAAAGTGTCGAGACGAGTGCAGGTACAGCGATCTGCTGGGCGCCATCCAGAATGGCCTTCCGAATTTCGGTCTCGTGACCTTCTTCGAGTATGCGGTTGATGTTTTCGATCGTAACCGTGGCGTCGTCGACCAGAATCCCAACTGCTAACGCCAACCCGCCCAGGGTCATGATGTTGATGGTCTCGTGTAGAAAACTGAGCCCCAGAATCGAACTCAGGATCGACAACGGGATAGAGATGGCGATGATGAGCGAACTTCGCCAGTTGCCAATGAAGAGAAGAATCATGACTCCAGTGAGGGCAGCGGCAATTACTGCTTCGCGAACCACGCCGCTGATTGCGCTCCGCACAAACAGGGATTGGTCCGCGAGGGGAGTAATTTTCAACTGAGGCGGCAAGGAGAGCGCAGCACGGGGTACAACGTTTCGAATTCCCGCCACGACGTCAAGAGTCGATGCAGTTCCCGCCTTGAGAACGCTGACCAGCACACCACGATGGCCATCTTGTCGCACCACGTTGGTTTGAAGGCCAAACCCGTCGCTTACCCGAGCTACGTCCCTCAGGTAGATCGTCTTCGCTCCGACCTGCTTGATGGGAAGGTCACCAAACTCAGTGACCGTACGAGGTGTGACGTTCACGCGAACGTCCAATTCGCTTTCGGCAATCTTTGCCGTGCCGGACGGCAAGATAAGATTTTGGGCATTGACCGAATTCAAAACCTCGCTGGGCGAGACGTTCTTGGCCTGCATCAGGTTTTGATCCATATTGATCATGACCTGCCGCGGCTTGCCCCCGTACGGTAAAGGAATGACGGCGCCTGGCACCGTAATGAGCTGAGTGCGCAAGAAGTTGAGCGCGAGATCGTTAAGCTGCTGTTCCGACATTCCTGGCCCGGAGACACCTAGCTGAAGGACCGGGACACTAGAAGCGCTGAAGTTGATGATCTCGGGTGGCTGCGTGGCCGGAGGAAGAAGCCGCAGAATGAAGCCGGAAAGTGCTACCACCTGCGAGTTGGCGCGGTCCACACTGGCGCCGGGTTGAAGATAGACTTTTACGACCGCAGTGCCGTTGTACGTCGTCGATTCGATATGCTCGATGTTGTCTACCAGTGTCGTGAGGCCCTTCTCGAAAGGAGTGGTCAGCCGGGTTTCCATATCCTCAGGATTTAGTCCCGTGTACGTCCATGCGACGGAAATGACCGGGATATCGATATTCGGAAAGATGTCAGTGGGAGTCCGAAGAATGACGGCAGGACTCAGTAAGAGAATGAGGATCGCAAGAACAACGAACGTATACGGGCGATTAAGAGCTAACCGGACTATCCACATGGACGTATCTCTGCTTGGCTACGGCGTTCAGCGGAAGATTCGACGCAGCCGCGCATGCCTCCAGTTCGTTCCGACGGTCTCCGAAACCTCAACGACGATTTCTTACCGTCCCTCGTTTCGATCTCGTCCATGTTCGATGCACTGTGAGACCGATCGGTCTCATCTTTCTTATGCCTGCGGTTTATGGCCGTGCCCTTGATCTCGAAGCCCTGCAGACCAGGTATGCATAAATAGGTTTGCCAAAGCCGCAAAAATCCGCGATCAATGCCGCCTCAACAAGCTCAAGGGTGGCATTCGCCGTTGCATTTGACGTGAAGTTGCGTCTGCCGGGCCGCCTCTCTCTTCAAGTTGGACTCAGGCGATCTGTGCCCTGCCTCGCTCAGCTCACCGCAACTCAACTCCGGCACGGCGTCCAATTGTTTTTCTGGAGTGTCAGGCTGGAATCGACGAGGCAAAGAATTCCGCAGGCATAAATCATGCGATGTACGAAATCTTTGCTCCATCGAATCCATTACGGACGCCGCTTAAGCTTATCTTTCAGCGGCAGTCGTTGTTTCTCTGTCATTCGCTGCTTCCAAGGCACCGGTTGCCGCCTTTTCGATGAGATGAGCCACCGCTTTTGGTTGCGACACATACACGGCGTGGCTGCTTCTGACTTCGACGACCGTTGCACCGGCGCGCTTCGACATCAGCCGCTGCGCATCGGGCGGAAGCATCCTATCCTCGGTCGTTAGCAGGTACCAGCTGGGTTTCGCCTTCCATGCTGCTTCGCTGATGGTGCCTCCCAGCGCGTTCACACCCCACGGCACTTGCGAGTCGGCCATGAATTCGGCCTCTTCCGGGCTCACATCGCCGGCGAAAGACGCAGGGAATTTCGCCTTGTCGAGCAGCAGAAAGCCATCCACCGGCGGAAGGATCGGCGGTACAGGCGCGCCAGGAGGCGGATCTTTGATCAGCGAGGATACAGATTCGCCTTTGTCGAGCGCAAAGGCAGCGATATAAACCAACCCCGCCACCTTCGGGTCGTTGCCGGCCTCGGTGATGACAGCGCCGCCATACGAGTGACCGACGAGTATCACGGGGCCGTTCTGAGCGGCGATCGCGCGCTTGGTAACCGCCACGTCGTCTGCCAGAGAGATGGTCGGATTCTGGACGATGGTGACCGTGTAGCCGTCCTTCTTCAGGGTGTTGTAGACGCGCTGCCACCCAGACCCATCCACGAAGCCGCCGTGGACGAGAACGATGTTCTTCACAACTGTCGTTGATTTTGTTTGTGCCATAGTGTTTTCTCCTATACCTAACATGATTGTCATGATCGCCAGCACACTGTAGATCATTCGGGTTTTGACGCCCATTACCATTGCGTTATTCTTCATTTGATATCCTCCGTTTCATCGATTGCTAAGGCCTAAAAGTCGTTCTTGTTTTGAAGCGTTTGATATATCGCGTCACCACTTCCGCAACGTTCACTTCGTGAAAACATTGCCGAACATCGGGAGGCCGCTCTTTGATTGTTCACGGGACGCTTCATCCTGGATCACATCCCAGTGCTCGACAAGAATGCTGTCCTTGATGCGGAGAATGTCCGCAGCAATCCAGTTCACGGGCAGGCCGAAATCTGAAAATCGTCCGTGCACGATTACGAAGTCTCCATCAGCGACGATCGTTCCCGGCTCATACTTGAGCGTCGGTAGGAGGCTCTTGATAAGATTGAAAAGACCCCCACGACCGGGCGCGATATGAGCGCTATGTTGAACGTAGTCAGGAGACCAATAGCGTTCGGCCGCTACGTAGTCCCGTTTGTTGAAGAGAGTGTCAAAAGCCTCAAGGACGAGTGCCTTGTTCTTTTCCTGTTTAGTTCGGCTCATTCAATTCCCCTAATTGATAAGTGATCGCGTTCGTTCCCCTTCATTCCCAGCACTTTCGTGACTCAGCGCTCAGTCGGCACATGATCACGCTGATCGATCAGATCTGGGCTCTTCCGCCGTCAACGAACAGTTCAATCCCCGTGACGAAACTGGAGTCATCCGAGGCCAGAAACAGCGCCGCCTTCGCAACTTCGTCGGGTTCCCCCATCCGTCCCATCGGGATGGTGGAGAGAATCCGCGCAATCACCTCCGGAGATTGCCGACTCGCCAGTGGCGTATTGATCGGACCCGGACTAACAACGTTTGAGCGGATACGACGGTCCTTCAGATCTGTAGTCCAGGTTCGCACCAAAGAGCGGATTGCAGCTTTACTCGCGGCGTAGACGCCGAAGGCGGCAGTACCCTTAACACCAGCGACGGAGCCGTTGAGAATGATGGAGCCACCATCCTTGAGGAGCGGTAAGGCCTTTTGCACCGTAAACAATGTTCCCCGCACATTGATGTTGAATAACTTGTCGAAGTGCTCTTCGGTGATAGAGCCAAAGGGAACAAATTCGCCAACGCCGGCGTTTGCGAAAACAATATCGATTCGCCCCTTTACCTTAGAGATGGTCTCGTAAAGGCGATCAAGGTCAGCCAATTGGGCGACGTCTCCCTGAACTCCAGAAACGTTGTTGCCGACTGCTTTTACGGCTTCGTCGAGTTCCTTCTGGCGACGGCCCGTGATAAAGACGAAGGCACCCTCTTTGACGAAAAGTTTTGCCGTAGCCAACCCAATCCCTTCGGTGCCGCCTGTGATGAGAGCGATCTTATCTTTAAGCTTGTTGGACATTGTTTTTCTCCGTTGACCTACTTGGGCGGCTGGCGATAAGACTATGTTCCTCGCTTTATTACCGTGTCAGTGGTTGGATGCTGATGAGACCGTTCGGTCGCATAAGTTTCGATTCTCGTTACGACTCTATAGCTGAGGACTTGGAGCTTCATCACGGCCTAATGGGTGTCGAGCCACTTCCGAATATTTGAGACGGTATCCTCGAAGAATGTTTTGTAAAGACCCTGCGTTCCGTATGCGAGATGCGGCGTCGCCAGTACGTTGTCCAGCGTTCGAAACGGGTGATTCGGAGGCAGCGGCTCAACGTCGAATACATCGATCGCCGCACCGGCGATTTGCTTGTTCTTCAACACGCTGACCAAAGCTTGCTCTTCGACGATCGGGCCGCGCGACGCATTGATCAACCAGGCCGTTGGCTTCATTCTCTCCAACTCCGCGGCCCCTACCAGGCCGCGTGTACGGCTGCTCAACACCAAATGGATCGTCAGGATATCGGCCCGCTCGAACAACTGGTCCTTGGAAACCAAGATTGCGCCCGCGGCATTGGCGGACTCGGGCGTCATGTTCTGGCTCCAGGCAATCAGCTTCATTCCAAAAGCGGTCCCGATCCGCGCGACCTGTGATCCAACGTTCCCAAGTCCCAGAACGCCCAAGGTCTTTCCACGGAGATCCGTGCCCACTGTTTGTTGCCAGCCGCCGGATCGGACGGAGTTGCTCTCAGTCACGATATGGCGCGCGGAGGCCAAGATCAGCGCCCAAGTGAATTCAATCGTCGGGTCTGATCTATACCCCGTGTGAACCACCGCGATCCCACGGTCGCTCGTGGCGGCGACATCAATCGACGCGTTTACAGATCCCGTAGAGGAAATGAGTTTGAGATTGGGAAGGCGCTCAATGACGTTGCGGGGCAGCGGGGTTCGCTCGCGCATGACACAAACCACATCAAAAGGTAGCAACCGCTCAATCACGGCGTCTGGATCGGCGAGGTGGTTTTGAAATACGGCGAGGTCCGCTCGATCACGGAGCACCGACCAATCGGCGCATTGAAGC
>Ga0137386_10003083_pt1 | contig 10872 bp, 8 predicted proteins | sample SagtaG_4_FD_104910 | JGI IMG/M metagenome (GOLD analysis project Ga0137386, IMG submission 104910) | Vadose zone soil microbial communities from Sagehorn Ranch, Mendocino, California, USA - Sage2_R_100_16 metaG | ecosystem: Environmental > Terrestrial > Soil > Vadose zone | place: USA... | reverse complement strand
GAGAGGGGAGCACCAATGAAGTCTCACACTCACTACATGTGGTTCAACACCAAGGCGCGGCAGGAGATCATCGACGTCAGCGACGCGGTGACCGAGCAGGTGCGGGAGAGCGGCGTGCGGGAAGGCTTCGTCCTCGTGAGCGCCATGCACATCACGGCGTCGGTGTTCGTGAACGACCACGAGTCGGGGCTGTGGCAGGACATCCTCGAATGGCTGGAGCGGACGGTCGCGCCGTGGGACCCGAGCCGCTACCGGCACAACCAGACCGGTGAAGACAACGCGGCGGCGCACCTCAGGAGCCTGACGATCGGCCACGAGGTGCTGGTACCGATCACGGAGGGAAAGCTCGATCTCGGCCCCTGGCAGCGGGTGTTTTACGGCGAGTGGGACGGCCAGCGCAAGAAGCGTGTGATCATCAAGGTGTTGGGGGTCTAGACATATCGCGCAAGTTGTTTATCTTCAATGCGATCACGGAGTTGGAGGGTGGCACGGGTGGCGTCGGCTCATCCAGCGGCGCTCAGCGACCTCGGTGGAAGGCCGAGGAATCGGCCCCGGCGCGCTGCGGTGAACGCGGCGACCCCCCTGCCTGCCGCTCCAGCCACAACTGATAGGCGACCCCTTTTGACGAACGCGTTGCGACGCGAAGCAGTCGCCAACCACATAGTGCCCGAAGTGCCCTGCTTGCGCCGTCCGGTGCCCCTGGTTGGGGCCGGCGGGCGAGCCGCATGCCCGCGCCATTCGGGCGCGCTTACCTGAGCGCCACATGACCCCGCAGCAACATGCCCATCTACCGCGACCCGTTCACAAAGAGCCCCCCGCCCACGCACCCAACGCCGCGCTGTTGATCGACTTCGACAACGTAACGATGGGGATCCGCTCCGATCTCCAATCGGAGCTGAAGCGGCTGTTGCAGTCGGAGATCATCCGCGGCAAGGTGGCCGTGCAGCGAGCCTATGCCGACTGGCGGCGCTACCCGCAGTACATCGTTCCGCTGTCCGAGTCGTCGATCGACCTGATCTTCGCCCCGGCGTACGGATCGAACAAGAAGAACGCGACCGACATTCGGCTCGCCATCGACGCGCTCGAGCTCGTGTTCACCCGGCCCGAGATCGGCACCTTCATCCTGCTCTCGGGGGACAGCGATTTCTCCTCCCTGGTGATCAAGCTCAAGGAATATGGGAAGTACGTGATCGGGGTCGGCATCCGGGAGTCGTCGAGCGACCTGCTGATCCAGAATTGCGACGAGTACTTCTCCTACAACGAGCTCGCGGGGCTGACCAAAGAAAGCGACGTCACCACTGAGCGCCGGGATCCGTGGGAGCTGGTAGTCGAGGCCGTGAAGCAGATGACGGCGCACAACGACGTGATGCGCTCCGACCGGCTGAAGCAGGTGATGCAGGAGATCGACCCGTCGTTCAACGAGAAGGACATCGGCTTCTCGCGCTTCAGCAAGTTCGTGGTCGAGGCGGCGCACCGCGGCCTGATCCACCTCAAGAAGCTGGACAACGGCCAGTACGAGATCTCGCTCGGCCCGGGCGTGCCCGGCGCGGCGGCCCAACCCACGGCGACGGGCGCGCCGCGCGGCGAAGCGCCCCGCGAGGAGCGGCCGCGCCGCCGCGCCGCCGAGGGGGCCCGCCGCGACGAAGGCCGCCGCGCGGGCGGGGGCGGGTTCTCCTTGGGCGAGGGCTTCGGCTTGATCAAGGAGGCGCTGCGCCGCCTGGGCGGCGAGCAGCCGGTGAGCGCCGACGAGCTGCGCGATACGATGATCGAGCTGAAGGGCGAGGCGGCGGAGCCTCTCGAGCCCGAGCGGTTCCCCAAGCTGCTCCGCCAGGCGCACGACGCGGAGATCATCGACCTCTCGAAGGAGGAAGACGGCGCGTACGCCGTGAAGCTGCGCCCCGGCGAGGCGTCCGCCCCCGACGCAGGGGAGGAAGCGCTTGCCGAGACGTCGCAGCCGTCGAACGCGGCCACCGCCCCGCCCGCGGCTCCAGCGACGCCGCCGGCCGTCGTGGCGGTGCCATCGCGCAGCGCGCGGTTCCGCCGCGGCTCGCGCGGGCCTCGCGTTGCCGTCGCCCCTCCCGAGATTCCCAAAGTCGGAGTAGTGGAGGTGGACCCGAACTTCACACCTCGCATCGAGCTCGTGCCCGTGAAGCCGCCAGAGATGCCCCTGGTCGAGCCGAGTCGCGCTGCTGAAAGTGGCGGCGAGGCCTCCCGCGATCGCCGCGGCGGCCGTGGGGGCGGGGGGAGCGGGGGGGGCCGGGGGGGTCGGGGGGGCCGGGGGGGCCGTGGCCGAGGGGGTAGGGGTGGGAGGGAGGGCGGCGAGGGCCTGGGAGGGCGCGACCGGGAGGAGCCGCGGGGTCCGAGCGCCGTGGTAGGACCGCCCGAGGAACGGGGCGAACGGGGCGAACGGAGTGAACGAGGGGAACGGGGCGAACGAGGTGGCCGACGGCACCGGGGTGGGCGAGGTCGGGGCGGACGCGGCGGGCGCAGCGGCGAGACCGAGATGCGCGACCAGGCCGAACGGCCCCCCCGTACCGACCGGGCGCCGGGCGAGCCGCCAGCCGCGCCGTCACCCGCGCCCGAGGGTGAGGCAGACGGGGAACAAGAGTCCTTCTGGTCGAAGGTGAAGCGCGGGCTGACCGGCGGCGGGTGAAGGCGCGCCCCCTCGCCCCGAGCTTCTACGCGCGACCGACACCCGAGGTCGCGCGTCGGCTTTTGGGGCACGTTCTCGTGAGCGAGGTCGGCGGGCGACGCGTGGCGGGTCGGATCGTGGAGACCGAAGCCTACGTCGGCCCCGACGATCCCGCGTGTCACGGCTACGGCGCTCGCCGCACGCGCCGCAACCGGCACCTGTTCGGCCCCCCCGGCACCGCCTACGTGTACTTCACCTACGGCATGCATTGGTGCCTGAACGCGGTCACCGAGGCCGAGGGCTTCCCCGCCGCCGTTCTGATCCGCGCGCTCGAGCCGCTCGACGGGCTGGAGACGATGCGCCGCCGGCGCCGCGGAGCGACTGACCCCGGGCTCTGCTCCGGTCCGGCCCGGCTGTGCCAGGCGCTCGCGGTGACCGGGAGCCTCGACGGGGTCTCACTGCAGCGGGGCCGGCTGCGGATCGTGCGGGGGCCGGCTCGCCAGCGGCTCGACATCATCACGACACCCCGAATTGGCATCACGCGGGCGCGCAGCTGGCCGCTCCGGTTCTTGATCGGGGGCTCCCCATGGGTCTCTCGTTAGGGCTGCTGCTGCTCGTGCTCCAGCAGCCCGCGGTCATCGTGGACGGCCACATCGACACTCCCCAGCGCATGCTGGACATGCGCACGGACATCTCGGCCCGGCTCTCCGACGGTCACATCGACGTTCCGCGCATGAAGGAGGGAGGGCTCACCGCTGCGTTCTTTTCGATCTGGGTCGACGCGCGCTACCTGCGGGACGGCGCGTTCCGGCGGGCGCTGGACCTGATCGCGGCGGTGCGGGCCCTCGCCGACACCGATCCGGAGGTCGAGCTCGTGACCACGGCGGACGAGGTCCGCAGCGCGGCAGCGCGAGGCCACGTGGCCGCCCTCCTGGGCGTGGAAGGCGGGCACGCGATCGAGAACTCCCTCGAGCGCCTCGATTCCCTGTACCGTCTGGGCGTCCGCTACATGACGCTCACGTGGAACAACGGCAACGACTGGGCGGGCGCGTCGATGGATCCGCGTCGCTCAGGCGGCCTGTCCCCGTTCGGGAGGCAGGTGGTGCGGCGCATGAACGAGCTCGGGATGCTCGTGGATGTCTCCCACGTGTCGGACGCGACGTTCTGGGACGTCATCGCCGTCACGACGCGCCCGCTGATCGCCTCGCATTCGGCCTGCCGGGCGCTCGCGCGACACCCGCGGAATCTGAGCGACGCCCAACTCCGCGCGCTCGCCCGGAACGGGGGCGTCGTGGGCATCAACTTCTACCCGGTCTTCCTCGACGACCGTTTCCGCCGCGAGTACGAGAGGCTCCGCGCCCGCCTGAAGCCCGAGACCGACGCGATCCGCGCGCGTTACCGGGACCGTCCCGGAGAGTCCGCGTTCGCAGTGGATCAGTTCGTGGGTCAGCGCGTGGCGGTGGAGCTCGCCGTGCCGGGGATCGAGCGCCTGGTGGCGCACATCGATCACGCGGTGCAGGTGATGGGGGTGGACCACGTCGGCTTGGGCTCGGACTTCGACGGCATCAGCGTGCTGCCCGCCCCCATGAAAGACGTGACGTCGTTGCCGCTGGTCGTTGCGGCCCTGCGGGCCCGCGGTTACAGCGACGACGACGTCCGGAAGATCCTGGGAGAGAACTTCCTGCGGGTCCTCAGTGCTCCTCGGTGACCCCTTCCTTCGCCGTCCCTAGGCTGTAGCGGACACCGCCCTGCAACGTGTGAGTCGGGCCCTGGAGCATGAATCCCTTGGCCGAGGACGTGATGATGTAGTGGCCGAAGATCGACAGCCGCCCCTGCCTGATGTCGACCCCTCCCATCACCCAAAAGAACGCCTTGCTCGCGTTGGCGTCCGCCGCATCAAACGCCGCGACGGTGTCCGCTTTGGTGACGCAGCCCGAGCAGCCTTGCAGCTCCGGGGTGAGGACTTGCATCAGTGCAAACCCGCCGCCCGTGACCGGCTGGATCCGCTGCTGGGTGGGGAAGGCGAGTATCCCGCCCATGATGCGGCGCACATTGCTGAAGGAGAACGTGCCGACGAAGTCCGTGTTGGGGATCGCCACGTCGGCCAGCACCGGGCTCACGAAGAACGCCTGCTCGAAGGCCGTGTAGAGGGCCGTGCGCTTGCCTGTGATCAGCCAATGGCCGCCGATGATGGGATCGTACGTGAGAGGCTGGCGATTGGTCTTGTAGATCAACACCCCGCCCTGACCGCCCCAAAACCACTGATGGTCCCAGCCGATCGCGCGCGCTTGGGCGAGCCGCCCCTTGGAGGTGAAGTATGACAGTCCGGCCGTGCCGATGATCTGGCCGCCCAATTTGCCGCCGGGGAGATTGGTCGTGGGCGACCAGACAGCCCGCCCCTCGACCCGCAGCGCCACGTGGTCGGTCAGGAAGAACCGATCTCCGATGGCGCCGTGCAGGGCGTTGTCCGTGAAGTCATAGGGCGGCAGGGTGTCGCGGAACGTGAACCGGGTGTAGCCGCCGAGGAGGTAGAACAGGTTGCGGCCCGACGGGGCGTTGAGCACCAGGCTCACGCTCCCGAGCACGAGCTGGGGCGAGAGCGTGCCTACCTTCTGGCTCGGCGACTGGAAGCCCCCCTCGAGTTCGATACTGACCTTGTCACTGATGAACAACGCCAGCCGCCCGCCTCCTCCCACTTGGTTCTTTAGGTTGTAGGCGCGGTCGTAGCGCGTGTAGCTCCCGAACGCCCCGAACTCGAACTGGTCGGCGTGCCCGCCACCGCCCGCGAAGTGTACCGCCGGAGTGCGGCGCTCAACCGCCGGAATGGGCGCAGGCGCAGGCGCTGGCGCGGGCGCGAGCGCGGGCATTGGCGCGGGCGTCGGGGCCACCACAGGCGCGGGTGGTCTGCCGGCCGCCACCACGACCGACTCCCGCTGCTCCGGGGGAAGCGGACGCGGGGCGGCTTCGTGCGGGCCACCGCCGCCGAGGAGGAAGACCGAGAGCCCCGCCGAAGCAGTCGCGTCCAGAGATTTCTTCCCGCCGAAATAGGGGTTGTTGGGGGGGTAGTAGGCTCGGACTTCGATGCGGAGCGCGACCCGGTCGGTGAGGAAAAGCCGCTGGCCGAGGCCGCCGTGGACGGCGTTGAGCACGAAGTCATAGGGCGGGTTGACCCCCATCTCGCGCCGGGAGTAGCCGCCTAAGATGTACGTGCCGCCGGTGCTAAGGACCAAGCTGGCGCTGCCGACCCGCACCTGCGTGGTCGGGCCCCCGGCGGTGGGGGTGGCAGTTGTGAGGCTCCCGTCCACTTCGAGTCCGATGTTGTTGGTCAGGAAGAAGCCGAGGCGCCCGCCCCCACCGAACTGTCTCTCGAGGCCGAAGATGGGGTCGTATCGGGTGTAGGTGCCGAACCCGCCGAACTCGATCCGGTGGCTTCGCTGGGCGCTCAGAACGGTCGCCCCGCAGGCCAGTACCGTCCCGAGCATCGAGAGTACCCGCATCGCACTACCTCCCACGGCCTCCGCGAAACGGGACAAGGGCCGCGATCAGGTCAGGAACGGCCAGCCACACCCGACAAGCGACCCCCAAAATAGGAGTTGGTCGCAAAAAGTCCATACTTGCCATAAGGTTAAGCCACGGAGTCTTGAAAGTACTTGAGGTGTCAGGCAGCTGACTCCGCTACAAAACCCGAAACTAAACCGAAGCCGCGCGCGCCTAGATAAAGCGGAGCTTGGTTCCCACCTGCCGGAACGCCTGGAGCGCGAAGTCGAGGTCCTCACGCGTATGGCCGGCTGACAGCTGGCAGCGCACCCGCGCCTGGCCCTGCGGCACGACGGGATAGCCGAAGCCGGTCACGAACACCCCCTCGCTGAGCAGTAGCTCGCTCATCTGGATCGCCTGGGCCGTTTCCCCCAGGATGATGGGCACGATGGGGGTCTCCCCCGCGAGCGGTTTGAACCCCAGCGCCGCCAGCTGTTCGCGGAAATAGCGCGCGTTCTCGTGCAGCCGGCGGACCAGCTCGGGGTGCTGCTCGACGTAGCGGACGGCGGCGAGCGCGCTCCCGGCGACGGTGGGCGGAAGCGCGTTGCTGAAGAGCTGGGGCCGGGAGCGCTGCGTGAGGTAGTCGGTGAGAACCGCGGGCCCCGCGGTGAATCCTCCCGCGGCCCCGCCCAGCGCCTTGCCCAGGGTCGACGTGATGATGTCCACCTCGCCCGTCATTCCGAAATGCTCGGCCGTGCCCCGGCCCGTCTGCCCCAGCACCCCGGTGGCGTGCGAGTCGTCGACGGCCACGACGGCGTCGTACTGCCGCGCGAGCGCCGCGATGTCCGGCAGCTTCGCGATGTCGCCTTCCATCGAGAAGATGCCGTCCGTGAAGATCAGCCTGAGGCGGTGGTCCTTCGCCGCCTTGAGTCGCTCCTCGAGGTCCGCCATGTCCGAGTGCCGGTAGACGGCGGTCTGGCACTTCGTGATGGTCTTGGCGAGCCGGATCGCGTCGATGATGGAGGCGTGATTCAGCTGGTCGGAGATGACGATGTCCTGCTCACCCAGCAGCGTGGGACAGAGACCCTCGTTTGCGTTCCAGCAGCTGCCGTATGTGAGTGATGACTCACAGCCGACGAAGCGGGCCAGCGCCGCTTCGAGCTCGCGGTGAATCGTGAACGTCCCGCAAATGAACCGCACCGAGCCGGTTCCCGCGCCGTACTGATCCAGCGCGCGCTTGCCGGCCTCCACGACTTCGGGGACGTCGCACAGTCCGAGGTAATTGTTCGACGAGAGGATGACCACCTCGCCGCGGCCCTCCATGCGCACCCGCGCGGCCTGAGGGGACGTGAGGTAGTTGAGACGCTTGTAGACGCCGTCACGCCTGAACTGGTCGAGCTCGCTGGCGAGCCGTGCGGCGAAACTCATGCGATCTCCAGGATGATCTTGCCGGCGTCGCCCGAGCGGATGGCGGCGAGGGCGTGGTCGATCTGGGCGAGCGGAAACTGGTGGGTGATGACGGGGCGGGGGTCGAGTAAGCCGGCCGTCAGGTAGCGACGCATCTGGTGCCACGTCTCGTACATCTTGCGTCCGATCACGCCGTACACGGTGATCCCCTTGAAGATGATCTCGCTCGCGAAGTCCACCGGGATCTCGCCCGTGGGAATGCCGAGCAGGTGGACGCGCCCTCCCCGGCGCACGGCGGCGAAGGCCTGATGCAGGGCGGTGGGGACGCCCGACATCTCGCACACCACGTCCGCCCCTTCGCCCCCGGTCTCGGCGAGCACGGCGCGTACCACGTCGTCGCGGGCCGCGTTGAGGGTGCGGTGGGCGCCCATCTTGGCGGCGAGCGCGAGCCGAATGGGGTTGACGTCCGACGCGATCACCTTGACGGCCCCTGCCGCCCGGGCGATCCCCACGGCGAAGCAGCCGATCGGTCCGCAGCCCACGACGAACACCGTGCTGCCGGGGATCTCGGCCGAGAGCACGGTGTGAAACGCGTTCCCCATGGGGTCCATCACGGCCCCGACCGCGGTCGGGATGCCGTCGAGCGGCAGCACGTTGCTCGCGGGCATGGCGATGTACTCGGCGAACGCGCCGTCCCGGTCCACACCGATGATGCGCGTGTTGCGGCAGATGTGGGCGTTGCCCGTGCGGCACTGCAGGCAGTGCCCGCACACGATGTGCCCCTCGGCCGTCACCAGCTGGCCGGTCTTGAGCTCGCCGACGCCGTCACCGACCGCCACGATCTCCCCCGCGAACTCGTGCCCGATGACGAGGGGGGGCTTGAGGCGGCCCTGCGCCCATGCGTCCCACTCGGCGATGTGCAGGTCGGTGCCGCACACTCCGGCGTGGCGCACGGCGATGAGCACCTCGCCCGGTCCCGCCGCCGGTTTCGGGACCGTCGCGACCTTGAGGCCGGGGCCCGGACGGTCCTTCACGATGGCGTGCATGGCGGGCATCAGGGAAGCGGAACGGGGAGGGTCAGAAGATGGAGCGCGTGAAGCCCCCGTCCACCTGGACCACGACGCCCGTGATGTAGCTGGCGCGTTCGGAGGCCAGGAACACGATGGCCGCAGCCAGCTCGTCGGTGCGGCCCATGCGTCCCATCGGAATGTCTGCGACCATCTCGCGCATCACTTCCTGGGAGCTGCGGTGCTCCCGCTTCGCCCGGGTCTCGGTGAGCTCCTCGATCCGTTCGGTGGCGATGAATCCGGGGCACACCACGTTGACGGTGATCCCCTCCGGGGCCACCTCGTCGGCGAGCGCCTTGGCGAAGCCGAGCACGCCGGCGCGCGCCGTGGTGGAGAGGATGAGGCCGGGCACCGGCTGCTTCGCCGCCACCGAGGCGAGGCAGATGATGCGCCCCCACTGGACCTTGCGCATCACCGGCACGGCCGCGCGGGCGAGATGCACGGTGGACAGCAGGTTGAGCTCCACGGCGCGGTGGAACGCGTCGCCCGTCTGGTGGCTGAACGGCGCGGCGGGCGGGCCGCTGGCGTTGCAGAACAGGATGTCGAGCCGGCCCAGCTCACGGGCGACCCGCTCCACCATCCCCTCCGCCTCGGCGGGGATCCCGACGTCCGCCACCAGCGGCACGACGGTGCGGGTCGTCTCGGCCTCGAGCTGCTGCGCCACGCGCTCGACGGAGTCCTGATGACGTCCGTTGATGGCGACGCGCGCCCCCTCCTGCGCCAGGGCCTTCGCCACGGCGCGGCCCAGGCCTTTCGTGCTGCCGCACACCAGCGCCACGCGGCCGGCGAGACCGAGGTCCATAGGCGTCGGAATCTAGAGGCGAAAGCGAAGCCCGGTTAGACGTTCAGTCCACCGGCTCGATCCGCACGGCGCAGCACTTCAGTTCCGCCATCTTCGCGTAGGGATCGAGCACCGGGTTGGTGAGGAGGTTCGCCGCGGCCTCGCGGAAATGGAACGGAACGAAGACCTGGCCGCGCGCCACCCGCTTGGAGATACGGCACGAGATCGTGAGGCTGTTGCGCCGCGACGTCACGCGAGCGGGATCGCCGTCGCCGAGGCCCAGCGCCGCGGCATCGGCCGGGTGGATCTCCATGATCGGCGTCGGCTCGCGCTGGTCCAGCCCCGTGGCCCGGCGCGTCATCGTGCCGGTGTGCCAGTGGTAGAGCTGACGCCCGGTGTTCATCACGAACGGAAATGCTTCGTCCGGCAGCTCCACGGGCGGGGCGTATTCGACCGGCACGAAGCTCGCCTTGCCATCCGCCGTCGGGAACCGGACGTCGAACAGGAAGGCCGTGCCCGGCGAATCGGACGTCGGCACCGGGTACTGGAGCCCCGCGCCCTCGAGCCGCTCGTAGGTCACGCCCCTCCAGGACGGTGTCACCCGTACGATTTCCCGCATGACGTCTTCGGCCGACCGGTGTGGGGTTTTCAGTCCCAGTCTGTTGGAGAGCTCGATCAGGATCTCCAGATCGCCCCGTGCCTCCCCCGGCGAGTCTGCCGCCCGGTGGGCGAGCTGGATGCGCCGCTCGGTGTTGACGAACGTCCCGGTCTTCTCGGCGAAGCTCGAACCGGGCAGCACGACGTCGGCGTAGCGGGCGGTCTCGGTGAGGAAGAGGTCCTGCACCGCGAGGAACTCGAGCTCCCGGAACCAGTGCTCGGCGTGCGCGATGTCGGGATCGGAGATGATGGGGTTCTCGCCCATGATGTACATCCCGCGGACTCCGCTCTCCTGCTTCACGATCTCCGTCACCATCAGCCCCTCATTGAGCGAGAGGGACTCGGGGGCCACGCCCCAGGCGCGGGCGTACTCGTCACGGATCTTGGGATCCTTGACGGTGCGGTAATCGGTGTAGACGAACGGGATCGCGCCCATGTCGGAGGCGCCCTGGACGTTGTTCTGGCCGCGAATCGGCAGCATCGCCGCGCCCCAGCGGCCGATCATGCCGCACGCGAGCATCAGGTTGAGCAGCGCCGTGACGAGATCGGTGCCGTTGGCGTGCTGCGTCAGCCCCATGGCCCACAGCGTGCTCGTGTTCGGGCCCCGGGCGTAGATCTCCGCGGCCCGTTTGATCTGCTCCGCCGGCACTCCTGTGATCTTCGCCGCCACCTCCGGCGTCATCGCCCGCACCGAGTCGCGCAGCTTGCCGAAGTCGCGCGTGCGGTCGGCGACGAACTGCTTGCCCTCCAGGCCCCGGGCGAGGATATGGCCCAGCATCGCGTTGAACAAGGCCACGTCCGTGCCCGGCTGCATCTGCAGGTGGAGGTCGGCGCGGGCCGCGAGCTCGGTC
>Ga0137386_10003079_pt1 | contig 10878 bp, 9 predicted proteins | sample SagtaG_4_FD_104910 | JGI IMG/M metagenome (GOLD analysis project Ga0137386, IMG submission 104910) | Vadose zone soil microbial communities from Sagehorn Ranch, Mendocino, California, USA - Sage2_R_100_16 metaG | ecosystem: Environmental > Terrestrial > Soil > Vadose zone | place: USA... | reverse complement strand
TCCACATCGGACGGCAGTGGTACTTCTACTGGCTGCTCCCGTACCCCAACGAGCGCGGGCTGTGGCCCAACTTCAAGTCGCCGCTCATCTGGGACGAGTTCGCCATCGGGACGTATTTCACCGTCTCGACGGTGTTCCTGATCATGGGACTGATCCCCGACATCGCGGCGGTGCGCGACGTAGCCACGGGGTGGCGCAAGAAGCTCTACGCCGTCACTGGGCTCGGCTGGCGCGGCACCAACGAGCAATGGCGGCACTACACGCGCGGCTATCTCTACCTCGCCGCCCTCGCCACGCCGCTCGTGCTCTCGGTGCACAGCGTCGTGTCCTGGGACTTCGCGATGGCGATCGTGCCCGGCTGGCACGCGACAATCTTCGCCCCCTACTTCGTGGCGGGCGCGATCTACTCGGGCGTGGCGATGGTGATCACGCTGCTCGTGCCGATCCGCAAGCTGTTCCACCTCGAGGAGCTGATCACCGTCCACCACTTCCAAAACCTGGCGAAGCTGTGCCTCCTCACCGGGATGATCGTGGGGTACGCCTACTGCGTCGAGTTCTTCACGGCGTGGTTCGGGGGGCACCCGGATGAGCGGGCCGCGTTCTGGTACCGCGCGTTCGGGCCGTTCTGGTGGGCCTCGTGGACGATGTTCATCTGCAACGCGTTCCTGCCGCAGCTGCTGTGGTTCCAGCAGATCCGCACGAACATCCTGGCGTTGTTTGTGATCTCGATCTTCGTGAACGTCGGCATGTGGTTCGAGCGCTACGTCATCATCGTCGTATCGCTCGCGGGCGAGCCGTTCGAGCGCTTTGCGAACGCGACCTACAATCCGACCTGGGCGGACTGGGGCATCATGGCGGGTAGCTTCGGGTGGTTCTTCATGTGGTTCCTGTTGTTCGTGAAGAACTTCCCCGCCGTCTCGATCTCGGAGGTGAAGGAGGTCCTGCCGGCACCGCGCCGCGGGAAGGCGGTAGCGGTATGAAGCTCGTGAACCCGCTGACCGCGATCTTTCACCCGCCGCCAACCCCGGGCGTGCTGGCGGTGTTCGGCCATCTCGACGCCACGGTGGACGCGATCGGCCAGCTGCGCAAAGGCGGCCACACCGACTTCACCGTCTACTCCCCGATCCCGCGCCACGAGCTCGAGGACGCCCTGGACCAGCCCGTGAGCCCGGTGCGGATGTTCACCCTGATCGGCGGCATCGCCGGCTGCGCGATCGGCGCCTGGATCACGCTCTACATGTCGTACGATTGGCCGTTGGTGCTCGGCGGCAAGCCCGTGGGGTCGATCCCGCCTTACGTCGTGATCATGTTCGAGATGACGGTCCTGTTCGGGGCGCTCTCCACCATCCTCGGCATCGCGTTCAACGCGCTGTTCGCCGCGCGCCGCCTCGGGACCGTGGCGTACGACCCGCGCTTCACGAACGACAAGTTCGGCATCTTCGTCCCGTCGGAGCTGGCGCGGCAGGGTCAGGTCGAGGGCCTGCTGCGTGGGGCCGGCGCCGAGGAGGTGCGGCGTGCGTAGGCCGCGTGCCGTCTTTGCCGCCCTCGCCGCCCTCGCCGCCCTCGCGTGCAATCCGGACGATGTCGTGCACCGCATCGGCTGGTTCTCCACCATGCGCCACCAGCGCAGCATCAAGCCGTACGCCCGACCGATGCCGCCCGTGCCCGGTACGGTGCCCGTGAGCGGCGGCGAAGTGATGCCTTCCCTGACCACCGCGGACCGCCTCGTGAACGCGCGAACTCGGACGTCGGAGTCCATCAATCGCGGCCGCTTCCTGTACGAGACGTACTGTCTCGTGTGCCACGGCGAGTCGGGTCGCGGCGACGGGCCGATCTCCTCCGCAGCGGGCGGGCCCTACTTCGGCGTCCGCTCGCTCGTGAACGACACGATCGCGCGCCGCTCCGACGGCTATGTCTACGCCGTCGTCGTGAACGGGCAGATGATGGGACGTGGCCTGATGCCGGTCTACGGGGACAAGGTGCGGGGTGACGACCGCTGGGACCTGGTGAACTACGTGCGTACCCTGCAGGCGCAGGCGCGGAGCCAGGGGAAACGATGAGCGCGACGGCGGTGGCGGCAGCGGGGGGCGGGGGGGAGGCCGGGGGCGGGGGGGGCTCGCGGTCCGAGCTGGTTCAGAAGGCGCGGCGGTTCCCGGCGCGGGCGTTCGTGACGTGGGGTGCGCTGCTGACCCTGCTCGGCGCCGTGGCGTTCCTTTCGATCCTCACTGCCGGCCGGCAGGCCCGCGCGTGGCAGGCATGGCACGTCAACTTCATGTTCTGGACCGGGCTCGCGCAGGGGCTGGTGGTGTTCGCGGCCACGCAGAAGCTCGCAAAGGGCCATTGGTCGGGGCTCTTGATCCGCTTCGCCGAGGCGGCGGCGGCGTTCCTGATCGTGTCGCTCGCGCTCTACGTCGGGCTGTTCCTCGGCCGCTTCTCGATCTTCAGCTGGCTGCACGAGCCCCGGCCCGACATCGGCGTGTGGCTCACGACGAAGTTCTTCTTCGTGCGGAATGGGCTGATTTACGTCGCCCTCGCTTGGCTGTCGTGGCGCTTCGTGCGACACGACATGGCGCCCGACCTGGAGGAGCTCGCTGACGGCCGGCCGGCCGAGCGGCTCGCGGGGCGTGACAAGATCGCGCGCGAGGCGGCGATCCTCATCGTGGGGTACGCGTTCGGGTACAGCCTGCTCGCGTTCGACCTGATGATGTCGCTCGCCCACAAGTGGGTGAGCAACCTGTTCGGGGCGTTCTACTTCATGGGCAGCTTCCTCGCCGCGCTCATGGCGCTCGCCGTCATCGCCATCGCCGTGCGGCGGCGGATGGGGCTGGCATCCCTGATTTCGTCGAAGCAGCTTCACGACCTCGGCAAGCTGTCCTTCGGGTTCACGGTGTTCTGGGCCTACCTGATGTGGGCGCAATACCTCGTCATCTGGTACGGCAACCTGCCGGAAGAGACGTACTTCATCTTCTATCGGCTGATCGGTCCGTGGAAGCCGATCGGCGTCGCGGTATTCCTGATGGTATTCGTGATTCCCTTCGTCGGCCTGCTCGGCGTGAAGCCCAAGCAGCACCCGCCTACGTTCCTGCTCTTCGCCCTCGTGAGCCTGACCGGGATCTGGCTCGAGCGCTACCTCGAGATCGTGCCGTCCATCAACGGGGGAGCCGGGCCCGCGCTCGGCCTCCCGGAGCTCGGGGTCACGGCGCTATTCGGCGGGTTGTTCCTCCTGTCCCTCGGTTGGTTCGCCGCCCGCTACCCGATGGTGTCGCCCCGTCTCGCCGCGGACACGCTGGAGCGCGAGCACCACTAAATCCTTCACCGTTTCCTGACACTTCCCGCACGCGCCTCGGCACCCGGTCGAGGCGCTTTTGACGTTGTGAGGGTACTTGTCACGACACGCTTATTCAGCGTCAGGGGGTCTCATGCGACGGTTCGCAGGTCTACTCGGGGCGGTGTTGCTGCTGTCCTGCAACAATGCAACGTCATCGTACGGCGGTGGCGGAGGAGGCGGGGGCTGCACACCGACGGCCACGAAGGTCTGTATGGTTGGACAATCGTTCAGCCCCACGAACCTCACGATCTCGACCGGTACTGCCGTATCCTGGGAGAACGGAAGCACGCTCACGCACACGGTCACGAGCTCATCGAGTTCGACAGAAACGTTCAATAGCGGTAATGTCGTCCCGGCCGGGACCTACAGCCACACCTTCGCAGTCGCAGGCACCTTCCACTACTTCTGCCAGTACCACGGCGCCGACGGGAACCCTCCGACCGGCATGGCCGGCACGGTCACCGTGCAGTAGCGGCCAGCGGCGCTAGGGCCGGAGCGGCTGGAGCCGGCGCCGCAGCGCAAGCAGTGAATCGGCGGGCACGGGGCCCCGGACGTCCAGGAAGAGCCCCGCGTCCGTGCGGTCCGTGGCAGCGGCGCGTGCCGGCGCCGCCGCCGGCTTGGCCTTGCGGGCCGCTGGAGCCAGGGAGTCGGCCGGCGCTGCGGCTCGACCGAGCAGCGCCCGCTCGGCGAACGCGACCGAGTCGGGCTGTGCCGCTCCGGCGACGACCACCTCTGCCAGCATGAGCTGGCTCGGCCGTCCGTTGATCACCGCGATCGCCGTGCTCGAATCGAGCGGCTGCTCGACGACCACCACGGCGGCATAGCCGATCATGCGCGCCCGGTGGATGCTCCGGATCGGCAGGTCGGGAACGACGCGCGGATCCGCACCGAGCAGCACGCGGGCGCTATCGACGGTAAGGGGCGGACCGGTCAGGGCGTAGCTTCGAGCATCGAGGAGGCCCGTGGGAGGCGCCGGCGCGGCGGCGGGCGCCAGTGCCCGGTCCCGCTCCCGCGCGGCGACCGCGGCGTTATCGCGTACCCGGAGCGCGGCCGGGGGCCGCGCCGGCACCGACGCCGGGCGTTTCGACAGCGCGATGGTCTCGGAGGCGGCGAGGTCGCCGGTGCGCTTCTCGGCCGGCGGCTCGCGTCTCAGGGTTCCCGAGCCGAGGTACAGCCCCGCGCCGAGCGCGAGCACGACGGTCGCGGCCCAGGCGAGCGGTAGCCGCACCTGCCACCACAGACGTGCCGGCGGCTTCACGTCGCCGGGACGGAACGGCGGCAGCGCTCGGTCAGGTGGCGCGGCTCGGCCGAGCAGCTCGTCGGCCCGTCCGATCAGCGCGCGCTCCTCTTCCAGGCGAGTACGGCAGTCCGGGCACTGTGCGAGATGCGCGTCGACGCCCCGGGCCTCATCCGGTGGCAGCTCGCCGTCCAAGTAGGCGTGCAGCGTGCCGTCATCCACGTGCGACATGTTCACCCTTCTTTCCCGCCTCGTACGCGTCCACGAGCCGCCGGCGCGCGCGGGCGAGCGTCGTACCGACCGCGCCGCGTGCCAGCCCGGTCTGGGCGGCGATGTCCTCGTAAGAGAGCCCCGAATCCCACAGCAGCAGGACCTCGCGATCGCGCGGCGTCAGCTGCTCGAGCGCGGCGCGGACTTGCGACCGCTCGCTCGCCGCGTGCAGCGCTTCGTCCACCGCCGGCGTGCTGTCCCGCGGCTCGGCCCCGAGCAGCGTCAGGTGACGCCGCTCGCGCGCCCAGCGTCGAGCATCGTCTCGCGCCATGTTCGCCGCCACGACGAAGAGCCACCCCCGGGCGTTCTCCGGCTTGTGTACCAGTGCTCGGGCGAACGCCTCCTGCGCCAGGTCCTCCGCGCGCTCGACGTCCCACACCTTGCGGTACAGGAACCGCACGAGCGCGGTAGGTGGTCCGGTACACGTCCGCCAGATCGTCGGGCACGGACGTCAACGCGGAACGCGGAAGTCGGAACGCGGAACAGCAAGGCCTGCCTCCGCGGAGTTCGTCGTGTTGTTCCGCGTTTCGCGTTCCGCGTTCCGCCTTCGGTTCATCCCCGAAACTCCCGCACCAGCCGCTCCAAGTCGCCGTCCGCCCACGCCGTCTTACCGCCGGATTCAATCTTGATGCTGACGCGCCGTCCGGCCACCAGCACTGCCGGCGCCAACGCCGCCGGTTTGACGAGCTCGGGGAGCGCGCGCAGCAGGGCGAAGTAGGCGTCGCTGAATGGCGCCACCCGCACGACGCGCAGCGAGTCGCCGTGGCGCGTGTCTGTCCATACGCTGTCGCGCAGCACGAACAGGCGAGCGCCGACGCGCTGGGTGGCGCCGGTGCGAGCAGCCGGCGCGGCGACGCTGGAGTCGGCCTCGACCACGACCTCCGACTGCATGAGCTTCGAATCGCGCTCCGCGCGCCGCACCGCCCGGTCGCCCGTCTGGTCGCGGGGCGCCGCCGTGACGGTCACCGCGCCGAGGGGGACGGGCATCTGTCCGAACGCCACCGTCGGCGGCTCCTGCACCAGGTACGAGGTGTAGTCGGTGAGGATCCCGTAGCGCAGCGCCAGCCGCTTCAGCTCGCTCAGGATCTCGGGATTCGGCCCGTGCAGCCGGATGTCGCGCGACAGCGCGCCCGCCTTGCGGGCGGCCCAGAGCTGCTGGATGTACCCGCGGGCGCCGGCGTCACCGCCGAAGGAGGCGTCCGTCGTAAACCGCTCCTCATGGCCGCCTCTCCGTCCCGTGATCGTCACGGACCGCTCTCCACCTCCGGCGCCGCGGTACCGCCCGAACACCACGAGCTCGTCGTCGGCGAACAGGTCGGGGAGTCCTTGCGGCTGCAAATCGTACAGCTCGACGCCGTCGGCGCGGAGCGCCAGGTCGGTGAGCACGGGTGACGAGATCTTCGCCGCCAGGGCGCTCACGGCCTGCTCGATGTCACCGCCGGGCCGGATGTACTCGGCGACGCCGCGGGCGCGCTCGGTGAGCCGCTCGAGCACGTACGTGTTGACGTCATACCCGATACCGAACGCAATGACCCGGAACGCGCCACGGCCGCGGTCTGCCTGGTCGGCGATGCGCTCGGGATCGGTCTCACCCACCGTCGGCATCCCGTCGGTCAAGAAGACCACGACGCCGAGCGCGCCTTCGGCGGGAGACGTCGCGAACGCCTCCGCCAGCGCCCCGGCGATGTTCGTGCCGCCCCCGGCCGAGATCGTCCGGACCCACTGTTGCGCGTCGCGGATGTGCTCGGTCGACCCCTCTGTCCACGCGGGCGCGTACCGCCGCACATCGCTGCTGAAGGTGATCAGCCGGAACCGGTCCTCCGCGCGCAACGTCCCGAGCAGCTGCACCAGCGCCGCCTTGGCCTGGTCGAGCTTCTCCCCGGACATCGATCCCGACACGTCGAGCACGGCGACGACGTCGCGATGCAGCGTCACGGTCTGCGCCGCCCGGCCGGGCGCGAGCAGCAGCATGAAGTAGCCGTCCTCGCCGGCCGGCTGGTCGCCCACGAGCGACATCCCCAGGAGGCCGCGAGCCAGCGGCAGGAACACCTCGAGATCGCCGCCCGCCGCTGTGTCGGGGAGCGTCAGCTCGAGATGGTCGCCGCTGCGGTTGAGGGTGAGTCGGTGTGTGGGCGAGTAGGGATCGCCGAAGCGCGCGGCGCTGTCGACCTGGAGCCGGAAGCCGTGTGATTGCGCAACGGCCGCCCCGCTCCCCGCCCCGGCAGCGTAGCGGAAGCGCCAGGCGTCGCCTACGCGGTCGAGCAGCTGCGTGTACCGCAGCGTGATCTTGCGGGTCTCGCCCGGAGCGATCGGAAACACGCGCGCGCGGAGCAGCCCGTGGCCGGCGAGCTCGATCAGTGCCGGGTCGCGCTTGCGGCGGACGATGTCTTCGTAGATCGCCCGCGCCTGCGCGGCATCCATGGGCTCGCCTTTCAGCTCGCGGTCACCTTGCCAGAGCGAGAAGTCGCTGAACACGGCCTCGCCGGGCAGCGGATAGAGGTAGCTCGCCTCGTCGAGGAGCATTCCGCCGTTCCTGAACCATTCCTCGACCGTCACGCGGGCCACGCGCCCCGTCACCGCGACCTGGACCGCGCTCCGTACCTTCTCGATCGCTCCCCGGGGCAGGGGACGGATCGGCTCGATCCACCCCTGCGACGCCGCGCGCGCGAGGGGCATGATGAGCAAGGCGAGCGGTACCGCCAGGCGACGCTCGAACGACCGCATAGCACGCATTCCTGTGAGAGACGCCAGGAGAGACGCTTCTTGGGGGGGAAGTTGCACATGCCGGGCATACGACGACGCCGGAAGGGGTTGCGGCGAAGGCGCGCACGTGTCCATCTTGGGTGCGCCGCAGCGCCACCGGCCGTGAGGTCCGCGCCCTACTGGATGGGAATCGTGCCGCGCTACATTTACCGCCGCCTCACCCGGCTGCCGACGTCAGCGGACGAGCTTCGTCGCCACACCGTTCTCAACCTCCCCGGTATGCTCGCGGGTCTGAGCTTCGAGCACACGGTGATGGAGCCCGGCGCGGCCGTGCCGATCTCGGTCGACGACGAGGCGGGCATCCTCATCTTCACGCTCTCGGGCCGCGGCGTCATGCTGCTCGATGGCGACCGCATCGAGGTCGGGGCGAACGACCTGGTGCACATCCCGCCGGGCGTGTCGTACGGGATGCAAACACTCGGCGGCACGGACTGGATCTACGTCGCGCTGCAGGCGCCGGTCGAATGACTGATGACTATCCGACCGCGCATTGATTCGGCCCGAACTCCAGGACCTCCGCCTCCGCCTCCGAGATCTCAGCCAGACCGAGATTGGCGAGTTTGATGCTGCGGTAACTCTCAGGAGGGGTCGCGGTGTGGTCGGCCACCCACGCAAGGAACGCGCGCTCCTCCTGCAGGGCTGCCGCTTCGTTGGTCGCCGCGATGACGTCGAAGCGCGCGGCGACGCTGCGATCGGCCCGACGCTCCCATTCGCCGGCGTAGTGTGCCGGCAGCACCACCAGGTCGCCGGGCCACTCGTGCCGGGCGCGCTCGAGGCTGCGCCACAGCAGGGGCGCCCACGCGTCGCGCCGCCCGCCCAGGTCGGGCCGGCCCACCGACCGGACGAACAGAAAGTCGCCGGTGAGCGCGAGCGTGTCGTCGGCGAGGAGCGCCACGCTGCCGAGGGTGTGCCCCGGGACGTGCGCGACCCGCAGCGCCGCTCGTCCGAACGCTATCGTGTCGCCGTCGGTCATGGGCTGGTAGGCGAGGCGCCCCGGCGCGTCGTCGTACGGCGAGCGGGCGTCGTCCGGATGCAGGAAGTAGGGCACCTGCCAGCGGACCGCGGCGGCGCGGGCGCCGCTCAGGTAATCGGCGTGGATGTGCGTGTCGATCACGGCGGCGGGTGTCGCGTCGAGCTCCGCGAGCAGCGCGTCGTAACGGTCGAGATGGCGCCCGGGATCGACCACCACGGCGTCGCCGTCGCTCACCAGCACGTAGGACAGCGCGCCCTTGCCGACGCGGTCGAGCTGCAGCACGTGGTGCAGCGCGGCGGTGGGGGCGAGGCGGCGGACCAGATAGACGGTCTCCCACGCGGCCATGCCGCCCGTCACCGAGTACGCCTCGAAGCCGCGCTCGCGCAGGAAGCGGGTCGCACGCTGGCTCGAGTTGCCGTGGCCGCAGATCACCGCGACGGGCGCCGTCCGTTCGAGGCCGAGCGGCGCGAGGCTCGGCAAGCGGTACATCTCGGACGCGGCGAGCGCGCGGAAGTCGAGCGTCGCGCCGAAAGCGACTCGTCCCTGCGCCACGCGCTCCGGGCTGCGGATGTCGAGCACCTGCACGTGCTCGCCGCCGTCGAGCCGCTGCGCGAGGTCGGCCGCGGGCATCTGCGGCAGTTCGGCGTCCGGCATGGGATCAGTGTTACCGGGCGCGTGCAAAAGCGCAACGGCGGGCGGGGTTCGCAGGTCTCCCGTTTTTCAAACGTGGGGGTATATTGTGAACGCGTTCACAAGGTTATCCAGCCATAGTCTCGGAGGAGATCAGCAATGCGGTTGACCCTGCTCACCACCCTCGTCGCGTTCGGCGCCGTCGCGTGCGGCGGCGAGAAGAAGGCTGACGCATCTCAGGCCCAGGCCGCGACTCCGGCGCCGGCCGCGGCGACCCCCGCTGCGCCGGCCGCCGAGCCTGCCGCGGCGGTCGTCGAAGTGAAGATGACGGGCAACGGCACGACCAAGGCCGCGTTCGAGCCGGCGACGCTGACGATCGCGCCCGGTACCACGGTACGGTTCATCAACGTCTCGGGCGGGCCGCACGACATCGCGTTTTACGCCGACTCGATTCCGAAAGGCGCCGCGGACGTGTTGAAGAAGGGGATGCCGAACCAGATGATGGATCTCGCCAGCCCGTTCCTGCAACAGCCGAACGAGAAGTACGACGTGTCGTTCGCGGGCGCCCCGGCCGGCACGTACAAGGGCTACTGCCTTCCGCACGTCGCGCTCGGCATGAAGGTTACGATCACCGTGAAGTAAGCGCGCGACGGCGTCGCACCGCGCAACGGCTCCGGGAAATCCCGGGGCCGTTTGACTTTCCGGCCCCCGCTTCGGATGTTCTCCGGTCGGGGGCTTCCTCGATCATGTCCGCCTTCTTCGAGCGGGTGCGTGCGGCGCTGGCACCGAAGGGCTATGACGTGCTCCGCGAGTTGGGGAGCGGCGGCATGGGGATCGTGGTCCTCGCGCGGCACACGGCGCTCAACCGCCTGGAGGCGGTGAAGGTGATCCGGCCGGAGCTGCACACCGCCCGTGCCGTGGAGCGCTTCCGGCAGGAGGCGTGCACGCTCGCCGAGCTGTCGCATTCCCACATCGTCACCGTGCACGCCGCCGACGAAGCGGACGGCCTTCCGTATTACACGATGAAGTACCTCGAGGGAGAGACCGTCGCCGATCGGCTGCGCCATGGGCGGCTCCCGCCGCCCGAAGTGCGCAAGCTTGGACGCGATCTGCTGGACGCGCTGGATGAGGCGCACACCCACGGCGTCGTGCATCGCGACGTCAAGCCCGCCAACGTGTTCTGGGACGGCAAGAGCGCGGTGCTCGTGGACTTTGGCATTGCGAAGCGCGTGCCGCTGCCCGGGCAGCCGCCTGACCCATCCAGAGAGTCGCTCACCGAGCCGGGGATCAGACCCGGGACGCGCGGTTACATGGCGCCAGAGCAACTCGCCGGCGCGGAGGCGAGTCCGGCGAGCGACCTGTACGCCGCCGCCTTGGTGATCTACGAGGCCTACACCGCCCGACACTGGCTCGAGGCCCAAGGGCTGGGGCGTCGCAAGTGGCGCGGGGTCCCGTGGCGCGAGGCGCGCGTGCTGCGGCGCGGGCTCGCGTGGAAGCCGGAAAAGCGTTGGCCCGACGCCGCGATCTTTCGGCACAAATTCTGGCAGGCGGATCTGTGGAAGTACGTTCAACGGACCATCGCCTTGACCATCGGAGGGTTGGTGGTCGGCGCGGGGTTGGGCCAGCGGTACCGGGAGGGCTGGCCATTTCGCGCGCCGGCCTCGCTTCACGTGGTCG
>Ga0137386_10003065_pt1 | contig 10907 bp, 5 predicted proteins | sample SagtaG_4_FD_104910 | JGI IMG/M metagenome (GOLD analysis project Ga0137386, IMG submission 104910) | Vadose zone soil microbial communities from Sagehorn Ranch, Mendocino, California, USA - Sage2_R_100_16 metaG | ecosystem: Environmental > Terrestrial > Soil > Vadose zone | place: USA... | reverse complement strand
AGTTCCAGCTCGAACAACTTCAGCGGTGGAATGGACTTTACCGAGCTCGTCTCGTCCAAGCAACGAGTCTTCTTAAACGTGGCGCTGAACGGAACGCAAACCATCAACGGCGACGGCACGCAGCAGAACACCCTTACTGTAACGTCGGGGACTTCACCCTCTTCGACCTACAACTTCAAGCTCTATATCGTAAACGCGAATACGGTCTTTTTTGTAGGCGCGGATACCGTCCGCGTAGATGCAGGGATCGCTTCGCAGCAGCATTGACCGCTATGCGGTCATACGTGAATTGACCGCTATGCGGTCATACTTGAATCGATTCTCTGAGGTTCTGCACCTAGGAATGGAAGCAATAGCTGCCCGGCTTGAGTCAAGCTGGGCAGTCCTACTTTTGCAGGAGCTTTTCCACTCGCGCCACGTCTTCCGGCACGTCCACGCTGATCGAATCGTATTCCACTTCGCCCACGCGCATCTTCCAGCCGTTCTCGAGCCAGCGCAGTTGCTCGAGTCGTTCCACGCGCTCGAGATCGCCTTGCGGCAGCGTCGGGAATTCGAGCAACGCCTCCCGCTGGTAGGCGTACAAACCCAGGTGCTTCAAGTAGCGCGCATGGACGCGATGGTCGGTGTCGCGCACCCACGGAATCGGCGCGCGCGAAAAATAGAGAGCGTTCCCGTCGAAATCGAGCACCACCTTGTTGACGTTCGGGTCCAAGATGTCCGCGGCGCGCTTGATGGGTGTCGCGACAGTGGCTACCGCCGCCGCCGGCTCTTCGAGCAGAGTCTCCACGGCCGCGTCCACGACCGCCGGGTCAATCATCGGCTCATCGCCCTGCACGTTCACGAAGATGTCTCCCACGACGTGCGCGGCCACTTCCGCGGCCCGCTCGGTTCCCGAGCGGTGATCGGGGCGCGTCATTTGCGCTTCGCCGCCGAAGGACTCAACGCTATGCAAGATTCTTTCATCGTCGGTTGCCACGATGACCCGCGCCACGCGCTTCGCCTGGCGCACGTGCTCCCAAACGTGTTGGATCATGGGCTTGCCCGCCAGCGGCACCAGGGCCTTGCCGGGCAGACGCGCGGAGGCATACCGGGCGGGAATAACGACAACAATTTGTTGGTTATCCATGGATGAGTTGACCGCGGCGTTTACCCCGATTCCATCGGGGCGGTCACACTTGCATTGACCGCTTCGCGGTCACACTTGAATCGACACGCTGGGGACTATTACCCCGTGGATTCCCGATGCTATCACACAGGATTAACTGGCACCGCATATCCATGAGATTACTGCTTGCACCCGACGCCGCGAGTGGTAAAATCCGGTTTAAGTCCAGTCCGCGCAACCGTCCCGGAAGCTGGGGACGGTAGGGGGCGCCGTGAAACGCAACGCGATGGCGGTGCGCGTTTTCTTTCTTCCTTCGATCGCCTTCCTCGTATGCCTGCTTACGTCGTTCGGCAGCCGCGCCCTTGCGCAGGAGCCTCCACGCGACGACTCGAAATCCGAAGACCTCAAGAAACCCGAAGACACTAAAAAGCCCGACGACGTCAAGCACGACACCCCCGGCCTGCCCGTGAAGCCCGGCGAGCTCCTGCACCGCGACGTGGATCTCGCGCTGGTGAACGTCACGGTCACCGATCCCTACAACCGGCTGGTTACGGGGCTCGATCAGGAGAACTTCCGCGTTTTCGAGGACAACATCGAGCAGGAGGTCATGCACTTCTCTTCTGAGGATGTGCCCATTTCCATCGGCGTGATCTTTGACGTTAGCGGCAGCATGGCGAACAAGATCAACAAATCCCGCGAAGCCGCCATTCAATTCTTCAAGACCGCGAATCCGCAGGATGAATTCTTCTTGGTCAGCTTCAATGAGCGCGCCGAGCTGACGAGCGTGTTCACCAACAGCGTGGAAGACTTGCAATCGCGCATGGCCTTTATGGCTGCAAAAGGACGCACCGCGCTGCTCGACGCGATCTACTTGGGTCTCAGCCAGTTGAGGGGTGCACACAACGCCAAGCGGGCCTTGCTCATCATATCGGACGGAGGGGATAATCACAGTAGATATTCGGAGAGCGATATCAAGCGGCTCGTCAAGGAATCCGATTCCCAGCTTTACGCCATCGGAATCTTCGACCCCCTCGGATATCGCAACCGCTCACCGGAAGAGCTGAATGGGCCCTCGCTGCTCTCCGAAATCACGGACATGACCGGAGGCCGGGTCTTCGCCGTCGAGAATCTCAATGACCTCCCGGACATCGCCGCCAAAATCGGAATGGAGCTGCGCAACCAATATGTTCTGGGATATCGTCCGAGCAACAAGAGTCACGACGCGCGGTGGCGCAAGATCAAGATCAAGCTCCGCCCGCCAAAGGGATTGCCGCCTCTTAACATCTTTGCAAGAACCGGCTACTACGCTCGCAGCCAATAACCCAGTCGGCCCGTCATCCCGCTTGTCTCGACGCTGTCGGGGAACGAAGCTGGGTGTAACCCCGCGCAGCCCGAGGATCTCTTATCCTCCCGTAGTTCTGCTCGCAATCGTCGCCACGTTTCTGCTTGCCTCTGCCGCCTCCGCGCAGTTGCCCGTTCCCACATCGGCTCCGCCGCCGCCGGGGCAGGCGCCGGCCGCGAACACCTCCCAGGAAGGCTCCAAAATCAAGGTGGACGTCAACCTCGTCGTCCTGCACACCACCGTGGTGGACGACCGCGGGAAATTCGTGGACGGCCTCAAGCAGGAGAACTTCCGCGTCTTCGAGGACAAGGTCGAACAAAAACTTTCCGTATTCCGCCGCGAAGACATTCCCGTCAGCATGGGCCTCGTGATCGACAACAGCGGAAGCATGCGCGACAAACGGCCGCGCGTGAATGAAGCCGCCATCACCCTCGTCGAAGCCAGTAACCCGCAGGACGAAGCCTTCGTCGTCAATTTCAACGACGATTTCTATCTCGACCTCGACAAGGATTTCACCAGCAGCGTCCCCGAATTGAAGGAAGCCCTCGAGCGCATTGATTCCCGCGGCAGCACGGCGCTCTATGATGCCATCATCGGCTCGCTCGATCATTTGAAGAAGGGCAGGAAGGACAAAAAGGTGTTGCTCGTCGTTACGGACGGCGAAGATAACGCCAGCCGCAACTCGCTCGAGAAGGCGGTTCGCGAAATCCAGAAAACCGACGTCGTGGTTTACACCATCGGGCTTCTCGGCCAGGAGAACAAGCGCAGCGCCAAGGCTGCCCGCAAGGCCCTGAAAAACATCGCCGAGGCCTCCGGCGGCCTCGCCTTCTTCCCGGAAAACGTGGAGGATGTCCACGCCATCTGCGAGCAGGTGGCGCACGACATCCGCAACCAGTACACTATTGCCTACTATCCGACGAATACCCGGCGCGATGGCTCCTTCCGCGCCGTCAACGTGGAAATCGCAGCTCGCGGCCATGGCAAGCTCACCGCCCGTACCCGCAACGGCTACTACGCCCCCGGCGGCGCCGCCTCCGCGGGTGCGGGGAATTGAGGACCCGGCGACTAGCGCCCAACGAGGGATCTCTCTTCAGCACCCCACGAAGGTCGGCCGCTTCGCGGTCGCACTTGACAGGACACCGAACCCGAGCACGTGGGTTCCGCTGTTCCCCCACTAAGCGCAACAACCTAAATGGCTTACGCTTCCGGCCCACCGCTTGACCCGCTGTCCTAAAACTGTCCCTGCCGGCCCTTGATTTCCAGGCCTTTTCGGGTTATTAAACTAGCATAAACTTAGGCCAAGTATCCCTTCGTCCTCGCACTGGGAACAGTTCGTTTTGACAGGAGACCTCCGCCATGCGGACCCGGCCTATTCCCGCGCATGGAACAGCACTGTGTGACGGCCCTTCCGCCGTTGAAACGGTCTTCTTCGTTTTCTGCGTGAGCCGCATTCCATTTTAAGGAGACGCATGTTACGAAAACCGGGATTCGCCTCCATTGCTGCCGCTGTCCTGTCCATCGCATTCTGCTTGCAAACTGCCCACGCGCAGACCGTCCAATCCGGCCGGCACACGCGCGTCCTGATCACGCAGAAAATCGATGAAGGGAAGCTGGTGACGCTCCGCGGCAACATGCGCCCCGAAGCGAACGCCGCCAATGATCGTGGCTTGGTTCCTGGTAACTTCCCGATGGAGCACATGCTCCTGCAATTGCAGCGCCCTCCCGAGCTGGAAACGGCGCTCCAGCAGTTCATCGATGAACTCCACAATCCCGCTTCGCCGAATTTCCACAAATGGCTGACCGCGCGGCAATTCGGCGAAAACTTCGGCTTGGCGCAGCAAGACCTCGACACCATTGCGCGCTGGCTCGAATCCCACGGCTTTACCGTCAACGCGGTGTATCCCAGCGGCGTGTTGATTGACTTCTCCGGCACCGCGGCGCAGGTGCGCGCGGCCTTCCATACTGAAATTCATCATCTCGAGGTAGCGGGAGTCCGGCACATCGCGAATGTGCGCGAGCCGCAAATTCCGGCCGCGCTCGCGCCGGCGATCTCGGGCATCGTCTCTCTGCACGACTTCCGGCCGAACGCCATGCACAAGATGCGCAAGCGGAAGCCGGATTTCACAGTTGCCGATCCTTTTGGCGGCAACACCTATGCGGTCGTGCCCGCCGACCTGGCCACGATTTACAACCTGAATCCTCTCTTTAACGCAGGGGTCTCCGGGCAGGGCCAGACTATCGTGCTCATCGAAGACACGGATGTGTTCAGCGCGTCGGACTGGTCAACTTTCCGCTCAACTTTGGGCCTTTCCGGCTACACGTCGGCTTCCTTTACTTCGGTCCACCCGGCGCCTTCGAGCGGCGCGAACAATTGCCTCCCCCCCGGCGTTTTTGCTCCCAATGACGCGGAAGCCATCCTTGACGCGGAGTGGGCCAGCGCCGCTGCGCCCAGCGCGGCCATGGAAATGGCCTCCTGCGCGGATACTACGGTCACTTTCGGCGGCCTGATTGCCCTTGAGAACCTCATCAACTCGAGCAGCAATCCTCCGGCCATCATGAGCATCAGCTACGGCCAGTGCGAGACGGTGAACGGCGCAACCGCCAACGCCGCTTACAATTCCGCCTATCAACAGGCCGTCACCGAGGGCGTCTCCGTTTTCGTTGCCGCGGGCGATAGCGGCGCCGCCGGCTGCGACAATAGCGTTTCGGAAGCGACGCAGGGCATCGCCGTCAACGCTTTCGCCTCCACTCCGTACAATGTGGCCGTGGGTGGCACGGATTTCAGCGACACTTTTTCCGGCTCCAATACAACCTACTGGAACTCGGCGAACACGTCCGCGTTCGGTTCCGCAATCTCTTACATCCCGGAGATTCCGTGGAACGACTCCTGCGCCGGCGCGCTGCTTTCGAGCTATCTTGGCTATAGCCCAACCTACGGCTCAACCAGCCTTTGCAATGACTCCCTTTTCGGCCCATTCTTTTCGACCACTGCTGCAGGCGGCGGTGGCCCGAGCGGGTGCGCGACGGGCGCGCCCTCTATCAACGGCGTGGTGAGCGGCACCTGCCAGGGATGGCCCAAGCCCTCGTGGCAATCCGTTCTTGGCAACCCGAACGACGCCGTGCGTGACACTCCGGACGTTTCCCTCTTCGCCGCCGACGGACTCTGGAGTCACTTTTATGTGTTCTGCTGGTCTGACACAAAGAACGGCGGAGCTGCGTGCGGCGGTGATCCGAGCACCTGGTCCGGCGCCGGCGGAACCTCCTTCGCTGCCCCCATCATGGCGGGCATCCAGGCTCTCGTGAACCAGAAGATAGGCGCTCCGCAGGGCAATCCCAATCCCGTCTATTACCGGCTTGCCGCCTCCGAGTACGGCTCGGCGGGAAACAGCGCGTGCAACTCCTCTCTCGGCAATGCCGTCGCCGGCTCCTGCATCTTCTACGACGTAACCCAGGGCGACATGGACGTGGACTGCACCGGCACGAACAACTGTTACTTGCCTTCTGGCAGAGAGGGCGTGCTCTCCACTTCCAACAACTCCTTCAGCGCGGCCTATGGCACCACCACGGGCTGGGACTTCGCCACCGGAATCGGCTCCGTCAATGCTGCGAACCTGGTGAATAACTGGCCGTCGTCCACGTCCGCCCCGAACTTCACGCTTTCCGCCGCTCCGGGCAGCCTGACCATTACTCAAGGCTCCAGCGGGCCGGTCACGATTACCGTTTCTCCGCAAAACGGATTCACTGGCAGCGTCAACCTCTCCGCGTCTGCTCTGCCGAGCGGCGTGAGCGCCGCTTTTAGCCCGAATCCCACTGCAAACACGAGCACCTTGACGCTGACGGCGAGCGCCGCGGCGGCTCCGGGTACAGTCACCGTGACCGTCACGGGCGTGTCCGGCGGCCTGACGAATACCACCACCATTACACTTGCCGTGAATCCAGTAGGGAATTACACCCTTTCGGCTTCGCCCAACAGCGTGAGCATCTTCCAGGGAGCCGCCGGCGCAAGCACGATCACCGTCACTCCGCAGAGCGGCTTCAGCAGCAGCGTTAGCTTGTCTGCATCAGGTTTGCCAAGCGGTGTGGCCGCGTCTTTCAGCCCGAATCCCGCCACTAGCACGAGCACCCTGACGCTGACGGCCAGCAGCACGGCCACACCAGGAACTGTCACGCTGACAATCACCGGCATGTCGGGCGGCTTGACCAATACGGCCGCAATCACGCTCACAGTAGTGCAGCCCAGCGCCGACTTGATCATTTCCGCTCTCTCCGCGCCGAGCACGGCGGGCGCGGGGATGACGCTAACGATCACGGACACGACCAAGAACCAGGGCACAGGCGCGGCAGGAGCCTCGACGACGGGCTTCTATCTCACGGCCAGCACGACACTTGACGCGAATGCGGTGCTGTTCGGCAGCCGGGCGGTTCCCGCGCTGGCGGCGGGAGCAACGAGTTCAGCCTCGACGACTGTCACCATCCCGGCTGGGACGACTGCGGGGAACTACTACATCATTGCCAAGGCCGATGCCAACAACGTCGTGCCGGAGACGAATGAGGCGAACAATCTCTACTACTGGTATATCCAGGTGGGGCCGGACCTGGTCATTTCTGCCCTCTCGGCGCCGAGCACGTCCGGGGCAGGGATGACCTTTACGATCACGGATACGACCAAGAACCAGGGCGCGGGGACAGCGGGGGCCTCGACCACGGGCTTCTATCTATCGGCCAGCACGGTACTTGACGCGAACGCGGTGCTGCTGGGGAGCCGTTCAGTTCCGGCGCTCGCTGCGGGGGCAACAAGTTCGGGCTCGACGACGGTCACCATTCCCGCCGGGACGGCGACGGGGAACTACTACATCATCGCCAAGGCCGATGCCAACAACGTAGTGGCGGAGACGAACAAGGGGAACAATCTCTACTACTGGTATATCCCGGTGGGTCCGGACCTGGTGATTTCGACGCTCTCGGCGCCGAGCACAGGCGGGGCGGGGCTGACCTTCACGATCACGGACACGACGAAGAACCAGGGCGGCGGCGCGGCGGATGCCTCAACGACGGGCTTCTATCTCTCTGCCAGCACGGTGCTTGATGCGAGCGCTGTGCTGCTCGGGAGCCGAGCGGTTCCGGCGCTGGCTGCGGGGGCAACAAGTTCAGGCTCGACGACGGCTACCATTCCGGCCGGGACGGCGACGGGGAACTACTACATCATAGCGAAGGCCGACGCCAACAACGTGGTGGCGGAGACGAACAAGGGGAACAATCTCTATTATTGGTACATCCAGATAGGTCCGGACCTGGTCATTTCCACGCTTTCGGCGCCGAGCACGGCGGGATCGACTTTTACGATCACGGACACGACGAAGAACCAAGGCGGCGGTACGGCAGGTCCGACGACGACGCGGTTCTACCTCTCCGCCAGTACCGTGCTTGACGCGAGCGCTGCAGTGCTCGGCAGCCGGGCGATCCCAACGCTCGCACCAGGAACCGCGAGTTCGGGCTCCACGGCCGTCACTCTTCCTGCCGGGACGGCGGCAGGGAACTACTACATCATCGCCAAGGCCGATGCGGACAACGTAGTGGCGGAGACGAATGAGGCGAACAATCTCTACTACTGGTACATCCAGGTGGGGCCGGACCTGGTCATTTCCGCGCTCTCGGTGCCGAGCGCGTCCGGGGCAGGGATGACCTTTGCGATCACAGACACGACCAAGAACCAGGGCGCTGGCGCGGCGGGGGCCTCGTCCACAGGCTTCTATCTCTCGGCCAGCACGGTACTTGACGCGAGCGCTGTACTGCTCGGCAGCCGGGCGGTTCCGGCGCTGGCGGCGGGGGCAACAAGTTCGGGCTCGACGAGCGTCACGATTTCTGCCGGGACGGCGACGGGGAACTACTACATCATCGCCAAGGCCGATGCCAACAACGCAGTGGCGGAGACGAATAAGGCGAACAATCTCTACTACTGGTATATCCAGATAGGTCCGGACCTGGTCATTTCCACCCTCTCAGCGCCAAGCACAGGCGGGGCGGGGCTGACCTTCACGATCACGGACACGACGAGGAACCAGGGCGGCGGCGCGGCAGATCCGACGACGACGCGATTCTATCTCTCGGCCAGCACGGTGCTCGATGCCAGCGCTGCCGTGCTGGGCAGCCGGGCGATTCCGGCGCTGGTGCCGGGGGCGACGAGTTCGGGCTCGACGACGGTTACCATTCCGGCCGGGACGGCGACGGGGAACTACTACATCATCGCCAAGGCCGATGCGGACAACGTGGTGGCGGAGACGAACAAGGGGAACAATCTCTACTACTGGTATATCCAGGTAGGTCCGGACCTGGTGATTTCAGCGCTCTCGGCGCCGAGCACGGCCGCCGTGGGGGCCACGGTGACGATCACGGACACCACCAAGAACCAGGGCGGCGGCGCGGCGGATCCCACGACCACGCGGTTCTATCTCACGGCCAGAACGGTACTCGACGCGAGCGCTGCAGTGCTCGGCAGCCGGGCGATTCCGGCGCTGGCTGCGGGGGCAACAAGTTCGGGCTCCACGACGGTCACGATTCCGGCCGGAACGCCAGCCGGGAACTACTACATCATCGCCAAGGCCGATGCAGACAGCGTGGTAACAGAGACGAACGAGGGGAACAACCTCTACTACTGGTTCATTCAAATCACCGTGAACTAATTGCTGCGGTCTTCTGCGGCCTGCGATTCGGATAGAAAAATGAATTTGTCAAGAAAAATTCATTTTTCTATGATTTGTGTCCGCAAATTCGCTAACCCCTTTGTTTTCAATCCAGCGTCGGCCCTCTGGCCTTCATAAATGCCTCACTTGGCCTTCCCCGAGGGCAACCTGGCCAGCCGCCCCGGAGAGCTCCCGCAGGAAGCTTTGCCCATGCGGAATTCTTCCGCCAAAATTTTCGGCGACTGTCTGTCCCATGTCAGCGAGTGTCGCGCGTACTCCAAGATTCACTCCGCCGGGCAGCGCCGGCGCATACGCCAGGATGGGCACGTACTCGCGCGAATGGTCCGTAGTTTTCCAGCGCGGGTCGGGGTCGCAGCCGTGATCGGCCGTGATCATCAACAAATCTGCGTCGCGCAACTGCTGCAAAAAATCGCCGAGCAGGCGATCGAATTCTTCGAGCGAACGCGCGAAGCCCTCGATATCTTTGCGGTGACCGTAGAGCATGTCAAAGTCCACCAGATTGCTGAAGATCAACCCGCTCGGCCGCTCGCGTAACGCCCCATGCAGCTTTTGCATTCCGTCGGCATTACTCATGGTCGTCGCGTACTGCCCGACGCCACGGCCGTTGTAGATGTCGTGGATTTTTCCGATGCCGAAGACGGATATACCTCGATCCTTCAGCACATCGAGCAGCATCGGACGGGGCGGATCTACCGCATAGTCGTGCCGGCGCGGTGTTCGCGCGTATGCGCCGCTCGGCCCATTGAACGGTCGCGCAATTACGCGGCCCACGCGGTGCGGACCGTCGAGCAGTTTCCGCGCGATTTCGCACATCCGGTAGAGCTCGGCGACAGGGATGATGTCTTCGTGCGCGGCGATTTGAAACACGCTGTCGCCCGAGGTGTAGACGATTGGAAAGCCGGTGCGCACGTGCTCATCGCCGAGCTCTTTGATGATTTCGGTGCCAGAGGCAGGCTTGTTGCCAAGCGTCTTCCGGCCAATCTGCCGCTCAAATTCCGCGATGACCTCGCGCGGAAAACCGTGGGGATAAACGGGAAACGCGCGGTCGAGCCATACGCCGGCCATCTCCCAATGGCCCGTTGTGGTGTCTTTTCCCGGCGAGTGTGTCGCGGCCTTGCCGAAAGCTCCAGCGGGCCGCGCGGGCGGCGCGAGATGCGCGAGCGGTTCGATGTTCGCAAGCCCAAGCCGAACCAGATTCGGAAGAGCGAGCGGCCGCGATTCGGCGACGTGCCCGAGCGTGTTGCGGCCGGCGTCGCCATAATCGGCCGCATCGGGCAGCGCACCGATGCCGACGCTGTCCAGCACAGCCCAAATCACCCGCTCAAACGCGCTCATGGCGGCTTTCGCTGCGGCTTCTCCAATCGCACTGTAGCACATCCATAGTAGGGCAGAGGATTTGACCCCAGCCGTGAGGAGAACTACGATTCCGCGCGGAACTTGGCTCGTTGCTGGAAACATTTGCGGGCCAAAAAGCGTATGCAGAAGCAGAGAAGAGGTGCGCCATGACAAATGACAGAGGCGTCCGGCGCCGTTCGTTTGCCGGACCCATTTTTCTGATCGCGCTTGGCGCGCTTTTCCTGTACACCAATCATCGCCCGGAATTCGATCCCTGGCCGGTCGTGTGGCGGTATTGGCCGCTCCTGCTGATCTTCTGGGGCCTCGGAAGGATGTGGGACTCGGTTCGAGACCGTCAGAATCCGCAAGGATCTTCATCCCGCATATCCGCCGGCACGACCATCGCGGGAGTTGGATTTGTGCT
>Ga0137386_10003063_pt1 | contig 10909 bp, 6 predicted proteins | sample SagtaG_4_FD_104910 | JGI IMG/M metagenome (GOLD analysis project Ga0137386, IMG submission 104910) | Vadose zone soil microbial communities from Sagehorn Ranch, Mendocino, California, USA - Sage2_R_100_16 metaG | ecosystem: Environmental > Terrestrial > Soil > Vadose zone | place: USA... | reverse complement strand
CGCGACCTCAAGCGGGCCGCCATGCAGCAACTCCTCACCGGCCAGACCCGCCTTCCCGGCTTCCACGGGGATTGGGAGGTGAAGCGGTTGGGGGAGCTGTTCCGGTTCAGCGGTGGCTATTCGGCTTCACGCGATCAGCTTTCGGAAGAAGGCCACTGCTACTTGCACTACGGCGATATCCATGGCTCATCCAAGACGACCGTAGATACGAAGGCCGACTTTCAGGACATTCCGAAGCTAAACATCCCGTTGAATCGCGTGTCGCGCGATTCACTTCTTGAGGACGGGGACGTTGTATTCGTTGATGCCTCGGAGGACGATGAGGGCACGAGCAGGCACGTTATCGTGGTCAACAAAGCTCGTCGGCCGTTCATCTCTGGCCTCCACACGATTGTCGCCAAGGCGAAGACGGAGGAGCTTGCGCACGAGTACCGGCGTTACTGTTTCCAGACGTCGGCGATTCGCGAGCAATTTCTCTTCTACGCGGTGGGCACCAAGGTTTCCGGGATCAGCAAGACAAACATCGCCAAGCTGACGCTTCCAATTCCATCGATGCCAGAACAAACCGCCATCGCCACCGTGCTCTCAGACATGGACGCCGAGCTGTCGGCGCTGGAAGCCCGGCGCGACAAGACCCGCGCGCTCAAGCAGGGGATGATGCAGGAGCTTCTGACTGGTAGGGTTCGCGTCGTATGAGCGACGCGGCAATATGCCTTAGACCGGTCAATGACCTCCTGAAGGAGAGGTTCTATGTGCCGTTCTACCAACGCGGCTATCGGTGGACGGAGCGGCAAGTCCAGGATCTCCTCAATGACATTTGGGAATTCCAGGCTTCATCGGAAGGCAGTGACAGAGCGTCGTTCTACTGTCTTCAGCCGATCGTGGTCAAAAAGCGTACGAGCGGCGAGTGGGAGCTGGTGGATGGACAGCAGCGGTTGACCACGATCCTCGTGCTCCTGGTCTGCTTGAAGCCGCTGGTGGCGGCACTAGAGAAAACGCAGTTCGTGATGACTTTCGAAACGCGAAGCGAGACAAGCGGGGCGTTTCTACAGAATATCGATCTTGCGCGGCGCGACGAAAACATCGACTACCACCACATTTGCAATGCCTACGATGTGATCAACAAGTGGTTCTCCGGCCGGGATGGAAGCCACAAGCTGAAGCTTCTTCAGAGCTTGTTAAATGACGACGAGGTCGGCAGAAACGTCAAAGTGATCTGGTATGAGCTTCCCGACACCGACGACCCCGTCGAGGCTTTCACTCGCCTGAACGTAGGCAAGATCCCGCTCACGAACGCGGAACTGATCCGGGCGCTCTTTCTACGGTCGCGAAACTTCCCCCGCGACGCGGTTACCCAGCAGCAATTGAGGATCGCGCAAGAGTGGGACTATATCGAGAAGGTGCTGCAGTCGGACGAGGTATGGTATTTCCTGCATGAAGGCGACGATGCGCCGGCTACGCGAATCGAATACATCTTTCAGCTTATCGCGCGCGAAGACGCGGAGGACGACACCGCGCTTGATGATCCGTACGCTACTTTCCACTACTACAACGGTCAGTTTGGCAATACCGGTGCGAGAGTCGAGCCGGCGTGGCTGGAGGTCAAACAGTATTTCATGACCTTAGAGGAGTGGTTCCACGATCGAGCGCTGTATCACCTCATCGGTTTCCTCATCCAAAACGGCGATAAAGTGCTCGCGATCCGCGAGGTGGGGAGTGGCGTAGCAAAAAGCGCGTTTCAACGCGCCCTAAAGCGGAGAATTTACAGGAGATTGCTCGGCAGCGAACCCCCGGCACCCGAGCAGTTGCGTGAGTCCCTGCAAACGTTTTTAAGCGATCTCGAGTATGGAGCGGATTCAGAGAAGATTCGTGCTGTCCTCCTACTCTTCAACATCGCGACTCTTCTCGAGAACCGCAATTCAAACCTGCGCTTTCCGTTTGAAACCTTCAAGAAGGAACGGTGGGATATCGAACATGTTCGTTCTGTCGAGTCCGGGAAGCCCGGTCGGATCGACACGCAGCGGCAATGGCTCGAGAAGGTCCGCGACTATCTAGTTGAAACCGGCGAGAGTGAAGATCTCCTGGCAAGAGCCCGCGAATTGCTGAACGCGAGCCAGTTCGACGTCCAGCAGTTCGACCCCATTTATGAGGATATCCTGACGCACTTTCAGGAAGCGGAGGGGGCCGAAGCGGATCATGGGATTGGCAATCTTGCGCTGCTCGACGCAGGGACCAACCGGAGCTACAAGAACGCCGTATTTCCGGTGAAGCGGAGAAGAATACTCGGGCTCGACCGTACTGGAACGTTCGTGCCTCTCTGCACGAAGAATCTGTTCCTCAAGTGCTACAGCGACAAGATCGGCAACATGATGTTCTGGTCGCAGCAGGACGGCGAGAGCTACTTCGGGGCCATCGTGGAGTCGCTCGTAACTTTTTTCACCAATGAAGGCGGGTCTATCGCGTGAGTCAAGAAATGCACCCGGCCGCAGGGGCGCGAAGTACGTTCCGCCAGCTGTTCGACAGGCATCCGATTGTGGAGGTGCCCATCGTTCAGCGCGACTACGTTCAAGGCCGGAAATCAGAGGTGGAGGTCAGGACCGGATTCGTAAGTGCACTCGCTGCGGCGCTTGCGAAGCCGCCAGGCGATCCGAACCTCCCGCTCGATCTGGATTTTGTCTATGGAAGCGTGGAAAAGACAGACCGCAAGGCGTTCAGTCCCCTTGACGGTCAACAGCGACTGACGACGCTCTTCCTCTTGCATTGGTATCTGGCATGGCAGGACGGGAAGCTCGATGATTTTCGCGAATTCGCAGTGAACGCAGACGTTTCCAGATTTATCTACGCCGTGCGCCCTAGCAGCGGCGAATTCTTCAATGAGCTGGCACGTTGGGAGCCTGCAGTCGGTCCCAAGGACTTGCCTGCTCTTTCAGATCTGATCCGGGACCAGCCATGGTTTTTCCGTTCGTGGATGTTCGATCCCACGATTCAGGCCGTGCTGACCATGCTCGATGCCCTCCACGGCAAGTTCGCCGGCCAGGAAGGCCTATACGACCGGCTGGTCCAGGCAGATCAGCCCTACATCACATTCCAGTTGCTGGATCTTCGAAGCTTTGGTCTCTCGGACGACTTATACATAAAGATGAATGGCAGGGGGAAACCCTTGACCCCGTTTGAGACCTTTAAAGCAAGGTTTGAGAAGCATCTCGACACGGTGTTTTCCAATGAAAGGAGAGTGTTGCGTGGAAAGCAGGTCCCAATAAGAGATTACTTTAGCCATCGGATTGACACGGACTGGGCGGACCTTTTCTGGTGTCACCGTGACGAGCAGACGCAGCTTTTCGACGATAGGGTCATGCATCTCATAAGGGCGCTGGCAATCGTGACCAGAGACCCGGACGGATCTGCCGTCGACAAAGTGCTGGAGGAGCTGGGAACCAAGTGGATTCCCTTTGGGTTTCTGAAACTCAAGGAATCCGGCTGTCTCGATCGCCCTCTGCTGGAAATGCTAATTGCGATGCTGGACGGGTGGAGTGGTGGCGGCGGGGAATTGCGAACCCATCTCCCCAACGCCGATTTTTTCGACGAACAGCGGATTTTTGAGAAGGCGATAACCAGAAGCGCGGAGCTAACCTATGAGGAACTGGTCCAGTTCCACGCCTATTGCGCATACATCCTCAAGCACGAAAGCGCTATCGCGCCAGAGCCTTTCAGTGAATGGATGAGGGTCGTCAGGAATCTCTCGACGAACTCGACGTACGACAGAGTGGAGGACTACAAGCGCAGCATTCGATCGATCAACGAACTGATCGAAGAGTCCGATGACATCTTGAAATACCTGGCAGATCCGCAAACCGAGGTAGGTGGATTCAATGAGCAGCAGATGCGAGAGGAGAAGCTGAAGGCCCAGCTACTCCAAAGGAGCCATGAATGGCGGGAGCTCGTTTTGAAGGCCGAACGGCACGGCTACTTCAGGGGGCAGATCGAATTCCTGTTCGAGTTCTGCGGTGTTCTCGGCCGATGGATGCCCTCCGGCAAGGCCGACTGGAATTCGCAGGAAGACTCCAAATTTCGGAGTGCGTTTGGAGATTATTTGGCCAAGGCTTCCGCGATATTCGCGCATGATGGCTTGACGGACTTTGGCGACTATCGCTGGGAGAGAGCGCTGCTAGCGGTGGGTGACTACCTGCTCTTTAAGGGGCGCTACAACCTTAGCTTTCTAAACGACAGTGACCGCGACGCGAGCTGGAAGCGTCTTCTGCGAGGCGGAATGAGGGTGGATGATCCGGCGGAGGCGAAGAGGCGACACGTAAAGACTGTGCTGGACAAGATCGATCTGAATATCGGGGTTGCGCGCTGCCTGGATGCCGCAATCGCCCAAAGCAATCCACCGGACGAATGGCGACGGCTTATCGTCCGAAGGCCGGCTATGGTGACGTTCTGCAAGAACAGAATGATTCGGCTGAAGTCCCCCGACTGCATTTATCTGCTGAAGAAGATACGAATGAGCGGGGAGCACGCGGAGCTATTCAGCTACGAGCTCAGGCTTGGCCTCCTAGAGGATAAGAAACATCGGAACGAACTGGTTCCTTTCGATGAACTGGGTTACAGCACCGTAAATTCGGAAGGGGAGGAGCCGCGAGCATATTTAGTCTGGAGGCGCGGAGAGGAAGCCGTACTTCTCAAAGTGACCAACCGTAACGGCAAATTCGAATTGAAGGTATCAGGTCAGCAGGGTGGGGTTTTTGCTCAGCTGAAGACAAAGCTTGGCACATACTCTGTCGAACAGGATGGCGCCGTATCGCGGATCGTTGAACGAGACAAGATTGATGAGACTCTCGACGAACTCGTCAGCGTGTCGAGAAGCCTCTCGGGCATCATCGGTCCGCCCGCCACAGTAACCGGGGGCGCCGATGCGTGAACAACCCCGCTCCGAACGCAAGACGCAGAACCGCGTCATCGCCCTGTTCACCGACAAGGCGAGCTCGGAGTACCTCGGCTACCGCTACCTCGGCGACTGGAGCAAGCGGGAGAACAACCGTCCGATCGAAACGGCGCTGCTGCGGGAAGACCTGAAGAAACGCGGCTATTCGGACGCTCACATCTCGGCCGCGCTGCAGAAGCTGGAGACGGCGGCGGATGCCACCGGCATCACGCTCTATCAGGCCAATCTTCGCACCTATCAGCTCCTGCGCTACGGCGTGCCGGTGCAGATCGCGGCGGGGCAGGCGCACGAGACGGTGCACCTGGTGGATTGGGCTCATCCGGAGAGGAACGACTTTGCGCTCGCCGAGGAGGTGACGCTTAAGGGCGGCCACGAGCGGCGGCCGGACATCGTGCTGTACCTCAACGGTATCGCCATCGCGCTCATCGAGCTCAAGCGCAGCTCGGTGGAGATCGCCGACGGCGTGCGCCAGCTCATCACCAATCAGGAAGAGATCTTCAACAAGGGCTTCTTCAGCACCGTGCAGCTTCTGCTCGCAGGGAACGATGCCCAGGGCCTGCGCTACGGCACCATAGGTACGCCGGAGCAGTTTTTCGTCGAGTGGAAGGACGAGGTGCCGCCTGACGGTGTGCCAGTTCCGGGCGCACTGCTCGACCGGCCTCTCGCTCAGCTGTGCGCCAAGGAGCGGCTGCTCGATCTGATCCGTAACTGCGTCATCTTCGACGCGGGCCGCAAGAAGATCCCGAGGCCGCACCAGTATTTCGGCCTCAAGGCCGCGCGGGCACGCATCGCGAGGCGCGAGGGCGGCGTCATCTGGCACACGCAGGGCAGCGGCAAGAGCATCCTAATGGTGCTGATCGCCAAGTGGCTGCTGGAGCACGATCCCGAGGCGCGCATCCTCGTTGTCACCGACCGGGACGAGCTGGACAAGCAGATCGAGGGTGTAATGAAGAACGCGGGGGTGATCGGCGCCGATTCGCCATCCCCGCGCATCACGTCGCGGGCGGAGTTCGTGCAGAAGCTCGGCGCGGCCACCCCTCGCCTCCTGTGCGCGCTGGTCCACAAGTTCGACCCGGCCGACTTGGACGGCCCGCCGCCGCCCGTGCTGGGGCGCTTCTACGTGTTCGTGGATGAGTGCCACCGCACCCAGGGCGGCGACATGAATCGGCAGATGAAGCGGTGGCTGGAGGGGGCCATCTTCGTCGGATTCACGGGCACGCCGCTCTTGCGCAAAGACAAGAAGATGACGCGGGACGTGTTCGGCACCTACATCCACACCTACAAGTTCCACCAGGGCGTGGCCGACGGCGTCATTCTCGACCTGAAGTACCAGGCCCGCGACGTGGCTCAGCGCCTGACCTCGCAGAAAGCGATCGACGCCTGGTTCGAGCAGAAGACCAAGGGCCTCAACAACTTCCAGAAGGCCGTCCTGCGCAGGCGCTGGGCGACCTTCGAGGAGCTGACGAGCGCCGAGGGCCGCAAGCGCGAAATCATCGCCAACATCATCGCGGATTTCGCTCTCCAGCCCCGGCTCAACAACGACCGTGGCACGGCGATCCTGGTGGCCGCCTCCATCTACGACGCCTGCCACTACTACCGCCTCTTCCAGAACACAAGCTTCGGTCCCTACTGCGGCATCGTCACCTCCTACGAGCCGAACCACAATGCCATCTCGCGCGAGCCGCCCAACAGCGACGAGCGCTACAAGTTCGACACCTACACCAAGCACGTCCTCAAAAGCGGCCAAACCACCAAGCTGTACGAGGACGAGGCAAAGCGCCGGTTCATCGAAGAGCCGGCGAACATGAAGCTCGTGATCGTGGTGAGCAAGCTGCTCACCGGTTTCGATGCGCCGAGCTGCACCTACATCTACCTGGACAACGAGCTACGCGATCACAACCTGTTTCAGGCGATCTGCCGCACCAACCGACTCGACGGCGACGACAAGGTCTACGGCCATATCGTCGATTTCAAGGAACTGTTCGGCGAGGTGCAGGAGGCGATCGCGGTCTATAACTCCGACGAGTTGGACACCGACCAAGGAGGCGGGGGCGACAACAATATCCATCTCAAGGACTGGCTTGCCGAGGGTAAGAAGCAGCTCGATCTTGCCCGCGAGGCTCTGCGATATCTGTGTGAACCGGTGCCCTTGCCGCGCGAGGTGGAGCAGTACCTGCACTATTTCTGCGGGGACGCCACGAATCCCAACGCCCTGAACGAAACCGAGGCGCTGCGCGTGTCGTTCTACAAGGCGGCGGCCACGTTCGTCCGCGCCTTCACCGCGATCGCGCAGGATCTGACCGCGGCAGGGTACACGGATGCCGAAGCGGCGGCGTTGCGGAAGGAGGCCGAGTTCTACGCTGACATCCGCGCGGCCATAAAGAAGCACTCGGGCGAGGAGCTGGACATCAAGCCCTACGAGGCCGACATGCGCCACCTTCTCAACACCTATATCCAGGCCGATCCAGCGACCGAGCTGGCCGAGCTGGCAAATGTGCCACTGACCGAGCTCATCATCGAGACCGGCATCCACGACGCCATCGCCCGCAAGCTCAACGAGAAAGGCAAGCTCTCGCGCAACGCCATCGCCGAAACGATCATCAACAACGTCCGCAAGATGATCATCCGTGACCAGCTCACCGACCCGCGGTTCTACGACCAGATGTCGAAGCTGCTCGACGACCTGATCAAGCAGAGCCGGGCCGATACGGCGGCCTACGAGGAATTCCTGCGCAAGGCGGAGGCGCTCGTAAGGAAGCTGGCGGCGAAGCAGCCCCAAGACGGTGTCCCCGCCGCGCTGCACGGCAAGAGGGAAGCGGCCGTGATCTTCAACAATCTGCCGCTGATTCTCGCTCAGGCCCGCGGCGCGGTTCCCGGTGCGGCTCAACCCAACACCAACTACGGAGATCTCGCCGAATTGGCCTTGAAGATCGACCGAGTGATGCGCGAGCGGGCGCCCGCCGGCTGGAAGGGCGACCAGGCGCGCGAGGCGCAGGTTCTGAATGCGCTTTTCCCGCTGCTCGACCGGAACCGCGAGGCCACCCTCGCGCTCTTCGAACTCGTCAAGAACCAGCCGGGTTACTGATGGCGGAGACGATCCAGCTGGGACAAATCGTCATCGCGGTGAAGCGAAAGGACATCAAGCACGTCTACTTGTCCGTCCACCCGCCTTCCGGCCGCGTGACCCTGGTCGCACCGAAGGGCACGCGTCCAGAGGTGGCGCGCGCCTACGCCATCTCCCGGCTCGGCTGGATTCGCAACCAGCAATACAGATTCCGGGACCAGGCCCGCGAGTCCCGCCGTCAGTACCTAGAGCGCGAGAGCCACTATCTCTGGGGACGGCGCTACCTACTCTCCGTAAGGGAGGAGGACGCAAAGCCCTCGATAAAGCTGGGGCATCGCCGCATTACGCTTACCGTGCGTCCCGGCGCGGGTCGGACGAAGCGCGAGGCAGTCATGCATGAATGGCATAAATCACTACTGCACAAGGCGGTGCCCGAACTGATCCGAAAATGGGAATTGAGGCTGGGCGTCAAAGTAGCCGGCTATTTCCTTCAGCGCATGAAGACGAAATGGGGTGGCTGCAATCATAGGACGCGAAACATCCGCCTCAATACCGAACTCGTGAAGAAACCAAAGGACCTACTCGAGTATGTGGTGATCCACGAGATGGTTCATCTGATCGCGCCCACCCATAGCGAGCAGTTTCTGGCGCTGATAGGTAGGCACTATCCTTCATGGCGCGAAGCGAGGGCGGAGCTGAACGAGCTCCCGCTGGGCGCGGCGGTATGGAACGAATAGGACGCCAGGCGCTGTGACGCGCAAGTACGGCTCCTCCGGACAAGCAGGAGAAGGCGAGGCAGACGGTTCTGGAGCAGGCGGAGGTATTGAGCTCCGAGTGGGTAGTTATCTAGAGATCGTTCTGAAAACGTACTAACTATGTCGTATCCAATCCTGTCCGTCCGCTCTGAAGAGATTGTCGACGTCGAACAGTTGGGTAGCAAGCCGAAGTTCTGGTTTCGGCAGGATGACCAGCTCTGGCTTTTCAAGGAGGCTCGGGCAAATACCGGAGAGGACTGGGCGGAAAAGGTGGCTGCGGAGATTGCCAAGCTCGTTGGAATGCCTGCTGCCCGGGTGGAATTGGCTGAATACGAAGGCAAGCGAGGATGCGCCTCCCTCAATTTCGTTAATGTGGACGCTGGTGAGGTTTTGATGCACGGCAACGAATTGCTTGCGGGTCAGGTTCTAGGCTATGACAAGCACAAACGACAGCATCAGACAGATCACACCCTGCAGAACATTGAATCGACGATCCGCAAGATTTTCCCGGAAGACAAAGGTGTAGGTCTTTTGCGTCAACTCGCGACCTATGCAACCCTTGATGCGCTTATCGGCAACACGGACCGCCACCATGAAAACTGGGGGTTACTGTTCTCGCTCGAACTCGCAGCGAAACGCTCCAGCGTGATCGTCGCGCCCAGCTTCGATCATGCCTCTTCACTTGGACGGGAATTGACGGACGCCCACCGCAAGGAAATGCTACTTGCTGGCCGGATCGGTCGGTACATAGAGCGTGCTCGCGGAGGTATCTACATCGAATCAACGGATCGACATGGCGCCAACCCCCTTGATCTGATACGATTGGGTTGCCTGCGGTTTCCAGATTATTTCCTTCAGGGCCGCGAGCACTTCCTAAGGTTGAACTTAGATGCGGTGGAGACGGTCATAAACGACGTTCCCGAAGGCCGCATGTCCAAGATGGCGCGTCGCTTCGCGCTGGAAGTAATCCGCATCTCCTCCGAAAGACTCAGGCGCCTCCCCGTATGAGAACCCTGTACGTTGCGTGGCAGGCACCGAGCCCAGTCCGTGCTTGGTTCCCGATCGGTCAGTTGGAGGCTGAGCCAAAAAAACCCGTATACGTATTCAGGTACACAAAGGGTGCCCTACGCGCTCATAAGGAGACCGGTTTCGAGCCTTTGCCAGCTTTTCCCCGCTTCCGGCAACGTTACGAATCGGGCGAGCTCTTCCCCCTGTTTCAGAATCGAGTCCTGGGTTCAAAACGGAAGGACTTTGCTGAATATCTGCGGTGGCTCGACCTTGATCGGAATGCGGATCCGATCGAAATCTTGGCCCGGACGGGCGGCGAACGCCAGACAGACAATTTAGAGGTGTTTCCGCGGCTACAAAAGGACAAGGATGGCACGTTTTCGTGCCGATTTTTCCTGCATGGACTGAGGTATGTATCTGATGCCGCACGCGAGCGTGCTGCGTTACTAAAGCCGCGAGAGGAGTTGCAAGTCGCTGTTGAACTCAATAACCCGGCTACTGGCTACGCAGTACAACTTCAAAGCCAAGACTGTCATATGCTCGGGTGGGCACCTCGTTATTTGGTTGCTGACCTAGTAAATGCGGCCTCGGACAAGATTTCTGCGGTGGTTATTCGATTCAACAATGATTCAGCGCCGTCTGCACGTCGAATCTTGGTCGAATTAAAGGGCCACTTGCCGCCCGGCAAAACTCCTATGAACGGACCAGATTTCAAGCCGCTTTCGTCGAATTAGACACCGCCATCCTCGGCGGGGCAGGTGATTGAAAGGCGCCCTTCATAGTCCTGTATCAACGCAATGGCGCATGGCTTCTCCATCCCCCTCCTCCGAAACCACCGTCCGCCATCCCCGCGAAGGCCTGATCACGCTCGCGCACGTGATTTACGCGCTGCACGCGTTCAGCGCGCTCACCGGCTTGGCGAGCTCGGTGCTGGTGGTCACGGCTTTCGTGACGGGCTGGCCGTCGATCATCGCGGTGGTTCTGAATTACGCGAAGCGCTCGGAGGTGCGCGGGACGTGGCTCGATTCGCATTTCGGCTGGCAGATCCGCACGTTCTGGTTCGCGCTGTTGTGGCTGGTGGTGGGCGGGATGGTGTTCGTCACGTTCATCGGCTTCCCGGTCGCGGTGGTGATCTGGATT
>Ga0137386_10003062_pt1 | contig 10909 bp, 8 predicted proteins | sample SagtaG_4_FD_104910 | JGI IMG/M metagenome (GOLD analysis project Ga0137386, IMG submission 104910) | Vadose zone soil microbial communities from Sagehorn Ranch, Mendocino, California, USA - Sage2_R_100_16 metaG | ecosystem: Environmental > Terrestrial > Soil > Vadose zone | place: USA... | reverse complement strand
GGTCAACTGGAACTCGGGATCCACCGCCTGCGCTCGTTGAAGAAAGAGTGCCACTGATGGAGCTCGCGCGAGTGCTACCGGTTCGGGGAGATGTGCGAGATCGGGCAACTCCAGCGGTGGCACCGCAAACTCGTGCTCGGCGCGCACACGCAACACCTCCCGGCTCGTGACGAGCACCTTGAGCTGTGGGCAGGATGTGAGCAGGTCTGCCACCTGCGATGCTGCTCCAACCACCTGCTCGAAATTGTCCAGCAGCAGCAGCACCTGCTTCTGATGCAACACCTCCGCAAGGCGCGCGGAGAGAGGTTGTCCCACTTCGTCCTGAATGCCAATCGCCTGGGCGATGGTAGGCATGACCAGCATGGGATCGTTGATGGGAGCAAGCGATACAAAGAAAACTCCATCGACGAACACGTCACGCAGCTTTGATGCGACCTGCAGACCCAGGCGGGTTTTGCCCGTGCCACCCGGACCTGTTAAGGTCACGAGACGCACATCCTCGCGGCGCAAGAGTTGCCCAATAGTCGCCACTTCGAGCTCTCGTCCAATAAGCGGGGTCGGCTGCACTGGGAGGTTGTCAGAGCGACCATAGCGGGTCTTGAGCGGTGGAAAATCGGCGGGCAGACCCGCGATAACCGCCTGGGAGAGAGGGATAGGCCGCTCCAAATCCTTGAGGTGGAATTCCCCGAGATCACGCAGGCTCACGCCTTCTGGTAAGTCCTGCTCCACCAGGTCGCGGGTGGTCCGGGAGAGAAGCACCTGCCCCCCATGGCCTGCGCTCATAATACGGGCGGCGTAGTGTACGTCCAGACCCACGTATCCCTCGGCCACGCGAGTGGGTTCACCTGTGTGCAGCCCCATGCGTACACGCACCACAGCGGCGTCCGGCCAGGAATGGAGAGCGAGTTCGCGTTGCGCGGCCACCGCCGCTGATAGGGCATCACTAGCGCGAGCAAAGGCGGCAAAGACGGCATCCCCCTGTGTATCGACCTCTTGACCGCGATACGCATGGAGAGCGGTACGCAGCAGATTGCGAAACTCGGCCAACAGCTCGGCGTAGTGAGCACCTAGCTGCTGGAGCAGGTGAGTGGATCCCTCTATATCTGTAAAGAGCAACGTTATTGTTCCTGTCGGTAAATCACGCATGCTGAACCTCCTGGCGCCTCTCAAGATATATATCGCTGCCCGGCTAAATCGTTCAGGAATATCATCACGGACGGCTGTTCTATATTATACCGCACTCCTGCGCCGATCTCATCATCAGGAAGCCCTTCTTTATTAAGATTGCTGTCAAGTGTCCGAAAAAGTGGTTCACCCGCATCTTCGGAGCAAGGGAATGAGAGAGAGATCTATCGGTAATGACTCTATGCAGTCGTGGGAAATATCTGCTATCATAAAAGTATCAAAACGACCGGAAAGCCTTCAGTCGGTAAAACGGAGATCCGCTGTAGCCACATCCCTTCGTACGTCTGCGTGCGACTCTTGTAGGATGAGTGTAGTAAAAAAAGGAGACAACGAGTATGCCAGATAAGGAAGGCCACATCTACAGGGTAACGGAATTGGTGGGCACCTCAAGGACCGGATTCGATGATGCTGTAAGACGGGCCGTAGAACGTGCGCAGAAGACGCTTCGCCATGTACAGTGGTTCAAGGTGAAGGAGCAGCGAGGTCGTATCATGGCTGACGGCGTCGAGTACCAGGTAACCGTCGAAATCGGTTTCACCCTTGAGGATTAACTTTTGATGCAGCATCAGCATCTTTCCCTCTTAGTTGGCTCTTCGCCGTAGAATCTCTTCGGTTGAGCCGAAGAATTTGATCGGTTGGATGCGGATGGCCGCGCCCGTCGGACATGCCTGTACGCATGCCTGGTCGCCGTATCCGGCACACAGGTCGCACTTGATCGCGACCTTCTTGCGCAACTCGTCGTAGCTGTTGCGTGATTGGGAGATATCGAACGGGCCAGGAGCCACGTAATTCCCACCTGCCGCGGCCACGCTTACTACAGGTAAGGTTTTGCGTGCGCGTTCTTTGCCTGCGCCTTTGGTGAAAAATTCACTGAAGCGTTGCCAGGAAGGTCGCTCTCCAGATTTGTCCTCGATTTCTACAATTGAGATTGCCCCGTAAGGACAGCGTTCTGCACAGATGCCGCAGCCAATGCAGCTTTCGGTGATAAAGACCTCGCCATTGGGATATCGTGCAATACCTGCCCGGCTACACAGCATGCACACCGGGTCCTGGCATTGGCGACAGGCAGTAGCAATGCTGATATTACCAATGATCATACCCTTGCGGTTCATGCGAGAATGTCCGTGCCGCCGTTCGCATGCCTCTTCGCATTCATTGCAATGAATACATTTATCCAGGTCAATCACCAGAACCTCTGTTCTGGTATCTGTAATACTAGCGTGGGTGTCTGTGCGCGGGCAGAAGCTTTGTAGGGGTGCCCCGTAAGCATACCGTCTTCACCCCGCCTGAGAATCGCTATGGGTAGTTCTGAATTGTCTATATCGGCTGCCCTCAGTTCCAGGAGACCTTCCAGGATCAGGTACAAATCACGTCCGTACTCCCCTTCGCGTATAACCGTCTCACCTGGTGTGAGGATACGCTGTTTGGAAGCAGCTATTATGTGCATCAGGTAGGTATCAGGCACCTGCAGTGGATCATACAAGGTGGCTTGCTCGCGTAAGCGGCTGACAAGCATGGCAATCGTCCACCCGGTGGGCAGCGCATCCGCTACGCTGTTCATGTCCGGATGGCTGTTCCATGAAACCCCGAGACGCTCTTTGAGCGACAACATTAAGAGGTCACGATGATTATCTACGGGGCAAACGGGAACACAGGAGCCGCACATAATGCACTCGTGGGTAAAACGTGTGACATGAGGCGCGACTCTCTCTGAAGTGGTTGCAGAGTTGAGGTCAGCGATAGCGACCTGAGATGAAATGGGCACCGGGCATGCCTCCATACAGCGATTACACCCGATGCACATGTCAATTTCGAAGTTGATACGTTCCTCACCTAGCCGCTGTACTGCTCGACGATGCTCAAGCCCCACTACAACAGGCTCTTTATCCCCTGGCATGCTATGTATTGCCGCCGCGGGTCCTTGATTCATGCCACTTGTAATAACCGTTTCATCCTTAAAAATGTCCGATGGAGGAGTCTGTTGCATTGTGCTTACTATACCGGTGTCAGCTTGTTTAGTAGCGCTCCTCTGCGGATAAGAGAAGTAGACCAGCATATTGCCCAACACAATGCGATCTCCATGGGCGAGATGATAGGCATTATTGATCTTGACTTTGTTGACAAACACACCGTAGCGACTGTTCAGATCTCGCACATAGAAGCCATCGGGCGCACTGAATATCTCGGCATGTTGACGCGATGCGGAAGTATCGTCTAATACGATATGGTTCTGTTTGTCTCGCCCGAGCGTATAACGCCTGCCAAGTATCAGGACAACGACTTCTGGCGCAGTATGTTGTCCCACGAGTACCAGGGCGGGTCTATCGTTGAGTGTGTGCAGGATGCTTTCAGGAATGATACGCGAAATACTGCTGTGTAGCTCTGTACCCTGGATATGCAGGAAACTGGTATTTGGTGGCGTGCTGGCTTCTAAAGAACTGGTATATGATGCCTGGGGGCGCAACTCGAAACGGAATTGCACATCGCCAAAACGTACACGATCAGTGTGATGCAATCTGAACACGGTATCGCGTGTCACTCGAGAACCATTGATGAAGGTACCGTTAGAACTGCCTTTATCTCGTAGCAGGTATTCACCATTGCTACTGGCGATTTCTGCATGAAGCCGCGAGACAGAGCTATGTTCAAGTAGGAGCGAAACCCCGGGTTGCCGACCGATGGTATTTACGTTTGCCTGACCATTGTTGTTAAGCTGCGTTTCTGCCATGGAAACATGTACTTTGGGGTGTGGAACAGGCACGAGGAATGCATCAACATCTTTGGGTAAGAAATTACGGATATACTCTTCGCCAGTCAGCGACGGAGTATGTATCACCCCCCGTTTCCCGGATGTATAGTCTTTGCTAATGCCTTCTTTTCTGATATTCAGGATTGGGTCGGGTATACACTGCCGGTCGAGCCACGCATCAAGATTGAAGTCTGCCGTGAACAACTGGCTGGCTATGGAAGCCAGGTTGACTCGATGATCGATGGCGCGTTTGAGGGCCAGGGCCTGTTCGCGCTCACCTAGCAAGAGAGCGCCAACGATTGTACTGTTTTGTAAGATCACTTTGCGATAGCTACGCGGCTGCGGGTCAGCTATAATCTCTTGATAGCCCGGAGACGATGGGCGCGATGGGCGCGTTGGGCGCGTTGGGCGCGTGGTTAACCCGATGGAAACAAAGTCCAGGCCGTATAGAAAGGTTGCATTATAGTAATTCAGGTAGGCAGTGCGCAATTCGCTGTTTGAACCGGGGTAAAACGGGTGATCGGGAGTAAGCAAGCCAAGCATATTATAGGCTGCGACCTGGGCCTGCTGAATGGCGGGAAACCATTGGCCCAGGACACGTGTGCGCCCGGTAAACTCGTCGGTGGTTTCGACTACATCACCGGCAGCATAGATATCCGGGATGTTGGTACGCATGCCGTTATCAACCTTGACCCCTCGTCCACAGGCGATGCCGCTGGCGTGAATAAAGTCAATCATTGGTTCAATGCCGATGGCAATCAGAACCATTTCGCAGGGGATGTGTTCTCCATGTGTGGTGATAATGGCGGAAACCTGTCCATGTTTGCCCACTATCTCAGCGATTTCTTCTCCGGCACGCACATCGATGCCGTCGCGGCGTTCTTCCTGCACTACCAGGTCAGAAGCGACAGGGTCGAGCACCTCTGACCACAGTGTGTTTCCACGCACTAAATGTGTGACCTGGTAGCCGCGATGCCGCAAGGTTTCAGCGCTCTCTAGAGCCAACGTACCGCTCCCACAGACCACTACGCGGTTGACATCACTGAGACGACGTAAGACTTCCTGGTAATCGGCAACTGTGCGCAGGGTGGAAACGCCTGCGAGGTTGAGGCCAGAGCAGGAGAGATGGCGGGGGCGTGCCCCATTGGCGAGCAGCAAATTGGAGTAGCTGATGTGCTTGCCGTTTTGCAGTTGTACGAAGCGCTGCAGGGTGTTGATGCCCACGACTCGGCCAGGAATAAAACGGATGCGCTGCTCCTGGTAAAATGTGGCGGGACGCGCCCAGAGTTTTTCTTCTGGCAAGCGGCCACCAAGAAAATCTTTGAGGGCGGGACGATAATAGGTCGGAAAGGGATCATCCGCGACAATAGTGATCGAGCAGGAAGCATCTTCAACGCGTAGAATTTCGGCAGTAGTAACCCCTGTTATACCATTCCCGATAATCACATAAGCTTGCTGTTGACCCATTGAATACTCCTCATAAGACGTGAATGCATATTGTCACCACTCATTCAGGTTGCGTCATCACCGGAGGTTGTGGTCCTTCAGTACTGCTCTGTACGCTTTTGCCAGGCGCGTATGAGAGGTGATAGGGTTGAGTTCAAACGCTATGCGCTTGCCTATGTGTCCTCTTTCCTCAAATCTTGCCTGTCTTAAGATGGCGATTCCTTCTGGGGTGGAACTGATGGCGTAGAACTTGGTGATCGTTATGTCCTGTTCTGCCAGATCATGCAAGAAATGCGGGAAGCCGCGAATGAGACGTAACCCGTACTGATGTCTTTTTCGTTTGTCTACATCTGATGTTGTTGCCATACTCATGATGATACATTCCACTGAACTGCCCGGAGTATACGGGAGTACATCCTCGGCGCTGATTTCCCATTCTCTTATTTCTCCGTTCATCCAATGCTTGATGGTTTCCTGTTTTACAGGAAGCACATGCATGAATGCTACTAATCGACCTTGATCCCTGACAATGAAGTTGGTATCAGAATTTTTGCGTAACCATGCTTCATATGTTGGAACGCCATATCCTGCGCTACCATTGAGCACGAGTGCAGCTAATTCGTACTCTTCTTGGATATCGTCTAGAGTAGCTTTCATGAATGTTACCCTTGGCTCTCCCTCACCGGACTCGCACTTCAGTCGCTCTTTTGCCAGTCTCTCGATCTGATGTTTTGAGTAGAAACCTCGTTTTTTTCCAGGTGGCGTAAGCTTCTTGATCTTCCCGGTTTCGACAAGGTAATAGAAGGCACCCACGTGCATGCCTAATTGCTGCCGAGCTTCCATTGAAGTGAAATAGTGCTTCATACGTTTCTCCCTGGTGTCAACATTTGTCAAGCTTCCTACGGGCTATAGAGAAGTAGTGCCTTTCAGAACCGATTTGTTACACACTTGTATCTTGCAAGTGTGTTGAATAGCACATTGACAATGTGTTCTATCTGCCGATACACTTTCCTTTCATAAGAGGATAAGCCAGTACCTCAGAAAAAGTGAGCAATTCATTGTGTGTCACTGGGAGGTGGCTACGGATAATCGAAAGACAGTTTCTACGACTACTTTTGCACAAGTGATCAGACAGGCACGGCGTCATGACGAGGAGGCGTTAGTAGCACTCTATCAACGTGCTCTCCCCGTTATCTATCGCTATGCCCTGGCACGGCTGGGCCGTGCAGACCTTGTAGAAGATGTCGTTTCCGAGGTTTTCCTGGTGATGGTGGAATCCATTGGTGAGCTTCGCGCAGAGCAGGAGGCTGGTTTTTATGCCTGGCTCCTTCAGATTGCTCAGGGCAAAATCTCCAGGGCCGTACGGCACGTGACGCGAAGCGAGAGAAGATACATCCCACTGCCGGGCACCTACGCGACAGACCACTACTCCGCTGTGGAGCTGATGGCAACCGATCTGGTGAGTAATCCAGTTGCGTTGCACGAATGGCGCGAGACGCTCGAAGAAGTGGGTCTGGCACTTGGTAGTCTGAGCACCGAACAGCAGGTGATCGTGATTGGTCGCTTTCTGGCAGGGCAAAAGATCGAGGACCTTGCCCAGGTACTGGGTAAACAGCCGGGAGCGGTGTGTGTTTTACAATTTCGTGCACTAAATGCGCTGGCGAAGCATCTGGGGCTGGCGCGTAGATCACAGGGCAAGGGCAAAGGAGAGCGGGCATGAATCCCGAAGAGTACCTGGATCGCTTGATCGAAAGACGCGAGCACGGAGAGGCGCAGATTCCTGTGATCAATGACGAGATCGCAGCCTGTCTGGCCGCTGCGGAGGTGCTTACTCAACTTCAGGAGATTGATGTCCCACCTGAGTTAGCTGGCCACCTGGAGTTACACATTCGCGCACGCGCCCGGCAGAACGGCACGACCATCCCGATGGTGCACCCTCGGAGTCCCGCAGGCTCGCCGCGTTTCCTGGTGCGCAGGACCTTGATTACCGTGCTAGGTATCGCTGCCATGCTGATGCTGGCGTGCGTTGGCATGCTGACAGTCTCCGCAAGAAGCCTGCCTGGCGATACACTTTATGGCTTGAAACAAGCTGAGAATCAATTTACGCTCACCTTTGCAACCAATCCACATGACCGTGTCAGTGTTCAGATCGGCCAGATACACAGCTCACTTATTGATCTGAACACCGTCGTCAATGGTGAACGTGATGATGATGCGATCCGGCTGGCACTAATTACCGTTGCTGCAAAAACAAACGATAGTCGAAGAGCAGTGGCTGCTCTGCCAGCAGGTTCTGAGCGTGACGCCGCGCAACGGGAACTCGATGGCGTCCTGGCCGGGGAAGAGCAGACATTGCGCCACTTGCTGGACCACGTGGATTGGCTGATCCGGCTGGCCCTCACCCAGCAGTTGGGAGCTCTGGGCGATCCAGTACCAACTGTGACACATGTCATGGTGCGCACTCAGAGCAATAGAACGCTTCTGATTACCCTGACAGGCACACACTTTGCGCCAAATGCCGAACTGATCATCGACGGGCGACCTGGGGGAATGGTGAGCCAGAGTACCTCGGAACAACTGGTCGCAGTCATCAGCGACTCAACGTGGTTTGCTGATGAGCATGTTTTTGGCGTACGCAATCCTGACGGGACTGCTGCCCAGATGGTTTTCGATGGGAACGATCACGAACTTGACCAGCCGGGCAGCGACCACAGAAAATATAGCACACCTACACCCAACAGCAATTTCCGTGACGAGTGAAGCGAGAGGGGAACAGAACCCCGCATCTCGCTGTTTAGCCTGAGAAAAATGCTAATTGTAGTAAAGATACCAGATACCTCTTCTCCTACCAGTCCTATTGCATGCAGACAGCATTGACGGCGTGCAAATCCTCTGGGTACACTGCCACTTAGAGCAATCTGATTATCTCTACCTCGTGACAGCCTTTGTCAAAGGGGCCTCGCTTGGTCAGGTACTAAAACAACAGGGGCGCTTCACCCCTGACCAAACGCTGGATGTGCTCAAACAGTTGGCAGCGGGCCTGGACGACGCGCATAACAAAGGTGCTGTACATGGTATATTAGGCCTTTCAAATGTGCTCTTAAGTAATGAGCTCACAGTGCAAATTGCCGGTTTTGGACTGAGAACGATGCTTGAGGTATTTGGGAATATACAGCACAAGCAACCTCAAGCTTCCCTCTTTAGTACGAGTGGTACCTTCCTGGGAAGCCCCGAATATATCTCCCCAGAACGTGTGCAGGGCATGCCTGTCGACGCTCGCTCTGATATCTATGCGCTTGGCGTCATGCTCTTTGAGCTTCTTAGTGGAACACCGCCGTTTAGCGGGGCGAATCCACTTGACATTGCTCTGAAGCGTATACAACAGCCTGGCCCCTCGGTTCACGCAGCGTGTCCTGACGTATCAGAAGCACTCGACCTGGTGATAAGTAAAACACTGGAACGCAATCCAGCGAAGCGGTATCAACATGCTGGCGATATCGCAGCCGCATTTGAGCGCGTCCTACGATTACTGGAAGCGGTGGAAAGGTCACCTACTTCCCGGGCTCAGCAGTTGGCGCAAGGCCCGCAGATTACGCTACCACCTACTGTCAACTGGTTCGAAGAGGTGGGAATTCCCTTTGGGAAGTGGCAGTTGATGCCGCCTATTGTCACGGGACATATGCCTGCAGTTACTTCCTCTTCTTCATCGGAAAAAGCGGCCCGAGAGGGGACAGCTAGCTGGCAGATGAATCCGTCTGCTACAGAACAACCTGGTAGCCCGGCAGAAATGCTTCTAGCCAAAGAGGCGTTACCTTCTCCAGCGGGAAATCATCCCGATTCAATGCCGGGTGTCGACCCGTTTGCCCTGTGGTCCGCCACATCCGCAAAGACAGAGTCTCCTATACCTGGAATGTTCGTCCGGCGTCCAACCGTCAGCCTATCGACCGGCAGAGGGCGTTCGCGTCCCCGGCCTGCTCAAGCCGATCGCAGACGCCTGGTCAAGCTTATTGTCGTTGGCACCGCCACTGCAGGTGTGCTTGGGGTAGGCGGCATAAGCTTTGCGCACTTCATGCAAAGCGTGAAGCAGGTACAATCCAGGATCGCTAATGCACCCGGGACCGGGTCAACGCAAACAACGCAGTCGACTCAATCGATCCAGCCAACACAGGGCACGACACCTGGTGCTGGACCGACACAGGGCACGCAGACTCAGAATACGCCAACGGCAGGCAAGACCCCAACGCCAGGGGCCTCGTCAACGCAAACACCGCAACCGTCACCCACTGCGCATTCAACTCCAACACCGCCCCCCCACACGGGTACAGTGATCGGCCACACGAGCCAGGCAACCAATAGCGCAACAACCTTTAATAATCCAACCGATGGGCAGGGCAGCCTGCTCATTCACCTCCCCAACGGCAATTTCGTTGCCTGTGAAAGACCCTGCACCCACGTAGGCGTGCCTGTCAATTACGATCCTGGCAGTGGTCAAATCGTTTGCCCTGCCCATGGAGCGGTTTTTGACCCGCTCCACGGTTTCAGCCATGTTTCGGGTCCAGGCAGCGGCCCTCTGGCGACCGTCACCATTCGCATAAATGGCGATGGAACGATTACAACTGGGTAGTTTGATCTGTCGTTCCTCTGATGGCCCTATCTTACCATAGCCTGGATAGATATTGCGGCAGTGCTTTTCTTCCTGCGGTGCATATTGTATCCTATTACTAACGGAGAATAAGCAGTTTGGAGAGGAGGAAGAAAAGAATATGACAAGACAAACTTCAAAAGGAACGTGTACCTTTTGTCATGGAGAGTTTAGTAAGGCAAGCATGACCAGGCACCTGGAATCCTGTGAGCAACGAGTAGCAATACAGGCTGAAGCAGGGAGCCATCAAAAAGCGCAGAAAACCGGGGCATTCCATCTTGTTGTGGAGGGATACCGCTTACCCATGTACTGGATGCATCTTGAAGTTTCGGCTGGAACAACACTAGCCACGTTGGATCGCTTTCTCAGAGATACCTGGTTGGAGTGTTGCGGGCATCTCAGCGCATTTGAGATAGGAGGGGTTCGTTACTCTGTGGATGCAGCAATCTATGAATGGGACACAGGCAGCAAAAATATGCAAGTACCGTTGGATCAAGTGCTCCATCCTGGACAAACCTGTTCCTACGAGTATGATTTTGGCTCGACGACAGAACTGACGTTGAAGGTGATCTCAGAACGAGAAGTGCTAGCGAAAAAGAAAGCCATCGAGATTCTTGCTCGGAATAACCTGCCAACAGTTCCATGTGATGTATGCGGGAAACCAGCTACCAACACTTGTACTCAATGCATCTATGAAGACAAGGGATGGCTGTGTGATGCGTGTGCGAAGGATCACGAATGTGGTGAAGAGATGCTGTTGCCGAGGGTAAATTCGCCGCGAGCTGGCGTATGTGGTTATACAGGTCGGGATCCTGCTTATGTCTGGTAGCCGACCATTCCTAACATCTGAAGATGCATGGCGAAGCATTTCCATAAATCCTTAAAAG
>Ga0137386_10003038_pt1 | contig 10946 bp, 8 predicted proteins | sample SagtaG_4_FD_104910 | JGI IMG/M metagenome (GOLD analysis project Ga0137386, IMG submission 104910) | Vadose zone soil microbial communities from Sagehorn Ranch, Mendocino, California, USA - Sage2_R_100_16 metaG | ecosystem: Environmental > Terrestrial > Soil > Vadose zone | place: USA... | reverse complement strand
CTCTGGTCCTTCCAGCGCGTCACGCGGCGCTACCGGCTCCGCTGTAGTACACGGGGCGTCTATACCTTCGGGCCAGCGACCGTCCGTAGTGGCGACCCCTTTGGCTGGCTCATGCGTGAGGAGCGGGTGCCTGCATGCGAGACCCTGCTGGTCTACCCGCTGGTCGCTCCCATCGAATCCTTTGGCTTACCCCCTCGCCATCCCTTTGGGGAACAGGCCACACCGCGCCGCCTGCTCGAAGATCCCCTGCGCATCGCTGGGGTACGTGAGTACGCGTTGGGTGACGACCCGCGCCGCATTCACTGGAAGGCGACCGCACGTGCTGGCGAACTGCGCAGCAAGATCTACGAGCCCAGCAGCCAGTACCGCCTCTTCATTCTCCTGGACATCAATACGTATAAGGAGTCCTGGATGGGCCTCGACCCGGAGATTCAGGAACTCACCATCGCAGCCGCAGCCTCTCTCGCCATGTGGGCGCTCGACGAAGGCTACGCGGTGGGGCTGCTTGCCAATAGCCTCATGATGGGGCTCTCCGGTGAAAGTGCAAGTACAGGGGATGAGCAAGCCATCTCATCACTCACTGCCGCCCAGGCCTTCATCCATCGTGTGCGTGTGCCGATGGCGAGGGGCAGCGGACAGCGCGAACAGCTTCTCTCGGCACTTGGCCGGCTCCTGCCCTATTTTGGCTCGCCGATGGACGCGCTCGTTGATGCCGAACGTTTTACCCTCCCTCTCGGGACGACCGTCGTCCTCGTCTGTGCGGCAGCGGTGCTGCGCGAGGAAACCGTCGAGAGCCTGGTGGATCTGCGGACGCATGGGGCCGCGGTCCACCTGGCCTTGACGGGTGACCCGGAGAGCAAAGTCGGCGCGGAGATATATGATTTGCCCGTACATAGACTGGGTGGAAGGGAGGTGTGGCGTGAACTCACGAGGAGTGCCAGCGGCGAAGGCCACGACGACATCGGTCGAAGTCGAGCCGTCTTCCACCTGGATTGAACGTTTCGCCATCCCGCTCGCTGCAAGTAGCATGGAGGCGCAGCCGATCGCGCTGGTGATCGCGCTGCTCACACTGATGGTGACCGGAACAAAAGCCACGCCGCCTCTTGGGGCAGGAGGCATTGCGCTCATTGCCCTGGGCCTGCTCTGGTGGGCTATGCTCGTGGAGCGCGTCCTACGACGCCCTCCCAAGGGAAGGCGAGCGGCATGGCTGCACTTCCTGGGCTGGTTCGTCGCCTTTGCCGTAGTGGTGGGACCGCGACTGCCGTCTCTGGACAAAGGGGAGAACATCTTTGCCGTACTGCTTGGGGCAGCGCTCGTCACTTGGCTCTGGAGGCGCAGCATGCCACGTGCGCAGGCAGGATTTGAATACGGGCAGTTCGTCACGTCCTTTAAGGTGGGCTTCGGCGTGCTGCTGGGCATCCTGCTCATCGTGATCGTACTCCCGGAGTTGCAAACGCTCCGCGAGGCCCTGGGGAGTAGTCTGCCCGTCTTCTTTCTCAGCGGGCTGGTCGGCCTCTCGCTGGTACGCCTGGGAGCTATCCGCAATAGCCGGCGCGCTTTGGATGGTGTGCCCCAGGCCGACCCCACACGCGCCTGGCTGCTCGCGCTGACGCTTTTCGGCGTAGCCCTGGTCGCCATCGTCATCGTCATCGAATCGGTTTTCTCGTTCGCCTCCTTTGAAGTGGTGCTGACGGCGCTCACGCCGCTCTGGATTGCGCTGGGAACGCTCGTCGGTTGGATGCTGTACGGCATCATCTTCCTCTTGTCGCCGCTCTTTTACCTGCTCTCCTTTCTCATTGGCCTGCTCACGAATCGCAATGCCAGGACGCAGCCGCAAAGTACCAATGCGAAACCATCGCTTATTCACCAGCCATGGAGTCCGCAGAGCATTCCACCGGAGGTCCTCGCCATTGGCCGCTGGGTGTTTCTGGCGCTGGCGCTGATCGCGGTGCTGCTGCTAGTGGGAGCCAGCCTGCGACGGTGGCGGATGAGGAGGAATGACGAGGGGGTCGAAGAGGTGCGCGAAGAGCTAGATGCACGCACGCTGCTAGGCGAGCGGTGGCGCGAGTGGTGGAAGCGCCTGAGGCGCAGGACGAGTGATATGCCTGCTATTGAACCGCTCGATCCCACCTCCGCCCGCGGTCGCTATCGCGAGATGCTCCAGGCTGTGGCAAGAGAGAGGGATGACCTGGCACGGATGCCTGCGGAAACCCCGGCCGAATATGAGGCGCGTCTCCTCGTCCACCTGGAGAACGCAGCGCCAAACGCGCAAGAGCTTCCTTCTGGCGATCGTCTACCACCCGATCCGGCTATTCTGGACGAACTGACTCGTGCCTACGTGAGCGAGCGCTACGGGGGCAAGCTGACTCGAGAGCGCCAGCGTGCCCATTTGCAGGCCTGGGTACCATACCTGGTCGGCCGGCTGACCGGCAGAGCATCATCACGTCGACCTCGCTCATGAGGTTGTATACTTCCTGCAGCGGTCTCATGTCCTTTGGCTCCCCTCAAAAAAGGGGAGACCAACAATAGCAATCGACGGCACTTCGTTGTCTAGTCCGTGCTTTCTGCCGGAAAAGCGAGGAACATATGCCTATTCACTTCGAACGACACCAGAAAATTGCCCGCTACCTTGATCCGCGCACCGGTTTCCAGGAAACGACCATTGCCTGCGAAATGCGCCGGGACCCTTTGACGGGTCGCAGCGGACGGGTAGCTCATGGGCTGGGGTTCCACCTCCACCCGCTGGATGTTGAGCCATTGATTGCTATCTCACAACCTTCCTGCCCTTTCTGCCCTGTCCGGCTTTTCGAGGTAACCCCCAGGTTCCCAGTCGAGATCGTCCCAGAGGGACGCCTGAAGCTCGGAGAGGCTGTGGTTTTCCCCAACTTAGTGCCATATGATGAACATAGCGCGGTTACTGTCATGAGCCAGGAACACTACGTGCCTCTGGGAGAATTCACGCAACCCCAGCTCTTTAATGCCTTCCGTGTCAGCCAGGACTATCTGCAATATGTCCAGCGGCACCCACAGACGACCTATGCGCTCGTCTTCTGGAATTACTTTCCCGCCTCAGGAGGGACCCAAATCCATCCCCACCTGCAGGTCTTCGCTACCGATGCGCCTGGCAATACCCTCGAAGAGGAATTAACCTGCAGCTTGCGCTACTATCGTGAGGAAGGACGTTCCTATTGGGCAGATTTGCTTTTAGCGGAAGAACGTCTGGGGGAGCGATGGGTGGCACGAGGGGCACAAAGCGCCTGGCTTACCAGCTTTGTCTCCCAGAGTCTGCTGGCAGATACGCTCATCCTGTTTCCAGAGCACCAAACGATCTTAGATCTTTCCGCTGAAGCATTGGATGAGTTCTGCCGGGGGTTAGGGCAGGCGCTTCAACATCTAGCATCCCAGGGGGTGTACAGTTTCAATTTGGCATGGTTCTCAGGTGTGGCCGGGAGCCAGGAGATGTGTCTGCATGCCCGGCTCTCCCCAAGGCTCTATCTCACCCCGAGCATCTGGGGAACTGATACGACCGCGCTCCAGCATCTCTACCAGGAGCATTTTATGGTCCAGACACCGGAAGCGGCAGCCTCTGCTCTCCAGCAAGCCATCAAGCTCTAAAGGTTATCGGTTGGACTAACATCCTTTCCGCCTGTCACGTCGTTCATCGCCAGCATGAGTTCGATCAGCCGCTGGATTGATGGTCCGAGTACCTCATCTGCCTGGGGGTGGATGGCACCGTATCTGCGCAGTTTCTGCGGTCGGCTGTCTTCTAAGTCGCACCATAACAAACTAAACTCCCCCATCGTGCTGCGCACAAAGCTCTCCTCGGTGACCTCCAGGTGGTAGTCTGCAGCGAGGTCCGCTACCTCCTGACGGACGTGTTGCACGAGACGCAGCAGCGCTGCCCGCTGGGCTGGATCAGGTGGATCGGTGAAACGGGTGAGAGCAAGCTGGGGAGGCGTTTCCCGAGTCAACCGGTCCTCCAGGCGCCAGACCGCGAGTTCAACCCGCCGCAAGACGGTGGAAAGTGAACGACGGTGATTCTCATTGAGCAGGCGAGCTTTCCAATGTTGCTCATCGGCTCGGTTCTCTTCAATATCTTCCATAGGAGAATCCTCTCATCCTGTCAAGCGCTCGCTCAACCCGTGCGATACGGCCCGCCGAGTAAGAGCCGCAGGCGCGTGAACAGCGGCAAAAACCTGGCAATTGCCGGGCTGTGAAAGGGAAAGACGTGCTGCCTGGTATGGCCATCGGGCCGCGGCACAAAGATGCTCAGGCTCGACCCGAGCAGGGACTGGCGTAGTTGTGCGGATGAGATCTTTGCCAGGTCGTAGCGGTGCACGTGCTCGGTTGGGCCCGCACGTCCTCCCACCGAGCGGCGGGAAGTGTCGCAAGCATCTTCGAGGACAAGCAGCGCCCGGCGTGTGAGCGCGACCAGGCGCGCCGGACTCTTGTAGTCCTCCAGGGCCGGAACGGTAGCTTCTGCCAGCAGCTCCTCTTCCAGTGCCTGTACCAGACTGGCGAGCCGCCGCTCAAGCCGCTCAGCCGTATCGGGAGGAACCGTCCCTCCCAGCAGTGCGAGCTGTTCGGCCTCCGCACCTCGGGGCATCCATGCTTCGACGTTGGGAAGACGGCGCACGCGCCGGTCATCCGTACCGTTGGGGCAGGGCAGGAATGCACGCAGGATGCTCGTCATCCGCGCGAGCGCTTTTTCTATCTCCGGCTTGTCTGGAAACTCGATGGCGAAGAGTTCGCTTCCAGTCTGGCTCGCCACCTCCATCACCAGGCGTTGGTACGGTGAGTCTTGTGACTCCAGGAGGCCTGCGAACTCTCCTGGAGCCCTCCCCGCTGCCAGGAGCGCAATTCCTTGCAGCCGCTCCAAAGGGGCCATGTGGGCAATGTAGCCTCCAGGCAAGAAGCTGCTCCCCGGGGCGAGGAAATCGCGCAGCCAGAGGACCTGCCGATCGGTAATGAGGAACAGCCCTTCGTTGGAGCGCCATGTCTGCATCCCCAACCATCCCGTCCGGTGATGCAGCAGGGGTCGCTCCAGGAAGGCCAGCAAGCGCTCATCATCGAGCAAGAGGTCACTCAGTGCGTGCTGGAAACGCTGGTGAACGAAACGAATCAGGTGTTCTGCCTGCGCATGTGGCGCAGTAGGACCTGCCTGAAGCGTTTTCTCATGAAGAAGCTGCGCACGCAGAGCTTCGGAGAGGCCCTCGATAGCGCGCCAGGCAACAGGCCTCTCTTCCTCCTCGTCGCGTCTGAGCCAGCCTTTCCCCTTGGGGCGCATCCGCTGTTCGCGCTTCAAGAGCAGCCGCGTCTCGCGGATAGATCTGGCCGCTGTCTCAGCATCATAGGAGACGATCTCTCCTGCACTCTGCTGGAGCTCATCCCACGCTTGTGTCTGCACGTAGGCCTTCATGGCTGCCACCTGCGCCGCAGGGAGCATGTCTATGGAGTGATAGGCAGCCAGGGATGCATCGACTTCCGCAACGGCGACGAAGACCCACCCATCCGCTGGGAACGGTCTTTCCTTGTTGTGGACAGAGGTGTAGCACAATGCACCGAGCAACCGTGCTTGCAGGAGCGTTCCCGGAGCAAAACTCGACGTGCTCAGCAAGATCAGCGGGCATTCCACCTGCCCCTCTACCTGGAACGAGGCGAGGTCGGCCGGTAATCCTGGTTGGGCATGATAGATGTCCGTCACGCGCATACAGTCTCGTTCACGATCCCAGGTGTAGATAGGACAGTCACGCCACGGCTGGCGTACCTGCACCTCGATCACCATTGCCGGTGTTGCCGGGCGTCGTCCTGGTTTCTTTTCATCATGCGTATGGTACTCGCCCATCTGCTTCTCGTCTCCCTCCACCATCCTTCATCGAACACCGGGATTGCCTGCACAGAGCTCAGCGGCTCGCCGCCAGGAAGACATTTATCTTCTTTCTGCATAGTCCCGTCCTCCTCTAGCACTGTGGAACGCATCTGGATGCACTCATAAGAGAGATGGCGAGACCCGGCGCAAGGATGAAGCCGGTCTTCCTGAAAGGTGGGAAAACAGGAGACGGCTCCAAGAAGTGGCTTGCGTTTGAAAGCATAAAAAAAACTTCTACTGCTGACCATAGCACATGTTGTGTGCTGCGCAGCTTGTAGAAGCCATTAGCCATGTGGCGTTATGCGAGCCTCATCGCAAGACCAGATCCTTCACTCACGTATACTATACGCAATCGCGACAGAGAACGTCAAGAGGAAATACTAGCTACTCTGAATCTATGGCATTCACCGAACACTGGGATTGCCCACACATAGTTTAACTGGAAAGTCCTACTGCGAGCAAGGCAGTATTGCCAGTTCGCGGGAGAAGGAGTAGACTCTGCTGAGGTTGAGAAATGTTTCTTCTGTCGTTAATGAAGCTTGATGAGCCGCTTCCCTGATCTCTCCTGCTCTCGGCTTCATTAGCGCAGGCGGACCTGCATGTATGCAGCGGCAGAAAACACAGAAAGTTATAGGGGGAGATATGATACGTATAGACATTCCCCAGAGGGGGACAATCGAGCTTGAGCATGCCGTCTTTGATGTCAACGGCACTCTTGCTGTAGACGGCGTGCCCATCCCAGGGGTGGTGGATCGTTTGCAGGCGCTGGCTGGCCTTCTTTCCCTGCATGCACTGACAGCGGGTACGCACGGCAACATAGCAGAGCTTGAACACGAGTTGGGTCTTCCTCTCCGCATCATCAAGAGTGGAGAGGAGAAGGCCGAGTACGTGCGGCAGCTTGGCCCAACCAGTGTGGTCGCCTTTGGCAACGGCGTGAATGACGTCGGCATGCTGCGCCTGGCAGCTCTCGGTATCGCGGTGCTGGCTGGAGAGGGCATGGCAATCAGTGCAGTGCAAGCCGCCGATGTGCTGGCCCTTGGCCCGCTTGATGCCATTGAACTGGTGCTCAATCCTAAACGATTAGTGGCGACTTTACGAGGATGAAGAACCGACATCTGATCAGCAAGGGATGTGTATTTCCAGACGACCCGGCACAGAGGGCATCCCTCTCATTGCATACATTCCTGTAAAGTCGCCTGTTGGTACTCATCGGGCGGCATCGTTACTCTCCTGAAAATAACAGCATTCGGGGGACACCGGCATGATCAACATCTGCATGTTGAGTCCTTTCTTACAGCGTACGCGGGAGGTACTCGTGTTCTTGCGAAACGCGTAGCATAAAATACTCCTCGAAAGGCCCGTATGGTGAGCTGAGTCGGTAGTCGTACACGATATGCAACTCTTGCGTGGAATCAGGCAAGAGGAAGATGGCAAAGATCACGACGCTATCTTCCTGCCCGCGAGGAGAGACATACACCGAGAAAGTGTCAGCAGGCCAGTAGAGCACGAGGGTGGGCCAGTAGCATACGAGATACTCTTCGTAGAGGTGCTCTTCATAGGGTCTGATGCTTCCCCCTTTTTCAATGAGCAGTTCTTTTGCCTCCGGCTCCACTATTTGCACGACCCGGCGCATGCGCTGTTCGATGAACTGTACTGTGGTCTCTCTCTTTCCCATCGGTCTACCCCTCTCTGCTCGCGTGACTCTCGGTTGAGGGAATACCTGGACAAACGTTGCTGGGTTCTGTGAAGCCTGCCACTATCGGTGTGGACCCATCTTTTTCAGTCCCTCTCCATGTGACGCCGCTTCACAGGTGAATGTGCCGGCGGAATTTCTGCCACCACGTTTTGGCAGCAGGACGCGTGGGTGCAGGGGTAAAGCCGGTTGGCGGTCGAAGGATGCGTTCTTCGCCCTTCACGATACGCAGCATTTTTCGCGTCTCGGGCCAGTAGCCGGGGATGAGTTCGAGCGGCGGACGGGGGAACCAGTGCGGGCAGGACTGACACGGGAGGGTGTCACGCGGTTGATCCTGACCATACAGAGTGTAGAACCAGCGGCACGGGAAATACGCATCTACTGGCGCGCTGCCGTGAGCTGTCTGCACTTGTGAGTGGGCCATGGGCAGGCTACGCTTATCACCTGAAAATGGGCGCACCGGAACCAGGTTCAGGCACGATCGTCTGCCCTCCAGAGCATCGGGAATAGGGCAGGCATTGCAGGTGGCGATCATGGAGGAAATATCTTCCCCGACCACTCCTAACACATACCCATGCTCAGGCCCTCCGCTCGCCCCGCAGATAAACTCGACGCGTTCTCTTCCATCTGCAGCTACTGTACGTCGCTCCAGGCGCAGTTCACATGCGCGCACAGCTGCTCCCTGAATGATCGTACTATTTTTCGCCGTAGCGCTTCTCTGATCCATTACTCTCACCTGCTTTCGCCTCTGTGAGATCATGCACGAGCAGAAAAAAACTTCTACTCGGACATGAACCTGTTCACGGTCCCTCTCGTCAGAGTAGAAGCTATCAGCCGGGTCTTTCGGCGTATCAAGCGAGCTTCATCGCAGTATAAGCATCATTTTATGCAGTAAACATACCACGCGGTGATGGCAGCGTCAAGAGAGCGTGTTCAGAATATCCTATTATACAAATCTTCGCCATAGCTAGTTTCCAGTGGTTCTCCTTCAAGTAATTTAAAAGTTCGTTTTCCATCGGTTTGCCTATCAGCCCGCAGGAAAAGGGCGTTGTCCATTTTTTTGCTATAAAAACCATGCGCAAATTCATATAAATGTGTAACGAAGAAGACCTCGATGCGTTTTTCCAATAATGCACAAATGATCTGCTGTGCAATCTCGGAGCCTTCTCTTTCGTTTGTCGCGGCAAATGATTCATTCAACAGCAACATGGAATTTGACGTTATATTGTCTACGATATCGCTCATTCTGCTGAGTTCTTCGTCAAGCTTGCCGCTTTTCATGCTAGCGTCTTCTTTCCGTTTGTAGTGCGTGAAAAGGTTCTCGCAGACATTGGCAGAGAAAGACTCAGCCGGTACAAACATGCCGCATTGCATCATCAATTGAGCCAAACCTATGCTTCGCAAAAAAGTCGATTTGCCACCCTGATTGGCGCCTGTGATGATCACGAGGTCCTTCCTATCAGCATGCACATCGTTGCCCACAATTCTTTGTTTCATGGTTAAAGCCAGACTGACATCGTATAATCCTTGAAAGGTATGCCTGCGTTCGCCGGGAGCCAAAGGCCTCGGGAAGCATATCGGCTCCCCCAGTTGGGCGAGGTGCGCGTGAAGATTCAAACACCCCAGGTAAAAGGCCAATTCGGTGCGCAGCATGGTAAAAAAACTGAGGACATGATCGGTGGACTGACCAAGCGCATTGGCGACCAGATTGATCCCCCGGTCTTTTAAGTCCGACAAGGCCTGGGCGCCGCTTTCATCACGGTCATCGATCGTAAAGCCGAACGTGGACGGTTTTTCGGCCAAGATTCGCTCGATCCAGTTCTGTCTCTTGCCCGGTGGTTGACGAAGGACGTATTTGGTCCCTTTATTGCCCTGCCCCAGTCCGGCGCTGATCAGCACGCCGTGGGGGAATTTCAGCGCCCGGAGATGCTGCTGGACGCGGGCGAAATAGTCCTCGTCCAGTTCTCTATTGAGCATGGCGAAAAACGCGGTAAAACCCTCTGACTCAAATGCATCGGCATGGTCTTCGGCCAGCTGCTTGAGTTTTTTCAGGAGGCCCACAAACATCTGCAGCACTTCAATCGACCGACTCAGTACCCAGGAGGGATATCTGCTCAACATGCCAAGATAATTCTTTTTCTCGCCTTCTATGGCGTCTACGGCGATCGTGTAGATCTCCCTGACAATGGAAGCGTTTTTCAGACAATCCCGAAGAATATGTTGGCGATAGCGGATCGTATCCAGGTCGGTGGCGCTGGATAGCACCGCTTTCTGTGCCACTTCAAGTAGAAATTTGTCGCCGAGGGCCATGGCGTTGAGCAGCGTACTTAATTCCAGGTCTTGCGTGAGCGCCGGGGCGTTCGGCGGCAATCGCCGCTGCAGGTCAAAATCTCGATCCCGATACAGGAGGAAAGCCTTCATGAGTGGATGCGCTCCTTGACACTCTCGTAGGTCAGTCGGTACTTTTCGGCAATGGCTAACGCGTATGCCAGTCCTTCGGCCGGCGATCTCGCGATTTTAAAGGTGCGCTCCGCCGGATTGTCGGGAACGACCGTGCTGACCATGCTGACGGTTTTCTCGCTGAACGACGCCAGTTCATCGATGAAGGTGACCCACACGCACAGCAGATCGAGTTGGAGTATTCGTTCCATGATCTTTTTGCTCAAAAAGAAGGCGTCATCTACTGTGGTGGAGGTGAACATTTCATTCAGGATGACAATGCTGTTGGGGGTGGCCTGGTTAAGAATATGGTGAATCCTGACCAGGTCGTCCTGCAGTTTACCGCGGAGATCGGTGATGGTTTCTTCCTTTTCAAAATGCGTAAAGAGCCGGTCGAACAGAAAGAGTTGTGCCTCCCTGCCCGGGACGAGACAGCCCAGGCTCGCCAGATACTGCACCTGTCCGAAGGTGCGGGCGAAAGTGGTCTTTCCGCCCTGGTTGGGGCCGGTGACGACGACGATGCGCTCCGCTCCTTTCAGGGAAAAATCATTGCAGACCACGGGCGCGTGTTCGGCCACGAGCTTAGCGGCCAGGGCCAGATCAAACCCCTCATCATCGAACACATACTTGGATGTCTCGGACAGGTGCGGATAACAGAAGGGCAGGCCCGCGCGCTTGAGTGCCGCGATATACTCCAGGTAGGCGATATAAAACTGGATTTCCCGGTCAAAGATGGCTATCGTTTCATCCAGATACTTCCCGTTCTGCGCGCAGTAGTCGTCAAGGTGCCCAAAGATATCGGGGTACAATCGGGCGACCAATCCCAGAATCTGCGCCTCAACGTGGTCCATCTCCGAAAAGACTCGAAATTTCACGCGGTAATCTTTGACCGCCCCCTGCTTGAATTTCGCGAAGGTTTCCTCAACCTCCGCGCTGTAATCACTT
>Ga0137386_10003035_pt1 | contig 10954 bp, 9 predicted proteins | sample SagtaG_4_FD_104910 | JGI IMG/M metagenome (GOLD analysis project Ga0137386, IMG submission 104910) | Vadose zone soil microbial communities from Sagehorn Ranch, Mendocino, California, USA - Sage2_R_100_16 metaG | ecosystem: Environmental > Terrestrial > Soil > Vadose zone | place: USA... | reverse complement strand
TGCGCAGCGGCCCGGCGGTCACGGGGCCTCGTCCAGGACGGCCAGCAGGTCACCGCCGCTGACCTGGTCCCCTGGCCGGGCCCGGACGTCGGTGACCGTCCCGGCGCGGGGCGCGGTGATCCGGTGCTCCATCTTCATCGCCTCCACGATCATGAGGAGCTGGCCCGCGGCCACGGTGTCGCCGGGCGCGACCCGCACCGCGAGCACGGTGCCGGGCATCGGGGCGACCAGGCCGCCGGCCACGGCCCCGCCCCGCTCCGCGTCGGGGAACCGGGGCACGGCGGTCAGCGCCACGTCGCCGTCCGGGCCGTGGACCCACACCTGGTCCCCGGCGGCGAGCACGTGGCGCCGGTGCCGCCGCCCGCCGGCGTCGAAGTCGATCCAGCCCCCGCCGACGCGATGGACGGTAACCAGGCTTGCGGACGGGGCAGGTGTGGCTGGTGAGGTGACGATGGGGTGATCCGCGATGAGTTCCCCGGGGCCCGGGTCACTGTCCGGATCCGGGCCCGCCCCGGTGACCGTGACGGCGAACCGGCCGTCCCGCTGCCGCGCGTAGCTCACCACCACGGTGTCCTGGCCATGCCGGAACTCGGCCCGCTCCGGCGGCATCACGCTGTTCCGCCACCCGCTGGGCAGCGTGGCCAGCACCGGGGCGGCGGCGTGCCGGGCCGCCTGGGCGGCGAGCGCCGCGCCGACCGCCGCGGTGCGCAGCTCCGCCTCCGATGGCCGCCGGGCCAGCGGGACGCCGCTGGCCTCGATGAACGACGTGGTGGTGCGGCCGGCCAGGAAATCCGGGTGGCGCAGCGCGGCGACCAGGAAGTCCCGGTTGGTGGTGACGCCCCGGATCCGGCTGCGCGCCAGCGCCAGGGCCAGGGCCAGGGCGGCCTCGGCGCGGGTCGGCGCGTGCGCGATGACCTTGGCCAGCATCGGGTCGAACTCGACCCCCACCACGCTGCCCGGGCCGACCCCGCTGTCCCACCGGCACGGCGGGGCCGTGGCGGGGGCCCAGTCGAGCAGGGTCCCGGTGGCGGGCAGGAACCCGGCGGCGGGGTCCTCGGCGTACAGCCGGGCCTCGATCGCGTGCCCGCCGATGCCCAGGCCGTCCTGTGTAACCGACAGCGGCAGCCCCTGCGCCACCAGGAGCTGCTCGCGGACCAGGTCCACGCCGGTGACCGCCTCGGTGACCGGGTGCTCCACCTGCAGCCGGGTGTTCACCTCGAGGAACCAGAAGTCCCCCGACGGCTCGAGCACGAACTCGACGGTGCCCGCGCTCAGGTAGCCGACCGCCTTGGCGGCGGCCAGCGCGGCCGCGCCCATCCGGTCCCGCAGGCCGGCGTCCACGGCCGGCGACGGGCACTCCTCGATGATCTTCTGGTGCCGCCGCTGCACCGAGCACTCCCGCTCGAAGCAGTGCACGAGCCCGCCGTGGCTGTCCGCGAGGACCTGGATCTCCACGTGCCGGGCGCCGGTGATGTACCGCTCGAGGAACACCGTGGCATCGCCGAACGCGGCGGCCGCCTCCCGCTGCGCCGCCGCGACCGCCTCGGCCAGTTCCCCGGGCTCGCCGACGACCCGCATCCCCTTGCCGCCGCCGCCCGCGGCCGCCTTGACGATCAGCGGGAACGGCAGCCCGGTCAGGCCGGGCAGCGTGTCGCCGGCCACCTCCCAGGACTCCAGGACCGGGACGCCCACGCCGTCGAGCAGCCGCTTGGCGGCGAGCTTGTCGCCCATCAGCTCGATGACCTCGGCCGGCGGGCCGACCCAGGTCAGCCCGGCGGCGGCGACGGCGCGGGCGAAGTCGGCCCGCTCGGCGAGGAACCCGTAGCCGGGGTGGACCGCGTCGGCTCCGGTGGCGGCGGCTGCCTCGAGCAGCGCGCCGATGTTCAGGTAGGTCTGCGCGGCGGTGCGCCCGGGCAGCGCCACCGCCTGGTCCGCCTCGGCCAGGAGCGGCGCCCCGGCGTCCCCCTCGGCGTACACGGCGACCGTGCCGATCCCCATGGCGGCGGCGGTCCGGATCACCCGGCGGGCTATCTCGCCCCGGTTCGCGACGAGCAGTGTGGCGATCACAGCCGGAACACCCCGTACCCGCGGGCCCCCCGCACCGGGCCGCTGTGGCAGGCGGACAGCGCCATGGCGAGCACCGTCCGGGTGTCCCGCGGGTCGATGATGCCGTCGTCGGCGACCCGGCCGGTGGCGTACAGGGCGAGCGACCCGGCCTCGGCGTAGTGCTCCACGGCGGCGGTGATGGCGGCCTCGGTCTCCTCGCTGACCTCTTCGCCGCGCCGGGCCGCCCGCTCGCGGCGGACGATCGACATCACCCCGGCCATCTGTTTCGGGCCCATGATCGCGATCTTGGCGGTCGGCCACAGGAACACGAACCGGGTGTCGAAGGCCCGGCCGCCCATGCCGTAGTTCCCCGCCCCGTAGCTGGCCCCCAGGATGACCGTGACGTGCGGGACCGTGGAGTTGGACAGGGCGTTGATCATCTGGCTGCCGTGCTTGACGATGCCGCCGCGCTCGTAGTCGCGGCCGACCATGTACCCGGTGATGTGCTGGAGGAACACCAGCGGGGTGCTGGTCTGGTTGCAGAGCTGGATGAACTGGGCCGCCTTCTGGGACGAGTCGGAGAACAGCACCCCGTTGTTGGCCAGGATTCCCACGGGAAAACCGTGCACCTGGGCCCATCCGGCCACCAGCGTGGGCCCGTATCTCATCTTGAACTCTTCGAAGCGGCTGCCGTCGACCACGCGCGCGATGATCTCCCTGGCGTCGACGGCGGCGCGCAGGTCCAGCGGCATCAGCCCGAGCAGTTCCCCGGGGTCGTGCCGCGGCGGCTCGGGTGCCGCGGTGACCGGGCCCGGGCCTTGCTTGCGCCAGTGCAGGTGGGCCAGCACGTCGCGGGCCATCCGGATCGCGTGGTGCTCGTCGTCGGCCAGGTAGTCGGCCAGGCCGCTGTCGGTGGCGTGCATCTGCGCGCCGCCGAGTTCCTCGTCGCCGGAGTCCTCGCCGGTGGCGACCTTGACCAGCGGCGGGCCGCCGAGGAACACCTTGGCGCCGCCGCGGACGAAGATGTTGTAGTCGGCCAGCCCCGGCTGGTAGGCCCCGCCCGCGGTGGAACTGCCGAACACCACCGAGATCGTCGGGATCCCCTGCGCGGACAGCTCGGTGATGTCGTGGAACATCCGGCCGCTCTCGGCGAAGTGGGTCAGGTTGCGCCGCATCGCCGCGTCCGGGTCCTCGCCGGAGCCGCCGCCGCCGCGCAGGTCGCCGCCGGCCGACTCGACGAACTGGAGGTAGGGCATCCGGTTGTCCCTGGCGATCTCCAGGGCGCGCATCAGCTTGCGGATGCTGACCATGGTCATGGCCCCGCCGAGGTCGGTCGGGTCGTTGCCGGTGATCACGCACTCGGTGCCCTCGACCACCCCGATGCCGAGCACCATGCCGCCGCCGACGTTGTAGTTGGTCTGGTAGCCGGCCAGCGGGCTGATCTCCAGGAACGGGCTGTCCGGATCCAGCAGCAGCGCTATGCGCTCCCGGATGAGCAGCTTGCCGCGGCCCCGGTGCCGCTCGATGGCCCGTTCCCCGCCGCCGAGCGACGCCTGCCGGAGCAGGCCGCCGATCTCGCCGAGCAGGCCGAGCATCCCGTCCCGGTTGGCGCGGAACGCCTCGGCGCGGGGGTCGACGGCGGTGGGCAGGATCGGTGCGGGCATCGGCTCAGCCGGTGAAGCCATCGAGACGGGCCAGGATCTGCAGCATGACCTCGTCGGACCCGCCGCCGATGGACATCAGGCGGCTGTCCCTGAAGTAACGGGACACCCAGCTCTCCTCCATGTACCCGAAGCCGCCGTGGAACTGCAGGCAGGTGTCGGCGATCTCGCGGTGCAGCCGCCCGGCCTTGAGCTTGGCGATCGTGGCGAACCGGGTGGTGTCCTCGCCGCGCAGGTACGCCTCGGCGCACGCGTAGTTATAGTGCCGCAGCGTGTCCAGGTCGGCGGCCAGTTCGGCCAGCCGGAACTGCACGTACTGCCGGGACAGCAGCGGGGCGCCGAACGTCTGCCGGTCGCGCAGGTAGGCGGCCGTCAGGGACAGCGCGCGGTCCATCCCGCCCACGGCCATGTAGGCGGCGATCATCCGCTCGTTCTGGAACTGGGTCATCTGCTGCTGGAAGCCACGGCCGATCTCGCCGATCGTGTTGCTCACCGGGACCCGGGCGTCGGTGAACGACAGCTCGGCCGTGTCCGATGACTTGTTGCCGAGCTTGCGCAGCCTGCGGCTGACCGAGAAGCCGGGGGTGCCGGTCGGGAACACGATCTGCGACATGCCCCGGTACCCGCCCTCGGCGGAGGTCCGTGCGAGCAGGCACAGCCAGTCCGCCTGGGTGCCGTTGGTGATGTACAGCTTCGACCCGTTGATCACCCAGTGGTCGCCGTCGCGTTCCGCGCGGGTCCGGATGCCGGCCACGTCGGACCCGGCGTCGGGCTCGGTGACCGCGATCGCGGCGACCTGCTCGCCGCGCAGCGCCGGGGCCAGGTAGCGCTGCTTCAGCTCGTGGCTGCCGTGGCCGTGCAGCGAGGGGGTGGCCATGTCGTTCTGCACGGCGATCGCCATCGCGACCCCGGCGCAGCCCATCCGCCCGAGTTCCTCGCCGAGGACCACCGTGTAGGAGTGGTCCGCGCCCTGGCCGCCGTACGCGGGGTCGTACTCCAGGCCCAGCAGCCCGGCCGTGCCGAGCGCCTTGAACAGCTCGTGCGCGGGGAAGGTGCCGGCCTGTTCCCACTCGTCGGCGTGCGGGGTGACCTCGCGCTCCAGCACCCCCCGGGCCGCCTGCCGGAACGCCTCATGGTCTGCGGTGAATTGCACCCCCACAGCGTAGGCTGCGAAGCAGCGAGAAGGAGAGCGCGATGGGGTTCGAGCACATCCTGGTGGAGCGGTCCGGCGATTTCACCACGATCACGATGAACCGGCCGCAGCGGCGCAACGCCCTGTCGCTTGACCACATGCGCGAGCTGATCCGGGCGTTCGCCGAGGCCGGGGAGGGCGACGCGCTGGGCATCGTGCTGGCCGGCAACGGCCCGGTGTTCAGCGCCGGGCACGACTTCGCCGACGTCGCCGGCGCGGACCTGTCCGGGGTCCGCGCACTGCTGGTCACCTGCACCGAGCTGATGACGCTGATGCAGCAGGTGCCCCAGCCGGTGGTGGCCCGGGTGCACGGCCTGGCCACGGCGGCGGGCTGCCAGCTCGTGGCCAGCGCCGACCTCGCCGTGGCCAGCGAGGACGCCGGCTTCGCGGCGCCGGGCGGCAAGGGCGGCTGGTTCTGCCACACCCCGATGGTGGCGGTCGCCCGCAACGTCGGCCGGAAGCGGGCCGCCGAGCTGGCCCTGTCCGGGGATGTCATCGACGCGCGGACCGCGCTGGACTGGGGCCTGGTCAACAAGGTGGTCCCGGCGGCGCGGCTCGACTCGGCCGTCCAGGACATGCTGGAGCGGGTGACCCGCGGCTCCGCGGAGAGCAAGGGCATCGGCAAGCAGGCGCTGTACGCGCAGATCGACCTGGACCAGCCCAAGGCGTACGCCTACGCCATCGAGGTGATGGCCGCCACCAGCCAGCTCCCCGACGCTCGCGAGGGGATGCGCGCGTTCCTGGAAAAGCGCAAGCCGCAGTGGCGCCAGCGCCCGTGAGCTCGGGCCCGCGGCGGGACTGATCTCCCCCCGGGCGGTCAGCCGGTAGCACCGGCGGCGCGAAAGCCGGCCCGCCGCCGCACGGATGGAGGACCCATGACCGGTTGCGGGCGCGGTCGCGGATGATCGCTGTCACCGGTGAGGCGCTGATCGACCTGGTCGCCGGCCAGGACGGCTGCCTCATCGCGCGGCCGGGAGGCGGGCCGTTCAACACCGCCAGGACCATTGGCCGGCTCGGCCTGGCACCGGCGTTCCTTGGCCGCCTGTCGGCGGACCGGTTCGGCCGGCTGTTGCGGGCCAGCCTGGACGCCGACGGCGTGACCCCGGCCGTGACCGGTCCGACCGACGCCCCCACCACCCTCGCCGTCGTGGACGTCGACCCGGCAGGATCCCCGCGATACCGGTTCTACACCGACGGCACCTCCGCCCCCGCGCTGGAGTACCCGGCCCTCGCCGGGGCGCTGCCGGCCGGCGTGACCGCCCTGTATGCCGGGGGCCTGGCGCTGGTCATGGAGCCCGTCGCCACCAGCATCGACCGGCTGATCGCCAGCGACCTGCCGCCGGGCGCGCTGCTGATGATCGACCCCAACTGCCGGCCGGAAGCGATCACCGACCGGCGGGGGTACCTGGCCCGGCTGTCCCGGATCCTGCGCCGGGCCGACGTAGCCAAGGTCAGCGCGGAAGACCTGGACTACCTGGCCCCGGGCACCCCGGCGGCCGCCGCTGCCGCCGCGTTGCTCGGCCAGGGGCCCGCGCTGGTGCTGCTGACCGACGGCCCGCAGCCAGCCCGCGCCTTCCTGCGGGACGAGGTGATCAGCGCCGACGTTCCGCCCGTGACCGTGGCGGACACCGTGGGTGCCGGGGACGCGTTCGGCGGGGCGTTCCTCGCCTGGTGGTCGGGCAATGAGCTGACCCGGGCCGATCTGCACCGGCCAGGCCCGGTCCGCGAGGCGCTCCAGGCGGCCGCCGAGGTCGCGTCCCTGACCTGCACCCGCGTCGGGGCCGAGCCGCCGTGGCTGGCCGAGGTGCGGGACCGGCCGGGGTGGCGCACCAGCGCCGGGAGCCTGCCGCCGGGCTAGCCCGCGCTGCCCGGGCTTGCGCCGACGGTGCCCGGGCCGACGGTGCCCGGCCCGTGCGAGGGGTGCCCGGGCCGACGGTGCCCGGCCCGTGCGAGGGGGTGCCCGGGCAGGCGCCGGCCGCGGCTGCGCCGAGGGCGCCGGGGCTTACTGGGGCGGGAAGCCCAGCTCGGCGCGGATGGCGGCGGTGTGCTCGCCGAGCGCCGGGACGGCCCCCATGGCCGGCTCGCGGCCCGCCATGCTCACCGGCGGCAGCAGCGCCCGCACCGGCCCGCCCGGCGTGCCCACCTCCCGCCACCGGTTCCTGGCGGCGAGCTGGGGGTGCGCGGCGAACTCCGCCGGTGAGCGCAGCCGCGCGCAGGCGATGCCCGCCGCGTCCAGTCCGGCCGCGAGCCGGTCGGCCGGGACGGCGCGGAACGCGTCCTCGAGGATCACGGTCAGCTCCGCGTCATGGGCGACCCGGTCGGGGTTGGTGCGGAACCGGCCGTCGGTGATCAGCTCCGGCCGGTGCAGGATCTTCTCGCACAGCACCGCCCACTCCCTGTCGTTCTGCAGGCCGACGAACAGCTGTTCCCCGCCGGCCGTGGCGTACGGGCCGTAGGGGGCGATGGACGCGTGCCGGGCCCCGGTCCGCCGGGGCGGCTGGCCGCCGTAGACGCTGTAGTAGACCGGCTGGCTCATCCACTCGCCGAGCGCGTCCAGCATCGCCACCTCGATGCTGGTGCCCTGCCCGGTGCGCTCCCGCTGGTACAGCGCGGTCAGCACGCCGGAGTAGGCGTACATCCCGGCGGCGATGTCGGCGACCGAGATCGCCACCTTGGCCGGCTGCTCCGGGGTCCCGGTGACCGACACCAGGCCCGTCTCGCACTGGACCAGCAGGTCGTAGGCCTTCTTGTGCCGGTACGGGCCGTCCGGGCCATACCCGGAGATCGAGCAGACGATCAGCCGCGGGTGCCGCTCGCGCAGCCCCGCCGCGCCAAGCCCGAGGCGCTCGGCGGCGCCCGGCGCCAGATTCTGCACCAGGACGTCGGCCCGGCCGGCCAGGGCGGCCAGCACGGCCCTGCCGTCGGCGCTCTTGACGTCGATTTCGATGCTCTCCTTGCCCCGGTTCAGCCAGACGAAGTAGCTCGCCTGGCCCTGCACCGTGGTGTCGAAGCCGCGGGCGAAGTCGCCGGTTCCCGGGCGCTCGACCTTGATCACCCGGGCCCCGAGGTCGGCGAGCTGGCGGGTGGCGAACGGGGCGGCCACGGCCTGTTCCAGCGCGACGACGGTGAGGCCGGCCAGCGGCAGCCCCTCCCCCGGGCCCGGAGCCGCGGGGCCCGGGGCCGCAGGGCCGACGGCCGCCGGGCCGGGGGTCACCGGGCCCGGGCTGGGCCGCTCCGGGCTGGGCGGCTCCGGGCCAGGCGGCTCCGGGCTCACCGGCGGCCGTCCGCGGCCAGGAACCGCGCCAGCACCTGCGCGGCGTTCTGCCAGGTCCAGGCCGAGGGCTCGGCGTCAAGCCCGGTCACGCAGTCGCGGAGCTTGGCGTGCAGTTCCGCGGCCGTGGGCGGCCGCCCCGGCGCTCCCGGCGGGAACTGCTGCTTGACGGCCAGCACCTCGGTGCCGGTGTGGACCTCCGCCGCCAGTTCGCCGTCGAGCAGCCAGGACCCGCCCGGGGTCAGCTCGGTCTCCACCAGGCCGGCCAGGCGGCGCGCGGCGGGCCGGCGGACCGCCGCATCGGTGAAGCTGGCGAAGCCGGGATGCTGGTCGAGCAGCGCGGCGGCGGCCGCGTACTCGAGGCTGAACTTGCCCTGCAGCCCGGTGTCCGGCCGGTGGTGGACGAGCGGGGCCACGGTGGCCTCGGGGGTGCGCAGCACGATGCGCCGCACCGCGCCCGGGTCCAGCCCGCCACCGGCCAGTTCGGCGAGCGCGCTGATCGGGCGCTGGAGCGCGTAGCAGCACGGGTAGATCTTGATGGCCAGGCCGCCCGGTACCGCCGGGCCGGCCAGGTCGAGGGCACCCGGATCCCCGCCGACCAGGGCCAGCCAAGCGTCCAGCGCCGACCAGTCGGCCCGCGCGCCCGCGGCGGCCAGCCGCGCCGCCCGGATCCCCGCGTCCACCGCGAAACCGGCCTGCAGCGACTTGGCGTCCGTGCCGAACGCCCGCTGCACCCCGCCGGCCGCGGGAATCGCCAGGGCGATGGCGGTGGCGATCTGCCCGGGATCGAGCCCCAGCGCCACCGCGGCCCCGGCCGCGCAGGCCGGCGCGCCCGCGGTGCAGGTCGCGTGCCAGCCCGCCGAGTAGTGCGGCCAGCCCAGCGCGGTCCCGAGCCGCGCCATCACCCCCGCCGCGGCCAGGTAGCCCCGGGCGCCGCCGCCGGTGGCCAGCGCGGTCGGCACGCACAGCGTGCTGATGTGCGTGGTCGACTCCATGTGCAGGTCGTCGAAGTCCAGCACGTGGGCGGCGACCGCCCACCGGCCGCCGTCGCCGAGCCCGGCGGCCAGCCGGGTGACCGGGTGACCGGACGCGGCGAGCGCCACGGCGACCGTGTCCCGCAGCGACCGGCCGGCCAGTTCCTCATCGTCCGGGTCCGGCCGCAGGCCGTGCGCCCACTCGGCCAGGGCCAGGGCCAGCGCGGTCATGGCCTGCCCTCCCCTCTGTCGGCCGGCGGGCCCCGTGCCGGGCCGCCCGCCACGGTGCCCGCTGGGGACGATTCATGGTCTCACGCGGCCACCTGCCCGCCCCGCGCTCACGCCCGGATGCTTGACTGGGCCCTATGCCAGCCGAGGAAGAGTACGAGCCGAGCCCGTACGCCTGGGTCCGGGACCAGGTCGAGCTGTACGAGGGTTCCGGCGGGAGCCAGGGCACGACGCTGGGTGACACCGGCCTGCCCGTGGTGATCATCACCAATCGCGGGGTCCGCAGCGGCAAGGTGCGCAAGACCCCGCTGATGCGGGTCGAGCATGACGGCCGGTATGCGGCGGTGGCGTCCCAGGGCGGCGCCCCGAAACACCCCAACTGGTACTACAACTTCCGGGCGAACCCGTCCGTCCAGCTCCAGGACGGCCCGGACCGCATGGACATGGTCGCCAGGGAGCTCACCGGCGAGGAGCGGGCGCAGTGGTGGGAGCGCGCGGTGGCCGCCTTCCCGCCGTACGCCGAGTACCAGAAGAAGACCGCCCGCCAGATCCCGGTCTTCGTCCTGGAACCCGCCGGCGGCCAGTAGGTCACATCCTGGCCAGGATCTTGGCGGCGAGGGCCTGCGCGGCCCGCCGGTAGGCGGCTCCCACGGCCGCCGTGGAGCCGGCGTTGGCGGGCACGTTGTCGACGACTTGCAGGACGTTGCGCCCCACCCGGACCACCACGGTGTTGCTGCCGGAGTCCCAGTAGGCGCCGTCCCCGAGGCCCTGGATCGCCTGACCGGCCGTCGGGTTGAACGCGTAGTCCGCCCCGCCGGAGACGACCGTCAGCGTGGCCCACTGATCGCCGGACAGGGTCATCGTGATGCCGCCGCCCGAGGGGAAGACGCCCTTCTGGTTGTAGCCGCATTCGCTGGTCGGTGCCTCGTTGTGCTGGCTGTGGCCGTCGATGGTGATGGTGTCGTGGGGGAAGGTCGCGGCCACGGCCAGGATGTCGGCCCGCTTGAGCAGCGAGCAGGCCGGGGGTGCCGCCGGTGCCGCGCCCGCGGCCGGGGAGCCCGGCGATTGGTGCTGTCCGGCCGGCGATGTGGCGGCGCCGCCAGTGCCGCAGCCGGCGGCGAGCGTCACGAGCAGCGCGAACCCGGCCGCCGACCGGGCTGGGGTTAACGACATCGATCGTCTCCTTGGATGCTGGCGATCTAGGAACGGCTGCCGCTGCCTTGTTACTTCTACACGCAACGTCCCCGTGGGGAGTTCACCGCGCCCGGCCCGTTCGCCCGCGGCCCGCCGCGGCTACCCGTGCCGCGAGCCCGGTGCGATGCCTGCGAGCACGATGCCCGCGAGCCGGGCGGACAGGCCGGGCGGGATGGTGACCGGGGAGCCGGGCGGGGTGAACAGCACCCGGGGCAGGATCTGGCCGTGCATGGCACCGACGATCAGCGACGCGGCGGCGCCGATGTCGGCGGCCGCGTCGATCCGGCCGAGCCGCTGCTCGCCCTCCAGGTAGGCGGTGAGCAGGGCGGGCAGCCCGTGGCCGTCGCCATGCCCGGCATCCCCGCCGCTGCCCGCCGTCTCACCGCTG
>Ga0137386_10003016_pt1 | contig 10984 bp, 8 predicted proteins | sample SagtaG_4_FD_104910 | JGI IMG/M metagenome (GOLD analysis project Ga0137386, IMG submission 104910) | Vadose zone soil microbial communities from Sagehorn Ranch, Mendocino, California, USA - Sage2_R_100_16 metaG | ecosystem: Environmental > Terrestrial > Soil > Vadose zone | place: USA... | reverse complement strand
TTTCGTCTGCGATAAGTTCTCGGGTGCGCGTGAGGCGCACGGCCGACAGGCCGCTCACCAGCAGATGCAATCCGGGTAGAATCCGCGAGGTTACGTTGGCCTCGAACGGATTTCTTTCCACCGGCTCGAGCTCCACCCTCAGCGCGATACGCCCAAAGTGCTCGCGCCACATCGCAACTCGATCCTTCTCCGGCAGGTCATCCGTGGAGAATCTTATCGTTGAAGACGCGTCGGGTCGGCTCATGATCTCGGGCGCCTCTATCGAGCGGGATCGCGCGGACCGGTACTTGCCGACACCGAGCGAACCACGACCGGGATTACCGAGCAGACCGCGCTTGCCAAAGTCCCGCGACGCACGCATTCGGCCGTTTTCGAGACTCTTCTTGCGCATCCGGTACCGTGGCTGTCGTCGGATAGAGACGGCCGGATTCGATACAGATTGCAGGTCTGGGCCGCGTCCCTCGATCGTAGGACCTCCATTTTCCTGCAGCACGTGCCTGCTTTGGTCCACACGAGATGGGTCGTCAGGCCCCCGGGGGCCGTCTTTACTCGCACTGCTTGCGGGCCATCCATCATGGCAACCCCTGATCGGCTAAACATCGTTCGTACTCGCACTCCAGCAGGGCACCCCACTGGACGGCGTCGCGCCATGCCGGATTAATCTCGGCTGCTAGTTTATCGCGCCCAACGAAACGGCACTGTGCGACAGAACACACTTCGCCGCGATTCCCGCTGACGACGCCCCACTCTTTTGGCGCGAAACCCCCGGCGCGGAATTTACCTTAACGGCTGAGGAAAACGTTCCGACTGCGGTATTCTCCAAGTAGTGGTCGCGCCAGTCCAAGATGCGAACTGTCACCGCATCTAAGATAGCGGGCGTCGATCCAGCCTGTGCGGCGGCCGACCCCTGGGACTGGGTGGTGTGTTCGGCGCCGGCGTTTTCATCGGCACCGCCAATGTCATCGCCTCAAACTCCTAACCCGGGGCGAGTTTCGGTATTTCCGGCGTTGATGCCTCCTGGCGGCCTCGGGCGTCGTCCCCGAGCCGATGGGCTCTAGGTTAAGTCATTCTGAATTTGGACCAATGAATCTTGTGACAAAGCTATTTGACCTTTCGGCAGATTACGTGCTCCGCCGCGCAAATTCTCCGACCTTCTTTTTCATCCGGGCGATGTCTGGCGGGTGCCGCGTCGTCCGGCACGGCAGGCCCGGCGCTCGAACAGCGCTTCCGGGCTGATTGGGAGATTGCAGACATGACCGTGGCATACCGATCGCTCTCGTGGCTTCCCCGGGTGGAACACGGCGGAGCCAACGTTCCAAAGACGACGAACAGCCTCGCGACGGTGAGCTTTTCGACCGAGGATATCCCAGAGGCGGAGCGGGTGGCGAGATGGCGTGAGCACCATGCACACGTGGCAGTTAACGTAGAAATTCAGCCGGCGCCTGATTGCCCTTTTAAGGCCTGCGACATATCCCGCATCCTGCCGGTGCTGCATCTGCTGTCGGTCACGATGTCGCCCGCGCGCATCACACGGACACGCGTCAACGACGGCAATGACGAATTGTCGCTGTTCATCAACCGGAGCGGCCACGTCACGGTGTCCGCGCGCGGCCGCGAGGTGCCGCTTGCTCCCGGCGATGGCGTATTGATAAGCAGCGACGACGTCATGGCATGCGATCGTTCGTCCTATGGCGAATCGCTGTCGCTCAGGGTGCCGCGCTCGGTCCTCTCGTCGATCGTCGTCGGTATCGATGATGCGGTGATGCGGCCGATCCCGCGGCACTCCGAAATCCTGCAACTTCTGACGGGTTATGCCGCCTCCCTGATGGAGGGCAGTGCCCTCGCCGCGCCGTTCCTTCGGAATGTGGCCGTCAATCATGTGCATGACTTGATTGCGCTGGCGCTTGGGGCAACGCACAACGCCGCCGAGGCGGCGAGCGCAGGCGGGTTGCGTTCAGCCCGGCTGCGAACCGCGAAGGTTTACATTGTCGAAAACAGTTACCTGCAGGACCTCTCGGTCGGCAGCGTTGCGGCCCATCTCGGGGTCACGCCACGCTATCTTCAAAGATTGTTTGAGGCCGAAGGCACGACATTTTCCGCCTTTGTGCTCGGGCAACGTCTTACACGCGCCTATCGTATGCTGTGCGACTCGCAATTTTCCGATCGGCCTGTAGGCGTCATCGCCTATGACGTCGGCTTTGGGGATCTCTCATACTTCAACCGGTGTTTCCGGAGGCAGTATGGCGTGACACCCACCGAGATCAAGGAAGCCAGCGCGAAATAGCTATCGGCGCAGTGATCGGAATGGCGGATCGCCACCCGCGCGGCAACAGTGGCCGCAGATTGCCACGCATGGTCAGTTCCAGATCGAAGAATTGAGTCGGTCCATCAGCCGCGCGCCGCAGCAGGCGCGCGGCCCAGCCGTGTTCTACGGGGACGCAAACACCCGGCGGCGTACTTTATTGGTGGCCAGCAACGCGGATTTGGTCACCGGGAGCCGGCCATGGATTATGCCAAAGTTCCGTTGACTCGATCGATGCTGTAAAAAGCTCGGCATGCCGGTCTAGGTTGATGAGGCAGACGAGTTCGATCGCGACGGCAACGGCCAACAGCACAAACGATAAATTCTTCACAAGACGGCTCCCTGCACTACGTCGATTCAACCTGCGGCCCTGCTGCGACGTTGCGCGACATGACGGGCTCCCCGACCCCGGGGCGAAGCGGCGCGCGTTGAATCACCGCGCACACGCTAGGCGCTGCAGCGAGGTAAAACTTGGACGGAAGCGACGACACTTGGAGAGAAACGCAGTCGCGGTTGCGCTTCGGCGACCGATGCGAATTTGCGACATGCGAGGAACGCGATGAATTGTCGCTCGCGGCAGCACGAACCAGATGCGATGCGCTGCAGTTAACGATCTACGCACCAATTTTGGATGCAGCCGGGCAAAACCCCTCGATCAGATGACGCGACGCGGCGCGGAAGCCGCCATATTGCGCGCGGCCATTTAAAGGCCTGAACCAACCAATAACTCAGAGGCACGTTCACGCAGCCGGCCGCGCTTACGCCGGTCGCAGGCGACGCACCTCTGTCATGACAGGATTTACCGTGACGACTGTTTTCATGCTATTTTGCACCAGCGCCCTGGCAGGGCTTGCCACCGGCTTTTTGCTGTTCAAGGCAAGAGCGATTATACTCGCCTCCTTCTTGGTCGCGTTACTCACCGCGGCGTTTCTTTTCCATCATGGCTTCGGGCTGGTGCGCGATGTGTTGACAATGGTCGGGTCTCTTACGGCACTGCAAAGCTTTTATTTGGCGGGTGCAGCTGTGAGATATCTGACGATGGACGAACAGAACCGATGGCGGTCCGGCTCGGCGCGCAGTGGTGAGTCTGCGGCAGCGCCGGTTGCACCACGCGACCGTCTGCGAGACCCTCCAGAGCTGGCGCCGCTATTATGGAACCACTGTCGTTCGCGACGGCAGCCACATGGCAATATCGGGGAACACGACGAGTAGGCCGAGCAACACGAACAGCCGCAAATGGAATGGAACGGTTCCCATCACAACGTCGCTCAGTCTACCGGTCCAGATGCTTTGAATGACGAACAGGTTGATGCCGATCGGTGGGGAGATCTGCCCCATCTCGATGAAGAGCACGAGGATGACGCCGAACCAGATCGGGTCGATGCCATATTGCAGCAGTACCGGATACAATAGCGGCACGGTCACCACGATCATGCCGAGGCTCTCGACCAGACAGCCGAGCACGGTGTAGAGCACGAACAGCGCCAGGAAGAACTCGAGCCGGGACAGTTTGAGGTCGACCAGAAACTGGGTGATCTGCTCGCCGACGCCAGCATAGCTGATGGCGTAGGAAAAGACGAACGCAGCGTAGACGATGAACAGGATGTTGCCGCAGACCCTGACCGATGTCCCGAGCGCGGCCATCAGCACCCGAGCATTGAATTCGCCGCAGATCGTGGCGATCGCCATAGCCAGCAGGCAGCCGACAGCAGCCGCCTCCGTCGGCGTGACCAGACCCGAATAGATGCTTCCCATCGTGCCACCGATCAGAAACACAAACGGCAGCACATCGAGAATGGCGCTCAGCAATTCTCCAGCCGACCGGGCGCCGCGTTCGACCGGCGCCACGGCAGGCTTGAGCCAGGCGTGCACGGCGATGTAGGCCATGAACATCAAGGTCAGCAGCAATCCCGGCATGACGCCGGCCATGAACAGCTTCGCCACCGATGTTTCTGTAAACGTGCCATAGACGATCATGGCGATGCTCGGCGGAAACAGGATTCCGAGCGTCCCGCCGGCGGCCAATGAGCCCGCCGAAAGCCGCGGGCTATAGTTGCGCTTCTGCAATTCCGGCAGTGCGACCCGGCCGATCGACGCCGCCGTCACCACGCTCGATCCGCTGATCGCGGCGAAAATGGCGCAGCCGGCGATATTGGTTTGCAATAGCCCGCCGGGCATCCAGGACACCAGCGTCGACAGACCGCGATAGACGCGCTGACTGAGTTTGCTCTCCTGAAGAATTTCCGCCATCAGGATGAACAGCGGGATCGCCGTCAGCGTAAAGCTGTTCATGCTGCCCCAGCTGACCAGCCCGATGCCTTTCAATCCGGCCAGGCCCGCATGCATGACGAGATAGAGCACGGACGGCACCAGAATCGCAAACGGGATGGTCATGCCCACGGTGAGCAGGCCGAGGAAGACCAGCATCACCACGATCAACTCGACGCCGGGAGTCATGACCGGTCATCCCCGCGCAAGATTCTCGCCTTGGTCAGCATGGTCCGGAGCAACGCAAAGCACAGCAGCAGCATCCCGATCGCCATGGCGCTTTGCGGAAGCCACAGCGGCGTTTGCAGCGGCGTCGGTGCAACGTCTTCGGCGCCCCATGAATTGTAGGCAAGCCGGCACAATTGCCACGTCACCAGCGCGGACGCGACCAGTGAGATGGCATCGAAAACCACTTGCGAAATCAATCGGGCGGCGAATGACAAACGGGCCTGAACCAGCTCGACGCGATGGAACGCGCCGTGGGCTTCGGCGACCGACATGCTCAGAAAGGTGAGCGCGACCAGCAGGTAGCCGCAAACTTCATCGGTGATCTGGAACGAGGTCGCGAACACATTGCGTGCGATGGCTTCGGCCGCGATCAGCACGATCGACGCGATCAGGAACAGGGCACAAATCGTCTCGCAGCTATCCTCGATCAGCGTCGATCCGGCCACGACATTCTCGACAAGATGCGGCGCCACGCCATCGGCCATCGGCTCGCCTAGTGTGCTCATGATTATCGGCCGATCGCGGCGCGAACCTGCTTCAGGGCCGCGATCGCGTCGGGCCCCTGGGTCTTGGCCCATTCGTCCCAGTACGGGGAAATGAGTTTTGTGCCGGCCTCGATGTCCTGCGGATCTTCCATGGTAACGGTCATGCCGCCTTCGGCGAATTTCCTGGTCAGATCGTCCTCCTCGCCCTGCATGGCCTTGGTGATCAAAGGCATGTTGTCGGCGATGATCTTGCGCACCTTGCCCTGAACATCCGGCGGGAGTTTTGCGAACCGCTCCTTGTTCACGATCAGCACCGAATTGAAGTAATTGATGCCGAGGCGGTAATTGTATTTGAGCAAGTCTTTCCAGGTATTGCCGCCGCCGCTGCTGGCGGTGAGAACACCGTCGACGACACTGCGATCGAGCGCCGAGGGAACCTGCGGCGCGCCAATAGTCACGGGAATGCCGCCCAGTCTCTTGATGAACTCGCTCTGTTCGGGCGACGTCACGCGGATCTTCTGGCCCTTGATGTCGGCGAGCGAGGTCAGCTTCTTGCTCGAAAACGCCACCTGGAAAGGATAGAGATACTGTCCGAGCACCAGCAGCCCTTTTTTCTCGAACGCCTTTTCCAGATAAGGGTTCATGATGGCGGCGGCCTTGTCGTAGTCGGCGAGCGTCCGCAACAACAACGGCAATCTCAACACGCCGCCGATCGGCACATTGCCGAGAAAATATCCGTCATCTCCCATCTGCACGACGTCGTCACTGACGGCCTGGGTGATGGTCGTGGTGTTGATCGGGAGCGAACCTCCAAGATGCAGCCTGATCGACAGTTCCCCGCCGGTCTCCTTTTCGATCTGCTCGATCGCCGTGTTCAGGCCCCTGACAGCCGCTACCGTCGATACCGGATTGTAGACGTAGAGATCCCACTTTTCAGCGGCGACGGCGGGCACGACCAGGCATGCGGCCAACGTGAATAGTGCCGCCATCGCCCGCAAGACGATATCGCGCTTGGCCCCTGACATGGTTTCGCTCCCTTTAGCGTTCTGTTTTTTTCAATATCCGCTATCGTCGCGGAGCGGGCAACCGCCGGTTAAGATGTGCTCCCATGCGTGCCGGCACTAACATTCTGGCTCGGTCTGTGGCATATGACTGACATCCGTTTGTCTCGGACATACCTTTCAAGTCATTTCAAGATCATTTGCGAGCTGCGATGCCCACACCCAAGCCGCCCGCTTTCGAGACCTTGAGCCTGCATGCGGGACAACGTCCGGATCCCGTGACGGGCGCGCGCGCGGTCCCGATCTATCAGACCACCTCTTACGTCTTTCAGGATTCCGAGCACGCCGCGGCATTGTTCAATCTCGAACGCGCCGGACACATCTACACCCGGATTTCAAACCCGACGACAGCGGTGCTCGAAGAGCGCCTCGCGGCGCTCGAGGCCGGCGTCGGCGCGATCTGCACGGCGAGCGGCATGGCCGCGCTGCATCTGGCCATTGCGACGCTGCTCAATGCCGGCGACCATATCGTGGCTTCCTCCTCGCTCTACGGCGGCACCATCAACCTGTTGGCGCATACGCTGCCGCGGTTCGGCATCACCACAACCTTCGTCAAGCCGCGTGCGCTTGACGAATTTGCCGCCGCGATCAGCCCCAATACGCGCCTCGTGATCGGCGAGACCATCGGCAACCCTGGCCTTGAAGTGCTTGACATCCCGGAGGTCGCGCGGATCGCCCACGATGCAAGAATTCCGTTGCTGATCGACAATACCTTCGCGACGCCCTATCTCAGCCGCCCGATCGAACTTGGCGCCGACCTGGTCATGAACTCTGCCACCAAATGGATCGGCGGCCATGGCATCGCCATCGGCGGCGTGATTGTTGACGGCGGCCGGTTCGACTGGCGCGCTTCGGGCAAGTTTCCGGTGCTAACCGAGCCCTATGCCGGTTATCACGGCATCGTCTTCGACGAGCAGTTCGGTCAGGCCGCGTTCATCATGCGGGCGCGCACCGAAGGCCTGCGCGATTTCGGCGCCTGCCTGTCTCCGACCAATGCCTTTCAGCTGCTGCAAGGCGTCGAGACGCTCGGCGTTCGCATGGATCGCCATATCGCTAATACACGTGCGGTGCTGGAGACGCTCAGCGCGAACAAGGCGGTCGACTGGGTGTGGCATCCCTCGCTGGAAAGCCACCCGGATTATCGACTCGCCAAACGGTTGCTGCCGCGCGGCGCCGGCTCCATCATCAGCTTCGGGATCAAGGGCGGCCGGCCCGCCGGCAAGAAGTTCATCGAGAGCTTGCGGATGATCAGTCACCTCGCCAATGTCGGCGATGCCAAGACGCTGGTCATTCATCCCGCCAGCACCACCCATCAGCAAATGGATTCCGCGCAGCTCAAGGCCGCCGGGATCGGCGAAGAACTGGTCCGACTCTCGGTCGGCATCGAATCCGCCGCCGACATCGTCGACGATCTCGGCCAGGCGCTACGTATTTCGCAGAAGGCTTGAGCCATGCAGCTGTCCGTGAACGGGGCCGAGACCTTCGTGGCCACCGGCGGCCGGGAGTTTGAGTCCTCGCTGCCGACTATCGTGCTGCTGCACGGCGCCGGCTTCGACCACACCACTTGGGCCCTGCACAGCCGCTGGTTTGCGCATCACGGCCATGGCGTGCTGGCTCCGGATTTGCCGGGTCACGGACGTTCGCCCGGCGCACCCCTTCCCACCATCGCCGACATGGCCGACTGGACCGCCGCACTGCTCGATGCGGCTGGGGCCGCGAAGGCATGGCTGGTCGGCCATTCCATGGGATCGTTGATTGCGCTGGAGACAGCCGCGCGGCACCCCGCGCAAGTTTCGACGCTCAGCCTGATCGGAACCGCGGCGGCGATGACGGTGGGACCCGATCTGCTCAAAGCCGCCGAAGCCAACGATCACTCAGCCATCGACATGGTCTCGATCTGGGGCCTTGGATTTCAGGCGGAACTGGGCGGCAGCCTTGCGCCGGGGCTGTGGATGCACTCTGGCGCTCAAAGGGTGCTCGAACGTTGCAAGCCCGGCGTGCTGTTCAACGACCTTAACGCCTGCAACGCCTATCAGAATGCACTCGCCGCCGCGGCTCAGGTGACGGTGCCCTGCACGCTTGTTCTTGGCGAACGCGACATGATGACACCGGCGAAGGCCGGCAAGGCGCTCGCTTCGGCCGTGCCGAATTCGCGCACCGTGGTGATACCGGGCGCGGGCCACATGATGATGGTCGAACGGCCCGACGAGCTGCTGGCAGCCTTGCGGGGCTGATCTTCGCCCGCGCTCGGCGACGATCAAAGGATTGCGCGCATCCGTTGCTTCAGGACGGAAAGTCGGCCGCCCTGATCTGGATCCGGTCGGCATGAAGCGACCAGTGGCGGAGCGCCTCGCACTCGCAGAATTTCCTTTTTGCGAGCTCCACTGCATCGGCCTCATCCGAAGCGTCGACCTCGAGGGAACTCTGACAGACTTCGATCTCCCGGCCGTTTTCGCCAAGCACGTCCTTCATGAAATGAACGACAAACCGTGACATGGAACCTCCTGTTGCGCCCCCGGCTGCAAAGATACTTCCATATAATTTCATGATGGCAAAACCGTTTTGATTGATATCAAACCGCGCCGGCCTGCCGGCATCGCGATGGCTGGCGGTTAAAGAGGCAGCCTTATACCGGATGCGACGCCTGCCCGGATTACGGCAGCTTGATATCCGCCGCCTTGATCACGCTCCCCCACCGCTCAACTTCTCCCCGCATGTACTTTGCCGCCTCCTCGGCGGAACCGCCGAACGTCTCCGCCGAGAGCTTCTTGAGACGTTCCTGCAACGCGGGCTGGCGCAGCGCTTCGTTCACATCGGCATTGATCTTGTCCGTGATGTCTTTCGGCGTGCTCGGCGGCGCCGTGATGGCGTACCAGGCGACCGCCTCGAAACCGGGCAGCTTTTCTGCGATCGTCGGCACTTGGGGGAGAAACGGCAGCCGCTGGGCTGAGGCGACGGCCAGCAGGTTGAGATTGCCGGCCTCGACCAGCGGCAAAGACACACCGAGATTATCGAACATCAGGTCGACGTCGCCGGCGAGCAGGCCGGCAAGCGCAGGCGCCGATCCTCGATACGGGATGAAACGCAGTTTTACCTTGGCCATGACCTGGAAAAGTTCGGCGGTGAGATGCGAGGTGGTGCCGATGCCCTGAGTGGCAGCGGTGACCTTGTCGGGATTGTTTTGCAGGTAATCGATGAGTTCGGACAGGTTCGAAGCCTTGAGGTTTTTCGGATTGACGATCAGCGCATTCGGAACGTGAGCCATGACGATGACAGGCTCGAATTTGGCCGGATCGAAGCCAAGCTTCGCATAGAGATTCTGGTTGATCACCAACGGCGGCGGCGGCGTGGAAAGCAAGGTGTAGCCGTCGGGTTCCGAACGATAGACCAATTCGGCGCCGATATTTCCCGCCGCTCCGGTGCGGTTCTCGATCACGACCGGCTGTCCCCATTTGCGCGAGAGCCAGTCTCCCACCAGCCGCGGGATGGCGTCGGCTGTTCCGCCGGCGGCGAAGGGAACGACAATCTTGACGGGGTGATCGGGATAGTCTGCGGCGTGGACGGAGCCGGCGACGACCGCGGATAAAGGAAGCATGAGCGCTAGCGCGGTCATGAATCGGCCAGCGAACGCCAGCGGCGGAATGGACGCGCTACGCACCGGATACCTTCCCAATGTCTCGACAGGCTTGACCGCGTTCAATGGCAAAGTGCCTCGATTTGTGTGAGGATACAACGCCATAGCCAATCTTAATCGCCCATTCCATCAAGTTTATAAAGGAGCCGATGATGTCCCGTCCTCATGTCGTGATCGTCGGTGGCGGGATCGGGGGATTATTCGCGGCCAATGCGCTGCTCGCCCAAGGTCTTGAGGTGTCGGTTTACGAGCAGGCGCCTGCCATCGGCGAGGTCGGGGCTGGTGTGTTCCTCACTCCCAACAGCGTGCGCCATCTGCAGCGGGTGGGATTGGGACCGGCCGTGGAAAAGTGGGGCGCCCGCGTCGGCCACCACTCCCGCTACTTCCGTCACGATGGCGCGCCGATTGCGCCAGTCCAGGTGACGGATTCCTCGGGCTGGAACGCGACGTTCGGAATGCACCGCGCCGATCTGGTCGCGATGCTGGCCGACGCCCTGCCGGACGGAACGGTGCGGACCGGACATCGCTGCGCCGGCTTTGAGCAGGACGGCAAGGTGGCGCGCGTGTCGTTCGCCAACGGCGCCTCCGTCGAAGCCGATATTGTCATCGCCGCCGACGGCATCCATTCCGAGCTTCGGCCTTACGTCTTTCCGGCGTCCCGACCGGTGTTTTCGGGATCGGTGGCCTACCGGGGCCTGGTACCGCATGAGCGCGTTCCGCATTGGCCGATCGACCGCTGGCAAATGTGGCTCGGCAAGGGACGGCATTTTCTGGCCTTTCCCGTGCGCTCCGGAAAGCTGATCAACTATGTCGGCTTCGTGCCGACCGACGAGGAGATGAAGGAATCCTGGTCGGCCCCCGGCGATCCCGACGTTCTCCGCAAGGCGTTCGCAGGCTGGGACCCGCGCATCAAGGAGCTATTGGAGAAGGTCGAGGTGACGTTCCGATGGGCGCTCTATGATCGCGAGCCGCTGCCGGTCTGGACCCGGGAAAGGCTGAGCCTGCT
>Ga0137386_10003013_pt1 | contig 10987 bp, 10 predicted proteins | sample SagtaG_4_FD_104910 | JGI IMG/M metagenome (GOLD analysis project Ga0137386, IMG submission 104910) | Vadose zone soil microbial communities from Sagehorn Ranch, Mendocino, California, USA - Sage2_R_100_16 metaG | ecosystem: Environmental > Terrestrial > Soil > Vadose zone | place: USA... | reverse complement strand
GGGTATCTCTTTCATCTCTGGGGACGTCATGCGACAGAATTGTCTCTTTTCTATCCTGGTCTTCTCCGTTCTACATCTGTTCGTGCTTTCCGCAAGCCGCGCTCAAGCAGGTAATGGTGAGCTTACTGGCGAGGTTCGTGATTCGAGCCAGAAAGTCGTTCCTGACGCTCGAGTTGTATTGACCGAACAAGGCACCAACCTCCGCTACGAATACATCACGAATGACGCGGGCATTTATGAGTACTCCAGTTTGAAACCGGGACACTACTCGCTGGCGGTCGAGAAAAACGGCTTCGAGCGCTATGAGCGTCAAAATCTGACGGTTCGGACGGGTGAAAGACTCCGTGTGGATGTCGCGTTCGCCGTAGGGGCGGTCACGACGAGTGTCGTTGTGCGAGAAGAAGCATCACTGTTGCGCACCGAGTCCGCAACTCTGGGTCAAGTTATCGACTCGAGAGCGATCCCCGCACTGCCACTAAACGGCCGCACCTTCATCAATCTGATTGGACTGGCTCCCGGAATCGCATTGCCTCCCGGGTCTGCCCTGCCGAGACTCAGTGGGAGCCGCCCACGCACAAACGAATATCTTTACGACGGCCTAGGTGTCTTGCAACCGGAGCCCGGGCAGGTGGCCTTCTTTCCCATCATTGATGCCATTCGCGAGTTCAACGTGCAGACCAATGATTCCTCGGCCGCCTTCGGCCGGTTTAATGGAGGCGTCATCAATCTGACGACGAAGTCCGGCAGCAATGACTTCCATGGAACCGTATTTGAGTTTCTGCGGAACGAGGCCCTGAACGCCCGCAACCTCTTCGCTCCCGCAACGGCCGCAAACGCCAACAAACCGGAGTTCCGCAGAAATCAATTTGGATTCGTGCTCGGCGGCCCGATCATTCACGACAAGACATTTTTCTTTATCGACTATCAGGGCACGCGGCAACAGATCGGTCGCGTCGTTACTTCCACAATTCCCACGACAGCTGAACGTCTCGGCGACTTCTCCGCGCTCCTGGGTGTACCTCTGTACCGTACGCCATCCGGCACAGTGACCACGTCGCCAGGCGGAAATACGCCGATCACCACGACGGACACTTCCGGGAACACAATCCAAGTGCGCCAAGGCATGATTTTTCGTCCTTCGGACCATCATGCCTATGCAGGAAATCTGATTCCCACTGACACCTTCGATCCTGCCGCTGCATCGCTCCTTGACCGTTATCCGCAACCGACTTCTTCTGAGCTTGCGAACAATTTCCGAAGGCTTGGCAATGAGCCCGACAATCAAGACCAGTTTGACGTGCGCATCGACCATCGCTTCACGGAACGGGACCAATTCTTTGCGCGCTACTCGTATTCCAAAGATTTTACGCAACCGGTAACTCCACTGCCCGATGGAAGTGGCGCGATCGGCGGGGGAGCGGCGTTAGGGCCTCAGGACACTCTGGCGCAGTCGCTTGCTGGCAACTACGTCCATCTGTTTTCTCTTCGCTTGGCTAACGATTTCCGTTTCGGCTACACGCGAAGGTCCGTGGACCGCGCGGCACTGCTCCTTTTGTCCTCACCCTCAGGTAGCCTGGGCATCCCGGGAATTCCCGCCAGTGGCGCGTTTGAACACGAGCTGCCTGCCTTCACGATCAGCGGATTCCAACAATTGGGCCCGCCTGCCAACACCGCATCTTCCTTCCGAACCGACGTTACGGAGTTTGCCGACACGGCTTCCTTCATGAAAGGGCGTCATTCGCTAAAGTTTGGAATCGATAACCGCATTTCGCGCTTGGACGTAGTTCAACCTCCGTCGCCTGCAGGTTCGTTCACGTTTAGCACCCTCTTCACCAACTTGAATAATGTCGCGGGCACGGGCTCATCCCTGGCGAGTTTTCTGCTTGGACAGGTGCAACAATTTTCCATTGATGTTCAGCAGCACGTTTTGCAACCCCGTGCTTGGTTTCAGGAGTGGTTTGTCCAGGACGACTGGAAGGTGACTTCCCGTCTGAACTTAAATCTCGGCGTTCGCTACACGCTGAACTTCCCATCAACCGAAGCTCACGACCAGGGGGCGGTTTTCAATCTTCAGACTGAGCAGTTGCAGTACCTTGGGAAAAATGGATTTTCGCGTTCTTCGAGAACGCTGCACTGGAAAGACCTCGGCCCGCGCCTGGGGCTGTCGTATCTCGTCACGAAAAAAACTGTCGTGCGAACAGGATATGGTTTGACATTCTTCGATCAAGCGGGAATCACCACGCCGTTCACGAATCCGCAATTCCCATTTGTGCAGACGGTAACGCAAGCGACGCTTGACAACATCACTCCGGCGTTCGTGTTGTCCAATGGCCCCACCGTTCAGCCCGTGGATCTAACGCCGGACGCCGGGCTGGGACAGGGAGTATTCACTGTCGATCACGATTTGGGTTCCGGCTATGTCCAGCAGTGGAACTTTGCCGTGCAACGAGAAATCACGCCGAATCTGACTTTTGAGATCGCGTACGTAGCATCCAAAGCTACGCACCTGGGAGATCCGGACGCGAACATCAACCAGCTCACACCCGAACAACTAGCGACAGGAGCATCCTTGTTGACCAAAGTCCCGAACCCTTACTTCGGTCAGATACCAGCCTCCTCGTCGATCGGCCAAGCCACAACGACCCAGGCGCAACTCTTGAGGCCATTCCCACGATTCACGAACGTGACATTCTTCCGCAACAATATTGGGAATTCGAGTTATAACGCGGTGCAAGCCAGGCTTGAGAAAAGATTCTCACGCGGCCTTTCTCTTTTGGTCAGTTACACGCGTTCCAAGCTGATTGATGATGCGTCTTCTGTGTTTGACTCCTCGATCTTCACTGGGCCAGTCGCCAATTATCCGGTAGCAAACGGCTTCGACCGAAGATTGGATCGGGACGTCTCGAACGGCGACATTCCTAATGTGACCGCAGTCAGCTGGACCTACGAGATTCCCGTGGGGCCGGGGCACAACCTGAACCCGAAAGGAATCGCCGGAAAGTTCACAAACGGTTGGCAGATTTCCGGGATCGTTTCGATTCAGTCCGGAATTCCCGTCGCCGTCACACAAGCCACCAATTTCAACGCGTTTGCTGGATACGGCACGCAACGACCCAGCTGTGTAGCGAACACAACGCTCCCGGATTCGGAGCGCTCGACCGCGAAGTTTTTCAATGTGGACGCTTTTCAGATCACGCCGCAATTTTTTCTGGGAACCTGCTCGCGCAACCCAGTACGCGGCCCGTCGTATCAAGACGCGGACCTGGCGCTGATTAAAAGAACAATGATTACGGAGAGATTCAGTCTCGACTTCCGCACAGAAGTCTTCAACCTCACGAACACGCCGCCGCTCGGGGCTCCGAATGCTGTTGACGGCAGCACAGGATTTGGCTCCATCACTACGGCCGGTGATCCGCGCGTGATGCAGTTCGCGCTCAAATTCAACTTCTGAAGACCAGAGCAGCGGACTCATAAAGCACCTGCGAGTCCGCCTAATTTGCCCATAATGGCCCTTGTCGGGATAGACGGACTTGCCGGAGCGGCAAGTAACAAAGGGACTCTGACCCTTGTGACTCAGTCAAGTTTGCATAATTTTACTCTTGAGCGACGCAACCACCTGTGAAGGTGTGAAGGTCTTGAATCAACTAGCCCTTCGTAACTTTCTTCGCCTGCGCCCGGAATCTTGCCCACCGCAACTTTGTTGCCCTTGAAATCTTCGCCCTCGCAGCAGCGGACAGTACCCGCTTCTTGACCTGTGTAACTTCTCGGACGGTCGTATCGCCTAGTGCTTTCGCTGCGGCGCGGACGCCGCTTAATTTGCCCTGCAACTTACTCAGTTCTTTTTCGAGCTTTCGTTCTTCACGCTTGATTGCCGCAAGTAGGTCCATGAATCCTCCGCATGGAATCTATCCCAATTTGGATCTGATGCGCCAGACGTGCTCCGAGAGGAAAGTGCCTTGCTATAGACTAATGTAGCGCAGTTTTGAAGCGGCGTCCGGAGTTTCCAAGTTTCCTACCATTCCGCAATTGAGTGCTGCTCCGTCTCCTGCAAGCTGTTTGAGTCGATTCAGTAAGAGCGATAGTGCTCAGGTCGAACCGAGAATCTCATCACCTGCCACGACGGCTGTGTTCTCATTACAGCCCAATAACCCAATAACAAGAGGAACGAAGTAAGAAAAATCACGCTGCAGAAGGCTATAACCACACAAGGATATGCGGCTCTGGCAGCCATCCTGCGAGTATACAGGGCAAGGCTTCAAACAGGGAAAGTAGACCTTGTGACCGCGAGACGCAGATACCGTCGAAGTCGGAACCTTCGCGAAAGCTGGTCGGGCCAATGGACGATTTCCCGACTTACCCGGAGTTAGGCGCAGTCGTGTTATAAAATGACATCTTAGCGGAGGCGAAGGGCGAAAAATCGATGCCAATGAATCGAAAACGCATCTCGGTCTTGCTCTTGATCTATCTTGCGGGCGCGCTTCTCGATGCTCATGCACAGGACGTTGGCAAATCTCTCCCGGAGAAACTTGGCTTTGCCCGTGATGCCAAGCTGTTAATCATTCACGCCGACGACGTGGGCATGACTCATTCTGTGAATGTGGCCACGATCAAGGCTCTCGACACTGGTCTCGTCACCTCTGCCAGCATTATGGTGCCCTGCCCGTGGTTTCCGGAGATTGCCGATTACGCTAAATCTCATCCCGAAATCGATTTCGGCCTCCACCTTACACTGACCAGCGAGCGCATCTACTACCGCTGGGGACCCGTAGCGTCAAAAGACAAGGTCCCGAGCCTGGTCGACAAGAACGGCTACTTTCATCACGATTGGTCGCGAGACACTCACATCGATCCGAAGGATGCAGAACTGGAGCTTCGCGGACAAATTGACCGCGCTTATGCGATGGGGATCCGCCCTTCGCATCTTGACTCTCATCAATACCGTCTGATCAATAATGGCAAGGAACTTTTCGACGCATTTCTTCGCGTCGCTCACGCGTACAGGCTTCCGGTTTTTGTCACGCGCGACTGGTTCGCGGAACAGACCTATCTTGAATCCAGCCTCGCTCGCGACGACATCGTGCTCGATCACACCGTCACTATCGATCCCGCCGTCCCTCCGGAAAAGTGGGTTGAATTCTATAAGACGGCCCTGAAGAATCTTCAACCGGGCATAACCGAATTCGTCATTCACCTCGCATTAGATGATGACGAAATGAAAGCTGCCACACGCGAGCGCGACACATGGGGCGCCGCCTGGCGCCAGCGTGATTTCGATTTCTTTACTAGCCAGGAGTTCCGCCTGTTGCTTCAAGAGCAAAACATTAAGCTGATCACCTGGCGGCAGTTAGGCGACGCGATCAAGCAGTAACCCCGAAGCCCGGTCCGCTCCGAGCAGCTGCCTGGATAAATGTGTTGTTAGCGCGACGCCCGCTATTTGACCGGATAGTGGCGCGTTGCTTCGTTCAGACAAAACGTGGATATGCCGCTCAGCTAAGAAGTATATCGAACGATGTTCTCGTGCCTGATAAACCTTCAGACGCCGAAATCGGAGAAGTGAACTCCTTCCAAAACCACATGTACGATTATCCGACAAATCAGAGTTACACGGATATACTCGCATTTAGAGGCGCGACTCATGGCCCAACCAAAGAGAATCCTGTACCGGGGCGTACCTATGATTGAAGGGTGGCCGGAGAAAATTATGGCTGCCCAGGAGATTGTGTCCTTCAAAAGCGAGGGACGAGACATTCCGCGCATTCGTTACGGCAGTGAAAAAAACTGACTGGGATGCTGCAAATATACCGTGCCACGATTGCCGGGTCCTTGCAGGTGAGTTCCATGTGCCGAGTTGCGATGTCGAGGAATGCCCGGTCTGTGGAGAGCAGCTCATCTCGTGTGATTGCGAGTTCGATGACCCCGCCCAAGTGCCTTTTCTATTGCGCCTCGAGCGCGTCGATCATTGGGAGCGTATCGCATCCCGCAGGAGACCGGCCTTCTCATCCCATCTGGTAAACGCGCAAACCGTCAATGTGGATTCCAACGGGAAACCTGGCCGCGCACTTTTCCGATTATGCGACGCCATATAAAAGGGTGCCCTTTGTGGAGTAGGGTTTGGGTGCTTGCCTCAAACCATCCAGAAAGGAACACCCTTTTATGACTAGCGCCATTAAATATATCGGCATGGATGTTCACAAGGAAAGTATTTCGGTTGCGGTCAGAAATTCTGCCGGCAAAGTCGTGATGGAAAGTGTCATCGAAACCAAAGCCAGCATGATTCTGCAGTTTATCAACGGGCTGCGCGGAGATTTGCAGGTCACCTTTGAAGAAGGAACGTCGGCCGCCTGGTTGTACGACTTATTGAAACCGCACGTCACAAAATTGGTGGTGTGCGATCCGCGAAAAAACAAGTCCATGCGGGAAGGCAACCAGAGCGACAAGATCGATGCTCGCCGATTGGCCGAGCTGTTGCGTCTCGATCATCTCACTCCGGTTTATCACGGCGAACATGGCCTACGAACCCTGAAGGAACTGGTGCGCAGTTATCTGACCATCACCAAAGACCTGGCACGGGTGAAGTCACGGGTGAAAGCCATTTATCGGAGTTGGGCCATTCCTTGTACCGGCAAGCAGGTTTATGCGCGGCGTCATCGTGCCGAGTGGCTAGGGAAGATCAACGAACCCGGGGTGCACCGGCGGGCTGAATTTTATTACCAACAACTCGAGGCATTGCGAGTGGTGCGCCAGGAAGTGCGGAGAGATCTGCTCGCCGAGAGCAAGAAACAGAAGGCTTGGAAACGGCTCTGTGAGATTCCCTCGATTGGTCCGATCCGGGCGGCGGTGTTGCTGGGCATCCTGCAGACGCCGCATCGTTTTCGCACCAAGCGGCCGTTGTGGAATTACGGTGGTTTAGCCATCGAGATGCACAGCAGCGCCGATCACCGCAGGGTCGACGGACAACTGCAACGATCCAGGAAGAACGTCTTGGTTCGGGGCCTCAACCGAAACTGCAATCACGTATGCCGGTGGAGAACGCGATCCAAAACGCTCAGGTCATTCGCTTTGGGACCTTCGAGGTAGATCTTAACGCCGGTGAAGTGCGCAAAGGCGGGGTCAAGCTGAAGTTGAGCGGCCAGCCTTTCCAAGTACTCGTCATTCTGCTCGAGCAGCACGGCAAAGTCGTCACCCGCGAGCAACTGCAGCAACGCCTCTGGCCCGACACCTTTGTGGATGTCGATCACAACCTGAATACCGCCATTAACAAGATTCGTGAGGCGCTCGGCGACTCGACGGAAAATCCAAGATTTGTCGAGACGCTGCACAGGCGCGGATACCGACTCATCGGTCAGATCGCAACTCCGGTACTGCCCGTAATTCTGATCGAGCCGGATCACGTCAAGCCCCCTCGTACAATATGGCTGAAGATCGCACCAGGTATTCTGGCCACTTTGGTCTGTACTGCGGGAGTGGGGGTGGCGTATCGATAGTTCGGCACGGGCCTCCGCTTGAGCAGGCTCGACCACTCACGCCCTTGCCGTTTACGTCGCTTCCAGGAGTGGAGACTTCCCCGGCATTCTCCCCGGACGGATCGCGAATCGCTTTCGCGTGGGATGGTGATCCCACCTCGCACAAAAAGGGCTTTGATCTCTATGTCAAGGGCATCGGCAGCGAAACTATGTTGCGTCTGACGCAGAATCCCTCAGAATCGATTAGTCCCGCTTGGTCCCCCGATGGCACGCAGATCGCATTCCACCGAATGGCCGGTGCCGACACTGGCATCTATGTCGTCCCAGCTCTCGGCGGCCCGGAACGAAAGCTACGCTCCACGCGTATACCCTTTAGCGTCGCTGCTCCGATAAGTTGGTCGCCGGACGGCAAGTGGATCGCGTTCCAGGATCTCTTGCCCAGGGAGCCCGTGCACCGGATATTTAGGCTCTCACTCGACACGTTGGAGACATGGCTGATTCCCCACGAACCCAGGTGCCGTCACGACGCGATGCCCACATTCTCTCACTCTGACGCTGAGTTGGCCTACTTTTGCGTGCGCAGTACGAATGAGTTGGAGCTGATTTCCATCGAGCTTCCGGATGGCGCGCCGAAAAGCGTTGCCTTGGTTCCGACCTATACGTCAGGCCTCACATGGGCCGCGGACGACAGCAAATTGATTTTTTCTCAGTCGACCAGTGTAGCCCGTGAACTCTATGAAGTTGAGCTTGCGGACGGTTCGCTGCGGCGGCTCCCCCTTCCGCCGAATGCCACCAAGCCAGCGGTTTCCTCGAAGGGCGACAAACTTGCCTATAGCGCTAGTTCCGACAGGATTAATATCTGGCGAAAGAACCTCCTTCATCCGGAGTTGCCCCCCGTGAAGCTCATTTCTTCAACGCAGGTTCAGAGCCGAGCTCAGTACTCTCCGGATGGCAAGCATATCGCCTTTCACTCTACTCGCTCTGGGCCTGGGAACCTCTGGGTGAGCGACGCCGATGGCACTAACTTGGTGCAACTCAGCAAGCTCGAAGCCGTGGGTATTCCTCACTGGTCGACTGACTCCAAACAAATCGTGTTTCAATCGAAACCCAAAGCAAATGTTGAAGCTTACCTCGTCGATATTTCGGAACGCGTCCCGAGAAAGCTCATTACGACCAGTGTCGACACAACTACTCCGAGTTGGTCGCACGATGGCAATTGGATTTACTTCAGGTCCCACGAAGCTTTTGGACACAAGCTCTACCGTTGCCCGGCTGGCGGCGGCCAGAAGGTTCTCGTTTCCGCAGACCCGGATTCCATAGGTCCAATGGAATCTTCCGATGGTCACGAGGTCTACTTCGCTGAGCGTGAGTTGAATGCCCTGTTGATGAAGGTCTCGCTGGAGCATTCCAATTCCGCGCCATTGGCGAACGGTTTACTTCGGGTGAGCAACTGGAGCTTATGGGCCATCGCGGCGGAAGGTATCTATTTTGTCCCTGCAGATGCGCCCATGTCCGTGAACTACTTTGATTTCACCACGAAAGAAATACGAGAAGTCTTCAAAGTTGACAAAAATTTCGATGATGGACTGTCCGTATCGCCGGATGGCCAATGGCTGCTCTATTCACAACTCGACGAGGAAGACAGCGACATCATGCTGGTCGATCATTTTGGCTAACACCTTAAATTCTCGGTGAACGACGTGCATTCTTGATCGTTCACATCTGACACAAAGTACATTGGGGACTTGTCCGGTTAGGCGACTACACGGGAGTTGGCCGTAAAGACTCAACTGAAGTGTCAGCTCACCCAAAACTCAGAATTTGCCGGAGCATCTAAATACAACGCAACTACGTTGCCCTGGCTATCCAGCACCACTAGCTTATTCCTCGTGAATCCCATTCCGCATAGTCCGCCGCAGTGAAATGCCCATTCCAATGTGAGGTCCGCGACATAGACATTGGTGAAAGCGTCTTTACCGTGTGAGTAGTACTCGAAGTGTTTTATTCCCGCCTCGTATTTCAGACTCGTGGCTTCTGCGGTAAAGCCGGTGGATAGGTGCGGCTCCTTTCTTGCGGCGACACTGAGGTCGTAGTAGTAGCGGACTGCTCTCGCGGTAACTGTTTTTGTAAGCTCGATCCTATCATTGCCGGGGAAACCCCATATTGGGGCCATTTCTTTCGCGGATTCATCTACCCGTTCGCCCAATGAGCTGAATACATCTTGAATCATTTCACTGGGTCCGGGATAGACCGCTTCGGCCCTCCTGAGCATGGCTTCTTCGATTAGATCAGCAAACGACCTCGCAATATGAATCTTGTACCGGCCTTTATCGTCGCTAGTCTGCTGAAGATCAATCATCATGTCAGGATCGTAGACAATCCACGCAGCATGCGCATCAGGCGTCAGGCTCTGCAAAAATTCAATATGCGGACGCGCTTTTTCATATTTTGTTATCCAGTCTTTTACAGAGTCAACGCGCTCTGCGTCGTCGGAATACGATCGTTCCAGATATAGAGCACACGGTTCGTAAGCTTCCTGAGGAGCGTTTTGAATTTTGGAAATGCAAATGCTGTACGGGTCTGTCCGTGCTGGGCGTCCGTCCTGCGCCGGAGACACGATGCTAGCGACCACGATGAAGAGACACGCCGCAGTGAATGATCGGGCCTCCATTTGCATTCCTTGGTGGCTATTATAATTGCCGCTGAAGATCCTGGTAAACGCGCTAATCGTCCATGTGGATTTTGACTTTTCCGATTACGCGACTACACAGGAGTTCCGTCCTCAGACGGAGTGCACATGCACTAAACCCGAAACTGCCGCAGATGATGGTCCAGATGCTGATACATCAACGCCGCCCATTCCTCCGGAGTCAGCGGCCCGAAAAAGAAATGCGGATGCTTCGTGCATGCCCCAGGCCCACCCGCTGCAAAGCGGTCAATGAAATCGCGCAGCCGTTGCCTCTCCGCCACGAAGTCCCTTTCATCGCTCACCACTAAGCTCTTGTCCGTCCCCACATTGCGGGGCATCGGTTTCTCATTCACGATCATAGACTTCTTCGCGAACCGCCCCAACAGCCGCCCAATCAATATCCGCGGCGGAGTTCTTTCCCCCACCGCCATCTCCATTGCCGCGGAGCAATGCGCCAGCGTCTGCGCTGGATTCATCTTGCCCCACAGCCGCTCGCTATCCGCCTTCAGTTGTGCCATCCGTTCCTTCACCTCTCCCACCGTCGCCGCTTCAAATAGATTTTTCATGCGTTAGCTCCTTGCCGCGCACACCACCATCTGCGAAATCCCGAAGCTTGTGGCGCTTGCCATTGGCTAATGTATGTCCTGCCTTGTGGTCAGGTATAACAATCCAGAACGCCATACTCTCGAAGTATAAATCAACCGCGCCAGCGGCCGCTTCCACATGACGCGCTAATCGGAAAAGTCCTATAAAAAGGAATGTCAAGAGAAAAATCTCCCCCATTGGCTCGATGCCGGTCCCATTTGTCTCGGCATTCAGCCCAACTGTTTGAACG
>Ga0137386_10003003_pt1 | contig 11005 bp, 7 predicted proteins | sample SagtaG_4_FD_104910 | JGI IMG/M metagenome (GOLD analysis project Ga0137386, IMG submission 104910) | Vadose zone soil microbial communities from Sagehorn Ranch, Mendocino, California, USA - Sage2_R_100_16 metaG | ecosystem: Environmental > Terrestrial > Soil > Vadose zone | place: USA... | reverse complement strand
GGGGGCCGGCGAAGGTGGCGACCACGGCGCCCAGGGCCAGATAGGGGCCGAACGGGAGGGCCTGCTTGCGACTCATGCCGCCGGCGAGGGCCACGATTGCGCCCACTCCCCCGGCCAGGATGGCCATGGCGGCGGCCACGCCCACCCTGGACAGAGCCAACGAGCCCAGGACCAGTCCCACCAGCGCGCCCAGCTTCACGTCGCCCATCCCCATCCCCCGCGGCGAGATCAGCGCGATCACCAGCAGTCCCCCGCCGTAGGCACCCAGGCCGATGAGGGCGTGCACGACGTTCACTCCCCCGCCGGCCAGATCACCGATCCCGATGACCACCCCAAATGTCAGGAGGGCCGGGTACGTGATCCGGTTGGGGATGATCCGGTGTTGGACGTCGATGATGGCCAGGGCCAGCATGACGGCCAGGAAGGCGGCCATCATCGCCTGGACCAGGGTCCGGTCGAAAGCCAGCGCCGCCCCGACGAACAGCCCGGCGGTGGCCAGCTCGATCAACGGGTACCGTGGCGAGATCCGGTGCCCGCAGTTCCTGCACCGCCCCAGCAGAAGGAGCCAGGACACCACGGGGATGTTGTCCCGGGCCGCGATGACGCGGCCGCAGGCGGGGCACTTGGATCGACCCGTCACGATGGATTCCTTCAGCGGGATCCGGTGGACGACCACCGTGAGGAAACTTCCGAAGATCAGCCCGAAGGGCACAGCGATCAAGACGCGGACGGTGGTCATGAGCGGAGAAACGCTACTCCAGCCGGCCCGAAGCAGGGGAAAGAGCCCACGGTGCCACGAACGCGCGCCGCTTTACGCGATCTCGCGGATGTAGGCGACGTCCTGCGTGAAACCTGTCACGTGGGCGCCGGGGAACACGACGGGCCGGAAGTTCATGTTCCAGTTGTTGCCGATGTCCACGCTTCTCCCGACGACCTGCCCGTAGAACGCATTCTGGTTACTCATGTGGGCCGTGCACGGCGTATACAGGCCCACCGCCACCAGCGAATTGAGGTTCGTGTTGTTGCCAACCGTGATGTCGCCCGTCGGACAGGGATTGGTGGGACTGGTGGCCGAGGCATTCGGCAACCACGGTGCCATCAGGAACATCTTGCGTGTGGGCGCTGCACCAGCCGTTCCAACGCACTGCGTCGGGGTGGAGCTGCAAGCGCCATTCCAGGTCGACCGCTGGGACAAGCTGATGCTTCCGTTCGAGATGATCGCCAGGTCGGCATTGAGGTTGATCGTGACGTTGTTGCTGGAGGCGTACGTGCATGAGGACAGGATCCTGACCACCAACCCGCTGTAGGTACCGGGAGTGGTCCCCAGATTTGGAGGTCCATTACCTCCGTTCCACGTCCCCGCGCTGGTTCCCTCGATGTAGTTGCGGGCGTTCGTGCAGGCGGTCGAAGTAGCGTCTCCCACCGAGCCGAACACGAGTTCCTCGTAGCAGTTCGAGACCGGCGTGGTCGAGCAGCCCTGGACGTTCGACCCGTACCAGCTCGGGTCGGTCGCCGCCTTATAGAAGCTGTTCGCGACGGGAGGGGAAGGAGCGGGCGCCGGTGCCCCCGTGTCCACATAGCCGATGTGCGGGAACCCCGGACTGGGAGGCGGTCCCTGACACTGCCTGATCGTCCCGCCGTGGATGTTCGACGTGCCCGAGACCGTGGTGCAGTAGGTGCCCGAGCCGGTCACCGTTCCGGCCGGAACGGCCAATGAAGAGGTCGACGAGATCGCGTTGTGGTCGACCAGCGCGTTGGGCTGATTGACCGTGATGTCCTTGTAGGCCCAGACGTCCCCATAGATGTGGACCTGGGTGCCGATGTTCAACGACCCACAGTTGGTGGTATTCGGGGCCGTGCAGCTCACGTACACATTGCCCTTGATGGTTTGGTTCCCCGAGGTCATGGCGGCGTTGCAGTTGGTGACGAAGACGTCCCCATCGTAGACCGTATTCCCAGTGATCGTGAAGCTGTTGACGAGGCTGAGGCAGTTCTCCGTGACCACCGCACCGGCGAACCCACCGAACGCGGGGGTGAGCGTCATGAAAGTCTCCATAGTCCGAGTGGTGGTGCCGTTGGTGGTACCAACCGACACCACCTTCACGGAGTGGGGGAAGTAGCTGTCCGAGAAGGGACCCGTGATGACACAGGTGCTGCAGCCCGTGGTGTCGCTATACCACGTGGGCGTGGCCGTGAACGTGGCGGACCCAGGTGATGCCGCGACGGAGCCCGTCGTCGGAATCGAGGTAAGGCCGGAGGCCTGGGTGTGCTCGAGGGCGTTGTAGAAATAGTCCAGCCCTGCCTCTGCCGAGTCGACCGACTGAAGCCGCTTGCGGTCGTAGGCGCTCGCAGAGCTATTGTGCAGTGCCTCTGCGAACACCACCGCCGCCAGCATCATCACGACGAACGTGACCATGAGGGCGACGATCATCGCCACCCCACGCTCGTCGTCTCGGATACGCGTCAGCATTCGTTGCCTCCTACCCGGAAGGGGTCACCTGACAGATGTTGGCCGGGTACCCGTACGAGGTGTTCCGACCGGTAAGAGCGGCCTGGATCTTGACCGTCTGCGACGGACTGTGCGCCAGGTCTGAGTTCATGGTGTACAGGATGTCCAGGGTTCGGCCGCCCTTGAGGGGGTCGGTATCGAGGGTAAAGGGGACCACCAGGGGGCTGAGATCGTGGTTCACGATCCCCGTCGCCACGACCCGCCAGCCGCTCGCGTTGGCGGGCTCGAGTGGAGGCCACCACCGGGTCATGACCTCCTGGTTCGAGATCTTCCAGAGCACGCATCTATAGGTGCCGCGGGTGTCCGCGTTGGTCTGGGTGTAGACACGAAGCGTGTAGCCGGGCAGACATCCGGAGCACGAGAGGATCCTGCCTGGCGTGCCGGCAGGCGCGTTCTCCAAGGCGGGGTCGTACAGGACGTTGCCCGAGCGCAGCTCGCGATCCAGCTCCTGGACGGACAGGCGGGCCTGATCGAGGGTCTGGCTCAGAGAGTCCTGGCGATTCACCCCGGCCTGGACGGAGGCAAGGACGGAGGTGAACACCAGGAGCACGACGGCCATGATCGACATGGCCACCAGGAGCTCGACCAGCGTCATGCCGCCCTCTTCTCGACTGCGTCGAACGGCCCACCCGAGCGACGGCATCCTTCTCACGAGCCCTTGGCCGGAGCCACCGCGTACGAGCCTTCGACGTCCAGCACGCCCAGGTTGACCGTGATGGTCAGGTCGACCACAGGCGTCGTGAAGTCGTCGATGAAGATCTTGTAGTCGAGCGTGGCGCTAGGCGGGGTCACCTGCGCCGTTACGCTCGTGATGGTGGCGCTTGGCGCCGTCGGGGATCTGGTGATCGAGGCGGGGCTCACCGAGGTGGCCGAGATCAGGACCTGGATGTTGTGCCCCGACAAGGTCTGGGTGAGAGTCAGCGTCCCGCAAGTCAGCGCCGTCGCCGGGTTCGTGACGGTGTTGTAGCCATTGGATCCGTTCCAGCAGGACACCGTGCCGGTCGGCCCGGTGACGGTTGGAGCCAAGACCTGCGGCGTCGTGGTGGGGGGGACGACATTCGTGCCGGCTGCCGCCTTGGCCGAGTCCTGATACGAGCTGATGGAGAAGTAGCCGTTGGATGAGGACCATCCCGCCGGCGCCGTCAGCCCGGAGGGCAGGCCGCCCACGCTTACGGTCCCCAGGTTGCGGGTCGCTTGCTCCTCGATGCAGCCGTCCGAGTTGACCACGGGGGCGCAGACCAGCCCCGCGGGCGTCTGGTTGTACTGAATCCGGTCCGCGAAGGTCTTGTTGGGAAGACTCGCAGCCTGGAGGATCTGGGCCAGCGTGGCGTTTCCCAGCACAGGGGTGGTGCCGTTCAGTCTGAGGGTGGCGGAGAGGGTGCCACCTTGCTGGATACGCGAGCCACCGCACGGCTTCCCGTCGGTCTGAGCCGTGTCCGTGGGAGGTGGGCAGATGTTTCCCCCGCCGGCCGCCGATGTGCTGTCGCTCAAGGCCGTCTCGCCACTGGGGGCGTTGAGCCTGACGTCGTTTCCGACGACGCTGGAGCTCGCGATGATCAACCCTCCCGAGCACGTCACGGTGGTCGGGCAGCCCGCGGTCGACCAGGTGCCGGACGTGGTCCCAGGATCGGTGTCCGCGGCGGACGTGTCGACCACTGTCCCGCCAGCCGTGTGGGTCCCGGAATCGTCCACGAGGCTGACCCCGGACTGGGTGAAGCTCCCCTGGGCCTGCGACAGCTGCTCCTGCTGCACGCTTGACTGCACGCCGGAGGCGAACAGGTCCCCACTTTGGAACGAGGTCCCCACCACGCTCCCGGTGATGTTGATCTCGCCCTTCGGAACCGTGGCCGTCCCGAAGAAGAACGGCTGGCACGGCGCGGCGAAGGGGTGGGTGGCCGTGCTCCGGCATCCGCTCGGCGACCAGAACAGGCTTTGCACCTGGACGATCTTGTTCGGTGCCGCCCGGCCGCCCGTCCATGTCACCATGACCGTGACCCGATATGGATTCGCGATGCCGCTGCATCCGGAGGGCGGCGGACAGTTGTTCGTGTCATACGTTCGCCAGTTGAATGGGATGCTGTTCTGCGTGATCGTTCCCTGGTGCCGGACGAGTGGGGAAACGCAATCGGGCGTGCCCACCGGACAGGCGGCAGCCGAGGCGACCACTTTCTCGCCGGACCCGGGCGTGCTGCCGGCTGTGCACGACTTGAACCGGTACACGCCGGCGGCGTCGCCCGCGCACCCCGTCACGAGGTTCGCGTCCCCGCTCAGATCCGAGCTCCGATGGCCGGCCACGATCTTGTCCCAGGCCAGGCCTCGGGCTTGTTCCATGATCTGATCGGCGATGCCCGTTGCCGTCTGCTTCTGGCGGCCGAGGGACTCATACGTGAATCCCAGGGTCGCGGTGTACGCGAGGGCCAGGAGCAGCGCAAACATGATGGTGATGGCAACCATGACCTCGATCAGAGTGAAGCCCCGCTCATCGCCATGGATGCGTGCCAGGAGCCCGCGCCGGAGCGCACCGATGTTCTTCATCTGGGAGTGCTATCGGAAGACTTCGATGGCCGATTGAGCGTATTGGCGCTAGGTCGAATGGCCGTTTCTGCCGTCCAAGTGGCGGCTAGCCAGAAGAGAAGGCCGGGGCCACCAGCGGCCCAGCCGGGAGGGCCTCGAACGCCGGGTGCCCAACTGGGCGGTCGGCTCCCGAGCTGCTGCCGCCTCGTGGGTCGGTGGCGATCGTACCGTTCGGCTTCAGCAGACCGGCCTGCTCCAGCATCAGGTGGAAGTCATGGGGCACCGATGCGGCCTCCATCGCATCCTCAATGGTCACCTGGCCGGCGCGGACCATCTCGAGCAACGACTGGTCGAAGGTCCGCATCCCGTAGTACCCACCCTCCGCGATGACCTCTCGGAGCTCGGAGGTCAGGTCCGGGTTGACGATCCGCTCGGCGATCCGGCCCGTGTTCACCAGGACCTCCAGGCACGGAAGGCGCCCGCCGCCCACCATCGGCACCAGTCGCTGGCAGACGATGCCCCGGAGGACGCCAGCCAGCGCCAGCCTGATCTGGTGCTGCTGGTGGGGCGGGAAGAAGTCCAGCAGGCGGTTGGTGGTCTCGGTGGCGTCGACCGTGTGGAGGGTGGAGAGGACGAGGTGTCCGGTCTCGGCGGCCTGGAGCGCGGCCTGCACCGTCTCACTGTCCCGCATCTCCCCGATCAGGATCACGTCGGGATCCTGGCGCAGGGCCGCCCGGAGGGCGGTGAGGAAGGTCTCGGTGTCTTGACCCACCTCGCGCTGGTTCACCGAGGCCAGCTGGTCCTGGTGCAGAACCTCGATCGGGTCCTCGATGGTGACGATGTGCATGGGACGCGTCCGGTTGATGTGCTGGATCATGGCCGCCAGCGTGGTGGTCTTGCCCGACCCGGTGGGTCCCGTCACCAGGATCAGTCCGCGGACCTCGTCCGCCAGCGTCTCCACGATGTTCGGGAGCCCAATCTCTTCGAAGGTGGGGCCGCCCACGCGCAGCTTTCGCAGGACCATGCTCACCGAGCCCCGCTGGCGAAACGCGTTCACCCTGAACCGCCCGACGCTGGGGACCGTATGCGCGAAGTCCACCTCGCCGCGTTCCTCGAGCCGCGCCTTCCGGTCATCCGGCACGATCAGAGCGGCCACGTCCGCCGTCTCCTGCGGGGTCAGCGAGGGGCGCTCCAGGCGGCGGAGCTGGCCGTCCTCCCGGATGAGCGGAGGGGACCCGACCTTCACGTGCAAGTCCGAGCCGTCGCCTGTGGCGAGCTCCCGGACCCAATCAGAGAACTCCACGGAAATGGTCGTAGGCCGCTCGGCCGATGCGACGATGTGAGGAGAAGCTTCGGTGCTCAACGATCATCCTTCCAAGTCGCTTACCCCCCTATCGGGGCCGCGCAACCCCATCTGAAGAGGGCGAAGGACCGACTCAACAGAGACTTTCGCAATAGGGCGGACACGCACATCTTGATGCGGACGTCCCGATCTCTGCGTGAGCTCGCTCGATAAGGTCCCAAGCCCGGGTGTGTCGTTTACCGGGGACTCGCCCAGAAGCCAGCGAGATGCCAGATGAGCACGACGCCGAAGACGAGGACGAGCCAGCCGAGCGCTCGAGGCCGCACGCGGAACACCACGATGCTCAGCGCTCCGACGAGCACGGCCTTGGCGAGCATACCCAGCACACGCACCACGGGATTCGCCTCGACCGCCCCCTCAGAGCGCACGGCGAAAGACGTGAAGAGGGCATCGATCACGTTCAGCACGTTCAACAGGACAACGGCTTGCCTCGGCCGCTCCGCGAGTGCCTCCAACGCCCGGGCCGCAGGCTTCCACGACGCCGCCAGCACGGGTAGCGCCAGGTACGGCCAGGAGGAGGGAAGCGAGCTTACGAACGTCTGCCACAGCGAGTCGCTCATCCGGAAACCGAGTCCCGGCAGCGGGATATGGGGCCAGTACGTCGAGAGCAGGATGGCCGTCACCGGGAGCGTCCAGGCGAGTCGGGGGCGCAGCGTGCCGAGGAGGAGGCCGAATGCCAGGAGCGGTATCACGTTCGGCATGTGCGGGATGAACGGGGAGGGGCGGGTGCCGGCAAGCTGCCAGGCCCACAGGGTCGCCCACACGCCGAAGCCCGCGACACCGATCGTCGCGACCTGGGACAGGGTCGGCGTGCTCGAGTTCGAGGTCGTGGGGACGGCGAAGAAAGGCTCGCTCGAACGCGGTCGGCGTGTGGCCACCAGCACGATCGCGGGGAGGAGCACGAGGGCCAGCCCGAGAAGGGCAGGTCCCCAGCCCGCGGCCGCGGCGCTGTCGCACCCGGCGCTCGCAGGCCGCCAGCCGGCACCGATCGCCGCGGGGAGCCGCCCCAAGACCTGGCAGTTGCTCTCGCCCCAGCCGATGAGCCGCGGCGCTGTCACGTAGCTGGCCGCGGGGATCCAGAAGACCCTTCGCCGCCCCCGAAGCGCCAGCGTGATCCCGGCAAGGCCCAATCCCAAGAATCGGGCGACGTCGCCGGCGAGCTGGTAGCGGACGGTAGGCCAATCCACTTCGAAATGGGTGACGGCTCCGCCGGGCGGTCCCACCAACGCCGAGTTGGCGCCGCGTTCCACGAAGAACTGCAGCGCGGCGAAAGCGATCAGGCTAGCGATCGCGATCGGGATCCACAGACCAGGGCGAGGCCGCGAGGCATCGACGCGTGCTGTAAGGGCTCGGTCGAAGACTTCGGTTTGCATGGGAATACCCCGTCCAGGGCATCGGCTCCGGGGGGGGGAATCGCTTGATCGTTTGGAGGTCGGCAAGCCGGACTCCGGCCGCGTGGTTCCCCATCCGTCAGTCGGGGCCATAAGGAAGGGGCGGCCCGGAGGCCGCCCCTTCCTTGCAGCGTTTACTCGTGGATCGCGAAACTTCTACCAACCAGCGGCAGTGGCCGACGTGTGCGTGCAGTCCGTCAATGCGGCTGCGTTGCTTGCACCCTGTCCGTAGGTGGTTCCGGCTGTTGAGTCGTCCCCCAGACAATAGAAGGTGCCCGAGCCACTCAGCGCTGTGAGTTGGACGGTCGTTGCTCCTACGCCCTGGACGCCGACATCCTGAACGACAACCGCAGCGCCGTCGACCCACTGGAGGGACGGCTCGATCGTCGTCCCAGCCGCTGCGTCGAACGCAGTGTACGTGTCGCCGTCAGTGAAGAACGTCTTCGCCGCGGCGATGCCGTTGCGGAGGTTCGACTCGGCCGCCTTGTTCTCGGCTCTGGTCCGAGCGCCGAGGAAGGTCGGGAGAGCGATGGCGATCAGGATGCCGATGATCAGAACGACCACCATCAACTCGATGAGGGTGAAACCCTCCTCCTCCTCGTAACGCTTCTTCATGTAGTGCTTCAGCATTTGTTCACCTCCCTCTCTTGCTTTCGCACTTCGTGTTCCACCCTTTTCTCGGCAGCGGCAGGCGCGGCTTTACCCTTCTTTCGGAGGAGATTTCGGAGGGCACATGGTCCTAGGCCGGTTGGCACCGCCCGGGACAATGCATTCGGATCACCCACAGATGATGGGGGCGGACGAGAGAGCGCAGGAGGCAACCGCTCCGGGCTGCCTCCTGCGCTCCTGGTCTGGTCTTACTTGATCAGGTTGATCAGGTTGAACATGGGCAGGTACAGCGCGATGACCGCCATGCCGACGCAGGCACCGACGATCGCGATGAGCACGGGCTCGATGATCGAGGTGAGCGCGTCCACCGAGGCCTTCACCTCGCTGTCGTAGAACTGGGCCACCTTCTCGAGCATGGTGTCCACCGCTCCGGTCTCCTCCCCCACCGCCAGCATCTGGACCACCATGGGCGGGAAAACCGCGTGCGACCCCAGCGGACGCGCGATGCTCTCGCCTTCCTTCACACTGGTCTGGACGTCTCCCACGGCCTTGCTCAGGACGTCGTTGTTGACCGTCTCGGAGACGATGTCGAGCGATTGAAGGATCGGCACCCCCGAGCGCAACAGCACCGAGAGGGTGCTGGAGAACCGGGACAGGGCAACCTTATGGAACAGCGGGCCGAAGATCGGAACCTTCAGCTTGAGGGCGTCGATCCGAGCTCGACCCTTCGCCGTCTTCTTGTACCGCTTGAACGCGAAGACGGCGCCGATGGTGGCCAGGATGACCAGCCACCACAAGTGGCGGACCCCATTCGACACCGCCAGGAGAATCCTGGTCGGGATGGGAAGCGTGCCCCCGAGCTGCGTATAGATGTTCTGGAACTGCGGGACGATGAACAGGAGCATGGCCATCAGGATCAGCGTCACGAAGATCACCACGACCACCGGGTAGGTCATCGCGGACCGAATGGTCTGCCGGAGCTCGACCTCCCGTTCGATCTGGTCGGCCAGCCGCAGCAGGACGGCGTCGAGGACGCCGCCCGTCTCCCCCGATCGGACCATGGCCACGTACAGGTTGTTGAACGCCTTGGGATGCTTGGCCAGCGCCGCCGACAGAGAGGACCCTTGCTCGACGTCCACCCGGACGTCGGCGACTGCCTTGGACAGGGCTTTGCTCTCGGTCTGGTTCGCCAGGATGGTCATGGCCCGCAGGATGGGAAGACCAGAGTTCACCATGGTGGCGAACTGGCGGGTGAAGATCGCCAGGTCCTTGCGCTTGACGTGGCCCGGTCGGAGCGTGATCTCCCGGCCCATGCCCTCGCGCTTCTGTTCGACCTTGATCGGGACGTATCCCATCTCCCGGAGCCGGGTCAGCACCAGCGCTTCGCTGTCTCCGGCGAGGGTGCCGCTGACGAGCTTCCCTTGCCCGTCGCGAACCCGGTAGTTGTACGTCGTGCTAGCCAAGACTTCCTCCCATCAGCGGCCCGCTCATCCCGTATCCGTTGCCGGCCCCCAACGCACCCATGCCACCCAGCAGGCGGGTGAGCTCCTCGGGGTCGTGGCAGCGATCGAGGGCGAGCTGGTGGGTGATCTTTCCTCCCCGGACGAGTTCCGCGAGCGACGCGTCCATGGTCTGCATGCCGAACCGGCCGCCGGCCTGCATCATCGAGTAGATCTGGTGGGTCTTGCCCTCCCGGACCAGGTTCCTCACGGCGGGGGTGGCCACCAGGACCTCGGCGGCCACGACGCGCCCCTTCCCGTCTGCTGTGGGCAGGAGCTGTTGCGTTGCCACGCCCTGGAGGGTGGTCGACAGCTGCACCCGTACCTGTTGCTGCTGGTGCGGGGGGAACACGTCGATCATGCGGTCGATGGATTGGGGGGCATCCTGCGTGTGCAGGGTGGCGAAGACGAGGTGACCGGTCTCGGCGGCCGTGATGGCCGTCCCGATGGTCTCGAGATCCCGCATCTCACCCACCAGGATCACGTCGGGGTCTTGACGCAGGACGTGCTTGAGGGCGTTGCCGAACCCGTGGGTATCGGCCCCCACCTCGCGCTGGTTGACGATCGATCGCTGGTGGTGGTGGAGGTACTCGATCGGGTCCTCCACGGTCATGATGTGGCAGGGCCGCTCCCGGTTGACCACGTCGACTAGCGCCGCGAGGGTGGTCGACTTCCCCGATCCGGTGGGCCCGGTAACCAGGACCAGCCCCCGAGGTAGGCGGGCCAACTCCTCGACCACCTTTGGTAGGCCGAGCTCATCCACGGTTCGGATGGCCATGGGGATGAGTCGGAACGCCGCCCCCATGGAGTCACGCTGGTAGTACACGTTGACCCGGAACCTGGCCTTGCCCGGCAGCGAGTAGGACATGTCCAGCTCCAGGTCCTCCTCCAGCTTCTCCCGCTTCCGCTGGGGGAGGATGGCGTACAGCATGTCCTGGAGGCCTCTGGGTTCCATGACCGGGTGCCCCTCCAACGGGACGAGGTCGCCATGGACCCGGAGGGTGGGCGGAGCCCCCACGGTGAGATGCAGGTCCGAGGCGTCCCGCTCCAGGACGATGTCGAGCAGCTCCGGAATCGGGACCTTCGGCTCCGACTCCCCCGGACCTGACCGTGCCATGTG
>Ga0137386_10002997_pt1 | contig 11011 bp, 8 predicted proteins | sample SagtaG_4_FD_104910 | JGI IMG/M metagenome (GOLD analysis project Ga0137386, IMG submission 104910) | Vadose zone soil microbial communities from Sagehorn Ranch, Mendocino, California, USA - Sage2_R_100_16 metaG | ecosystem: Environmental > Terrestrial > Soil > Vadose zone | place: USA... | reverse complement strand
TACCGGGACCCTTTGGCGCCACCTCGCCACCAGCACTTCATACAGAAGCGCCGTCCTGTGCCCTTCGGCTCAGGACGGCCACCGCAGCCGTCGGAACTCTGTCCCTAGTGGCTTTCGGTGACCTCCTGTCTTCCGTGTTGGCGCTGAGCTGCCGCCGCCGGAGAGGTCTAGGTCCTCGAAGAACGTTCCTTACTTGGTGCGCTGTGAACGGTAGCACCGCCGTCGAGAACGTGTCAACTTCGTATCCCAACAATGGCAAGGGATTGACGCCGGTGAGCCGCGTTCCGGCGCGTGGCCCCCATCCTTCGAGGCCAGGGCGCCTGGACAATGGTCGCGGAGGTGAGCGACCAGGGCGGACCGGGACGCTCCCCTCGCCCGGCCGCGGCCGCCGGGCCCCGAGCCCGGGGTCAGCGCAAGTACCGAGCTTTGATTCGGCATGCGGAATCGAGCCGGAGGCAGTCGATGCGGCGCAAGGCTCGGCCCCCGCCGCCGACACGGGCGATCAGCGCCGCGCCCTGCGGACGAGCGCAATGGCGATGCGCCAAGCGCACGGGGCGCGCCCAAGGTCGCCCCGAGCGAGTGCGATCTGGGCGTCAGGCTGGGATGGCGCGGAGGCGCAGCGGGGCGCGGCGGCCGACGGTGAGGACGCGGCCGTCCAGGTCGGCAGGTGGCCAGGAGTGGTCGATGGAGGAAACCTGTTTGCCGTCGAGGCGGACCGCGCCCTGGGCGACCAGCCGCCTGGCCTCGCCGCGAGAGCCGGCAAGACCGGCCTCGGCCAGCAGCGGCACGACCCGGACCTGCCCGTCGTCGCCGATCGCGCCCGCGGGGATCGCCAGCTCCGCGGCGGCGGTGACGTCGGACGCGCCCGACCGGGAGGCGACACCGGCGTCGAAGGCCGCCTCGGCGCGCGTCGCGGCATCGGCGCCGTGGTAGATCTTGGTGATCTCGTGCGCGAGGCGGCGCTTGACGTCCCGCGCCCTGGCACCGCCCTGGGCGGCCTCCTCCACCAGCTTCTCGACCTCGTCGGGGTCCAGATCGGTGCAGAGCCGCAGGTAATCGGCCACCAGGTGGTCCGGGATCCGCATCAGCTTGCCGAACTGCTCCTCTGCCGGGTCGTCCAGGTTGATGCCGTTGTTCAGGCTCTTGGACATCTTCTGGACGCCGTCAGTGCCTCGCAGCAGCGGCATGGTCATCACGACCTGGCCGGCCTGCCGGCGGGCCCGCTGCAGCTCGCGGCCGATCAGCAGGTTGAAGGTCTGGTCGGTGCCCCCCAGCTCGACGTCGGCCTTGATGGCCACCGAGTCCATGCCCTGCATGAGCGGGTAGAGGAATTCCACCAGCGAGATCGGGCGGCCGGCGTTGTAGCGGGCCTTGAAGTCCTCCCGTTCGAGGAGCTGGGCCACGGTGACGTGGGCGGCCAGGTCGGCCACCTGCGCGAAGGTCATCGGCGCCAGCCACTCGGCGTTGTAGCGGATCTCGGCGGCGGACACGTCGAGGACCTTGTCGACCTGGTCGAGGTAGGTGCGGATGTGCTCGGCCACCTCGGCTTCTGTCTGGCGGTTGCGGGTCTGGCTGCGGCCGCTGGGGTCGCCGACCAGGCCGGTGAAGTTGCCGATGATCAGCACGACGGTGTGGCCGAAGCGCTGGAACTGTGCAAGCTTTCGCAGCACCACGGCATGGCCGAGGGTCAGGTGCGGCGAGGAGGGGTCGATGCCCAGCTTGACGCGCAGGGGGCGACCCTGGGCGCGCGCGGCCTGCAGCCGCTCGGCGAGGGCGCCGGCGGGCAGGACCTCCTCCGCTCCGGCGGTCAGGACACGGAGCTCCTGCTTCGCGTCCGCGGACATGGGCATCTACGGAACCTCGCTCGTCTGGAGCCGCGTCCGGGCGCGACGGTGGCATTCGGCGATCACCGGCGCCAGGCGCGGGATCTCGCGCGATGCTAGCACGCCGCCACCGCAGCTCAGGACCACCGCCGGACCCGCCGGAAGGCAGGTCAGCCGGGCCGGCCGGGAGGCTGGGCTGGGCCGCCAAAGGGCCAGCCGGACGGCGGCCGGACCCGGGACGGCGGGCGAACCCGGGACGGCGGGTCAGCCGGCGGGGATGGCGGGTCAGCCGGCGGGACGGCGGGTCAGTGGCGGGTGGCGGGGCCGGGGCGGCCGGGGGAGACGTGGGGGCTGGCGGCGACGATGGCGCGCCACGGCCGGTCGGCGGCGCCGGTGACGCCGACCCTGCCGGTCCAGGCGACCTCGGCGTCGCCGACCGGCCACCCCTCGGTGAGCCATATGGGACCGGCGCGCAGGTCCGCGCCATTGGCCCAAGCGCCAAGGCCCAGTGCCTCGGTGAGGCGGGCGGGCCCGCGCGCGAGGTCGCGGGGGCGGCTGGCGGGCCGGCGGGCGACCATCGACTCGACCCCGAGGACCGGTTCCCCGGCACGCAGCAACACCGCCTGCGCCACGCCCGGCGGCGCGCAGACGACGTTGACGCAGTAGTGCATCCCGTAGGTGAAGTAGACGTAGAGGTGCCCGGGCGGCCCGAACATCACCGCGTTGCGGGGCGTCCTGCCGCGGTAGGCGTGGCTGGCCGGGTCCTTGCCGGCGCCGTCGTAGGCCTCCACCTCCACCAGGCGCACGGCCGCCCGGCCCTCCGGCGCGTCGTGGACCAGCAGGCGGCCCAGCAGGTCGCGCGCCACCTCGAGCACCGGCCGCAGGTAGAAGCTCTCGGGCAGCGGCCGCAGCGCCACCGCCGGCAGGCCCCCGCTCTCGGGCGCAGCCGGCAGGCCCCCGGCCTCGCCCGCCGGCGCGGCGCCGTCGGCCGACGGCGCACCGGCCGCGCCGGTCTCGGCGGCGGCGGGGAGGTCCGGAACCCCGGGGACCTCCGGTCGGGGGGCGCTCATGGGCGCTTGCGGCCTTTGGCGAGGAAGTGGTCCAGGTCGGCGGCGAGGAGGGTGTTGACGACCTGCTCGGGGCCAATCCAGCCGCGGCCGGCGGTGGCCACCGAGAAGCGCATGTTGGCCAGGTGGCCGGGGCCGTGGCTGTCGGACCCGAAGGCCAGGCGTGCGCCGTGGCGGCTGGCGACGCGGAGCTGCTCGTCGCCGAGGTCGAGCCGTTCGGGGGAGCCGTTCACCTCCAGGGCGGTGCCGGCGCGGGCGGCCGCTGCGCACAACGTCTCCAGGTCGACGTCGTAGCCGGGGCGCTTGCCGAGCAGCCGGCCGGTGGGGTGGCCGATGACATTGACGGCGGGGTGCTCGCAGGCGCGCACCAGCCGCTCCGTCTGCCGCTCGATCGGCAGGTCGAAGTGGTCGTGGACGCTGGCGACCAGCACGTCGAAGCCGTCCAGGAATTCGTCGTCGTAGTCGAGGCTGCCGTCGGCGCCGATGTTCAGCTCGAGGCCGTGCAGCAGCCGGATGTCGCCGAGCCGGCGCTCCAGCTCGCGGAGGGCCCGGCGCTGGCGCAGGAAGTCCTCGCGGGTGGCGGCGGAGAACGACAGCCGCTCGGCGTGGTCGGTGATCGCCAGGAAGCGGTAGCCGCGCGCCCTGGCGGCCTCGACCATGGTGAGCAGCGGCGCGGTGCCGTCCGGCGACATGTCGGTGTGGCAGTGGAAGTCCCCGCCGACGTCGGAGAGCTGGACCAGGCGGGGCAGCTCGCCGGCGCGGGCGGCCTCGACCTCGCCGCGGTCCTCGCGCAGGACCGGCGGCACCCACTCCAGCCCGAGCCGCTGGTAGACGACCGTCTCCTCCTCGGCGACCACCAGCTCGCCCTCGCGCGTGTGGAGGCCGTACTCGGAGAGCTTGAAGCCCTGCTTGATGGCCAGCTCGCGGATCTTGACGTTGTGCTCCTTGGAGCCGGTGAAGTACTGGAGCGCGGCGCCCCAGACCTCGGGCCGCACCACCCGCAGGTCGACCTGGTAGCCCTCGCGGGTGCGGATCGAGACCTTGGTGTCGCCGGCGGCGGCCACCTCGGCGACGTCGGGAAGCTGGGGGAAGGCGCCGGCGATCTCGGCGGGCTCCGGGCCGGTGGCCAGCAGGTCCATGTCGTGCACGACCGGCTTCATGCGGCGCAGCGAGCCGGCCACCTCGACGCGGAGCACCCCGGGCACGCGCGCGAGCTGGGCACGCAGCGACTCGGCCACGGGCAGGGCGGAGGCCAGGGCGATGCCGCGGCCTCCGGCGGCCATGCGCGCGAGCGCGCGGCGCAGGTTCGCCTCGGTGCGCTCGCCCATGCCGGGCAGCCCCGCCAGCCGGCCGGCGCCGAGCGCGGTGGCCAGGTCCTCGACCGTGGCGACGCCGAGGCGCTCGTTGATGACCTTCGCCTTGCGGGGCCCGATGCCGGGCACCTTCACGAGCACCCGCAGGCCCTCGGGGACCTCGTCGCGGAGCTTCTCGAGGGTGGCGACGCGGCCGGTCTCCAGGTACTCGCGGACCTTGGCGGCCATCGATTTGCCGAGGCCGGGGATGGCGGCCAGCTCCTTGTCCGAGAGGCTGGCGAGGTCCGCGCCGTAACCGGACACCGCTCTGGACGCCCGGTCGTAGGCGCGGACGCGGAAGCTCTGGTCGCCGCTCAGCTCCAGCAGCTCGGAGATCTCCCGGAAGGCGCCGGCGACCTGCTCGTTCACCCAGGCCATGCCGACAAGCCTACCTGGCCGGACCGCCGGGTGGCCCGGGCGCCTCGGGAGGTTCGGGCGCCTCGGGCGGCCCCCCGGACCCCGGCAACCCCGGCGGCCCCCCGGACCCCGGCAACCCCGGCGGCCCCGGCGCGGCCCCGGCCCCCGGCGATCCCCCCGACCCCACGGGCCCGAGTGGGTCCGGACCGGGACCCGGGAGGGCGCTGGTCTCGACGGCGCGGGAGGGGCGGCGCCACCAGCTCGAGGCGAGCTGCGCGCCGGCGATGCCCCACAGCACCAGCACGGCGACGGTGAGCAGCGCCGGAACGGCGCCGAACTGGCTCATACGGTCCAGACGCAATACCAGGAGCGGGCCGAGTGGCACGCCGATGCCGATGGCGGCCAGGGTCGACCGCCCGCCCCCGCGTGGGATCGCGATCGCCGCCAGCAGCGCCCCGGCGCAGGGGGCGGCCAGCAGCAGCCCGACCCGCAGGGCCAGCTCGATCGGCTCCAGCGCCAGGTCCGCCTGGCGGCCGGCCGCGGCCGCCGCGCCGGCGGTGGTGAGCGTGCTGGCGGCGGCGCCGAGCCCGGCGGCGACGGTCCAGGCCCGCCTGGCCGACCTGGACTGGCCGCTCAGCTCGGGTCGGCTGAGCCCGTGATCAGCCACGAGAGCAGAGCTTTCTGGGTGTGCAGGCGGTTCTCGGCCTGGTCGAACACGGCCGAGTTGGGGCCGTCGAGCACGTCAGAGGTGATCTCCTCTCCGCGGTGGGCGGGCAGGCAGTGCAGGACCACGACGTCGGCGGAGGCCGCCGCCACGGTGTCGGTCGAAAGCTGGTAGGGCTTGAAGATCAGGGCGCGCTCGCCGTGCTCCAGCTCCTGGCCCATCGACGCCCACACGTCGGTGTAGAGCACGTCCGCGTCCTTGGCGGCCTCCTTGGGGTCCTGGGTCAGCTCGACGCTGCCGCCGGTCTCGGCGGCGATCTCGCCGGCGCGGCGCACCACCTGCGGGATGGGCTCGTACCCGGCGGGTGTGGCCACCGCCAGGTGCATGCCGACCTTGGTGCCGGCGATCAGCAGGCTGTGGCAGACGTTGTTGCCGTCGCCGAGGTAGGCCAGCCGCAGGCCCTCGAGCTGCTTGCGGCGCTCGCGGATGGTCTGCAGGTCGGCCAGGGCCTGGCAGGGGTGGGCATAGTCGGACAGGGCGTTGACGACCGGGACGCTCGAGGCCCTGGCCATGCGCTCGAGGTTCTCCTGCGCGAAGGTGCGCATCACGATCGCGTGCACGTACCTGGAGAGGACGACGGCGGTGTCCTCGATCGTCTCGCCCCTGCCGATCTGCAGGTCGGCGCCTGCCAGCGGCAGCGGGTAGCCGCCCAGCTCGTGGACGGCCACCTCGAACGACACGCGTGTGCGGGTGGAGGGCTTCTCGAAGATCATCGCGACGGTGCGACCGGCCAGCGTCGACAGCGGGCGGCGCTCGGCCTTGTAGCGGTCGGCGGCGTCCAGCAGCGCCACCTGCTCGTCGGTCGAGACGTCGTCGGAGGTGATGAAGTCACGTCTGGTCATCGGGAGCTCCCGTGCTCAACGCTGCTGGCCAGCTCCTTGACGCGGTCGGCCAGCTTGGTGATGTCGAAGGGTTTCTCGAGGATGGAGTCCGACCCGAGCTCGTCCCGCAGCGGCTCGACGCTCTCGACCGCGCCGGTCAGGACCAACACGGCGAACGGCAGCGTGCCGTCGGCGCGGCGCAGTCGGCGGAGCACCTCGGGACCGCCCAGACCGGGCATCATCACGTCGATGAGGACGACCGACGGGTCGACCGCCTTGGCCAGACGCAGTCCTTCCTCGCCATCGGCGGCCAGGACGATCTCGAACCCCTCGTCCTCCAGGATCGTCTGGAGCAGGCCACGCACGCCCGCGTCGTCCTCGACCACGAGCACGCGGTTGGGCACCATCGGATCGCCTTTCTGCACTGGGGTGGCACGGAGTCGACGAGCGGCGCTGGCATGCGGCCGGAGCGTTCAAGTCTGCCATGCGGCCGCGACACCGGGCTACAACCGCAGCCGGCCGAGTGCCTCGATCGGGAGGTCGGTGGTGGTGACGGTGGCGGCGGCGCTGCCGACGCCGAGGTCCACGGCCAGGTCGACCTGGCCCTTGCCGGCCACCGCGGCGGCGGCGCCCTCGTCGTGCGGTGCGGCCTGCCCCCCGCTGACCACCGTGACCGGCCCGAACCGGACGCCCACCCTGGTCGGGTCGAAGTCGACGGCGGCGCGGTCCAGGCCGTCGAGCACCGCCGGCCAGGCCGCCTCGCCGGCGGCCAGGGCCGCCCGCAGGGCGATCGAGGAGGCCACCGCGCGGGCGGCGGCCAGGGCGTCGGAGTGGCTGGAGGCACCGTGCACGGTCACCACCACCAGCTTGCGGGCGCCAGGGACGCGCATGGCGAGCTGCTCGGCCAGGGACTCGCACAGGTAGGCCAGGGCCGCCTCGAACGCCGCCGCCCCGTCCGAGCCCTCGACCAGGGCGGGCGCGGCGGCGGTGGCGTTGGCGAGCACGATCGCGGCGTCGCCCATCCCCGGGCCCTGGTCGACCAGGACCCGCTCGAAGGAGCGGCCGACGGCGCGGCCGAGCAGGGTGTCCAGCAGCCGCGGCTCGACGGTGGCGTCGGTGGTGAGCAGCACCAGCGTGGTGGCGAACGACGGCGAGAACGGCGCCGACGCCTTGGCGACGCCGCCGATGCGGACCTCGCCCTCGGCCCAGGCGACCGCTACGGCGTGCTCGCGCGCCACCCCGCCGGAGCCGGCCAGCGCCCTCGCCAGGTCGCCCGAGCCGCGCCGGCCGAGCGCGGCGGAGACCTTCTCGGCGCCCTCGGCGGCGTGGTCGAGCGGCGGGCGGGTGCCGATCTGGCCGGTGCCCAGCAGCAGGATCTCGTCCGGCCCGCAGCCGATCGCCTCGGCGCACAGGCGGGCGAGCGCCTCGGCGTCGGCGTCGCCCTGGGCGCCGGTGGCGGCATTGGCGCTGCCGGCGTGCGCCAGCACGGCCCGAGCCTGGCCACTGGCGGCGATGCGGGCGCTGGTCCAGCGCACCGGCGCGGACGGGAAGCGGTGCGAGGTGAAGCGGCCGGCCGCCGTGGCGGCCTGCTGGCTGGCCAGCAGCGCCAGGTCGGGGCCAGGGCCCGGCGCGAGGCCCGCGTTCACGCCCGCCGCCCGGAACCCGCGTGGCGCGCAGACGCCACCCTCGACCCCCGCGACCGTGTAGTCGACCACCGCCCCCTCCTCCGGGACCGACGTTGGTTCCCAAGAACGCCGGTCATGTCGCGCCCCGATCACCCGCGGCGACAGGAAGCGGCGACGGCGCGCACTGCGGATACGTGACCGGCGTTCCACGCAAGCGTATGCCGCCGGGCCGCTTTGGGTCAGCCCTTGTCGGCGCTTTGTGGACGACGGATCGCGCACCGCAGGTGCCATACCACCACGGCTCCGGCGGGCCCGGCCACGGCGATGGCTCCGGGCCGGCCGGGAACCGTCACACCGTCCGCAATGTCGCGCCGAGACGCTCGCGCGCGAGCCGCTCCATGCGGCCACGGACGGCCGCGGCGTCGGCGTCGCTGAGGGTCCGGTCGGGCGCCTGGAGGGCCACCCGGTAGGCGAGGTTGCAGTGGCCGGGCGGCAGCGGGTCCCCCTGGTAGGCGTCGAACAGGCTCAGCCGGGCCAGCAGCTCCCCGGCGGCCTCGGCGAGGGTGTCCTGGAGCGCCTGGGCGGTCGCGCCGGGCGGCACGATGAAGGCGACGTCGAAGGCCAGCTCCGGGTAGGGCGAGGGGGTCGACGCCGGGATGGTGATCGGCGCCGCCTCCAGCAGCGGGGTCAGCTCCAGCTCGACCGCGAAGCTGGCGGCCGGCAGGTCCAGCGCCGCGGCCACGCGTGGATGGAGCTGGCCGATCACGCCGATGGCGAGCTCGCCCAGCCGCACCGCGGCGCAGCGCCCGGGATGGTACGGCATCGCCGCGGCCGGCTCGTAGCGGACCTCCGCCACGCCAAGGGCGGCGGCCAGCCCCTCGACGACCCCCTTGGCGTCGGCGAAGTCCACCGGCCCCGAGGGATCGTCGAAGCGGCCCGTCGGGCGCCGCCCGGCCAGCACCACGCCGAGCATGCGCGGCTCCGCCGGCAGCCGGCCCTCCCCCTGCGGCAGGAAGACCGCGCCGATCTCGTAGGCGGCCACGCCGGCGACGCCCTTGGCGAGATTGCGCGCGGCGACCTCGGCGAGCCCGGGCACCAGGGTGGTGCGCAGCTCGGGCCGCTCCTCGGAGAGCGGGTTGCGCACCCGCAGCGTGCGCCTGCGGTCGTCGTCGGGGCGCAGCTCGAGGCGGTCGAGGTCGGCCTGGGACAGGAACGGGTAGGTCAGCACCTCGGTCAGGCCCATGCCGGCCAGCACGTCGCGGGTGCGGCGGCGCAGGCGCTGCTCGGCGGTGAGCTGGCCGCCGGTGGCGCCCGGCAGGGTCATCGGGATGTGCTCGTAGCCCCAGCGGCGCGCGACCTCCTCCTCGAGGTCGGCCCACTCCTCGATGTCGAAGCGCCAGGTCGGCGGGACCGCCACCACGGTGGCGGGATCGGGCACCGTCACGCTGCAGCCGACGCTGGCGAGCTGCTCGGCGGCGAAGGACGCCTCCTGCGGGGCGCCGAGCCGGCGGGCGGAGCGGCGCCAGTCGAGCTGGATGGCCTCGCGCTGCGGCACGCCCGGGCCCGCCTGGAGGCGGCCCTTGGCCACAGTGCCGCCGGCCAGCCTGGCCATCAGCGCCGCGGCCTGGTCGCAGACCACCGCCGCGCCGGCCGGGTCGACGCCGCGCGCCCAGCGCTGGGCGCCCTCGGTGGAGATGCCGAGGCGGTGCATGGTGCGGCGGACGCCGGCGGGCGGGAAGTGGGCGGACTCGATCAGCACCCGCCGGGTCGAGGGGCGGACCTCGCTGGTCTCGCCACCGATGATCCCGGCGATCGCCAGCGGCTGCTCGCCGGCGGTGATCAGGGTGTCGCCGGAGTCCATCACCCGCTCGCGGCCGTCCAGGGTGCGCAGCCGCTCGCCGTCGAGCGCGCGGCGCACCAGGATCCGCTGGCCGGGCACCAGGTCCAGGTCGAAGGCGTGCAGCGGCTGGCCCTGGTCCAGCAGCAGGTAGTTGGTGACGTCCACCACGGCGCCGAGCGGCCGCTGCCCGTACAGGAACAGGCGCCTGGCCAGCCGCAGCGGCGAGGGCCTGGCCGCGTCCAGCCCCTCGACGACCCGCGCCACGTACAGCGGGCAGCCCTCGACGTCCTGGACCTCGACGGTGGCCAGCCCGGCCGCGGGCGGGCCGTCCTCGGGGACGGCCACCTCCAGCGGCAGCAGCTCGGTGCCGAGCACCAGCGCGGCCTCGCGGGCGATGCCGCGCATAGAGAGCACGTCGCCGCGGTTGAGGGCGGTCTTGACGTCCAGCACGGTGTCGCGCAGCCGGACCTCCTCGACGAGGTCGGCGCCGTCCTCGGTGTCGGGCGGCAGCACCAGGATGCCCGTGTGGTCGTCGAAGAGGCCCAGCTCGCGGGCTGAGGCGAGCATGCCCTCCGAGGTGACCCCGCGGACCTGCTTGCGGCCGATCTCCAGCCCGCCGGGCAGCTTGGCGCCTGGCGCGGCCCAGGGCACGATGTCGCCCGGGGCGTAGTTGTGCGCTCCGCAGACGACCTCGCGCGGCTCGCCGCCGGCCTCGACGGTGACCAGCGCGAGCCGGTCGGCGGCAGGATGGGGACGCACGTCCAGCACCCGGGCGGTGAGCACCCCGGCGATGTCCTCCCCGACCCGCTCGACGCGCTCGACCTCGATGCCGGCGAAGGTGAGCCGGTCGGCCAGCACGGCGGCGGAAACCCCGCCGAGGTCGACGTGCTCTGCCAGCCAGGAAAGCGGGACCCGCATCGGTGCCTCCCTCCTCTCAGACGCTGGCCAGCCAGCGAAGGTCGTTGTCGGTCAGGGTCCGCAGGTCCTCGAGACCGGAGCGCAGCATGTAGGGGCGCTCCATGCCGGTCCCCGCGGCGAAGCCGGAGACCTTCTCCGGGTCGTAGCCGCCGGCGCGCAGCACGTTGGGGTGGACCATGCCGCAGCCGAGCAGCTCGATCCAGCCCTGGTAATGGCACGTCCGGCAGCCGCGGCCGCCGCACACGAAGCAGGACACGTCCACCTCGGCGCTCGGCTCGGTGAACGGGAAATAGGAGGGCCGCAGGCGGATCTCGCGCTCAGGCCCGAAGTAGGCGCGGGCGAAGGCCAGCAGCGTGCCCTTGAGGTCGCCCATGGTGAGGTCCTCGTCGACCGCCAGCACCTCGATCTGGTGGAAGACCGGGATGTGGGTGGTGTCCGGCGTGTCGGCGCGGTAGCAGCGTCCGGGGGTGACCACGTAGACGGG
>Ga0137386_10002992_pt1 | contig 11017 bp, 9 predicted proteins | sample SagtaG_4_FD_104910 | JGI IMG/M metagenome (GOLD analysis project Ga0137386, IMG submission 104910) | Vadose zone soil microbial communities from Sagehorn Ranch, Mendocino, California, USA - Sage2_R_100_16 metaG | ecosystem: Environmental > Terrestrial > Soil > Vadose zone | place: USA... | reverse complement strand
CTTTGAACTCAAAGAGTACCTTGGACACAACGCCCTCTCATCTACACAGCACTACGTAAGAGTTGATCCTACCAAGTTAGCTAGCCGTGTAGCAAAAGCAGGATACCTGGAACAAAATATGGCAACCATTGAAGTGTTGCTGGATCAGGAGGCAGTAATGCGTGGAGCAGCAGCGCGGGGGGAAGTATGGAAATACTACGACCTCGGGCATGGGTATTGCACCAACACGTTTTGGGCTGAATGCAAACATCGCATGGCCTGCGCTCGCTGCCCATTCTATCGTCCCAAGAACTCAACAATGGATCAACTAGTGGAGGGCAAAGCTAACCTGGTCCGTATGCTGGAATTCATCAAGCTCACTGAGGATGAGCAATTGTTGGTGACGGAAGGCATTGAATTGCATCAAGCACTCATCGACAAATTGGCCGATATGCCTACACCTGCTGGGCCAACCCCACGAGAATTGGAAGCCAGCCGACAAGATGAGGTGACAGTGATCCCCATCAAGACGGTTCAGAGAAGCACGAGGAAGAACCAACCTAAACAGGATAGCTCTTTCGAGAAAGCTCCTTCACAGTGCACGGGGGGGCGTTAATGGAGACTAACCCCTAGTGTTCAGGGGGGCGTTATTGGAAATTTAGGGTTTAGGGTATTGCAATTGTGTAGGGTGTAGAGCGAAGCTCAGTTAGTGCGGGGAAAATGGTTCAAGAGATTATTTTGGTAGAGACTTAACTGTAGCATTAAGAGCTTTTAAGGCATTTACATCTTTTTGATATGTGGAAACATCTTCAGCCTGTTGAAAAAGGGTGAAATAAAGAGGGTGCGGTTCATTTTTTTGCAGAAAGGCGGGAGGTGGTAAACTAGAAGGAAAAAACGAGGAGAAAGAGACGAGAGCATGAAAGCCAAGAAGAACAAACGGCAACGTAGTGAGCAGATGCAACAGGTCAGCGCAGCACTGGGAGACCTGCTGGGGATGACCCAGTGGCGAAAAGAGCACCCGAAAGCGACGTGGGCGGAGATCGAAGCAGCGGTCGACGAGCAAATGAACCAGGTGCGGGCCCAACTGCTCCAGGACTTGGTACAGATGGGGGAGAGCGAGGACTGGCGCAAGATCCCAGCGCAGGAGCGTCCGCAGTGTGGCACCTGCGGGGAGTCGCTCTCGGCGCGTGGAGAGCAGACGCGCTACATCCAAACGACCGGCGGGCAAGCCGTCAAGCTGACGCGCACGTATGGAACCTGCCCCGCTTGTGGGGGAGGCTTTTTTCCCCCTCGATGAGCAGTTAGGGTTGCTAGCGGGAGGGTTGACGCCACGGGCGGAGGAAACGCTGGTACGCTTGGCGACGTGGATGCCCTACGCGCAAGCGCAGGAGCTGCTCTCTGACCTGGTGGGGATAGGGGTGAGCAAGGCCACGGCGCGGCGCGCCACGCTGGACACCGGGCAGGCCGCTCTCGCGCGAGATGAGGCGGAGGAGGAACGCCTCAAACGGGAGGTACCCCAAGCGCCTGAAGGAGCCGACAAGCAACAGCTGAGTGCGGATGGAGCGATGGTGCACCTGGTTGGGGGCGAGTGGGTGGAGGTCAAGACGCTCATCATGGGAGAGGTGACCTGTAATAAACGAGGGGAGATCTGCACGCAGGAGCTGTCCACCTTTTCGCGGCTGGCGGACGCCGAGCGCTTTACGCAAGCCTCGCTGGTCGAAACGCACCGGCGCGGGTTGGAACGGGCAACAGCGGTGTGTGCCGTGCAAGATGGCGCGGAATGGCTGCAAGGGTTCGTTGACTATCACCGCGCGGATGCGGTGCGCATCTTAGACTTTGCCCATGCTGCTGAATACATCAATCAGATCGGCCAAGCCGTGCAGGCCGCCGGAGGCAGGCTGCCAGCCACGTGGTTTGAGGGAGTGCGGCACCGACTCAAACACCAGGGACCCGAGCGCGTGCTCAAGCACCTGGCCTGGTTGGCCGCGCGCTATCCCAGTCCCACTATCCAGGAGAAACTGGCGTATTTGCAGAAACGCGAGGCGCACATGCACTACCCGACCTATCAGGCCGCAGGCTGGCCCATTGGCTCGGGCAGTGTGGAAAGTGCCAATAAGGTGGTCGTGGAAGCACGCTTAAAAGGAGCGGGCATGCGCTGGGGACGGCACAATGTCAATCGCATGCTAGCGCTGCGCAATGCCGTCTGCAATCGACGTTGGAACGAGACGTGGCAGGCTGCCAGGAGGCAGCGGCAGCAGAGTCGCCAACAACAGCGAGGCCAGCGCACCCAGGCGCGCGCTGAACAGGCCCTGAAGCGCTTGCTGACGCTGTGGCTCCGGTGCACACCTTCGACTCCACGTCCTGTGGCTGAACCCGCCCCTCAGTTGGCCAGCTCTCCGGCGGCCACTGCGGCAGCACCTCCTCGTGGTCCCCGCCGTCCAGCGGCCAATCATCCGTGGAGGCGGCCTCTGGGTGGCCGACCCAAGGAAGCTGTCCTTGCAAAAAAATGAACCGCACCCAAATAAAGACCGTTTGTTGTATTTGCTCTGTTTTTCAGGTACACTTTCTGATGGTACCCTCTCTTTCCAACATGGAGTCGTTTTCATATTGACCCCATCGTGCCTACAGTTTAGCGCGAACATCTCTTCTAGAAAGGAAGCCATTACCTTCAAACAAAGAAAAAGGAGCATTTCTCATGACTACTCAACGTGCATCCTCACGGCAAGCCGTTCCTCATGGCCTGCTGCTCTCCCCAAAAATGATTTCCCGCCGCACTGCTCTCGGCCAACTAGTAGGGCTCATTCTCGCAGGAGGCAGTATCGGACAATTCGCTACAGCGTGCAATTCGGCATCACCCAGCTCAGCTCCCACTTCTCATCCTCTAGGAACTCTTCTCTACACCTATCATGGACATGTTGGCGAGAAACGTACTGTGGGTACGGTGGCGTGGTCCCCTGATGGCAAGCGTATTGCCTCTGGAAGCTTTGATACAACAGTGCAAGTATGGGATGCAACAAATGGACGACACGTTTACACCTATCACGGCCATCTTAACCCTGTGCATGCGGTGACGTGGTCACCCGATGGCAAGCGCATTGCCTCTGCAAGCTATGGGGAGGTGCGGGTGTGGGATGCAGTTGACGGAGGACATACCTACATCTATCGTGGACATGATGGCGATGTGAATGCCGTGGCGTGGTCACCCGATGGGCGATACATTGTCTCTGGAGGAAGTGATTTCACAGTACAAGTATGGGACGCGGCAACTGGAGAACGCTTGATGAAGTATAGTAGGTATTCCGATAGTGTGAATACCGTGGCGTGGTCACCCGATGGCAAGCGTATTGCCTCCGCAAGCACTGATACAACAGCGCAAGTATGGGATGCGGCGAATGGGCGACACGCTTACACCTATCGCGGCCATCTTAAACTTGTGTATGCGGTGGCGTGGTCACCTGATGGCAAGCGCATTGCCTCTGCAAGCTTTGCGGAGGTGCGGGTGTGGGATGCAGTTGACGGAGGACATACCTACATCTATCGTGGACATGATGTCGATGTGTATGCGGTGGCGTGGTCACCTGATGGCAAGCGCATTGCCTCTGCAAGCTATGGAGAGGTGCGGGTGTGGGATGCAGTTGACGGAGGACATACCTACATCTATCGTGGACATGATGGCGATGTGTTTACCGTGGCGTGGTCACCTGATGGCAAGCGCATTGCCTCCGGGGGCACTGACGGCACGGTGCAGGTGTGGCAGGCAACAGAGAGCGCCGTGTTATGAGCTTTGCGGGGATACCCACCCCCCTAGTGTTCTGTAAACAAGATGGGCTTTTAGCCTGCTTCTGTTTGCAATAATGGCCTATTAGGCCATATGTTGATCGTCGCAGAAAGTAGCATTGCTGTCAATAAGCCCTTAAGGCAAACCACGCAGCTTGTCTGTCAAGTTTCACATTGTCCAGAGAAGGATAGGAAAAAGGTACTCGCTTCTTTCGTTCTCCTACGGAACTATGGTATCTTTCTCATATATCTAGTTCTCCTAACCAGAAATACAAACACAACAACATGAAGCGGGTATTTGTGCCAAAGCGGATACCCGCTTTTTGTTGTGTTGCTGTTTACCCATGCCTTCAACGTGATGCTACCCCACCTGTATTCTCTCAAATGGTGGAGTGTAGAGCGAAGCTATAACCGTGCGGGAAAACTCGTCTTCTTCAGAATTCTATGAATATGATGCGTTTCGTTCCCGTGCAGGAAGCAACTTCACTGCTTAAAATGGGGTCAAGGGGTTGACATCTGATTATACATAATGCAGGATGTTGTCAGTCGCTATCAGGTTGGCGAAGTATTGGACGCAGGGATGCTTCACCCGAGTACAGGCTATGCTCTGTGGAGGCGCACTATCTCCGAGCGTAATCTCCATTATGTCCAGGTGCGCCAGGGAACAACGCTCTCTTTAGGAACACAAGTAGAGCTACAGGTGTTCTGGCCTCCCTCACCTCTGCACAAGGGAAGCAACGAGGAACTCGACAATGGGCTGGTTGTGCGTCTTATGGCGCCTGGTCTGCGCATGCTCCTGCTAGGTGCCACAGCTTTGAGCAAACATGCCCTGACCGATATGCTGGCCGATATCGATAGCAGTTACCTGAAAGCGGATATCGTACAGGTTGTGGCCGAGGTGGGCAAAGCCTTTCCGGCTGAGTTGAGCACGATTTTACAGGTGGCAAAACCCTCGTTGGTTGTGATAACACCCGCGGCGTTAAGTGCAAAGCAGCGCAAGGCCACGAAAACATCCCCCATTACTTCTCTATCACAACTATTCCCAGGAGCATCATACCAGATCGTACAGACGGCCCAGGTAGGGACTCTAAAAATTTACACCAGCAACCAGAGATGGGCAATGAACGTATAAAAAATAAGCATTGCCGCCTCTATCCTGGTAGTGCTATGCAGGTTAGTTCTACAGATAGACGGTACCAAAGAGAGAGAAGGAAGCACCTTATCATGACTTGTGAACGCTGTGGAAAAGAGATATCTGACAGTGCCGCTATTTGCCCATCATGCGGAACTGTTGTCTCGTCAGCAAGGGCATCAGCTCCACCACCGGTAACCAGCTATGGACAGTTCCCACCTGGTGAGCATGGGAATTACAATGAGTATGCTGATCCTCACGATTCGCAGCCCATGCCAACTTACGATCAAGGGTATGCTCCAGGGCAAAGCTTCACAGCACCGCCGCCAATCTATACGCCAGCACAACAGGTCCCTGGGCCGTATAATCCTTATAATCCTCCCCCCATGTACCAGCCCAGTCAGGTTAATGTCACTATCGTCAACAATTTTGCCTCGTCCCCAAGTAAGAAGAGCAGTGCGCTGCTGGTAGAGATCTTCCTTTCGCTCATTGGTATCTATGGTGTCGGCTGGCGCATGGCGGGAAAAAAAACCGTAGGTACTGTACTACTCATCGGTAGCATTATCTACTGGGTTCTCGCTTTAAAGTTTATTATCTTAACCTGGGGCTTTGGTATCTTGTGTCTTTGCCCGGTGTCTTTCATCTTGATTATTGTCAACGCCATCCTGCTCAATAATTCGTTGAATCGGCAGGCGACCCAGTTTACCACAGCTCAAGCGCAGCAGATGCAGAGACCATCAAGGCAAATGCGACAGCAGTAAGAGAGCAGTTATTTGGAGAAGGCTAACCGGCGATATTTCTCTCGTGACTCTAACCAGGCCTCTTCGGAGAGGCCGAGCTTCTCGCGCAGGGCATCTGGCGTCACTCCTGCTTTGAGTTGTCGTACCGCAAAGGTATCGCGCAGCAATTGCAGAGTAACGCGCTTCTTAATGCCAGCAGCTTTCACGGCTCTTCCCAGGATATAGTTCAGGTTGCGATCAGTACAATCGAAGAGGTCACTTGTCGGATGATACTTAGCCTGATATTCCTTTAAGGTAGCAGTAAACCCGGCAGGAAGGGCAAGACGCCGTTCGCGGTGTTGTTTGCCCGTCGAGGCAGCAAAGTGAATGGTAATCGAGGGGGCAACTGGATCAGAGAGGTCGATGTGATGTAACTTCAATCCCATTACCTCTTCTTTCTTCAAACCGCCATGCAGCACAAGATAGACGAGGCAGTGGGAGCGAGGATCTTCGGCTGAGGCCTCCAGCAGACGTTGTACCTCATCCTCAAATAGCAACTCCGGCAGGGGAGGCAAGGGACGCTCTAAAGCCAGGCTGGCGGATGGGTCTTCGCGAATGACGTTTTCACGAGCCAGCCAGGAAAAGAAATTTTTGAGGAAGGTAACACGACGCGCCATCGTCTTGGGCGCAGGCACCTGCCCCTTTGTGCCAAATTTCAGCTTCATGAGCCAGTCTGTAAGCTGCTCTTTCGTAATACGCCCAACAGGGGTATCTTGACCAACAAAGCGGCTGAACATCTTCAGATCTGAGAGGAAACAGGTCACAGTATAATTGGATTTACCGCGCAGCATCAACTCTTGTTGATAAGGAATAGCGCATGCAGCCAGGCTGGATTGCTCGGTGAGCGGATTTGTGCGTACCAAAGGAGGGAATGGCTTCTCTAAAGGATCCGGTGGCTCAGTAATGATCGTTGATGCATCCGAAAAGAGGTTACTTTGCAAGACTGTACTATCATCAGTCACAAGGGCACTCCCCGTGGATTGGTTTTTATGTTCAGTGTCCTTCTGCATCATTTACTCCTTTTAGCAGGGCATCCTTGAGGGATACCCCTACAATGGCGTCTCGTTTTTCATTATAGCAGGATATAGCAACTTTGTTCAAATTACACGAGTTAATATAGCTGTTACATTCAACGATATGAAACGTCGTTAAACTGTGAGTTTGACTGAAATTACATTGATTACCAGGGATTGAGATCCATGAAGCGTTTACGGCCCTATTTACCTGCGCTGGGAATTTTCTGCCTGGCTTTGCTGGTGCGTATAGTTTATAACCTGACGGTCGCTCGGAATTATGTTGCGGGCTATGATTCACAGGCATATGAGAAAATAGCTGTGCATTTGTTACAAGAGCACTGTTTCTGCCTGGACCCTCATTCGGCGACAGCCGGACGCGCTCCAGTCTGGCCAGGCGTCATTGCCATTATCTATGCCTTGTCAGGCCCCAGGAACTTTTTTGTACGGCTCTTTTTGTGCTTTATCGGCTCAGGTACGTGTGCACTGGTCTATCTATGGGCAAAAGATATTTTTAGTAAGCGCATTGCCCTTGTTGCAGGCATTATTGCTGCCCTATACCCTGGACTCTTCATCTATGATGGTTGGTTATATTCCGAATCCCTTGTATACCTTCCTCCTTCTGGCCTTCTCTTACAGCTTGTATCTTTTACAGCGTACCTCAAAACGCCGCTGGATGATAGCGAGCGGTGTTCTGCTGGGGCTACTCTCGCTTACACGTCCAAATGGGCTGATTATTCTTGTTCTGGTTTTCCTCTGGGCGCTTTTCGCTGCACGAGCAAAAATCATATCCTGGCGGACAGCCTTCGAGAGCGTGACCCTTATTGCCCTTTTGGCGCTGGCTATTGTTTCTCCGTGGACGGCGCGTAATTACGTTGTCTCGCATCATCAATTCATTCCTGTGGCCACGGGTGATGGCATTGTACTGCTGGGCGCTTATAACGACCTGGTACTCTCTGACAAGACTCCCTTTAAGGGCCTGTGGACGCGGCCGAGCCTCACCAGCCCTCAATTAGTACGCGCAAATGGAGGCTGCGCCGCAGCTTGCGAGGTTCAGCGAGATACAGCCTACAAGCACCAGGCGGCACAGTGGGTGCAGAGCCATATCAATGACATGCCCTATTTGCTCGGCCTGCATATGCTGAAAATGTGGACGCCCGCTACACCCGAGGCAGACCTGCCCATGAATCAATTCCCTGAGCGCACTTCGTCCAGGATCGTTGCGGGCATGGTGGAATATCTGTCAATCCCTGTCTTTTTCCTGGCTGCGTCTGGCCTGCTGTTAACATGGAGGAAATGGCAACACCTGATGTTTATCTATCTGATTCTACTGCTGAGCATCGGGCAGTGCCTATACTTCTACGGCAGTTCCCGTTTCCGAGCCCCTATTGAGCCAATGCTGGTTCTTTTAGGAGCTGGGGCGATGTGGTGGATAACGCAGAAGTTTGCTGATCAACGCAAGCCAAACAATCAAAGTGAGAGTATACCAAAAGAGCCAGGACATGCCACCGCTGCTCAACATCCGATCAATGAGGAACACGTTTTAGCAAGTGACACGTTAGATTAGCCTGGCAAGTGCGATAGAGGTAACTGCAAGGATACAAGCGGAGAAGAGAGTTCGCCATGCCCCAATTCAAACTCGACCAATCCCTGGTAAACGAAGCACGTGCACTGGCACAGCATATCGTTGAGCCAGTGATAGACTATATCAGCAAGCATACAACTGTTGCTATTGAGCGCACTACCTTACGTTTGATCGGTGTTGATGGTGTTGATGAAGAGGGTGTGCCACTGCCAAATCGTGTTGTTGAAAGCGCCTTGCCATTGCTGTCAGGAGGTATCCTTCGCCCGTTTGTTGCTGCGATGCTCCAAACCAACCTTGATGTGCAGGCAACCGCTGGTGCTATCGGACAAGGTGAACTCGCACTGCACGAGGTACGAACTGAGAACGAGTTTCTGACAACGATTGATACTGAAGTCACGCGCTTAGTTAGAGAGGCAGTAGCCTGTATCCGGAAACGGCGTTCCGAGCGTGCTGCGATGATCGAAGAACTGGGCAATCCACCAACACCCTGGCTTTATGTGATCGTAGCAACTGGCAATATTTATGAAGATATCGTGCAGGCCCAGGCTGCTGCTCGACAGGGGGCTGATGTAATTGCCGTTATTCGCTCAACTGCCCAGAGCCTGCTTGACTACGTACCATTTGGCCTTACCACCGAGGGCTTTGGAGGCACCTATGCAACTCAAGCTAACTTTAAACTCTTGCGAGCCGCGCTCGATGAGACCAGCCGCGAAGTGGGACGTTATATACGATTGACTAATTATTGTTCAGGTTTGTGTATGCCCGAAATTGCCGCTATGGGTGCCTTAGAGCGGCTTGATATGATGCTCAACGACGCTCTCTACGGTATCATCTTTCGCGATATTAATATGAAACGCACGCTCGTCGACCAACTCTTCTCCCGCCGTATCAACGCTGCTGCTGGGATCATTATCAATACAGGCGAGGATAACTATCTGACAACTGCTGATGCTCTCGAAGCGGAGCATAGCGTGATCGCTTCGCAATTCATTAACGAGCGTTTTGCGCAGATTGCTGGCATTCCCCCGGAGCAGATGGGCCTTGGCCATGCTTTTGAAATTGATCCGCATACACCGAATCACTTACTGCACGAAATAGCTTCAGCGCAGTTAATCCGCGATCTCTTCCCCGGCTACCCCATTAAGTATATGCCACCCACCCGGCACATGACGGGCGATATCTTCTGGGGTCATGTCCTCGACAGCTTCTTCAATCTCGTTGGAGTGTTGACGGGTCAGGGCATTCAACTCCTCGGTATGCCTCAAGAGCTATTTTAATCCGTTTTATGAAGAGTTGCTGGCTTAATTGGTGCTACAACTACTTGCTATGAAGTTTATACTTGTTACTGGTTTCTTTGCTCACCGCGTTGTTATTCTTCCAATTTTTGAGGTCTGAATTGCTCAATCTCTCTATCGGCGTAGACTACTTGCGCCGCCAGGTAGAGCTTTTGACAATAGTAGTAATATGTTGAACAGATAACCGCTAGATAGCCGCACGCACATTACCTCCAAAGAGGTAACTGCAAAGCGCAATGAGCGATGAACGCTGGCAAGGTTTATCGTTGATGTGAGAGCCACTCGACAACTTGCTATCATGTTACCAGATCAGGGTTTAGGAGGGGATGCGGATTATTTCGCCTATCGGGCACGGGTTCTTTATCGGATGGAGAGATGGTGGCGATTGTGGTCGAGGGAGCAGGTACAGAGACCCTTGATTTGGATACAGCTACTTCTGGCTTGGGTTCTTTCTACACTCTTTGATCTATTGGCAGGTTATGGGTATAAGCCAGAACGAGCCGTTTTCTGCTATCTAGTTGTGATCACGGGTTTTGCTACCGCTTATGTTATATTCGGCCACCTCCTACCATTGGAAGCATTAGTGTTCAGCTTAACCTCGTTTCATGGAAGAGGCTTTTCCCCTGGTGAGAATATTACGCTGGATAACCCGCTCACAGTATTTGCAGCCATGGAGGCAGTGGTAGGATTAGTGATTGAGATTAGCTTAATTTCCACAGTCACTCAGCGGCTCTTTGGGAAGTAATACTTTTTTTTCCGTCCTTTTTGTTTCAAAAGCATTTACTTCGCAGTAAACATGTGCGAAGTAAGAACGCGAACTTCGTCTACGAGTGCCTGGTCAAGTTTGAGATGGGATATAGGAAATTATTTCCTCGGCAAGTTGAGCAGGACGTTGGAGTGGAATATCGTGAATGGTATCGGGCATGCGCATAACGCAGATGTCTGGACGCAGGGCTTGAATGTGGGCAATGCCTTGCTGGCGCATACGCATGTACATTTCTTGCGTTTCGGTCGCAGGTTGTTGCTCTGCGACAATGATCTTTATGGGGCAGCGTACCTGTGAATAGAGGTCAAAGAGAGGCTGATCCCACATGGCTGCGATGATTTGCAGGTGATTCTCGAAGTCCAGGCGTGGTGCGACCGTATCATCTTCGTGCAGTTGCACAATGTGCAGGATGCTGTCTTCAAGTTGGGGCGTCCACTGTTGCCCAAGTGGGCCACTACGGAAATAAGAAAGAAAGGTTTCACGCGGAGTACCGGCAAAACGTGGTGGGGCCAGGTCGATCACCGCCTGCTCGCGTGACCAGTGGGGACGGAGCGAGAATTGATTCGTTGCACCATCAACCAGGACGAGGGCAGTCACGTTACCGACATGTGTGGCGGCGTATTGCAGAGCAACCATGGCTCCCCATGAATGCCCGGCAATGATGGGCCGTTCAATAGCGAGGGCTTTCAAG
>Ga0137386_10002989_pt1 | contig 11026 bp, 8 predicted proteins | sample SagtaG_4_FD_104910 | JGI IMG/M metagenome (GOLD analysis project Ga0137386, IMG submission 104910) | Vadose zone soil microbial communities from Sagehorn Ranch, Mendocino, California, USA - Sage2_R_100_16 metaG | ecosystem: Environmental > Terrestrial > Soil > Vadose zone | place: USA... | reverse complement strand
GTCGAATCGAACAAGAGCGGCCGCTTCGGCTCGACACAATCCACCGTTCTCGCACTGCGCTCCATCGTTGCCTATGACAACGCGAACGCCCGGCCCAAAGCTCCAGGCCGGATTATTCTCAGCGTCGATGGCAGGACCGTCGGCACTCCCCTCGCCTTCACGGCCAGTAACCAGGGAGCGCTCGTCATGCCGGATTTCACCAGTCATCTCGTGCCCGGCAAGCACACGGTTGCGCTCAAGATGGAAGACGGCTCGAGCATGCCTTTCTCGATCAGCATCAAATACAACAGCCTGCTTCCCGAGAGTTCCAGGGAAGCGCAGATCGGTCTTCAGGTCGTTCTTAAGGATTCACAGGTTCAGGAGGGAAGTGTCACCGAAGCCGTCGTATCCGTCGCCAACAAGAGCGATCAGGCGATCCCCACTCCTGTGGCCATCGTGGGAATTCCAGGTGGTCTGGAAGTCCGGCACGATCAGCTCAAAGAACTGGTCAAGTCCGGCAAGATCGATGCCTACGAAGTCACCGGCCGGGAAGTCGTCCTCTATTGGCGCTACCTCAAGGCCAAAGACACGTTCGATGTTCCGCTGAGCCTCGTTGCCGCCATTCCAGGGTCCTACACCGGACCCGCCAGCCGTGCGTATCTCTATTACACGGACGAATTCAAGAACTGGGCGCCGGGACTGAAAGTGAATATCACGCGCCGATGAAGCAGGGGAAAGTACACAAAAGTGTCTCATGGGCCGCGGGCCCACCACAGCGGATGAAAATAGCCGCGACCAAGAATCAATCACTTACGGCTAGCGCAATCTTGCCGGAAGTCGGCGAACCGAATCGAATCAGTTCTTTACTTCCGCGAGGGTCCTTCGCACCATTCGCCCCGTGGAATACTGGAGGATGATTGCGCTGTCGTCGATGGAGCTATCGATCGACGTCCGGAAGTGAATCTTTGTTCCGGGATACTGGCGTTCAAGGGCTCGGTCGAGGCTTGTAAGGTAGACATAAGAGCGTTTGTGCATCAACGGCACATCCAGCAAGACGACCTCGCATTCGGACGGGAACACTGGCAATGTCTCTTTTACCTGCACCTGCACGGCCCGGGCGATTTCCCCGGCTTCTTTCCAAGCGGATATCCGGTTCTGCATGCCTGTCGCGAGATACGCCAGAAACAGTGCGGCTAGGCCGTAACGAAGATATTTTCTCGTTCCGATTCCTTCTGTCAGAGACGCCGCAAGGACAATTGCTGTCGCGGCGGAGGAGAGATATGCGAAACGATCCGCATATCCTTTCGTGGCGAAATAGGGAAGGTAGGCGATCGCGAATCCAATCAAACCCGCAAGGCTCAACCATCGTCCTCGGTGGGTGCGGCACAGTACCGCCCAAAGCAGCAGGTAAACCACACCGATCTCGGGACGCAGGCTGCCGTGCAGCGTATGCGCCAGCGCATCCCCGAAGTTAATCGCAATCTGCAAGAAGGAGTGCTCGATCTGAATGCGAGTGAATCGAAAATCGAAGAACCAAATCCAGAACACTGCATACGCGCCTGCGATCGCCAGCAAGGCAACGATGTGGTTGCGATAGCTGTGTACTTTCTCTTTTGCGAAACAGACAAGAAAAGCAGCCAGCAGTGGAGTAACAATCGCAAGCTCATAAGTGGCTAGGCCGAGGATGAACAACAGGTAAACGGCGACCCATAAGCCTGTCGGCGGCTGCCGTTGGCGCAGCGCGCTCAGGAAAACATTCACGCAGGCGAGGACGAAAAATGTGGACAGGACGACAGGCCTGCCGGAAATCCATAGGAAGGCCTCATGGGCGACTGGATTCAGCAGATGAATCAGACCACCCCAAGCTGCTATTTCGGCGGACAACCCGATGAGGAGGGCGAGCCGCGCAAGGAGAAGACTGTTAGTTACGTGTAACAAGGTATTAGTCGCGTGGTAGCCATAAGGACGATCTCCGCTGACAAGCCCATCGAGCGCATACGTGTATGGCAGAAACGGCCTGTACTCGTTGCCGTAACCCCACGTCTTGGTCAGATAGGCTCCGGCATTTGAAAAATTCACGCGACCTAGGAATTGAAAATCATCACACACGAAGTAACTGGAAAACGACCGTGCAAAGAAAACCAGAGAGAAAAGCGCCAGCGTGATTGTGTATACCCGTCGGAGGTTAGCCTCTCGTTTGAAATCAGAATTGAACATTAACATACATGCTCCTCATACGCGCTCTCTCTCCTTAAGGTCAGCGCAACAGAACAAAATGCGCCCTAACCATCAAACACGGCCTATGAGCTCCCAAACACTACGAATCTACCGGAATGTAGGTAGAATAAGACCTCCGCGCGTGGTTGGCACAGGTCTGCTATCTTTTTTCTATGGGTCAAAATATCCCTTTCCTGGACCGGGTCAAGATGGCCTGGCGTGTTCTTCTGCACGGCGACTATGCGGGTGATCTTCTCGAGGGACGTAAAGAGCTACAGGACAAACGACCGAGAGCGACGATGCCGGTTGAGCGGGTGCATGCGTCGGCGCTCATGCTCCTCGCTGCGCTGCAGCGGGAGGGGCGTTTCATTGATTTCGTACGGCAGGATGTCGCCGGCTTCCCGGATGAGGACATTGGCGCGGCAGCCCGGGTTGTGCACGCGGGCTGCAGGAGGATCATCGATCAGTTCTTTCGGTTCCAGCCGGCTTCGGACGGTTCCGAGGGAGCGCCGATGACCGTACCCGCAGGCTTCGACGCGCAACGGATCCGCCTTACCGGAAATGTCACGGGCAATCCTCCATTCCGCGGAACCTTGAAGCACCACGGCTGGATCATCACCGAAGTCAAAATGCCGGAGATATCCGACGCGCTGGATCCACGCGTCGCGGCGCCGGCGGAAGTCGAACTATCGTGACCGGCGTCATCGGTATTGATCTCGGCACAACGAACTGCGCTGTCGCGCAGACGGACATGGATTCAGCGTCATCTGTTCGCACCATCCCGATTCCGCAACTGACGTCGCCGGGCACGATCGAAGATCGAGGGCTGCTTCCCTCGTTTTTATATCTGCCACAGACCGGCGAGTTTCCTGATGGAACTCTGGCTATGCCATGGGACCCGGGCAATGCTGTCATCACCGGCGAGTTCGCGAGGGCTCACGGTGTGAAAGCTCCCATACGGCTTGTGGCGTCGGCGAAAAGCTGGTTGAGCTATTCGGGTGCAGACCGGTCTTCGCAAATCCTGCCGTGGGGTGCGCCGCCCGAGGTGGAGAAGGTCTCGCCCGTCGAAGCATCGGCGCGATACCTGAAACATATCGGCGGGGCTCTCGAGCGTGCGAATTGCGATTACAGCGAGGTGATACTGACTGTTCCGGCAAGCTTTGATGCAGCAGCGCGCGAGTTGACGATTGAGGCGGCCGAGGTCGCGGGTCTTAAAAACGTCACCCTGGTTGAAGAACCGCAGGCGGCGCTTTATGCGTGGTTGGAAAAGACCGGAGACCGTTTTCGCAAGCAGGTCGAATTGGGAGACGTCATTCTCGTCGTGGATGTCGGCGGTGGGACAACCGATCTTTCGCTCATCCGGGTCACTGAGGAAAACGGCGATCTTCAGCTCACGCGTATCGCCGTCGGCGATCACATTCTTCTGGGCGGCGACAATATGGACCTGGCGCTTGCGCATAATCTCGCGCGGGACCGCAAGCTGGACTCGTCACAATTCGCCTCGCTCACATACGCGTGCCGGCACGCCAAAGAATTGCTCTTTGCAGATCCCAAACTGAAGAAAGCGCCAATTTCCGTTGTAAGCCGCGGATCGACACTCGTCGGCGGGACTTTGAAGTTCGAGCTTACGCGCGAAGAACTCACACGCATTCTCGTCGATGGCTTCATGCCGCGGGTAACGATCACGGAATTGCCGCAGGCCGTTCGGCGTACAGGGCTGACGCAGGTGGCATTGCCGTACGCGCAGGACCCGGCAATCACCCGGCATCTTGCCGGTTTCCTTACGCGCCAGGCGCGCTTGGCCGAGGGCCGATCTTTTGTCCATCCGACGGCGATTCTCTTCAACGGCGGCGTTTTCAGGGCGGACGTCCTGAAGGCGCGTGTGATCGAAGTCGTCAACGGATGGCTCACATCCGACGGTGGATCCCCGCTCAAAGAACTGGAAGGCGCCGATCTCGAGCTGGCTGTGGCGCGCGGCGCTGCGTATTACGGCTGGGTACGGCACGGTCACGGTATCCGGATCCGGGGAGGAACGGCACGCGCTTACTATGTCGGCGTGGAGGCAGCGATGCCGGCTGTTCCGGGATTCGAGCCGCCGGTGCGCGCGGTCTGCGTTGCGCCTTTCGGCATGGAAGAAGGCACGCAGGCGGATGTTCCTCCTCAGGAGTTCGCGCTTGTCGTCGGCGAACCGACCGTGTTCCGGTTCTTCGCCTCATCCGTCCGGCGTGACGATCGCGTGGGTGATGTTGTCGAAGATGCCGTACGAAGCGATGAGCTGGAAGAGGTGGCCCCGATCGAGACTTCCTTACAAGGCGAACCCGTTCAGTTGGTGCCGGTCAACTTGCAGGCCGCGGTGACAGAAGTGGGAACCCTTGAAGTGCGCTGTCTGCAAAAGGGCGGAGCAGGCCGTTGGAAACTGGAGTTGAACGTACGAAAGGACCAGGGGACCGATGCCGCATGAGTACCTCGTCGGTATCGATCTGGGCACGTCCAATTGCGCCGTGGCGTATGTGGAACCTTCAAAAGGACCAGACGCTCCCGTCGCCGATTTCTTTATTACACAAGTATTGCAACCTGGAAATGCGGCTCCCGCACCACTGCTTCCTTCGGCGATATATATAAAAGGAGAGCACGAACTTCCCTCCGAAGCGACGGCATTGCCCTGGGATCCCGCTCCGCGTGAGATCGTCGGGGAATTCGCCCGCGCACAGGGTGCACGCGTTCCGGGCCGCCTTGTGATGTCGGCCAAGAGCTGGCTATCGCACTCGGCGGTCGACCGGACCGCCGCTATCCTTCCCTGGGGAGCACCGCGGGATGTCGAAAGGATGTCGCCGGTGGATGCATCGGCGCGGCTGCTTCGTCACATACTTGAAGCATGGAACGCCGCGTGTCCCGAGACCCGCATGCAGGCGCAGGAAGTCGTCATCACGGTGCCGGCATCGTTCGATGAAATAGCCCGCGCACTGACCGTCAACGCGGCGCGGCAGGCGGGCTTCGATAAATTTACGCTGCTCGAGGAACCTCAGGCGGCGTTTTACGACTTCATTGCGAATCATCGCCACAATCTCGGAGCGGAACTCGAGGGCGTGAAGCTCGTTCTTGTTGTCGATGTCGGTGGTGGAACCTCGGACTTCACACTGGTACAGGTCGGCGATAATCAGGCACTGCGGCGTATCGCGGTTGGCGATCACCTGATGCTGGGCGGCGACAATATGGATGCAGCGATCGCGCGGCGCGCCGAGGAGCGGATGAAGGCTGCAGGCAAGCTCGGGCCGGCTCAGTGGGCCGAGCTCGTGCAACTTTGCAGGCTTGCCAAGGAATCGCTGCTCAGCGAACGTCCGCCGGAAAATTATCACTTGTCCGTCGTGAGCGAAGGCAGCCGGCTCATCGGCGGAACGCTCTCCGCCTATCTCAGTAAAAAAGAAGTCGAAGAGATCGTTCTGGACGGGTTCTTCCCGCATTCCAGCAGTGATGACCTGCCGCGGCGTGCCGCGCGCGTCGCATTGCAGGAAATCGGATTACCGTACGCTCAGGATCCGGCGATTACCCGGCACGTGGCCGCGTTTCTCAGGGCGCACGCTCAGGCGGGGCCTCCGGACGCCATTCTTCTGAATGGAGGGGTATTCAACTCCGTACGCATTGCGGAACGGCTCATCGAAACAGTTTCGTCATGGCATCGGCGCGACGGTCCGATCCGGGTCCTCGAGCATGCTTCGCTGGATCTGTCGGTTGCCCGTGGCGCCGCCTATTACGCACTGGTCCGCCGCGGGATGGGCCGCCGTATTGGTGGCGGCACCGCCCACGCGTTCTATGTCGGTCTTGAAAGCAAAGACGAACCGAAAGCCCTTTGCCTGATTCCCCGGGGTCAGGAAGAAGGCCAAGAGGTGGAGATCAGCGGCCGGAAGTTCAATTTGACGCTCGGGCGGCCGGTGCAGTTTCCTCTGTTCACGTCGACATCCGACCGTGTGGCCGCCTCGGGCGAAATTGTCGCGGTAGGCGAAGACCTTCATTCACTGCCTCCGATCCACACGGTTCTAAAGAGCAGTGAAAATAAAACGGGTCAGGTTCCGGTACATCTCCGCGCGCTTTTAACCGAAATCGGCACGCTGCAGCTCTGGTGCGTGTCGGAGACCGACAACGATCAATGGCGGCTGGAATTCGAATTGCGCGGCTCTGCGGCGTCAGCCCGCGAAACGGTCGTCGAATCGATGCCGCCCCGGTTTTCGGAAGCCCGTACATCGATCGAACGGATTTTCGGCGGCCAGCCGACTCACGGAACGCCGGTCACCACCGAGGTCAAGCAGTTGTGGCGTGGGTTAGAACAGACGCTCGGTCCACGGGAGCAGTGGCGCGCGCCGCTGCTGCGCGAGCTTTGGGGCGCGTTGTTTGCCGGAGCACGAAGGCGCCGCCGTTCGCCCGATCACGAGCGCATCTGGTTTCAGCTCACGGGCTACACGCTGCGCCCCGGTTTCGGTTATCCCTTGGACGAGTGGCGTGCCGAACAAACGGCAAAAATTTTCGCTTCCGGCGTGAATGCACACAAAGAGAAACGGGTATGGACGGAGTTCTGGATCATGTGGCGCCGGATCGCCGGCGGTCTGGATGATGCGTGCCAACATGAAATCTGGAATTACCTGCGGCCTCACCTGGAGCGGCGTTTGAACCCGTCCACTTCACGCAATATCGCGAAGCCAAAGGGAATTCAGCCTGAAAGTCTCGACGAAATGGTTCGCCTCGCGGTTTCACTCGAACATCTCGGTCCGGATGAGAAGTCTCAGCTCGGCGACTGGATTGCACCGCATGCTTCTACGCCAGGGCCGTGGGCGTGGGCGATCGGACGGCTCGGCGCACGCGTGCTGATGTACGGAAGCGCACATCGCACGGTCGATCCGGAAAAGGCGGCTTCCTGGCTCGAAGTGCTATTTGATGCACATCAGCGCAAAGTGGAGGGGGCTCTGTTCGGGATCGTTCAGGCGGCGCGACTCAGTGGAGACCGTTCACGCGATCTCGACGAGTCGATGCGCATTCGGGCTCTGGACATCCTGCGGGAGGCCGAAGCTCCAGAATCCTGGCGGCACCTGCTTACAAACATCGTCGCGATGGAGGATGCCGACAAAGCACGCGCATTCGGCGATACGCTGCCTCTTGGCTTGGCCGCATAATCGCGCCGCATACATTGAAGATGATCCGTCTCTTCATATTTCGCGCGACTCGCGTGCTACCTGTCGCCACTTTTCATCCTTGCGGATGGCCCACGACGTCTATTATGTAAACGCCAGGGTCGGCAACACGTCGGCCGGGGCAGCACAGAATTTCCTCTGGAGTAAGAGTTTTTTCCCCAAAGAGGATCGTTTTCGTGTAATATCGGATCAGCGATAATTAAGTCGCTAAATTTCAACTGTTCGGCAGCCTCCTGATCCTGACCGGTTATCGATTGTTTATTAATCCCTACCGCAAAAGTCCCGGAAGTTTCCTTACAAGTTAGGTGAATAAAATTGTCAAAAAAATTGTTTGTCGGAAATCTTTCTTTCCAAACGACCGAAAATGATGTCAGCGACGCCTTTGCGCACTGTGGCACCGTGGAAGCTGTGAGCATCATTACGGATCGCGAAACAGGCCGCTCGAAAGGCTTTGGTTTTGTCACGATGTCCGAAGAAGATGCGGATAAAGCGATCACGCAATTAAATGGGTCGCAGCTTGACGGCCGCGCCCTGACTGTCAACGAAGCGAAACCCATGGTGAAGAGAGACTTCGGCGGTGGTCGGAATAGTGGCGGCGGCGGCCGCAACCGATACTAAGATTGAACAGACCTGATCCGGACAACGATTCGATATCGATACAAGAAGGGGTTTTTCAATGAAAAAAGCAAAAGTCGAGATCTCAAAGCCGGACTTCAAACTCTGGTGCGAATTATGTTGTCTTCGCATCGCACCCTCGGAAGAACGAACAGTCGTTCTCGACAAGGCGTATCACCCGCGCTGCTACTCTAAGCTTTCCCCGAAATCGTGACGGTTTCTTGCATGTTCAAAACGCCTCGGCGGTGATTAGACCGCCGAGGCATTTTGGTTTCACAGTCCGAACTTCGGTAAAGTGGCCGCGGCACGCCTATCATTTACCAGGGAGAAATAACTTATTAGCTTCGTTTTGAAGCTGCTCAATCGTGATTTCTCCACGGGAATGGGATTGCAGGTGTGTGTACAGCTGATTGTACTTCTTCAATCCGGCTTCGCGGGCCGTGTCCGTTGGGATACTAGAACAGAATTTCTGAAAGTGCACACCTATCCGGTCGAGGGCGAGACTACTTCGGCAGTAGGGACATTTAATTCCTGTCAATGTTGGGCCTGACTGGCTTCTTTCGAGATGTTATGAACTTTCGCACTTCTTCGATTGAAGAAAACAACTTGTCGCTCTTACGGGAATTGCAGGGTTGACAACAGATGACGAAAATCGTTTTGGCGCCTTCTAGCACCTTCTTCTTGCTCTTCGGAAAGAAATGATCCTTTGTGGGCCGGGTTCTGTGGTGATCCCAAGTGATCACTTGTAAGCAATAAGCACAGGTATAGGAATCACCCAAGGTCAAGAATTGGCGGGCTCGCGCCACTATGCAGAACGCCGGACCGGCGTATCCTTCTTCTTTGCTTTGTTTGGCACCTGATCCGATTTGTCCGCATTGGTCGCAGTCCCGGCCGCCGGCGCGCCTTCCGGGTTTGATTCCTTTTTTAATTCTTCCTGCTTCTTACGGCGCTGCGCCTCTCGCTGTTTATCCCCGTAGGTTTGTGATCGCATGTAAAGAAGTCTAGCACGCGGCCGGGCGAGCTGCGGCGCCCCGCCTACGATATCGATGCGTTTCAATTGGCTGTCCGCAAAGAATCTGAGCCTCCGTCCCTAAGAAAATCGCGTCCTGGAACGTTATCTCTAATGAGGGCGCAAATGACGTTTCTCCTGCGATGCTCTGCACTTTTGCTAATTAGTCTGTTCCTATTGGCGTCCGAGGGCTTTGGCCAGACCCCGCCCGACTTGAATTCGAAGGCCCTGACGATTCTCGGGCAGAACTGCGGCAACCTGGGATGCCACGGTGGACCCGATCCCTACAGTTTCGATGTTCGGGATCCGGCAAGTCTGTTGACGGCCAAGGTGATCCAGTCGGGAAATGCGTCCGGCTCCGAACTCATCAGGCGACTGGAGGCCGGCATTATGCCTTTGGGCGGCTATAAGGGACAACGCGGCGTCAAACTTCCCGCCGAGGATATTCAGATACTGAGGCAGTGGATCGACGCCGGCGGTCCCGAATCGGCGCGGCTCCCGCGAAGCGTTCAACGTCAATTCATATCCGAGTCCCAGGTGCTCGCCGCCATTGTTCGAGACCTGGTATCCGCGCCTGAAGCCGATCGCCCCTACCTCCGTTATTACAGTCTGGCAAACGTTTGGAACAGCATGGACGTCGAAGAGTCCGAACTCGAGTTGTACCGAATGGCTCTAAGCAAGCTCGTTAATCATCTCTCATGGAAAAGGGAGATCACTCAACCCAGGCAATTGGGTTCCGAGAGCACGGTATTGCGGATCGACCTCAGAAACTATGGATGGACGGCCGAGACGTGGCGGGAGATTATCGCGTCTTTTCCGTACGGGCTTGAACGGTCCGGCCTCTCCAAAGAGATCAACCGTGTTCAGGCACTGTCGGGAGTGAGCCTGCCTTACATCCGCGTGGATTGGTTTATCGCAAACGCGAGCACGCCGCCTTTGTATCACACGATTCTTCAGTTACCCGGCACGCTGGACGAGTTGGAGACGTTGCTCGACGTCCACGCGACCTTCGATGTCGAACAGAATCTGGCCCGGAGATTCGGCCTCAGGAACTCCGGTGTCTCTCGCAACAACCGTGCCATGGAGCGGCATTCCACAGTTTATGGCGCCTATTGGAAAAGTTTCGACTTCGCCGGCAACAATCCCGGGCAAAACATTTTCAGGGATCCGCTGGATCTTCGGGCGGACGGTGGGGAAATCATTTTCAATTTGCCGAATGGTCTGCAGGCGTACTTCATCGCGGACAGGCAAGGGAAACGGATTGACGCCGCACCCGTGAATATCGTTCGGGACAGGACCAATCCGGACGACCCGGTCGTGCGCAATGGACGTTCATGCATGGGCTGTCACGTGAGGGGAATGAATGCCTTCCGCGATGAAATCAGTGCGACCCTGCGCGCTCGTCCCCAGGCGCTTTTCGATCTCGATCGGGCGGAAGTTCTCTATCCAGGCCAGCCGGAACTCGACCGGTTGCTGGAACTGGACAACACTCGCTTTTCGCGCGCGCTCGGCCGGACGGGCGGTGGAACGCCCAAAGGTACAGATGAGGAGCCAATCAGCCGGCTCGCGCGGAAATACGAGACCACTCTGACCGTTTCCCAAGCGGCAGCGGACCTGTTCATCGAAGACCCAAAGGAGCTGCAAAAACTCATCGAGAACAGTACCCCCCTTCAGATACAAGGATTCGATCAACTTCTTGGTCCAAAAGGTGGGATCAAGCGCGACTCGTGGGAGCAAGGATTCGGACTGGTGACCAGAGAACTCGGAATCGGCGAGTTTTTGTCTCCCAGACCCTAAGGGGAATGAACCCCAAGAGGCACAAATGACAATTGAACATTGGACATTGGCAATTTTTTCCAAAACGTTCATTGTTCAATGTTCAATTGTCATTTGTGCTTTTTGGGTACCTTCCCCGATTTCGTCTAAGAAAACCAGGGGCCGTTACGTTATCTCTTATGAAGGCGCAAGGTTAAAGTCAAAAGCTGAATGAACGATAGCGCAAAGTCTCAATGGATTGTCGATGCGT
>Ga0137386_10002988_pt1 | contig 11029 bp, 7 predicted proteins | sample SagtaG_4_FD_104910 | JGI IMG/M metagenome (GOLD analysis project Ga0137386, IMG submission 104910) | Vadose zone soil microbial communities from Sagehorn Ranch, Mendocino, California, USA - Sage2_R_100_16 metaG | ecosystem: Environmental > Terrestrial > Soil > Vadose zone | place: USA... | reverse complement strand
CTCTTCACTAGCACAGACCTTGCCTTTTTCTTTCTGGCCAAAACTTTCAAATCATGCGAGTCTCCCGCTGCAGCAGGCACCTGCGTTACTGAATCTGTTTAATGCTCTTCATAGCCCGCCCCGCTGACCTGGAAATCCACGCGCGCCTTGCCACTCCTGAAGTTTCGCCGGACCGTTTCTAAGAGCCGCTCAAAAGCAGTTCGCCTCGGCTTCCCTGAGTGAGATTTCGCACTTCTCGGCACGATACCGCCACCGATAAATTGGTCAGCGTTTCGCTGCAGTCGGCTCCACGGCGACGGGGCTCGTAAACAGGATGGCGTTCGGTATCACGACTCGTCTGCCCTCCTTTGTGGTGATCACGGTGGCTCGAGCCTGGATGTCGTGAACAATTCCTTCAATGCCGGTGACGCTGATGAGGTCGCCTAGTTGAAATGGTTCCTGCAGTAACAGAAGAATTCCGGCAAGAAAGTTCTGAAGAATATTTTGGAACGCGAAACCAATGGCGACACTGCCGACGCCAAGCAATTTGATCAGATCACCTGCTTTGAACGATGGCGCAACTGCGGAAAACGCAATCAAGAAACCCAGAATAAAAATGCTTGTCTGGACCAGGCGAGCGAGCAATAGGGCTATCCCCTGATGCTTCCGTCGCCGCTGTGCCCACCTGTGGGCCAGCGACTTGCCGGCTGCGGCGAGAAGCAGGAAAAGAAGGAGAATTACGATCGCCAGGAGGACATTTGGCAGGAGCGAAATAGCTTCGTTGATGATTTTGACGCCGGTCTTCCAGGCGTTGGAAAAGTCAATCGGCATGACACCCTCCGGTGAGAATGGTCGCGAGGGCCGCCTAAATTAAAGAATACCGGCTTCGGTAGTGGCACGCCAGTAGCTGCAGTTGAGAGTGACAAATTTCCCGGGGAGCACAGGCTAAAGGCCATGCCGCCGGGAATGTCACGCCTTTTGGCGGCGAGGCCTGAACGCGGCGCAATACACGCCGCCCAGAACGATCAGCAGTGCGCCCCACCAGACTGGCGCATGCAATTCAGCCAGCACGGTATTGGGAGGATGCGACCATTCCGCCAGCCCGCTGGCGAAAATCAGGACGCCGTACACAGAAAACAACACGCCAACAAAAAACCAAACAGGAATGATGTGATGTTTTTCGCTCATAAGATCACCAGAAAATAATCTGAAGAACAACCAAACCCGCTAGTGCCACGCCGCCCCAAAAAATTGGGCGTTGCAGAATTCCCACTCGTTCTTCTTGTGCAACTTCCGTGAGGCTGTATACCAGGCCCTTCAGTTCCGCGTCCGGCCTTGGTTTTGTTATCAGCGTGACAAGCAAGGTGACGACCACGCACGTGGTGCATGACCACAGCGACTGGTACATGTCTTGTGCCAGACCCTGGGCATGCGGAGACAGCGCGAACACTCCGACCCAACGGTGATCGAATTTCATTGCCGAAAAAATTCCTACGGAAGTAAGCGTTCCAGCGAGCAATCCCCAGAATCCGGCGGCTTTGGTAACACGCTTCCACATCATGCCGAGCAAGACGGTGCCAAACAGCGGCGCGATGAAGAATCCGAAGAGTGCCTGCACATAATCCATAATGCTGGCGAATCCCATCGCGAGATATGCCGTTCCTATGCTGATGAACACTCCGATTAGCGTGCACCAGCGGCCCATCGAAACGTAATGCGCGTCGGGCGCGGTCTTGCGAATAAATGGGCGATAAAGGTCGTAAGTCCACACTGTTGCAAAGGCGCTTACGTTTCCCGCCATTCCGGCCATGAATCCGGCAACCAACGCAGTGATTCCAAGCCCGAGCAAACCAGGTCCGCAGTAGCGAGCGAGCATGAGCGGGAGCACTTCGTTGTAACTGAACTGTCCCGGTTGAAGTTGGCTCGCAGGAACCAGGTGCATCGGAAGCACTGCCAGCCCCAGCAATCCTGGAAGTATGACGATCAGCGGTACGGCCATCTTAAAGAAGGAGCCAATGATCGGCGCCATCTTTGCAGAACGAATGTCCTTGGCCGAAAGTACACGCTGAACCACGAGAAAATCGGTTGTCCAATAACCCATCGCCTGCACGGCGCCGAGGCCAAACACGATGCCGGTCCAGTGCATCCCCATGGGATTATCCTGAAAATGTCCGAGGTTGCTCCACATATGCGTGAAATCCTGGCCAGGGAAGTTGTGCTGAATGCGAGCCACCATCCCTTTCCATCCGCCGGTTTCAATCAAACCGAGAATTGGAATGAGCAGCGCGCCGAACCAAATCAGAAAGAATTGCAGAACTTCGTTGAAGATAGCGGAAAACAATCCCCCTGCTGCAACATAGATGGCGACGGTGATCGACGATACGAAAATGCTGAAGTTGAGGTTCCACCCGAGGACGACTTTCATCACCACAGCCATGGCGTACATGTTCACGCCAGACATCAGGATGGTCATGATTGCGAAAGTGACGGCGCTCAACCCACTTGCCGCGGTGCCGTAGCGTAGCTGCAAGTAACCGGGCACCGAGTGAGTCTTCGAGATGTAATAGAACGGCATCATCACCAGGCCGAGGAACAGCATGGCGGGAATAGCGCCGATCCAATACCAGTGACCGGCAAGGATTCCGTATTGATAGGCCGAGCCGGCCCAACCCAGCAGTTCGAGCGAACCGAGATTGGCGGAAACGAACGCCAAGCCAGCGACCCAGGCGGTCATTTCGCGGCCCGCCATGAAAAAATCTTCCCCGGTCTTCGCGAACCGTTTTAGATAAAAGCCTATTCCAAGCACCAGTACAAAATAGAAAACCACGATCGCAAGATCGACGGGAGCGAGTTTAACCAGCCGCTCTGTCGTCAGCATTGCAAGGATTGCCGTCATCGTTGCCTTCCCTACTCGTGAGGTGGTCGTGCCTGAAACCCGTTTGTACTAGATGTATTCGCGCCGGACCGAAAGCACCTACTTCGCGGAAAATTTGTAAATTGTTTCTGAGTGGAAGTCCCTGCCGGGACGCACAACGGTCGATGGAAACTTCGGATGATTCGGCGAATCCGGAAAATGCTGCGTTTCGAGGCACAGCGCTCCGAACTGTTGGTACGCGCCGCCGATGCCCTTGACCGAGCCGTTGAGTCCAATGCCGACGTAGAGCTGCACGCCTGGCTCGGTCGTCCAGATTTCCATTTCACGTCCTGACGTGGGATCGGACACCTCGCCAATTTTGCGGAGCTTTCCGGCTGTGCCGTTCAAGACGAAGTTGTGATCGTAGCCGGCAATGCCCGGAATCTGCGAGTTGCGCGCGCCGATCGCCGTCGGCTTCCGAAAATCGAAGGGCGTGCCGTCCACGGGCTTCAGTTCGCCTGTGGGAATCAGCGTATCGTCCACCGGAGTGTAGCGGTCGGCGTCGAGCTGCAGCACGTTCTTAAGAATGTCGCCGCTGCCCGCACCAGATAAATTGAAATAGCTGTGATTCGTCAGGCTGGCGACAGTGGGCTTGTCCGTCGAAGCGTGATAGGAAATCTTGACGGCGTTTTCGTCAGTCAGTTCGTATGTCACATGTACGGTCAGCGTGCCGGGATATCCTTCTTCGCCGTCCATGCTGACGTAGGTAAATTTCACGGCGGCCCCGTGCGCAACTTTGACGGGTTCCGCCTTCCATACTTTTCGATTGAAGCCAACTTTGCCGCCGTGCAGGGAATTGGGTCCGTTGTTCAGAAACAGCGAGTATTCCTTGCCGTCGAGCGTGAACTTTCCCTTCGCGATGCGATTGCCGTAACGGCCGATCGTGGCGCCGAAGTAAGGATGGTCGCCGAGATAACCGTCCAACTTGTCAAAGCCGAGCACGACGTCGGCACCCTTACCGGATTTGTCCGGTATCCATAATTCAGTGAGTGTCGCGCCATACGTGATGATCTTCGCGACGGCGCCTTTCGTGTTCTTCAGCGTGTACTGCTCGATCTCGGTTCCGTCGGGCAATTTGCCGAACGAAGTTTTCTGCACATCGTCAAGCTTGGCGGCTTCGCTGCTCTCCGCGCGCATTCTCCCAGGAATCAAAATCATCGCAAGAAACGCAAACAGCGCCACGCAGCGAAATTCCATCGTGCCGTTCATAGTCTTTCGTCCTCCTCGACATTGCCTCGACCCAAAAGTTCCCGGAAAGATTACTATGCTTCACGCCGCAAATACGGTTTTCCTGTTGCGCTGGTGTGACAAGTGCCACGCCAGATTCAGGAGTTGCTAACTAACCCGCAACCAACAGTTCGGGCAAAAAACATAGAAACAGTGGCTCATCGACGGCTCAATTCCGTGGCTGCACTTCGTTCATCCGCCGCGTTATTTCGTGCGAACGGCCGTCGTAGCTAAATATTGATTCCGGGGTTCGCGTTTCTTCAACCCCCGTGCCGTGGTTTGCGCTGACAAACACCACTCGGAAGGCAAGCGTATCTGGCATGCCAACGTATTTTCCCTTGCGCGTGCCGATTGTCAGAATGTGTGTTGCATCATCCCAGCGAATCGGAATCGTCGCGTAGGAGCCCTTTTCGTAGTTGTAGGTATCGCCTTCATCCTCATACAGCGTGAACTCGCCGTTCGCGCCGGTGTACACACGCAACTCGATGGGATCATTCGCTGCTCGCGAGTATTCCATCGGCGGGCCCATTGGCAAGATGGTTCCAGCGCGAACGAATACCGGCGTCTCCTCGAGCGGCGCTGGGACATCGACTGCACGGCCGCCCTCCAGCGGTTCGCCAGTCCAAAAGTTGTACCATTTCGTTTTCGGCAAATAGAGATGACGCGAAGTCGCGCCAGGTTCAGTGACGGGATTGACGAGCAGCGACGGACCGAAGAGAAATTGGTCGCCGATATTCCAGACGCGCGGATCATCGCGAAAATCCATCACCAGAGCGCGCATCGGAGTGTAATTCTCGCTGGTCGTTTTCCACGCTACGGAATAGATGTACGGCAGCAGGCGGTAGCGCAGCCGGTCGTAGCGAGTCAGGATCCTTTGCATTTCCGTGCCGTAAGACCAGATTTCGTTCTGGTTCGTGGTGCGCGTGCCGTGAGCGCGAAAAATCGGATTGAAAACACCGAACTCAAACCAGCGCAGGTACAGCGCGCGATAGGCGGGATCATCGGGATTCGCGACGACGAAGCCGCCAATATCGGTTGTCCAGTAAGGATTGCCGGAGAGCGAGTAATTTAATCCTGCGGGAATCTGGCGTCGAAAGGTTTCCCAATTGGGATCAACGTCGCCCGACCACACCGCGGCGGCGTTGCGTTGCGCTCCCGCAAATGCCGAGCGCGACAAGATGAACACACGCTTCTGATCGCTTTCCGCCCGCTGCCCTTGATAGACCGCGGAGGTGGTCATCAGTGGAAAAAGATTTGCGTATCGTGCGCCGCTGCCCATCCCGGTTTTGTTCTGCAGCAGAATCGATTCTTCGCGCCCTTCCGTTTCAGGTTCTGTGGTGTCCAGCCACCAGGCATCCACGCCAATTTTGAAAAGCGCGTTGTCCATTAGGTTCCAGTAATACTTGCGCGCTTCGGGATTGAAAGCGTCGTAGAGCGCCATGCCTGCGGGATGAAAGCCAGCAACCTTTGTCTTGTCGATGAAAAAACCTTTTTGGGCCATGTCGTCGTACACGCGCGAGCCGGGGCGGAAGAATGGCCATACAGAAACCATCAGGTGAACGTTTTCTTTGTGAAGCTCATCAACCATCGCTTTGGGATCGGGATAATTCTTGTTCCACACCGGTTCGCCCATCGTGTTCCACCAGAACCAGTCCTGCACAATGTTGTCGAGCGGAATATGTTCGGTGCGGTAGCGCTTCGCGATGGACAGAATTTCCGCCTGCGAATCGTAGCGATTTTTGCATTGCCAATAGCCATACGCCCACTTGCCGAAAAGCGGTGCAGCGCCGGTCAATTCTCGATAGGCAGAAATGATGCGGTCGAACTCCGGGCCATAGATGAAGTAGTAGTCCATCTGATCGGCCACTTCGGAGCTGATGAAAAACGCATGAACAAAACGGTTGTTGAAGCGGCTGCGGGATGGATTGTTCCAAAAAATACCGTAGCCGTTGCTGGAGAGCAGAAGCGGCACCGAGATATTCGTGTTGTCCTGGCCGATGTCGACCGACTCGCCGCGCCAGTTCCACACGCCGCCTTGATGCTGGCCAAGGCCGTAGAACGCTTCCTGCGTGTCCCACATATTCGTGAATCGCTCGAGGTGGTACGTCTTCTCGCCGTTCACTTCGGCAGCCGTGAGCGTCCGGTCGTTTTCTTGCGTGAGTTTTTTCCCGGCGGAATCGTAAAAAACAATGGCGCTGTCTTTTTTTGTCACGACCAACTTAAGTTTCGCTGTAGTCAGCGAAATTGCGTCGGCCGTCTCCGTGACATCGAAAGGTGTCCGCGGCCATTTGGATTTGATGACCACGTATTCCGCCACTTTAGGAGATTCGCGTTCCGGCGAAAACAGGACGCGCACCATCGAATCCGTGCAGACCTGAAATCGAAGTGCGCCTTTTTTAAGAAAAATTGTCGCCCCGTCGGAATCTTTGTGGAACGACTCCACGGGGTTCAAGGGATTCCACTGCGCGCCGGAGGGAGTAGCGATCTCTACCGAGCCAATCAAAACAAGTGGAACAAGGCGCAAAAAGCGCAGCATGCTACCTCACGGAAAAAGCGCGAAAATGCCGAGTGTAATCGTTTACGGAACCATTCACACCACTACGCCCGGAACTGTCGCACCCGGCGTTGCTTTTTGTCAACTTACTTCTCGGGGATTCTGAATTCATTGGAGCGCGGAAAGATCCGCCGCTTACGGCTTTGCGTCGTAACCATTTGGATGGGTTTTGCGCCATTCCCATGCGCTGCGAACGATGCTTTCCAGGTCCACGTACTTCGGATTCCAGCCAAGTTCCCGCTTTATCTTTTCCGAACTCGCTACGAGTACCGCCGGGTCGCCAGCACGGCGCGGTGATTCTCGTGCCGGAATCGCGTGGCCCGTAACTTTGCGAACGGTTTCAATTACTTCGCGAACGCTGAACCCTTGTCCGTTCCCAAGGTTGTAAATCAGCCGCTCTTTTTCCTTCAATGCCTCGAGCACTAGTAGATGTGCAGCCGCTAGATCGGTCACGTGAACATAATCCCGCACGCAGGTGCCATCGGGGGTCGGGTAGTCTGTTCCAAAAATTGCCACCTCCTTCCGCTCGCCAAGGGCGACTTGCAAGGCAATCGGAATCAAGTGCGATTCCGGATGATGGTCTTCACCTTGCTCGCCGGCAGCTCCCGCGGCGTTGAAATAACGCAAGCAAGCGTAGCGCAAACCGTGAATTCGGTGCAGCCAGTCAAGCATTTGCTCGACCAGCAACTTCGATTCACCGTAAGCGTTGGTCGGCTGCAGCGGAGCGCTTTCTTCGATCGGAGTTTTCTCTGGTGTGCCATAGAGAGCAGCTGTTGAAGAAAATACAAATCGCTTCACGTTGTGCGCGAGAAGCACTTCAAGCAGCGTCAAGGCATTTGCCGTGTTGTTGCGGAAAAATTTCTCGGGATGCCGCATGGATTCGCCGGCTTCGATGAACGCGGCGAAATGCATGACGGCCTGTGGCTGGTATTCGGAAAGAACACGATCCAGAGTCGCGCGGTCGGCGATGTCGCCGACAATTAATTTCGCGGCAGCGGGCAGCGCAACCCGGTGACCGTTCGAGAGGTCATCAAAAACAATCGGCTCGTAACTGCGAGCGAGCAATTGCGCGACAACCACGCTTCCGATATATCCCGCACCGCCCGTGACCAGTATTCTCTCCGCCATGCGTTTGCAGGCCTCTTTTCGTGGACGTCATGTTTTGTTGCTTGCGATGGCGGACGAGCGGATCGGCTCTCCCGCGTTCAGCATTGTAGTATGCGACGCTCATCATTCCCGTGAATGAATTTTCAGCCGAGGGCCGCTGACGCGGCGCGCCAAGGCCTGAGGGAGTTCGCGTTTGGAAATGAACGTTTGGAAAATGAAAAGGAGGCGGGCCAGGTCTTCCCGCCTCCCTCTTTCCCCTTTCGGGGAATCCGGCTGACTTGACGGAGGGTGGTCAGCCGGTCGTGTGTTGGCCTAGCTATTAAACAACAAAAGTGCGAAAAAGGTTTCAGTGAATTTGTAAAAATGTCTAAACTCCTGACAAAATCTTTATGGATCTTCGAAAGATAGCCATGAAAGAGGCCAAATGAGCCAGGCCACCCCTCTGAGTATCGATAACGTCTTGCGTTTTCTGCAGCTTAGGACAGAAGGAACGACCCTTTCCGAGATTCAGCGCGGCCTGAAACTTCGCAAGTCGGAGCAGCGCCCCTTAGTCAAGATTGTGGCTAACCTTAAGAAAAGGAAGGCAATAGTTGAGCTGACGGACGGACGGCTCGTGTTGTCGAATCGTCGCCAGGACCGCGAAAAGATGCCTGGCCAAGCCGAAGCAGGGCAGGGCTCGCACTCGGCTTCGCGCCAAACCATGCCTTCTGTCAGGCGGAATTCGCTCTCAGGTCGCCTGATCCTCCATCAGGACGGCTACGGATTCGTGGTTCCGGACGAACCGATGCCGCAGCTTGACCGGGATGTCTTCATCCCACGCGACGCAGTCGGCGATGCCATGCATGGCGATCACGTCCAGATTGAACTCGGACGGGTTACCCCAGGACCGGCAGGCCAGCGCGCCGAAGGCCGCATCACGCGCATTCTGGACCGCGCGCACCCGACCGTCGTTGGTCTTTTTCGTTATGGCCCGCACGGGAACGCCGTCCTTCCCTATGACACGCGCATTCAGCACCAGGTAGAAATTCCGCCCGGTGACGAACTCACCGCGTCGCTAAGGGGAAAATTTGGCGTGGGCGATTTGAAGGATGCTGCGCGTACGCGGCGCCTCGGAAGGATCGAAGAGCTTGATGGCGCCGTCGTGAACGTGGAGCTTCTACGTTTCCCAAAGGGTGGCGTCGCTCCCGTCGGGCGCGTGATTGAAATTCTTGGAAAGCCGGGCGAACTTGGCGTCGACACGGAAATTATTATTCGTAAGCATCACCTGCCGCACGAATTTTCCGAGAACGTTCTGCAGGAAGCGTCGAATCGCGCGAAACCGGTTCACGAAACGGATTTGGAGGGCCGCGAAGATTTCCGTAAGTTACCGATCGTGACCATTGACGGAGAAACGGCGCGTGACTTTGACGACGCGGTCTACGTCCAGCGCCGCGACGACGGTGGCTGGCATCTCGAAGTGCACATCGCGGACGTTGCGCACTACGTCCGTACCAAGACGGCGCTCGATAACGAAGCACGTCTTCGCGGAACGTCGGTCTATTTCATCGACCGTGCAGTTCCGATGCTGCCGGAATCGCTTTCAAACGGCATCTGCTCGTTGAATCCGCGTGAGGATCGTTTGGTGATGAGTTGCCTGATGGAGTTCGATGCGAGCGGGCGTATGCGCGACTCTAGAATGACCGCGGGCGTCATTCGTTCGGCGGAGCGCATGACATACACCAACGTCAACAAAGTGCTGGAAGGCGACGCGGAAGCCAGCGCGCGATACGCTCCGCTCGTTCATCATTTTCAAGACATGAAAACGCTCGCGCTCCTGCTGAACGCCCGCCGCAACGAACACGGCTCCATCGATTTCGATTTACCCGAACCGGTGATCGAATTTGACGCCGAACAAAAGATGACCAACATCACGCGCAGTGAACGCAATATCGCGAATCGCCTGATCGAAGAGTTCATGCTCGCGGCCAACCGCGCCGTGGCTGCATATCTTCTGCGCCGTGGCCTCGCCGCGCTGCATCGCGTTCACGAAAAACCCGATGCACGAAAAGTTCTTGAATTTGAAGAGATGGCTAAGGCTTTCGGCTACACACTTGGCGTCGAGGATTTACATCGTCGAGAAATCGCCGTAAAACACGGCCGGGTTCCTGCGCCTGCAAGAGCGGGGAGCCCTGATTCGTACGGCCACGGGCGCGAGCGTGGAATGAAAGTGTCGCTACCGGGTACCGAAGAATTGCGGATCACGCCGCAGCATTATCAACGCCTGTTGAGGAAACTTGTCGGGAAGCCTGAAGAGCGCATTGTTTCCTATTTGATGCTGCGATCGCTCAAACAAGCGCGCTACGCCGCGGATTCGATTGGCCACTTTGCGCTAGGCTTCGACGAATACGCGCATTTTACTTCGCCGATTCGCCGCTATCCGGACTTGATCGTGCACCGCACGCTGAAGTGGGCGCTTGCGCATCCAGGACAGAGCGCTCCAGCCGATCCGCATCCCGCGCCGCACGCGGAAGCCGTCGTTTACAGCCACAAACAGTTGGAAGAACTTGCCACGGAAACTTCCGAAGCGGAACGGCGTGCGGCTTCCGCCGAACGCGAACTGCGCGATTGGAAGACCGCGCAGTTCATGGAAGAGCATCTCGGCGACGAATACCAGGGGCTGATTATCTCCGTACAAAAGTACGGCTGCTTCGTGGAGTTGTTCGAGGTCTTCGTTGAAGGACTTCTGCCCATCAACGCGCTTGAAGATGCAGCGGGTGCTCGTTGCATGTATCGCGAGCGTGATCACGCAATCGTGGCCGTGGGCGGAGCGGAACGTTCGCGGAGCGGCCGCGGGGGCGCGAAATCAAAACAACGCACGTGGAGTCTGGGAGATCGCGTCAACGTTCGCGCGGAACGCATCGACCCGATGCGCCATCGCGTGGAATTCGCGTTGTTGGACTGAAGTCGCGCTGTAACCTGCCGGGCCAGGATGCCGCGCAGTTTGCTTGTGCCTAGCCGCGAGGCCAGGGAGCGCCGCCTGCGAGTACCCGCTGTTTCGCGTCGTCAAACGTAACGCGCTCGCCGGACTGGATTGCTGCAATGGTCATGCACAGCGCCACGGCGTGGCTGTAGCCTGCGTCAATATGTGCGTTCGTTTTTTTGCGGCTCCGCACACATTCCATCCAATTGCGAACGTTCGCGCTCGTCGCTTCGTCCACGCCGGCGTGCGCGCCGCTTTCCACTCCCCCTGATTTTTCAACCAGGGCGCG
>Ga0137386_10002982_pt1 | contig 11034 bp, 7 predicted proteins | sample SagtaG_4_FD_104910 | JGI IMG/M metagenome (GOLD analysis project Ga0137386, IMG submission 104910) | Vadose zone soil microbial communities from Sagehorn Ranch, Mendocino, California, USA - Sage2_R_100_16 metaG | ecosystem: Environmental > Terrestrial > Soil > Vadose zone | place: USA... | reverse complement strand
GACGGCTAGGGACGTATGCGGCTGCAACGTTCACGCCTTCTTCGAGACGCACGTGCGCGGAGCGAAGCCGATCGATTTCGACCAGTATCTGCGACTGATTGGATTGCGCACCCGCGTCTCCTGGACTCCTGCGCTGGGCCGCGACGGGCGGCCCACGGCAGATCTCCGGCTGTACGCGTGGCAGCCGCCGGCGGAGAGCGCGCTCAGCCTCGTGATCACCAACCCGGCGGGCGCGTGGGGTAGGGCAGGCTTGCACACCGGCGATCGCCTCGTGGCGCTGAACGGGGGGGCGGTCGCGACCGTGGCGGACTTCCGATCGATGGTGGCCGGCTTGCGGATCGGCGACACGACCAGCGTCGAGGTCCGACGGCCGATCGGTGCCTGGCGGACCTCGGTAGTGGTCGCCGGCTACGAGCGGCCGGTCGTGCGGCTCGAGGAGATCCCGGACGCGACCGGGCGGCAGCGCGGACTGCGGGCCTCGTGGTCTGCCGGGTCCCCACGCTAAAGCGTGGGCTCGGCAGGCACTGTGCTGAAGCACACCACGCTTCAGCGTTGTGCCGCGCCGTGCCCATCCGTCAGGATGGGGACCGAGGGTCCCCCCGCATCACTTCGTCAGTCCACGAACGCCCACAGCAGAGCCCGGCTCTGATGGTCGAGCGCCGCCGGCTCGGGGAGGTGGTAGAGGTCCCCCGCCACGTCGCGGATCAAGAGGCCGCCGTGCGGCAGCAGCCGCGGCCAGGCGTCGAGCCGGGTCTGAAACGAGCGCGTTCCCTGCCGGGTCTCCACCCGCCAGTGCCGGATCTCGACTTCCTCTTCGATGGCCATCACCCGGGTGATCTCGAAGACGAAGCCCGCGGCCACCATCGCCTCCTCGAGCACGCGCCGTGAGGCGGGATCGAGCTCGACAGGGTCGCGCACCAGCGCGAACTCCCGATCCTCGTCGTCGCGCAGCGACACGAACCGCGCCGGCTCCGACCACGGAAAGCAGCGCCGCACCCAGACGGCGCGCTCGACCTCGCCGCGGGCCGCCCAGAGCCGGCCGTCGGCCCGACGCTCGAGCGTGAGGGCTCCGGCGGCAGCCCCGCTCCTGAGACTTCGGCCTGACAATGCGAGGTCCATACGTCCTCCGATCCAGTTGCGCGGCTCAAGCCGCGACTCGGCACCTGTCAGTGAACTGACGTCGCTGCAGCGACAGTGCCGAGCCGCGGCCTCGGCTACGGGCTACTGCAGCTCCACCTGCTTCTCATACAGCCGCCGATACTTCCCGTTCGTCTTCGACATCAGCTCGGCGTGCGTGCCACTCTCCACCAGCCGTCCGTCCGCGATCACGAACAGGCGGGATGCTCTGCGCAGCGTCGAGAGCCGGTGAGCGATGGCGAACACCGTGCGTCCCGCGATCAACCGCTCCAGCGCCTCCTGAATCTCCCGCTCCGTCTCCGTGTCGACGCTGGACGTCGCCTCGTCCAGGATCAGGATACGGGGGTCGTGGAGGATCGCGCGCGCGATCGACACCCGCTGCCGCTCACCGCCCGACAACGTATGCCCCCGCTCGCCCACCACGGTGTCATAGCCGTGCTGGAGCTTGCAGATGAAGTCGTGCGCGTTCGCCGCGCGCGCCGCCGCCACGGCCTGCTCCAGCGTCGCCTCGGGCAGGCCGTAGCGAATGTTCTCGAGCACGGTGCCGTGAAACAGATACGGGTCCTGCAGCACCATGCCCAGCTGACGCCGATAATGCCCGGTCTCGAGCCGCCGGATGTCCACGCCGTCGATGCAGATCGCGCCGCCCGTGACGTCGTAGAAGCGCGCGATCAGGTTCACGATCGTCGTCTTGCCGCCGCCCGAGGGGCCGACCAGGCCGATCAACTCTCCGGGCGCGGCGTCGAAGCTCACGCCCCGGAGCACCTGGCGAACGCCGTCGTAGGCGAACGTCACGTTCTCGAATGTGACCCGCCCGCGTACCGGCTCGAGCCGCACCGGGCGGGGCGCGTCCCTGACGTCGGGCTCGGTGTCCAGGACCTCGAACACGCGATGCGCCGAAGTCGTGGCCCGCTGCATGGTGCGCGCCATTTGGCCGATGACCTCGATCGGCCCGACGAACATCGTCGTGTACAGGAGGAACGAGACGAACGTTCCCGCCGACAGCGCCGGCCCGCCGCCCAGCAGGCGCGGCACGGCCAGCACCCACACGCCGAGCGTGGTCGCGTGTACTGCGAGCATCAGCAGCGGCCAGAACGTGGTCCACATGCCGTGCAGGCGGTTGATCTCGTCCGTCACGTCGTCGTTGTGGCCGTCGAACCGCGCGACCTCACGGGCCTCCTGGTTGAATGCCTTGACGACGCGGATGCCGGGCATCGTGTCGGACAACACGTCCGTCAGCCGCGACCACTTGCGCCACACGCGCAGGAACGCCCGGTTGAGCGCCTCGCTGTGGCGGTAGATCGCCCAGCAGAAGAGCGGCACGGGAATGATCATGACCAGACCGAGCCGCCAATCGAGTGACACCAAGACGGCCCCGAGGCCGGCCAGCATCACGAGCGACAGCGACACATCCACCACTCCGAAGGCCAGGAACTCCCACAGCCGGTCGGTGTCCGCCGACACGCGCGTGATCAGGCTCCCCGTGCGCTTGCGCGAGAAGAACGCGAGGCTGAGCCGCTGCAAGTGCTCGTACAGCTCGGCGCGCAGATCCCGGGCGACCCACTCGCCCAGCACGGACATCAGCCGCAACCGCACCACGGCCGCCGCCTGGCGGACCACGTACACGAGCGCCATCGCCGCCACGGCGAGCCAGGCGATCGCGCTGGCGCGGCCGACGTCCAGCCGGCCTTCCTGCGCCGGCCGGACGACGCGGTCGATCACATACCCGGCGAGGTAGGGCGGCACCAGGCTTACGAGCGTGATCAGCGTCGCCGCCGCCATCCCGAGCGTGAGCTGCCTGCGGTACGGCGCGAGGTAGCCGAGCAGCCGGCGGATCACCGCCACGCGGCGCCCGGCCACGAGGGCCTGGGCGTCACGCATCGGCCGCGCGACGCTCGCTGCGTACTCTTCGTCCGCGTCCGGAGCGGTGACGCTGCGCCCCTCGAGCGCCTCCTCCAGCACGAACTTCAGGTTTTCGAAGGCCCGCCGCTGGCGATGGCTGTAGCGCAGCACTGCCAGTGGGGGGTCGCCGGGGCGCCCGAGCAGCGTGAGCGTGCTGGCGGAGAGACCGGGGGCCTCGCGCACCGCCTGGATGCGGGTGCGCTCGACGCTCGCGATCTCCCACTGCTCGCCGCGCTCCCCTGGCTGGGCCAGGGCCAGGTGCCCGGGGCCGAGCGCGACCCACACGTGGCTCAGTCGCAGGGCGTGGTCCAGGTCCGCGAGCGCGTACAGCTGCACCGGGGCGCCCTGCCAGGACGCCTCGATCAGGCGGCGCAGCTCGGGCGGCAGCCGCGGCGGCTGGTCGGTGTAGCGCGCCACAATCTCGGTGTCGAGGTTGTGGAGGTTGTGAAGGTTCTGGAGGTTGTGACGCTCAGTATGCATGCACGTGATCCGTGTTCGAGTGTCCGGACAACAAGAACGGCCTCCCGGGGTTCATTGGAGCACCCCGGAAGGCCGGATCACGGCAGTGGATCCTAGACTTCTAGGGGGCTCGTCGGCGCCGCACCGCGGCGTCGGAGGACGCAATACGCCCACGACGCTCCATCAGGGGCCCGGCCCGGTACAGGAATTCCCGGGCGGCCCGGCAGCGGAGCGTGAGTGAGGCGTCGCGGATGCGGATCATCAGAGAAGAGTCCTTTGAGTCTCGTGGTGATGCTGCTGAAGCAAGGTACGAAGGGTGGTAGGGGAGGGGCAAGGGGGTCACGCCGGCTTCAGCTCGCGCACCGCCCGCCCCGCGGCGCGGAGGTTCGCGAGCCGCATCTCCGAATACTTGCGCGATAGCAGGACGCCGTGGGCGCCTCCCTCGAATGCCGCTCGCACCGCCCGATAGACGTCGTCCGGCTGGGTCTTCTTCTCACTCGCGCCGGTGGGAATGTCGATGTCGATGCCGGGCCAGATCTTGAGGCGCGGTCCGGCGCCGGCCACCGCGCGCCGCGTCTCGCGGAGCACGTAGTCGGCCGATAGGCCCGTCTCCGCGATGCGCCCGAGTGGCTGCTCGCGATACTGCTGGACCCCGTAGATGAAGTCCAGGGTCTGTTCGGGCGTCAGGTCGGCGAACAGCGTTGCGTGGGTGTTTCTCACGTATTGCGCGAGCCGCGGGCCGCCGCAGTTGTTGTACATCACGACCTTCAGGAAGTCCGAGTACTTGCTGAACTCGGCGTAATCCTGCTCCGCGCGGTACAACGGCGAGAACGAATTGTTGTGCCAGATGTGCCAGCCGATGCCCTTGGCCGGGTCGATGCGCTGGGCGAGCCCATGCAGCGCTCGGTAGGTATCGTTGAGTCCCTCGTTCCACAGGCGCTCCCAAGCGAGGAGCTCCGGATACTTGACCAGCAGGCGCCAAAAGGTGACGAACGCGCCATCGGCGGGCCGCTGCCCGGCGCGCAGCGCCGTGGCCCAGCGCTCGAGCGCGAGATAGCCTTCGCGCGCGCGCTCGCTATTGATCCCCTCCGTTCGCGCCGCGTCGAGACAGTGAGGACAGAAGCAGCCGATGACGCCGCCCGCGCTCGAGCCGCCGTGGCTCGCGCCGAGGGCGTTGTCGAGCGGTCCCTGGCGCTCGCTCCCCCACATCAAGCCGTCCACGTCGTACGATCGCAGGTAGTCCTCGGCGAGCGCGAGCCAGAAGTTGCGCGTGTTCGGATTGCGGTGGCAGGCGAGTCCCGTGGGCTGGCCGTGGAGGTCGATCTCCGCCGCCTGGTCGAAACCAGGCACGTCGCGGCGGAATACGTCCTCGAACCAGCACACCACCTTCATCCCGCGGCGGTGTGCCGCGGGCAGCGCGTCGGCGATGAGGTCGTATGCCGGATGGTCGGGTGCCCGCTCGGGCGTGATGCTGGTGTGGCGGTAGTACTGTGGATGGGGCGTCGCGAAGTTGCCGCCGCGAAAACTGTCGTCGTATTCCTGTTTGCCGTGATCCGGCAACGGCTGGCCGCGCAGCTGCCGGCCGCCGATACCGCGACCGTAGGTGAACGTGGCGAGAAACAGCGTGTTGATCGCCGCTATTTCCTGGAAGCCGTCGAGCACCGTGTTGGTGCCTTCGTCGACGAACGACACGGCCCCCACCTGAATCCCGATCATCGGCGCATCCGGGCGCCTCCGGTCCGCAGAGCCCCGGCCCAGCACGGCACTGCCCGCGACGGCCGTGGACGTCTCCAGGAACAGGCGGCGATCCATCGCTCGCTCCTTCACAGGTGGTGCCTTCTCTTCACCGGATCGGCTGACCAGTCGTGAAGTCGAACAGCGTGACGCGCCGCAGGCGGTAGTGCGCTTGCCAATAGCCGCGCAGCCCCTGCACGAAGTTTGTGAGCGCCTGGTCCTTTTCGGTCTGTGCGATGTACAGATTGTCGATAGCGATGCGTCCGATCACGTACCGGTTGTAGGCCACCTCGAACCGCTTCGCGCCAACGGTGTCGGCCTTGGCCAGCAGGACCACGTTGCGGCGCGCCTGGGCCAACTGCAACGCCGCGAAATGTGCCTCGTGCGCCGCCAGATCGATCGCCGCCCGCGACTGGCTTGCCACGCGCTCGCGATCGGCCTCGGCGGCCTGCACGTCCCCCTTGTGCGCGCCCCACTGCACCAGCGGCACCTGCACCGCGACCGTGAACTGGCGGGCTTCGAGCAGGTTCTGATACGCGAGGCCCGCCGTCGGCGCCGTCGCGTTGAAGCCATAGCCGGCCAGCACGGTCGCGCCGAAGCCTCCCCCCAGCTTGGCCTCGGTCACCCGTCGCCGAGCCTGCACGTCCTGCAGCTCCGCGTCGCTCATGAGCGCGCGGTTCCCGAGGGCCTCCGCCACGGCACGCGCGGTGTCGGCCTCGAACTCGGGCACGGTCCTGGGCACGGCGATCTCGAGGGGTGTACGCGGCGTGAGGTTGAGCGCGAGGCGCAGCGCCGCCGTGGCGCGCTCATCCTCGAGCCGGGCACGCTCCAGCGCGGCTCGGGCCCGCAGCAGCGCCAGCTCGCTCTGCAACAGGTCGTTCTCGCCGATCTTGCCGACCTCGAAGCGACCCCTGTTCAGGGTGTAGAGCGTGTCGTTCACGGCGGCATTCGCGACGGCGTTGTCCAGCGCCACACGTGCGGCGTACCTGTCGAAGAAGAGGTCGGTCGTCGCGAGGGCGATATCTTCCAGCGCCTCGCGATACTGCCGCTCCGCGAGCTCCGCGCTCACCGTCTGCTCGCGGCGGTCCCATGCTGCGACGTTCGGCCGCAGAATGTCCTGCCGCAGTCCGATGGAGATCGGCGTCGAGGACCATGTCTCGATCGCCTGCGGGCCGCTCACGGTCAGGCGGGCCAGCGACGAGGAGATGAGCAGCTCGCCGCCCGTGACCGGAAGCCGCTGGGACAACCGGAGGCTCAGGGCTGCGTTGGTCTGGTCCTGCGGGCGAAACAGCGTGCTGCCGTCGGGCTGCAGCACCGGGATGATGGATCGGTTGTAGGTCGGCACGCTCCCACCGAGCGACAGCTGCGGCAGGAGCCGGGCCGTGAACGCCCCGCTGCGGTAGCGGGCGGCATCACGCGCGGCTCTGGCCGCCTGGGCCTGGAGCCCCCGTTGCTGCGCCAGGGCGACGGCCTCCTGGAGCGTGATCGGCTGCTGCGCGCAGAGCGGTGGAGCGCCGACCAGCGCGAGCCACGCCGCCACCGCGCCCCTGCGATGTGAGGAGTGCATGGGAGTCACTCGTAGCGAAGGCAGACTACCGGATCCTGACGCGCGGCGCGATGCGCCGGCATGATTCCGAACGCGAGGCCCACGGTGAACGACACGCCGAAGGCGACTACCACCGAGAGGTAGGACACAATCGTCTGGATGCCCGCGAATCGCTGGATGGCGGCGCTGAGACCGCCGCCGACGAGAATCCCGGCCACGCCGCCGACGACGCTGATGAGCACCGCCTCGCTCAGAAACTGCAGCAGGATGTCCCGCCGCGTGGCCCCGACCGCGCGGCGCACGCCGATCTCCCGGATGCGCTCCAGTACCGACGCGAGCATGATGTTCATGATTCCGATACCGCCGACGACCAGGGAAATGGACGCGATGGCGCCGAGCACGACGTTGAAGATCGTCCTGGTGCGCTGCTCCTGCTTCAGCAGCAGCTCGGGCACCGTGATCTCGAAGTCCACGACCGAGTTGTGGCGCCGCGTGAGCATCCGCTGGACGACGCTCGCCACGGAGGGGACGAGCTTCGAGTCGCTCACCCGCACGATGATGCGGTCGAGCTGGTTGCGATTGAGGCGCTCCCGCCGATCCTCTTCGCTCTCGGGGGCGCTGTCGGAAGAGACGACGCTGAAGCTGCGCGCCGCGGCCTCGATGTCGCGCTGGGTCAGCTGGGCCCGATTTCGGAAGCGCAGCAGTAGCGTGCGCGCCGGAACGTACACGTCCATGCCCACGTCGCGGATGCCGAGCTTCTGGCTGGTCTGGGTGCTGACGCGCCGGTCCGCCAGCACCCCGATCACGGTGACCCAGTTGTTGCCTACCTTGAGCGGCTTGCCGATCGGATCCTCCGTGGTGAAGAATCGCGACCGCACGCCGAGCCCGATGATCGCGACGGGCAGGCCGCGCTCCACCTGCAGCGGCGTGAACTGATCCCCGCTCGCGAGCGCGAGGTTCGTCAGCCGGAAGTACGTCGTGTCCACGCCCACGACCTTGCCGGAGCGATGCCGCCCTTCGCGCGTGATCGTCGTGTTCAGCACGATCTCGGCGCTGGCGACATCGACGGCCGGAATCACCCGCGCGATCGCCTCCGCGTCGGCGTAGGTGAGCCCCGGTGAGAACTTCTTCACCTCCTTCTCCGACCGCTCTTCGATCGGCCCTTCCTTCTGCGCCACCAGTGGAGTGATCACCAGGTTGTTGGAGCCGAGCAGGCGCAGCTGCTCGAGAATCTCGCGCTCGGCGCCTTTGCCGATGGCGAGCATGGCGATGACGGAGGCGACGCCGAACAGGATGCCCAGCGAGGTCAGGGAGGCACGCAGCTTGTTGTGTTGCACCGCCTCGACGGCCGTGCGGAATGTGAAGCTCGCCTGGGGACCCAGCTCGGCGCGAAGCCGCGCCAGGGTCGCGCGATCGAGGCGCACGGCGTCAATCCTTGTCGGACGCCTGCTTTCCGGTGTCGCCGACCGCGGTCGCCACGCTCGCGCCGGCCGGCAACCGCATGAGCGTGAGGCGCTCGTGGTTCGCTGGCGGCGACAGCAGCACCCGATCGTCCACGCCGAGGCCGCGGACGATGATTACCTCGTCGTCGTTGACCGCGCCCGTGACGATCTCCTGCTTGACGACCCGTCCGCCCGCCTGCTTATACACGAACGACAACCCGCCTTCGCTGCCGAGCGCCTCGAGGGGCACGAACAGCGCGTCCGCGACCGTGAGCGTCTCGATCGCGTTGCCGGTGGTCATGCCTGGGCGCAGCGTGGAGTCCGATTGCGCGACCTCCACCTTGACTTCGAAGACCTTCGCGTCGGCGTTGGGGCGTTGCTCTCCTACGTTCGCGACACTCGTCACCTTGCCGGTGAGACGCTTGGTGGGATCGGCGTCCAGCGTGATCGCCACGGGCTGTCCCACGGCGACTTTGCGGACGTCGATCTCGTTAACATACGTGACGGACTCCATGTGGGTGAGGTCGGGCAGCTGGGCGACCCCTGGATCCCACACGTTTACCTGAGAGCCCGTCGTTCGCTTCTTGCCGCTCCATTCCTTTGCATAGATCACCATTCCGGGCCCCGGTGCCTTGATGGTGAACCCGGCCATGAAATCCTGCACCGCCTTGAGCAACCCCCGCTGCCGCGACACCTCGGCACCGACTTCGCGCATTTTGGCCCGCGCCTGCTCGGTCTTGGTCTCGTAGTCTGCCTTGGCCTGCGCCAGTGCGCGCTCGGCCTTCTCGAAGTCGATCTCTGCCTGGCGCTTGACGGTCGGCGCCTCGTAGACGGACTGCTCCTTGGCGAGCCGCTTTTCCTCGAGCCCGAGCTCCATGGTCCGAATGTTCTCTCGCGCCGTGGAAAGGTTGAGCGTCGAGTCCAGCATCGCTTGCTCGTACTGCGCCTCCGCCTTCTGCAAGGCGAGGGACACTTCCTGGAGCTTCGGAGCGACGGTGGTCCGGTCGAGCTCGGCGACGACGTCCCCTTGCTTCACGACGGTGCCTTCGGGGACAATCGAGGAGATCTTCATCTGATAGACGCCCGCCTGCTGCCCGCCGGGCGGCACCGTGACCTGAACGAATTGGCGCGCGCGCAACTCGCCCGCCGTCGTGACGACCACCCTGAACTGCCCGCGCTTCACAGGGGCCACGACGATCGCATCCGTGCCGCGACGCTCACCGGCGAGGAGCCAGGCGCCGGGAAGGGCGAGCGTGAGCACGGCCGCGGCGATGCGGTGCCGGCGCGTATTGAGGAAGCGCATGGGAACTCCTTTCGCGGAGGGACGCGGGCGCGGAGCCGAGCCATAGTTAGACACCGTGGCGCGCCTTTTGGTTTGTGCCGGCACAGCGCTGTGGCGCGTGCGCCACAACAACGGCCGGTCTCAGAGCTTGTAGGTCTCCTTCGCCAGGTCGTACGCGAGCGCCCGCGCCATGCGGTGTGCATCGTCCATCTCCACGACATGCCGGGCGACGAGCCCCGCGAGGAAGTTCGCGTCCACGCGACGGGCCAGGTCGTGCCGGGCGGGGATCGAGCAGAAGGCTCGCGTATCGTCGTTGAATCCGGCGGTCTTGTAGATGCTCGCCGTCTCCGTCGTCCGCTCCCGGAAGCGCCGCATCCCCTCGAGTGAGTCGTGGAACCACCAGGGAGGCCCGAGGCGCACCGCGGGGTAATGGCCCGCGAGCGGCGCCAGCTCCCGGCTGTACGTGGATTCATCCAAGGTGAACAACACGAGCGTGAATCGCGGATCGTTGCCGTACGCGTTCAGGAGCGGCCGCAGGTTGCGCGTGAACTCGGTAGCGACGGGAATATCGCCGCCCCGGTCGGGACCGAACCGCTCGAACAGCGGCTGGTTGTGGTTGCGGAACGCGCCGGGGTGGATCTGCATCACCAGCCCGTCTTCCAGGGACATCCGCGCCATCTCCATGAGCAGGTGTCCCTCGAAGCGTCGTTCGTCCGCCCGGCTCGCCTCCCCCTGACGCGCCTGCTGAAACAGCACCTCGGCGTCGTCCGGGGAGAGCCAGCCGGTGTACGGCTCCAGCACGGCGTGGTCGGTGGCGGTGGCTCCCATCCGCTTGAAAAAGAGGCGGCGATCCTCGAGCGCGTGAACGAACTCGCCGTAGTCGACGAGCGGTGCGCCGTGCTCCCGGCCGAGCGCGTCGAGTTCCGCCGGCCAGTCGCGCGCCGCGATCTTGAAAACCGCGTCGGGCCGGAAGCACGGGATTACCCGTCCCTGCCACCCCGACGCCCGGATCGCGCGGTGGTAGTCGAGCGGGTCCCTCGCCTTGTCGGTGGTGGCGAGCACCTCGATGTTGAACCGCTCGAACAGCGCACGCGGCCGGAACTCCGGGCTGGCGAGCTTCTCCACGATCGCGTCGTAGATCCGAGCGGCCGTCTCCCCCGTCAGCCGCTCCCCGATCCCGAACACCTCATGTAGCTCGTGATCGAGCCAGGCGCCGGTGGGTGTGCCGTGAAACAGGAAGTAGTGCTCGGCAAACAGCTGCCACACCTTGCGCGGATCGCCCTGGAGCAGCCGCTCGAGCGGAATGCCGCGCGCGTACAGCAGGCGCAGGATGTAGTGGTCGGGCTGAACGATCAGCGAGGTCGGCTCGGGGAACGGCGCGTTCTCCGCCAGGAGCCGCGGATCGACATGCCCGTGCGGCGCGATGATGGGGAGCCGGCGCGTCTCCTCGTACAGCGTCCGCGCGACGCGCCGGATCGCCGGGTCCGGATCGAAACCGCGGTCCTCGTGGAGCAGCCGCGTCACCGGCAGGG
>Ga0137386_10002974_pt1 | contig 11044 bp, 10 predicted proteins | sample SagtaG_4_FD_104910 | JGI IMG/M metagenome (GOLD analysis project Ga0137386, IMG submission 104910) | Vadose zone soil microbial communities from Sagehorn Ranch, Mendocino, California, USA - Sage2_R_100_16 metaG | ecosystem: Environmental > Terrestrial > Soil > Vadose zone | place: USA... | reverse complement strand
CTGAGATTGGAGGTGAAAATTTATGAAACCATGCTATAATTCCCAAACCATGCAAAAACAGTCTATTGATGATTTCTGGACACAGGATATTTTTCTGTTTGACGCAGTATTTGAGTTCTACAGAAATAAGCCCGGGCCTGTGCGGGGTAAAATTCATACCAGTGAAGAGACATACAGACTCGACTCAAATGAGAAGGACATCCGGCCTGTTGAGACACTCAAGGGAAGCCGCACATATATTATGATGCATCCCTATGTGATGGAGCCGGTTATCACCTTGACCGTTGGTCTCTACAACAAACCAAAACAGTATGCGGACCAGGACGAAGCAATCGGCGAAACCCTTGGCGGAGCAAAGCAGGAAGGCGTTAGGGATGTGCAAATCGGCAACGCCCAGGCCTGGTACTATCACGAGGATAAAACAATTGAAGTATGGGAATGCTTCGTTGACAGTATGTTCCGGTTTCAGAAACATCCACTTGCTTCTGATCCGCATATGCAAAAACTCTGGAATAGCTTTGAGGCCTGGCTTGTCAAGCAGTTTCCCCATGCAAAGCGGATGGTGACGCCTTTCAATGACCCGATTGCACAAACCATTGAAGAATATCAGGAGTTTTTGCGCTCTCTTGGCTTTGGGCCGGTCGCAAAAGCGGCATTCGGAAAAGTAGTGAAATAGGCAGTTTTTCTGCCAACCGTCCACTCAACCGGAGCGGGCGGGAGCAGGCAAACTGGCTATTTTTCAATCTCCATTCTTCCCGCTTAATCCCCGAAACCTTCTCCAAAAAATACCCGCCAACCTTTATTTCACCCATCTCTCAAAACCGCATCTGTGCAGTAAAGTTTTTCTGTTTCCTCCTGGTCGAGGCCTCTTGTGTGCAGGTTCCATAGCGTGCCTCACGGCCTCGACCCCAAAGTTTTCACGCAGTACTGGTCTAAATTGTATGAAAATGGTGGCTTTGGGGTTGTTTTGTCGCGTCGTGATTGGTCAAAAAGGCGAAGTGGCAAGAGGGGATTATAGGGATTGTTGATCGGTTTATTTACTCAACAAATTCTTTGCTTTTTCTTCGAGGCGTCGAAGTCTATCTTCCGATATTGCAAACATCTGACAAACTTCACTGCGAGATTTTGGTTTATTGCCCGTTAATCCCATCCTTTCCTGAATGACTCTTTTTTCTCGATCTGATAGTGCTTCAATGCTTCCCATTTTGTCTGTTATGATTGTTATATCAAAATAAATTGGCTAGAGTATAAATACTACTCTAGCCAGAAATTTAGTTATACTTACTGCTTCTGCATCTTGTTAATATCCGCTAGAACTTGATCCTCAATCTCAATACAAATTGCTTCCAGCTTTGCATGGAGTTTCTCTAGTCTTCTTATGCTGCTTCTGAGAGTAGTTAAGTATGGCTCTTTCGTCTTTGCCAGTTTACGTTTCAGTTGAGCAATACTAGCCTCTACACCTTGCTTCATATCAGAGAGTTCTGTTGCAGTAAAGGTTACTGTTCGCGAATAATGATCTGAATTAGTTTTCATAGTAATAGTAGTTGTACCCTTAGTAAGTTAAAATGGCCAGAGAGAGCAAGAGAGAAACTCCGCTCTCTCTGGTTCAGAAGTAGTAAGCCGTAGCTTACTTACGCTCAACAATAATATGACCGCCTTTGCCCGTAGTGTCGTGGACGGTGGCATGATAGCCGCTACCGTCTTTTTCGTGGCTGATATGCGCTCCGTCTGTGTGGTGGCTTATGTGCGAACCTGATACAGTAGTTGTACCATTGCCAGAATAGCCACAATTGCATGGTGCATCTTTGCCACTGCTGTAGCTTCCGCCACCATATCCACCGCCGTGGGAACCTGCTTCGCAACCAGAGGCGCTGTGGCCTCCGCTACTATAGCTACCATGACATGAACAGTCACAACCACCGGATGAACCACCGATGTCCATTCCTAAATCCATTTTGTTTCCCCTTTCAAGAGAAACGAGCAGGTGTTACCTGCAAACAATAAATTTGATCTTGTCGAAGGTACAAAAAAACCTCACAAATGAGGCAGTGTCCGGACAAAATCTATGTGATTGTATCAAGCAGGCGGTGATTTGTCAATTTTCCTGACAGTTTGCTTGGTGATGAGGCTGGCTCCGCACAACAAGCGGTTTTCTGCGGCGCAATGTTTTTAACACCAGGAATGGGACCCACTTAGTGTTCTCAAGCACACCCAAACCTGTATTCTCTAGAAGTGGCCGGCTCTAGAGCGAAGCTCAAACCAGTGCGGGAATAATCTCTGCTACAGTTGGTTCCAGGTGAGTAGCAAAATTTTATAACCTGTGTCCCTTAAAGTGCCAAAAAGTGAGTAAGGGGGTCCCGCGTTCATTGTCAAAAACACCCCCACTAGTGTTTTCGTTTTTCAAGGTCATAAGATTTGACCCGCCAAAAATAGGGTCTTTCCCGGCTTCTCAATTTGAAGAGCTTATTGTTGTTTTTCCCTGCTAGAACAAATAATCTGGTTCAGGGCTCTCCATTGAGTGCCACAGCGGGGAAGTGAACAGTTCTAACGCATTTTCATCCGGTTCAGGCATACAGGCAAAGCGAAAGTACGCGGCTATATGCTCCTGTCCGGTTTCTCTTAGTTCCTGTTGCGTCCATTGTTTCAGCTGACTAAGCCGGTGTTTCCCCCCTGTTGTGATAAAAGCAATGGCTGAGAGAGGTGCGCCGAATTCCGCCAGGTAATCACGCATGGCAAAATCAATAATCGCCTGTGTTTTCCCCCTGATCCGCTTTTGTTCTTCGGTATTCCTGTCAAATTCCACCCATATACTTGTTGAAGCGCCGTCAATTAAGAAGTGAATCCAGGCGTCATAAGTTACCGGTCTTTTTGTCTGGCGCGAGGTCAGGTAATGCCGCCTTTCAATCAGCGCGATCTCCGGTTCCTGTTCACAAAACAAAGCGGCAGCAAGTAAAATATTGTTGGTGGCTAAAAGATGGGGCAGGTGAAGGCTTGAGGGTAATTTGGTATGTTCAGAGGGGGAATAAGAAAGATCAACGCCAATGGAGCGAAGATACGACACCCCTTTTTTCCCCAACCCATACAGATAGGACTGGCTTTGCACAGCCGGCTGGAAACAAACAAGATATTTTTCCAGAGAGAGGCGTTTTAATAAAGTCGAGACATGGGTATACGAACCCTTACTGAAAAATCTTGTTTTGATTTGCTGAATGGTTAAAAATCTGCAAAGGGCGAATTCTTTTAAGATTTTTTCATCAATTGGCCTTAGACTTCGCACCGTTTCCCTGTTTCCTTTGCCTTGCCGGCAGGGGCGCAAACGCGCTCATATCAGGCACCGCTAGTTTTTGACGTTTGGCGATCTCATCCTCGATTTCTTTTTTTGTCCGGTAATAGTCTGTTTCCATGCGAGACCAGATGCGTTTGGTCATATCTGCTGAAACGTCGTCTTTGTGAGGAGGCGGCAGGGGAGGCAGAGCAATGTGATAAGAAGCGGTTGTTCTGTCTTCCACAAGTTTGCAGAAGGCCTGGTATTTTGGCAGGTTTCGCAGTTCGCGCGCAGCAGTGTCGATCATTTCCCTCTCTGTTTTCTCCCGTCTGGGTTGATGGTCAAAGTTAGAAACTGGCACGCGAACAATGTACTGAGGTTGCATCACCAGAGCCAGCAGCATGTCCAGATCCTTGACAAACCGGTCATAGCGGCTCTTTTGCTCTGCTTTCCACTGATCTTTCTGCATTTGGTTATATGCCAGTTCGCCCTTATATTCCCCATACAGCTTTTGCAACCGGTTCTCGATTTCACTGATTTCCCCCTCAAGCGTTGTGCGGGCAACCGCCAGTATTTTTTCCCGCGTGTTAAATGGTTCATGCTTGGCAAACAGCAGCGCGCATTCTTTGGCAAGCACCCGTTGTATTTCCACCGGCGGTTTTTTCTTTCCATCACGCCAGCCTTTTTCGTGGAGTTCTTTTCGCCAGGGATCATCCTGCAAGTCATTGCCAAGGATGACATCATGTCTAAGGATGTCTACGGCATTGCTGTGCGCTGACAAAAGTCGCAAAAAGCTGGTTTCATCAACGAGGCCAGCCCGGGCTTCTGCTAACGGGCAGCGGATCGTAAAGCGCAGGTCTGGACTATCCGGGGCATTGCCCAAGATGATCTCCTGTTCATATTGCAGCCGTTTCCTGGCTTCTATGTTCTTGATGATGATTCTTTTGAACAACCGGTCTAAAAAACTCGGGGGATGTCCCATATATTCGTAAAAATAGTGATAATAGCCGTGACGGGTCAGTTTCTCAATCATTGCAGCATCAGCTTTCGCGTCCAGTTCCTTCTTGTTAGGCGGGAACTGACGGGTTAGTTCCTGTTGGTACTGCTCCAAAAGAGAGGCGAGGTAGGTATGGATTGACTTGTGCCGCTCTGAGAGCTCATGATGCTGGGCAGCCCTATGCGCAATATATTGTTCTGCCTCTTGTGCAGGTTTTTTCTGCAGCGATGTCAGAAAAGCGGGCAGCGCTTTCGGATCAGGCTGCTTATATGCCATCATGGAATGTCTATTAAATTCTGGATAGTCTCCATGAAACAGGGCTTTGCCTCGCTCATAGGTATTTCTTCCACTGTATACGCTCGGTTGCTCTTTAAACGCCTGGTAAAAGCGCATGAGATCAGTTTCGCTGGCCAGAAATGAGCGCAACTGATCTTTGACCCGTTCATAGCGGTCAACCTCACTTCTATCAGCCTTGGCACAGAAAACGTCTTTCCACTTCTCGTCATAGCAATACCTGGCATAGGAGTAAAAGTCGAGAAAATCACTCATGCCAATGATTACCTTCAACCGCAGCTGTTCCAGTTTCTCTGCAGACAGTTGCTGCTGCATGGTCTCGAATAATAACTCTGCCCAGGCGATGCGCATTCTACGAACGACCTTTGGGTCAAATTCCTTCTCGCCTGAGCCAAAGTTCCACGACGGGTAGATCGTGTAGTCGATGCGGATGCGCTCAGCCAAAAGGTTCTGGTAGACATCCTTGTCGTAGCGTATGCCTTCGCCCTCTAATGCCTGGTCAAACGGCGCAAGGTAATGCGCCCAGAACCGCTGGACAAAAGGCTTCTCGTGGTGTCTCAGGTAGGGGAGCACATCGCGGGGAACAGTTGTCGGGACTGGTTTTTCCTCAGGAGCTTTGGCATAGCCGGGCGCAACAATATCCGCATCAGTGTCACTGACTCGCACATACACTTTATTGCCGGCGGTTAAGAGGCCGTTTCTGACTGATGTGTTGAGTCCTTCCTGGAACAGGTGCTGATGGGCGGCAATAGTAGCCACGTGGTACTTGCCGCCCTCTTCAAAGAATTTCGTGAATTGTTTTGTCGCGACCTCCTGGACTTCATCAACGATAAGAAAAAACGGCACCCTTTTCTCTTTGGGAGTATCCATCCTGGAAAACATGGCATCCTGCAACTGGGTTATAAGCATAGTACCCAGGAGCGTTCTGAAATCCTCCGGCAGTCTCACAGGGAAGTGAACCAAAAGGAGCTTTTTTGTGTCCATGATAGTTCTGAAGTTAAGGGTTGATCTGCTCTGCCCGACAATTGATCGGAGTAGGGGGTTTTGCAGGAAGCGGTTTAATCGGGTCAGGGTTGATTCAATTTCCACCCACTGATAGTTTTTTGGCAGAGCGTCAAACTCCGCTGTCCAGAACCTTGCGACAACACTGTTTTTCAGAGTTTTGGCAAAGTATTCCCGGTGAGGTTTACTGGTCAAAAGCAAAGGAATGTCCGCGACCGTGTAGCCGGGATGCTCAAGAAACGTTAAAATGGCGTTGGAGACAAACTTTTGCATCCAGATTCCCATCTCTCCTGTTTCTTTATCCGCCCACACTTTATTACACACGCTCCACAGCTGGTTATAGGCATAGGTCAGGGCAGTATCGCTTGACACATTATCGCAGGTTAGGAGTTGAAGGGGGAATGAGTGAGTTTCGTGAGTAGGGTCAAGTAAGATCACATCATCCGCCCGGCCAGCAGGAAGCCTGGCGAGGATATCTGTGATCGCGTCAGAGTGGGGATCAATAAATGCTGCGCCATAACCTTGTTCTGCCAGTTGGAGAAAAAGATTAATTAAGAAGGCTGATTTCCCGTGCCTGGGAACGCCCGACACATGCAAACCAGCAAACATTTCCTCCACACCCAGTGTTATCGTTTTGCCGGTTCGGTTTCCGTCCTGAAGTGTTTCACCCAGGATGACACTCCCGGCATGTGTGTGTTGCGCCGGCACAGGCTGGCGTGTGGTTTGCAGTTCATTCTTTGGGTTTGGAAGGCTCCCGGGTTGATAGGTTTCTGATTTTTTGAGAGCGATCTCAAGTGCAGTCGTCACTTTCCGCATGCGTTCAATCTCGTCCATGCGCTTTTTCCTTAGCTAATAATCCCGGGTATCGGTAAAAGTGCCTTTTGCATCCAGAAGATTTCCTGTTCCATGGCACTCAGGGCAATCAGGATCAGGTTCTTGCGACAGCCACACGGCTTCATCGAAGAAACAGTGATCTAAATCATCAAACACGCGAGGAAAAATCTTCAATGGCGCATCAGGATGCATGCGGATTTGTACCAGGGTCCGGTTACCAATGCGCGAGAGCATGTTTCCCCAGCGCTGATGATCTGTACCATGATGCAAAAGAGCCATGGCAAGTGATCCTGCCAGGGCATTGATACGGGTAGTTGACCATATCGGCGAGCCATGCGACGTAACTGTGTTGTGGTAGTTCTCCTGTAGGTAGGCTTGATAACGCGGCTTAAGCATGCACCGATGACAGGCGGCAGTTATGCCAGGATACATGAGGGTAATCTCACCGCACAGGCCTTCAGCATACATCTGAGCGCACAATGAGGGGATGCCAAATTGTAGCGAGAGCCTATTAACCCTGGCTTGGGTATAAAAATTATCCGTCATGCCCAAAAGAAGCGTCACAACAGGAGGTTCGGAATTAACCGGTAAAAACGCGATGTCGTAAAACTCCGTATCACTGATTTCCTCTAAGCGTTTCTGATACGCGCTGACGCGCACAGCGGGATTGATCCTGCCAAGCCTTTCAGCGAGACAGGCTACCTTTGGCATCCCAATCGTATCCAAGTATGCTTGTTGGGTTGCGATATTCGGGGCGGTTACCACGTCATGATCCACAAGCACCAGGTCTTGTATGCCGCTACGGGCAAGATCTTCGACAAAACCGGCTGCGCCGCCTGTGCCTATGACAATCGCCCGAGTACGCGCTACCACCTCCATGGCATATGCGGTTTGCACGCGCTGAAAAATCGCTGTACTATCAAAATCCATCTTTTCTGTCCTACTGCCTGTAGTAGCAGGTTTGCGACCATTACGTGTCATCATTCATCCTCCTGGCGGTGTTTGAACTGGCGCAGCTCGCGAACCAGGTGAGCGCCAGTAATGCCAACACCAATTATTAATGCAGCAAGATCAAGAGCGGCAACCATTTTCCAGGGCAGCAAATCCGCTGGAAGCGTATCTGCTTCTTCTGGTCTTAAGTCGCGCTGTTCGTACACAACCGGTCTACCACCAACCACTAGAGCCTGCTTCGCAATGACGACGCCATCATTCTCGCGGCTGGCAACATACGGAAACAATGCGAATGCGCCGGCATCAACCGCAGTTCTAATAATCGGCAACAGAAGGTAGGGGAGATCCATACTTTCAAGGATGGTTCCGGCATACTGCCTGTCCCAGGGCGAGGGGTGATTATATGAAGGCGGGTGAGAATGTATAAAGCCGAGAAGGTCTATTTTATTTGGCTTCCATTCTTCTTTGAGCACGCGGGTTAATAGGGTATGGTTGGGTGTATAGGTTGCGGCTGATTGCTCTAGTGCTGTGTCATCGAAGTGAAACGCGGTCACCTCACCGGTTGTCCTATTTCCGCCCAGCATGCCGCCTGATTCAGCCTTGTGAGCGCCAATAGTCTGCTGCAGTTGAGCAAACACCGATGGGCTGAGGTTAAGCGCAACCGGCACTGGTATATCTTGCTGACTACTCATCTTCATATCTCCTATTTCCCGGGCTGCCTGAACGGCACACCGGTACGGATATAATGCTGGGTTTCCTCAGCAAAATACTTCATAACATTGAACATGTCTCGCTCACCATAGACTTTCTCCTCATAGCAGATGTAATGGCGCGTACCATCAGAGTAGCGGTGTGTGGAATGCCCGTCATCAGAACGCGTACCATACGACGGTTGCGCATCAATATATGCGCGCAGCGTATTATCCGGCAGGCGAACAACGTCAAACACAAAGTAATCTTGACCATCTTGCGTTCGGTAAATGCGTTGTGCCATTATTTTTCTCCTTTGATGGGTTGCCTGGTGGAGTATTATATCCACCAGGCTGATTATCATTTAACAATCTTCACAGTTGTTGGCAGCTTAACGGAAGGTGCCAGGCGGTATCTCGTCTTTGTCACCAAAGGCGATCAGGATGCTTTCAAAGTCCATGACCCTCTCCTTTCTTTATGTAATCTTCAGTGGATGCGCGAACGCGCAACAACCTACAATTTGCTATGAGATGTATAGCTGGTAAGAAGGTAGACCCGCATGGTATCCTGATGTGGGTCTACCGATGCTACTGGCTAGGTTTTACTCACCGCTGGTGTGGCGTCCGATATACGCTACACCAGCAACCTCTTTACTTTTCCCCTCCTTTGTTCTCAAAAATACGAAAGGTGGAAAGATTCTAAAAAGTGTGGTAACCTCCTTTCGTATGGGCGTACGTTACTTATAGTGAAAAGTTTACTTGCTTGTGGTGGCAAAATCTGCTCTATCCGTCAAAGAAAGTGGCAAGGATTTTTAGCAAATGAAATAGCACTTCCTCGCAAAGAAGATATATTTAAATTTCATGTCAATCAAATTGCATTTATGATTAATTGATATATATTGTATTTATGATTAATTGATATATAATCACTTCACGCTCACACAGGAAATTACTAAGTTCCTGTAAGAAGGCGGAGCGGTGTTTTTGTTTTCTGAGGAGACAGCCTAATGTCAGATGAATTGAACAAGCAAGAAAAAGGCAAATGGGCAGAGGAGGGAGAAGCATATCTGGGACCTGATTGGTTTGACACTATCAACCATGAAACCAAGATTGTACTCTGTCATGTCGATGGAGACGGGCTGGGTAACATTCGCTACTTTTTCTATGTGGAGGACCCGCACAATTTGGGCAGGTCCATCGGGTTTATCATGGGTATCGGATCAGACGGTAAAATAGAATTTGAGCTAACAGATCCTGACGGAATGTTGATGCTTACTAACCCGGAGCATGACAGTGGGTCACCGCCACTTATTGATGAGCAGTTGACACAGGTACTTAATTTGTACGCACAACGAGTAAACCGCAGCTGACCTGTAATTGAAACAAAAAAATGCCTGGAACTTTTTTGCTCCAGGCATTTTTTAAATATAGAAAGGTATCCACTGGTCCACCTACCTGTTGGACAGAATATACAATAGACACCTTGCTAGTTCTTTAAAAAATTACTTCGAGACTTTGATCTCGCCAGGTACACTATACAGGAGGCCCCCTTCGCCACCTCATTTACGTATCTTCAGAATAGAACGGCTAACTTTCCTTTCTATTTCAATCCTGATTCAGTGTGGGTACTGCTTTTATTTCTGTTCCATTCTGAAGTTATAAATGCTAGCTCAAGTTCCTCCCCATTTATTAAGGCTTTATACCTTTCCTTTCCATCAGCTGATCTATATGCGCAAGCTCTCGTAAAAGAGCGTTTCTCCGTGCCACGAGTTCCTCGTAAGTGCTTTCCTCTTCAGCATTATCATACTCGTAGGCTTGTGTACCCTCCGCTTTGGAAGGAGTCACTGCTGGATCACCCGTTCCCTTTGCCACACCTGTCACAGCTCGCATTGCTGCCAGCTCATTCTCTGCCTCTTGTATGATCTGTCTATGTCTCTTCTCATCCAAACAACCGTAAGGAAGTTTGATGAGCCACTCTTCCACTACTGCCGTTGAGGTAATCGCTCCTTTATGGATAAACACCCGTAGGATGCAGGACAGCCGGTACGGAAGCCTATGACAAACTTTTTTCCCACTCAATCGACCATCACCCCACCGCAACCTGCTGATCTCTGCCGGGTCAACGCCGCTTTCCCTACTCAACTGCGCACTATTTAAGCCAGCTTTATGTATGTACCTGTCGAGGTCATCGCCAAACTCCCAAGTCCACTGCATAGGCAGTGTTTGCTTTGGCGGCAAAACCGCACAGTGTTGATTTGAGGGTCATAGCATGCTCCTCTTATTTTTATATACGACACCTAGCACAAATACCCACTTATGTGCTAACCGAGCGGATGACCGCACTGAACCAGGAAACTACTAATACTACGGAGCATACAGGGGACAATAAATGTCCTGCTTGAATCCGGACCGGACATTCACTAACAACACATGAAAAGAAGACCCTGACTAAGGTCAGAACCCGCATTTGCAGCATCTAGACGATATACCACGAAGCAGAACATTTAGATACATTTTCATACACACAACAATGAGCCCACATTCTATCATTAGCCCTTCCGCGCACTTCAATCCCAGGATTACTGTAATTGAATGTATACCATACATTTACAGAAACTACAAGGCTTGTAAGCCACCTCTTTCACCGACTTCTCATTTTGAAGAGCTTATCACCAATTTCCTAATTGACACAACACTGCCTAATTGCTACAAAACACTGGCAGGGCATAAGGCCTGCAAATAGTTTCCCCACAAAGCAGATCTCCAAAATTTCGTTGCTTGACTTCCCACCTCGGAATTGCTGCGTTTATAGTACAAATGTTCGCTAACATCAAATTCTGAAACACCCACTCTTCTACTTCGCAGAGTCCACTAGCCTCTCCCTCCCAAAATTTTGCGCTGCATTAATAAGGAAAAAATTATTGATAGGGGTATCAGCGCCGCTGCAACCAGGTGCCACAAACAGCGCAGCAGGCATTGTCCGTTGACTTTCCATACTCCCTTTGCTAGGAT
>Ga0137386_10002973_pt1 | contig 11044 bp, 11 predicted proteins | sample SagtaG_4_FD_104910 | JGI IMG/M metagenome (GOLD analysis project Ga0137386, IMG submission 104910) | Vadose zone soil microbial communities from Sagehorn Ranch, Mendocino, California, USA - Sage2_R_100_16 metaG | ecosystem: Environmental > Terrestrial > Soil > Vadose zone | place: USA... | reverse complement strand
CGTCGCTTTCGAAGCTAATGCGGAACTGCGCGAAAGCCGGGCGTTAACCTCGATGACCCGGTAATCTTAAGAACAAGGGTGAACCGCAAATTGAATATTGCACTCCCCAACGACTCGCAAATGGCGTACAACCTTTATGGCAATGCTCCGCAGCCGATGATATTCGCTGTTACTTAGCGTTTGGCTTGGCGCCACGACAATGCTTTCACCGGTATGGATGCCCATCGGGTCGAAGTTCTCCATATTGCAAACCGTCACGCAATTGTCAAAGCGGTCTCGAACGACTTCGTATTCGATTTCTTTCCATCCTGTTAAATACTCCTCGATCAAGACCTGTGGGCTGTGAGCCAGAGACCGGCTGGCTCGTTCCTGCAAACTATCGTCGTTGGTACAGAGTCCCGACCCCAATCCTCCGAGGGCATATGCGGAGCGCAACATGACGGGATAACCAATCTGGTGCGCTGCCCGAATCGCATCCCCCACGGCTGTTGCCGCAATACTCTTCGGCACCCGAACCCCGATTTCAGCGAGTTTACGGACGAAGAGATCTCGATCCTCGGTCTCGCGAATCGCCTGGATGGGCGTACCGAGCACGTGAACATTGTATTTCTCAAAAACACCGGTTTCGTCTAGCGTAAGGCCGCAATTCAGCGCGGTTTGACCGCCGAATCCGAGGAAAATCCCATCCGGTTTTTCTTTCTGAATGACCTGTTCGACGAAATAAGGGCTCACGGGCAAGAGGTAGACTTCGTCGGCTAAGTCGTCCGAGGTTTGAATTGTCGCGATGTTGGGATTGACAAGGACGGTCTTAATGCCAGAGTCCTTCAGCGCCTTCACGGCCTGGCTTCCAGAGTAGTCGAACTCGCCAGCCTCGCCGATCTTGAGGGCACCGCTTCCGAGGATGAGAATCTTTTCGAACTTAAGAGGCATGAACCATCCTCAAAAAGTCGTCAAAGATGAAATTCGTGTCTACCGGGCCGGGAGCGGCTTCCGGATGAAATTGGACGCCTTTGAAGGGTAGAGAGCAGTGCCTTATCCCTTCGTTTGTACCGTCGTTGGCATTGACGAACCACGCCTGCCACCCCGCGGGAAGAGTTTCGACCTCAACGGCATAGCCGTGATTCTGGGACGTGACGTAACAGCGCTCTGTGCCGACCTCCACGCAAGGTTGGTTCTGACCTCGATGACCAAACTTTAGCTTGTATGTATTTGCTCCAGCGGCCAGCGCAAGAACCTGAGCGCCGAGGCAGATGCCGAGCAGGGGCACCCGCCTTTGCATCAATATGCGGGTATGTGCGATGGTGGTGCTGCACATTTTCGGATCACCCGGACCATTAGAGATCAGCACCCCGTCAAAATCTGCACCTTCAAAATCATAGTCGTAGGGAACTCGTAAGACTGTTGCACCGCGGTCCAGGAGATTTCTCAGAATGCTCCGTTTACACCCGCAATCCACCAGGACGATACGAGGCGTACCTGCCGGATAGAGAACCGGTTCGGCCACGGTCACCTGCCGCACAACATCTTCTCTGTTTGGATCGCAAAACTCCACATCCACATCATCGAACACGATCTTCCCAAGCAAACTTCCGTGGTTTCTCAAATGCTTCGTGAGGGCGCGGGTATCCACGCCGGAGAGTCCGATAATGCCAGCTTCGAAAAGCCATTGGTCCAGACTCCGGCGAGCCTTCCAATGGTGATATTGGAGGGACAGATCGGAAACAACGAGTCCCGAAACCTGGATTCGATCGGACTCAAATTCTTGATTCAACTCGTCCGATCGCTCCATGGCTGGAACGCCATAGTTCCCAACCAGTGGATAGGTAAGAACCAAAATTTGGCCCTGGTAGGATGGATCTGTTAACGCCTCCGGGTAGCCCACCATTCCCGTGTTGAACACGACCTCTCCCGATACCGCTTTTGAAAAACCGAACACCCGGCCTTCTAGCGTGTATCCATCTTCAAGCACCAGCCTGCCTTCTTGATTCATCTATTTCCTTTTGTGCGAACAGGACCAGATCGAGCCGGTGCTTCAGGGTGATCCTTGTCCAACAATCTATGACGCGACCAGCGGCGATTCTAACGGAAGACGACTTCTTTGTCGCCACCATAAAAGTGCCTCCTTGCAACCTACACACTCAGCAACACAGTTGTCGATCGCTGGATCGTCCCGGATCTCCAGCCTCGTTTGCCGCCGCACCAATTTTCCGAGTATTCTGCAGATGAGTATGGAGCTGAAGGAGCTTGGCACAACCGGAGCAAAGGTACCCGAAGTCCTCGGCACCTTTCGTCTTGTCACCGCTTGCGTGTTACTAGAATGTTTTCCAAAAAAATGCAGTCCATGCCGGTGCGCAAAAAGGTTTCAAGCGCTTCTGTCGGGGTGTTTACAATGGGCTGACCTTTGACGTTAAAGCTCGTATTCAAGACCATTTCCCGCCCTAACCGCGTTCCGACCGCCCGCAGCAGGGTATGAAACTCCAGGTTGTCTTTTGCGGAAACCGTCTGTACTCGCGCCGTACCGTCAACGTGCGTGATGGCGGGTAACTGGGAGCGATAGGGCTCTCGAACATTCACGATCATGATCATGTAGGGCAGCTCCATCATCGGTGGAATGTCGAACCAAAGGTGTGCCTGTTCCAGTGTTACCGCAGGGGCGAAGGGCCGGAAGGCCTCGCGCATTTTGACCATGGCATTGATACGGTCGCGCATTTCCGGGTGGCCGGGATCGGCCAGAATGCTGCGATGCCCGAGGGCACGTGGCCCGAACTCCATCCGGCCTCGATACCAGGCAACGACTTGTCCATTCGCAATCCGCTCCGCGGCAACCGCACACGTATTCTCAAGGTTTGGATACCGCTCAACTTCGATTCGGTCTACAAACTGCGCAAGCGCGGCCTCCACCGCAGATATTGGGTGTGCGGGACCGAGGAAAGGGACGGGGAACCTGCCATTCCGGCTATCGCCAATAACCATAGCGCGGAACAACGCTGCCCCGAGCGCGGTTCCGTCGTCGCCGGCGGCTGGCTGCACGTAGATGTCGTCAAACAGACCGGACCGCAAGAGCTTTCCGTTCGCAGTGCAGTTCAGGGCCACACCTCCGGCCATGGCCAACCGTTTCAATCCAGTCTGTGCGCCGAAGTGTCGGCATATGTGCAGGATAGTCTTGTCCAAACATTCCTGAAGGGCCGCAGCAACATCCCAGTGTTCATCACGAATCTCCTCATCCGGTTTGCGCTCGTGCACAAGGTTTTCCGCTAAGTACTTCCGCGTGACCGTGTAGTTCTCACGCTCATCTCTCGTTCGATTCATTCGTAGGACCGGGATTTGAATGGAGCCGTTTGGTTCCAGCACGACGGCCTGGTCGAAAAAGGAACGGAAACGCGTTGGATTTCCGTAAGGGGCCAGGCCCATGATCTTGTACTCGTCGGAGTTAAAGTCAAAGCCCAGATGGAGCGTCACAAGAGAATACAGGATCCCAATGGAGTCATTCGCCGGGATCTGGTGCAGGTTTTGCAACTTGTTGTCTCGCGCGTGGTAAATCGAGGCACTGTGCGCCTCCCCCATTCCATCGATCACTACCACCAGGCAATCGTCCCGACCGGAAGTACAGAAGGCGCTCGCCGCATGGGCCAGGTGATGCTGTACCGGATGGATGTGCTCGGCCGGAAAGGTGGGAAAGTGCGTGTGTACATGTCCGGCGAGCGATTCCCGGGATAAGACGTCCTTATACTGCTTGGCCGTGTAGGCCATGCGATAGGGTGCATAGTCAAAGCCATGCGCGATTTCGTCGACCTGTTCGATCGCCAAACCAGCTTCCGACAGACAATAGCTGATAGCCCCGGCGGGGAAATCTCCAGTGTGCTTTTTGCGAGAGAACCTTTCTTCAGCCGCCGCCGCAACACACACCCCGTCGACAATCAGCGCAGCGGCGGAATCGTGCCCCTGCGAGATCCGGTATTCGCGTTCGTCGAGTCCCGGCCAGTGGGCCTTTTTGAAGGAGACCGAACCTTCAAGACCGCTAATACCCAGTAACTTCATGACCTGCTCCCCGTTCTATCTAAATTCGGATTAATCGTTCTTTCCGGACCGCTGCCAGTATATAACACGAAGCGGGCACGGCGGTGGCGGCGTGCTGACGCCAGATTCATGATGGGTTTAGCGGTTCTATCGACCGATTGTCGGAGTAACTTTTAATTCAACCGTGACGTTTGAGGATTCCACCACGTTCACCAGCTTCGCATTTTGTTCCAATCGGCGCATCACATCCGGATCAAAGATGGCATTGCCTTCGAGATCTTCCGAAGCGAAAAGCCTGTATGTGCCGGGGGGAATCGGGCGGAGTGTGAAGTGGCCGTTTGTGTCCGTGGCAGCGAATTTGTAAAGATCGCGGCGCTCACGCAGATCAGGGACAAGGACGACTTGGACCGTGGACAGCGGCTGCTGCCGCTCATCGAGAACTGTCCCGCTGATCTGGCCCGAGTTCTGTCCCAGAACGATTTCAAGCTGATCTGAAACCGGTCCCGAAATCAACAGTGGCTGCGACAATACGTCAATAGAGCCGAAGCGAGCCTCCTTGAGATACACGTTGGACTGCTGACCAACCGACTGTAATCCGATCACGTTCACTCGATACTCCCCGGGAACGACACCATCCATTTGAAACGCTCCTTCGGCATTTGGCCGCGCAGGTGGCGGAGGGGGAGCGGGTACGAATCCGGGGAGCGCAGGGCCTAATGTGATGCTCGTCCCTTGCAGGCCTGAAGCGGACGACTGTCCGTCCATGCGAATTCGGCCCGAGATGGACATGGGAGGAAGGACCGTAAGCACGACGCCATCAACATCGGCACCGGCAACATCGATGGAAGCCACCGCCATCGGGGGTCTCGGTGGCGGACTTCCGGGCTGAAACCGCGTCGTGGGCGGCAGTTGGGCGTGAATCCAATAAGAACCAGAAGGAACATCACGCAATTCGAACGTTCCGTCCGCGCCATTGTAGGGAGAACCGGTCGAAGACGTTCCCGCCATAATTATGGGGTCGCGCGGAGTGATTGAAATACTGACGTTGCGCGGTATCTGCCCCGTTGTTGAATCGACCACACGGCCACGGACGCGGTAAGTGGCCTGCTCGTTCAGGCGGAAGTCCATTCCGCCGACCTCGCCGCCAGGTTCAATATCGATCGCAACAGCGGCCGAAGGATCGGTCGTTCCGGGATAAAACGTTCTCGCGTATTTGTTGTTGCCCGGCATCGGAAACGGATTGAACCCCGGCAAGGGCCGCGAAGACGAGCCCGCGCTCAAGTAATATCGTCCCGGCGGCACCCAAAACAGCCGGTACTCTCCGCGATCATCCGTTCGCCCTGTCGCGGCTTGCTGAAATGTTTTGCGCCCGCCGGCGTCATACATCGATCGAAGCAGCAGGATTTCAATGCCAACCGCGGGCTGACCGCTTTGTCCAGTGACTCGGCCGCTGACATTTCCGGCAGGCACCAAGTGAAAAAGGACATCTTTTACGGCCTGACCTCCAGCGATGTTAATCGAGATCGAGATTCCAGTCTGCCCGCCACGCAACCGTCCGTACTGCTGACGCGCATAACCATCGGCGGCCGCGTTCAACATATACGTTCCCGGTTCCAGATTCTGGAAGACGAAGTGGCCATTGCTGTCGGTGGTCACCGATGGAATATCCGGGCGGGGCCGTCCAACTGCAAAAACGCCAGTTGGGATCTGTGTTGTGACGGTTCCGGCGCCAGGAGGCGGCGGAGTAGGCACTTTTAGCCCGCTGACCTGAGCACCTGGAATCGGTTTGTTGGTAGTGGCGTTCACAACCGTGCCCTCGATCGTGCCGTTGGCAGTCTGCGCCAGAAAAAACAGCGACGCCGCGATAACCGGCAGTGTCATGGCTTTCCTCCAGGTTTTGTATCCTTTAATTCGATCCGGACCCTACATTAATACTAACGGGAAACGTGACCGCAAGTCACCGGTGAGATCTGGCATCCCGCATAGGTTCTGAAAACTCTGGGTCCGGAAGATCGTGAGATACTCGTGAAGGCCGCCGGCAAGAATCAGGTGAAGCTAATGGCGGAAGTGGGATTCGATCCGGACGGATTCGGTGAAAGCGGTGAACGATGGAGCTCGACAGTGTGTTCGGTACGAGGAAACCTGTAATCGGAATGCTGCACGTCCCGGCGCTGCCCGGCTCGCCGCAAAACAAGCTCAGACTCAACGCCATCATCGATTGGGTATTGACGGACGCAGAGGCCTTGGCCGGCGGCGGTACCGATGGATTGATCCTCGAGAATTTCGGCGATGTCCCATTCTATCCGCGACGGGTGCCGCCGCACACGGTGGCGTACATGACAACGTTGGCCGGTGAGGTCCGACGCCGTTTCAAACTGCCGCTCGGCATCAACATTCTGCGGAACGACCCTGCGAGCGCGCTGGCGATTGCAGCGGCCGTGGCGGCCGATTTCATCCGCGTGAACATCCACACCGGCGCCAGGCTTACGGATCAGGGAATGATCCAGGGAACGGCGCATAAAACTCTCCGTTACCGCAAATTGCTCGGCGGCGACGTAAAAATATTCGCCGACGTCGATGTGAAGCATTCGGCGCCAGTAGCTGCTCGCGAATTGGGAGACGAGGTGGAAGAGATAGTCTCGCGCGGCGGCGCTGACGCGATCATTGTTACCGGTTCGGCTACGGGCAGGCAGACTGCCCACCGAGACCTGAAGACAGCCAAACAGGCTGCAGGCGGAGCACCTGTGATTGCCGGCAGCGGAGTCGATCTGATGAATATGGAGGCCGTTCTCGACATCGCGGACGGCCTGATTGTTGGGACCGCATTCAAGCTCGACAGCGTCACCACCAATCCGGTGGAAAGCGAACGTGTGCGCACATTCATGGCGGCAGTGCGACCACTGCGGCATGAATGAGCTTTCAATCGGCAAAGGGGTACCCGTGATATCGCTACACTAAGAGCTTGATGGGCTCCAGGTCGCCTTTAACTGGATCGAGTTTGTATCCCATGGACTCGAGCCCCAGGACGCCCAATAGAGTCTGATCGCCTTCCTCTGCGAAGATGACCAGGCTGCCACCGGGTCGGTCTTTGTAGAAGAGATATACTAGCCCGACTTGACGGCGAATTTCGTCACCGTTGGCGAGAGTGAATGTCTGCTCCATCACCGGATCGACGCCGATTTCCTCCAGAATCGTGCGAGGAACCATGGTGTAAAAACACCCGGAGTCGACAAGAAACTCGACCTCACGCCCGCGACTCCGGTCTGCCGGGTTGGCAACAAAAACTGTGAGGTGAGTGAAACCCATTTGTAGTGGTCTCCAAAGAAACGCGAAGGGCAACCCAGAATACCACGACAACCTCAGCCGTAAATCGGCGGACCTCGCGCATTCATGCAGGCAGTGCGGCACTGCTCATTTGAGATCGTACATGGGACATCCCGACATTTGACATTTTGGGGAAGATCGAGCGTGCAACGAACAATGTCAAATCCTGGGCCGGTGCGGGATGGAAAACTGAGTCACTACCAGTTTGGCAATTACTTTGACAAAAAAGTGACGGCTATGTTCATATCAGCCAACGGAATTGCACTCAATACTAAACATCAAGAGCTCATGGTCCTGATCGGTAATGGAAACACGATCATGACGTTTTACTTTCCGGAAGTTTTCTAGACGCTTAAAAGGAGGCTTATGCGCGTAGAGAGAAACAGCCGAAGGGCAATCCTGGCGGGAGTGGTGGTGCTCGCAACGGGCATCTTCTGCTGGACCGCCATCCAACGACTGCAATGGGAGACTACTTCAGAGCCGTCCACGGGTTCTGCCCGATTGGTTTCCATGGAACAGTTGCCCGCTTCAGAATTCTGCGCATCGGGGGAGGCCACCAGTGCCATTGCCACTCTGAGTCAAGAGTTCGAGGATAACAATCTGTTTACCGCGCTGGGGGGGACCTCCGTGCATGCGGAGGACACCGTCGAAGTGACTCGTCCTCCGGTCCGCATGATCCGGGATACGTATCCTATTTACAGCTCCATCGCCGTCGATCCCATACGCGACGAAGTGGTGCTTCAAGATACGAATCAGTTCGGTATCAAGGTATTCAATCGGCTGGACAATACGCCGCCAAACGCCGATGCGACCAAGCCCAAGCGCGTGATCGAGGGTCCGGACACCAAGAACGAGTACAACAATGGCCTCTACATTGACCCGAAGAACGGCGAGACTTACAACCTGGCGATGGATACCGCGGACGCCATATTCACGTTTCGTGCGGGGGCCGAGGGAAACACCGAGCCTATGAGAATCCTGAACATTCCTCATCGCGGCTTCCAGATCGCCGTCGATGAAGAGAAGCAGGAGGTTTACTCCACGAACCAATATCCTCCCAGGTTGCTGGTATTCCGTAAGGGCGCTTCCGGAAATGAAAAGCCGCTGCGCGTGATCGAAGGGACGCACACGGGACTGGCGGACGTCCACGGCGTCGCCGTCGATGTGCAGAGGAAACTGATCTTCGTCGGCAATTGGGGCAATTACAGTAACTACAAGGTTGCGGGTTCAGGTAAGTTCCTTCCGCCGTCCATTACGGTCTACCCACTCGATGCCAACGGTGACGCTGCGCCGTTGCGCACGATTCAAGGCCCAAAGACCACGTTGGACTGGATGGGAGCCTTCTCGCTGGATCCGGAAACCGGCAATCTGTGGGTGGCCAACGACGTCGGCAATTCGGTCCTCGTCTTCCGTGGTACCGATAATGGCGACGTGGCGCCGATGAAAGTCCTCAAAGGAGACAAGACCGGTTTGGACCATCCCGCAGGCATCTCGATCGATACCAAAAATAAAGAGGTGTGGGTATCCAACATGGGTAACTCTTCGGCGACGTGTTACTCGCTCACCGCGAATGGAAACGCAACGCCCGCCCGCAAGATTCGCAGTGCGCCTCTCGGCTGGAAATCCTTGAAATTCGGCAAGCCGCAGGTGGTGGCGTATGACAGCAAGCGGGAAGAGTATCTGGTACCCAACTGAGTGAACACGCCAGTAATTATGGCTTACGCCAGGTTGGCGAAAGAAAATATGGTTCCCGTAAGAATTCTGGAAGGTCAAAAAACTCAGATCAGCCGGACGATGCACTCTATGGAATACGATCCGGTCCACGACGAACTCGTCGTGAACAGTCCCTTGACGCAGTCGATCCTCACATTCAAGGGAGGGTCCGGCGGAGAGGAACCGCCCGTTCGAGTGATCTCGGGGCCGAAAACTCGGATACAAGGTACGGATTACGACGGCAACGATAAGATGGCCATGGATACGGTCAATGGTGAGATCTACATCGGCGTCGCCACAAGCGGGGGTCCCGGTAAAGGTGTGGTCCTGGTATTTGACAGGACCGCGAACGGAGACGTGGCGCCCAAACGGATTCTCGGCGGGCCCAACACGAAGTTTTCGTTCCCCACGCCCAAGGGGCAGGGCTTTCCACACATGGCGGTCGATCCGGTCCGCGATCTGCTGATCGTCAGCAGCCGCGGAGCTCTGTTGATTTTTGATCGTACTGCCAGCGGAGATGCCACGCCGAGAGCCGTCATAGCGGGGCCGAAGACCCTGCTCGGTGGTGGTGGCGGCCTGGTCAAGGTTAATCCGGAGAATGGCATGGTCGTGAGTAGCTGTGCGCAAGGATCCATCTGTGCCTGGAACATCAACGAACCGGGCGACGTTGCTCCACGCTTTAAAATCCCGGTTGAAAAGATCACGGGAATCAACTTCTCGGGACCTACTTTGAATCCTATGTATAAAGAGGTCATCGTTACGAGCAGCAGTCGAAACCGGATTGCAACGTTTTACTGGCCGGAAATATTCGACAAACCGTAACGGTTAGCGGAAAATCTTGCTCCGAAATGAAGAATGGAGTCCCTCTCCCCTTGGGAGCACTAGTGTCCAAATTAGCGGCTCGTGTCCTTCTCCCTCTGGGAGAAGGACGGCCCGAAGGGCCGGATGAGGGTGCCGTCCCTCTCCCAAAGGGAGAGGGACACTTCCATGAAAACCGCATCACTCCTGCTTCTGCAGCGAAACGCATCTGGTAATTTGGACACCAGTGCCTTGGGAGAGGGACAGGTCCCGACCTAATACCGCACCCAAGACTGAGATTGTCCATTACCTTCAGAGGAGCGGTGGCGTTTTCTCTCCTGTTACCTTGACACTGCTGACTTACTCGCCGATAATCCTCGCAATCATTCCGATTAAAACTTAGATCTGGTTGTCCGGACTATTACTGAGTGTCTGCAGACTAGCGCTCGGAGAGACTCTTATTTACCGCCGCGCGCAGCTGCAACGAGTCGAAAAACAATGGGGAGGAGATAACATGAAGCGCCAGATATGGGTGAGTGTGCCACTGGGATTGCTGTTTTCTGTCATCACATGCACTGTCATATGGGCACAATCGACGGCTCAGATCAACGGTACAGTTAAAGATACCAGCGGCGCGGTATTGCCCGGAGTGGAAGTGACCGCGACGCAAACCGCACCGGGTCTCACACGCAGCGTTGTCTCAAACGAAACCGGGTCGTACACAATGCCGAACCTGCCGGTTGGTCCTTACCGGCTGGAAGCTTCGTTGCCGGGATTCCGCACGTATGCACAAACCGGAATCGTGCTGCAGGTGGGTAGCAATCCCGTCATCAGCATCGTTCTGGAAGTGGGTCAGCTTACCGAGACGGTCGAGGTGCAAGCGGATGCGGCCCTGGTGGAAACGCGGAACACGGGCGTCGGAGTGGTGATCGACAACGTGCGCATCATGGAGCTGCCCCTCGCTGGGCGCCAGGTCGCCGAGTTGATCCTGGCTGCAGGGGCCGCTGTCGGCGGCGGGACGCAAAACACACCGCGAAATTACCCCACGGATATTATTTCCGTCGGCGGCGGAACGAACGACGGCCTCACATTCATGTTGGATGGAGGGATCCACAACGATCCGTACGGCAATCAGCCTCTACCTCTGCCGTTCCCCGATGCGATTCAGGAGTTCAAAGTCGAAACCAGCGCG
>Ga0137386_10002956_pt1 | contig 11084 bp, 9 predicted proteins | sample SagtaG_4_FD_104910 | JGI IMG/M metagenome (GOLD analysis project Ga0137386, IMG submission 104910) | Vadose zone soil microbial communities from Sagehorn Ranch, Mendocino, California, USA - Sage2_R_100_16 metaG | ecosystem: Environmental > Terrestrial > Soil > Vadose zone | place: USA... | reverse complement strand
CGTGGGCACGGCCAAGGGAAGTCCGTTCGCGGGAGAGAGGATGTTGCGCGAAGAAAGCATCAAAACGGCCGCCTCAATCTGCGCCTCGGGAGAGAGCGGAATGTGCACGGCCATCTGGTCGCCATCAAAATCAGCATTAAAGGCTGTGCAGACCAGCGGATGGATGCGGATGGCTTTGCCCTCGACTAGCGTGGGCTCGAAGGCTTGGATACCCAGCCGATGCAGCGTGGGCGCGCGATTGAGAAGCACAGGATGCTCGCGAATGACTTCCTCGAGAATGTCCCAGACGATGGACTCCTGCTGCTCGACCATTTCCTTGGCCTGCTTGATCGTGGTGCAATGACCCGCGGCTTCCAGCTTGTGGTAGATAAAGGGCTTGAAAAGCTCCAGAGCCATTTTTTTCGGCAGACCGCATTGGTTGAGCCGGAGTTCGGGACCCACGACGATTACGGAGCGGCCGGAATAGTCTACTCGCTTACCGAGCAGGTTCTGGCGGAAGCGGCCCTGCTTGCCTTTCAGCGTATCGGAGAGCGATTTAAGGGGCCGGTTGTTCGTTCCCCGCAGGACGCGGCCGCGGCGGCCATTGTCAAACAGCGCGTCGACGGCTTCCTGAAGCATGCGCTTTTCGTTGCGCACGATGACGTCGGGAGCGTGCAGCTCCATGAGTTTCTTCAGGCGGTTATTGCGATTAATCACGCGCCGGTAGAGATCATTAAGGTCGGAGGTGGCAAATCGGCCGCCATCGAGCGGCACCAAAGGCCGCAGCTCAGGAGGAAGCACGGGGATGACGTCTAGGATCATCCACTCGGGCTTATTCCCGCTCTTGCGGAAGGAATCCACGACGCGCAGCCGCTTGGCATACTTGATGCGCTTCTGCAGACTGGGATCGTTCTTCATCTTCTCGCGCAGTTCTTCGCTGAGCTTTTCGACATCGACGTGGCGAAGGAGCTCTTTAATGGCTTCGGCGCCCATAGCGGCGCGGAATTGTCCGGCATATTCGGTTTGCAGCTCGCGGAATTTCTCTTCCGGCAAGAGCTCGCGCTCCTTGACGCCGGGCACTTCGCCGGGATCAACAACGACGAAAGCCTCGAAATAAAGAATGCGCTCGAGATCGCGCATGGAGATATCCAGCAAGTAGCCAATGCGCGAAGGCAGGCCCTTGAAAAACCACACGTGCGAGCAAGGCGAAGCCAGTTCGATGTGACCGAGGCGCTCGCGCCGCACTTTGCTGAGCGTAACTTCGACGCCGCACTTATCGCAGATCACTCCGCGATGCTTCATGCGCTTGTATTTCCCGCACAAGCACTCCCAATCCGTGACCGGACCGAAAATCTTGGCGCAAAACAGGCCATCGCGCTCCGGTTTGAACGTGCGGTAATTGATGGTCTCCGGCTTGGTCACTTCGCCGTGGGACCAGGAACGAATCTTTTCCGGGCTGGCCAGGCTGATGCGAATGGAATCGAAATCCGCGATCAGGCTGGCACGGTCATAGGGGCTGCTACGATACAAGGTTTCCTTCCTCCCTGCCGCGGCTCGCGCCGCGGCGCTCCCGGTCACCCGGGAGGTGGAACTGGCTGGCGCAAAAACGGCTAATCGGCGGCGGCTTCCGCTTGCGGCTTCTGCCGCTTCATCAACTCGACATCCAGGCACAGCGATTGCAATTCGCGCACGAGTACGTTGAACGATTCGGGCACACCGGGCTCGATGCCGGGCTCGCCCTTGACGATGGCTTCGTAAATTTTCGCGCGGCCGTAAACATCGTCGGATTTGGCCGTGAGTAGTTCTTGCAGGATGTGCGCGGCGCCGTATGCTTCGAGCGCCCACACCTCCATTTCACCGAAACGTTGCCCGCCGAACTGGGCCTTGCCGCCCAGCGGCTGCTGGGTGATCAGCGAATAAGGCCCGATGGAGCGAGCGTGGATCTTGTCGTCGACCAGATGCGAGAGCTTCAGCATGTAGATGTAACCGACGGTGATCTCTTGAGCAAAAGACTCCCCGGTCATTCCGTCGAAGAGTGGAAGCTTGCCAGACTCGGGTAGCCCGGCGACCTCCAGCAAGTGGCGGATCTCGGATTCGCGGGCCCCGTCAAAAACCGGCGTGGCCATGGAGATGCCATCCCGGAAACTGTCGGCGAGTTCGAGCAAGTGCTCGTCTTCCATCGCGGAGACCGAGCGCCAGATGGCCGTGTCGCCGAAGACCTCGCGGAACCAGCGGCGGGCCGCTTCGGCTTTCGTGGCTTGGTTGAAAATGCGGCCGATGCTGCGGCCGAGTTCTTTGGCGGCCCAACCGAGGTGCGTCTCGAGGATTTGCCCGACATTCATACGGGAAGGAACACCGAGCGGATTGAGCACGATCTCAACGGGAGTGCCGTCGGGCAGATAGGGCATATCTTCCTCGGGCACGATGCGCGCGATCACGCCTTTATTGCCATGACGCCCGGCCATTTTGTCGCCAACGGAGAGCTTGCGCTTCATGGCGATATACACTTTGACGAGCTTGATCACGCCGGGCGGGAGTTCATCGCCCTTCTTGAGCTTTTCCTTACGCTCGTCGGTAATCTTGCGCAGCACATCGATCTGGCGAGAGGTCATCTCCTCGATCTCGTCGATCTTCTCGATGAGCAGCGGGTCCTTGTCGGCGAGGCGGAGGCGCTTCAGGTTACGTGTCGAAATTTTCTCGATGATTTCGCGCGTGAGCGCGGTGCCTTTGGTGAGCAGACGCTTGTTGGTTTTTTCGTCGTGCAGGTCGGCGACGAGTTTCTGTTCATTCAGCAGACTGGTCAGGCGCTTGAGGCGCTCGTCGGTGAGGATGCGGATCTCATCGGCCAGGTTTCGCTCCAGACGAAAAACCTGCAGGGCCTCGATGGCCTTGTGGCGTTCGTCCTTTTCGGCGCCCTTGCGGCAGAAGATCTTGACGTCGACGACGGTGCCTTCGATGCCGGGAGGGCAGTAGAGCGAAGCATCGCGAACGTCCCCGGCCTTCTCTCCGAAGATGGCGCGGAGCAGCTTCTCTTCCGGCGTAAGCGTCGTTTCACCCTTGGGAGTGACTTTGCCGACCAGAATATCGCCAGGACGAACTGTGGCGCCGATGCGAATCACGCCACTCTCGTCGAGGTTGCGAAGGAATGTTTCGCTGATATTGGGGATATCGCGGGTGATCTCCTCGGGGCCGAGCTTGGTATCGCGGGCCTCGATTTCAAACTCCTCGATGTGAATGGAAGTGTAATAGTCTTCCTTGACCAGCTTCTCACTGACCAGGATGGCGTCCTCAAAGTTGTAGCCTCGCCACGGCAAGAAAGCCACCAGCACATTGCGGCCCAGCGCTAGCTCGCCGCGATCGGTGCAGGGACCATCCGCCAGCACCTCTCCCTGGCGGACGCGATCTCCCACGCGCACCAAAGGCTTCTGGTTAATGCAGGTATTTTGGTTCGAACGCTTGAATTTGATCAGCGAATAGATGTCCGCGCCGACTTCGCGGCTGAGCACGCCGGAGTGGTCGGATTCCACGCGAACGATAATGCGCTCGGAGTCCACCTGATCGACGATGCCATCGCGGCGGCAGATCACTACCGCTCCGGAATCGCGAGCGGTGACACGTTCCATGCCCGTACCCACGAGCGGCGCTTCGCCACGGATGAGCGGCACGGCCTGCCGCTGCATGTTGGAGCCCATCAAGGCGCGATTGGCGTCATCGTTTTCGAGGAATGGAATTAGGCTGGCGGCAACGGAGACGAGCTGCTTGGGCGAAACGTCTATGTAATCGACCTCTTCGCGCTGCTTGAGGACGAAGTTGCCGGCCTGACGGCAATTGACCAGTTCCGTGGTGATACGGCCGCGCTCATCGAGAGGCACGTTCGCCTGGGCGACGACGTAGCGGTCTTCCTCCCAGGCCGAGAGATAGAAGCAGTAGGGCTCTGCGGTGACACGGCGCCGCTTGAGTTCTTCGTTTACGGCATCCACTTTGTCGCGCTCGATGATTTCACCGGCTTTGAATTCGCTGTCTCCCGAGTTGACTACTTGCACGTAATCCACCACGCGGCCGCCCCGTACCTTGCGGTAGGGCGATTCGATAAATCCGAACTCGTTGATGCGCGCATAGCAGGAAAGCGAGCTGATCAAGCCAATATTCGGGCCTTCCGGCGTCTCGATAGGGCAGATACGGCCGTAGTGGGTGGGATGGACGTCGCGGACCTCAAACCCGGCGCGCTCCCGGGAGAGCCCCCCGGGACCTAAGGCGGACAAGCGGCGCTTGTGAGTGATTTCACTCAGCGGATTGGTCTGGTCCATGAACTGCGAAAGTTGTGAACTGCCGAAGAATTCGCGAATCGCGGCCATGACCGGCTTCGCGTTCACCAGGTCATGAGGCATGGCCGTGGACATTTCCTGGTAAACGGACATCTTTTCTTTGATGGCGCGCTCCATGCGAACGAGCCCGATGCGGAACTGGTTTTCCAGTAGCTCGCCGACGGCACGTACGCGGCGATTACCCAGATGATCGATGTCGTCGACGGTGCCGATGTTCTTGCGCAGCTTGAGCAGATAACGGATGGCGGCCACAAAATCCGTGGAATCAAGCGTGCGCGTCTCGAGCGGGGTCTCCAAGCCAAGCTTGATATTGAATTTGAGCCGGCCGACTTTGCTGAAATCGTATTTGCGCGGATCAAAGAACATGCCGTTGAAAAGCGCGGTAGCGGTCTCCAGCGTGGGCGGGTCGCCGGGACGCAGCTTGCGATAGATCTCAATAAGGGCCTCGCGCGAAGAGCGAATGGAGTCCTTGTCGAGCGTGCGCGTGACGACCACGCCGGTATCATCGCGATCCGGAAAGAAGATATCCACACCGGTGATGCCGGCTTCCGGCAGAGCTGCCCAGATCTCCGGTGTCAGCGGCCTATTGGCCTCGAGCAGCACCTCGCCCGTCTGGCGATTGACCAGATCAGCGACGGTGAAGGCGCCTTCCAGGTCGCCGAGTGAGACACGCACCTGAGCGATTTTGGCCTTTACCAACTCCTTGTAGACCGGCTCGGTAATTCTGCGGTGTGCCGCGATCAATACTTCTTCCGAACGGGGGGCTTTGATCTCGTGCGAAAGCTTGCGATCGATCACGCCTTCCGAGAGGTTCCAATAATATTCGCTGTCGCGCAGGGTAACGCGCTCAACCTGGAAAAACGTGCGCAGAATCTCTTCATTGGACTTCATGCCCAGCGCGCGCAGGAAGATGGAGCCAAGGAACTTGCGCTTGCGGTCGATGCGCACGTAGAGAACGTTCTTGGTGTCGTATTCGAACTCCACCCAGGAGCCCCGATAGGGGATGATCTTTCCCAGGAAATAAGTGCGATTGTTGGCGGTCTCGTAGAAGACACCGGGCGAACGGTGGAGCTGGCTGACAATGACGCGTTCGGTTCCGTTGATGATGAAGGTGCCATTGTCGGTCATCAGCGGAATATCGCCGAAGAAAACTTCCTGTTCTTTGATGTCGCGGACATTTTTCGCGCCTGTGTCCGGGTCCTTATCGTAGATGGTCAAGCGGATGGTGACCTTGAGCGGGGCGGCGTAAGTCATGCCGCGTTCCTGGCACTCATTTACGTCGTATTTGAGCTGCATGGCGACGGGATCGCCGCACTTATTGCAGAAGGTCGGCGTGTTCTTGTTGAAGGTGCCGCACTTCGAGCAAATCACGTCGCCGGTCTGATAAGGATTGGTGACCACCGAAGCGCCGCAATTGCGGCAGGTGGCGCGCAGATGGTGCAGCCCTTTAAGGTTGCCGCATTTGCATTCCCAATTTCCGATGGAGTAATCGACAAAGTCCAGTTGCGAGAGCCCTCGAAAATCCTGGATCGGGAATACCGACGTGAAAACCGATTGCAAGCCGGTGTCTTCGCGCTCCGAAGGCAGCAAATCCATTTGCAGGAAGCGTTGATAAGAGAGTCGCTGGACTTCGATCAGGTTCGGAATCTGGATCGAACTCTTGATCTTGGAAAAATCCAGGCGCTCGCGCTCCCGAACGGCATTATTTCCGTTGCGATGATTTCCATTCTCCATGCTATTACCTCACGGTACCCAAAAGGGTCAGGACGGAACGCACGGCGGCGCCTACACTTCCGCCTACGGTCCGGATTGGACAGGATCGAAGTTCAAATTCCCAAGAATTCGGCTTCGTACGAATTCCTTTGCGCGCCGCTCGGGCGCTCGCCGTTTACTTGACTTCTACTTTGGCGCCGGCGTCTTCAAATTTCTTCTTGATGGCAGCGGCTTCGTCCTTGTTGACGCCCTCTTTGATCGGCTTGGGCGCGCCATCGACGAGGTCTTTGGCTTCCTTCAAGCCCAGGCTGGTCACCTCGCGGACAGCTTTAATGACATTGATCTTGTTGGCGCCCACCTCGGTGAGCACCACCGAGAACTCCGTCTTCTCCTCGGCCGGCGCGGCTCCCGGCGCAGCGCCTCCACCGGCCACGACCACTGGCGCGGCGGCCGCAGCAGACACGCCAAAAGCCTCCTCCATTTTCTTGACCAAGTCGGCCGCCTCGAGCAGCGTAAGCCCCTTGATCTCTTCCAGGATCGACTCCACTTTGCTAGCCATTGCCTCGTTCTCCTCTCGCTAGTGTGCGAATTTCTCCGCCTTGACTGCTTCCTGCACCGTCACAGCCAGATTCCGGTTCACTCCGGCAAGAGCGCTGGCACTGCGCCGCGCAGGTGCCTGCAGCAAGAACATGATCCTGCCAATCAGCTCTTCCTTTGAGGGCAGAAGAGCCAATTGCTGAATTTCGGCGATAGATAAGACGCGGCCCTCGACCACGCCCGCCTTGAAGCGAAATGCCGGGACATCTTTGGCAACTTTCGTGAGAACCTTCGCCAACGACACCGGATCCGTGCTGTAAGAAATGGAGTTGGTTCCCGAAAGGCCTTTGAGCATGCTCTCGGCTGACGTTCCCGCTCCCGCTTGTTCGGCGAGGGTATTCTTCACGACGCGGTACTTCCCCCCCGCGCCCTGCACCGCCCGGCGAAGCTGCGTATCCTGCGCCACGGTGATGCCCTGGAACGTAGTAAGAATCACCGTGGAGACTCTGGCCAAGTCGCTTTTCAGCTTTTGGACTTCTTCCTTTTTCTCGCTGCGCTTTTTCATCTGAATCTCTCCCGCACCTAGGCGGCGGTGGCCATGGCCGCTTCCGCCTCCGCCAGGTCAATAGCAATGCCCGGACCCATCGTGGAGGTCAAAGTGATTTTCTTGACGTAGCGTCCCTTTGCAGCTGCGGGCTTGGCTTTGATGACCGCGGCGAGCAAAGCCTGTGCATTTTCCGCAAGTTTTGCGCCCTCAAAACTCACCTTGCCGATGGGGGAGTGAATGATGCCCGTCTTATCCACGCGGAACTCCACCTTGCCGGCCTTGATCTCCTTCACGGCGTTAGCGACTTCAAAAGTAACCGTGCCCGTTTTTGGATTGGGCATAAGGCCGCGAGGACCCAAAACTTTGCCGAGACGCCCAGCGGACCTCATCATATCCGGGGTGGCGATTACGGCGTCGAAATCGGTCCAGCCCTCCTGAATTTTTTGCACCATGTCATCGCCGCCGACGAAATCCGCTCCCGCCTCCTGCGCCTCGCGAATCTTTTCGCCGCTGGCAATCACCAGCACGCGCTTGGACTTGCCCAGACCGTTGGGCAATACGACCGTGCCGCGCACCATCTGGTCGGAGTGTTTCGGATCCACGCCGAGGTTGATAACCAACTCCACCGTCTCGTCGAATTTCGCGAAATGGGCTTGTTTCACGGTTTCGGCAGCCTCGCCCAATTTATAAGGCCGGGCCTCGACCTTCTTTCGCGCATTGACCATATTTTTTCCGGCTCTTCGCGGCATGATCTCTCCCTCAGCCTTCCACCTCGAGTCCCATATTGCGCGCCGTACCCATAACGGTGCGAACAGCGGATTCGAGATTCGAGGTGTTCAAGTCCACCAGCTTGGTGCGCGCAATGTCTTCCACTTGCTTTCGCGTTACTTTGCCGACTTTGGTGCGGTTCGGTTCCGCCGAGCCTTTGAGAATTCCCGCCGCGCGCTTGAGCAATTCCGATGCGGGGGGCGTCTTGGTGATGAAGGTGAAGCTGCGATCGCTGAAAATCGTAACCAGCACGGGGATGATCATTCCCTCGGGCTCTTTGTTCGTCTTGGCATTGAATTGCTTGCAAAACTCCATGATGTTGACGCCCTGAGGCCCCAGTGCGGTGCCAACGGGCGGCGCGGGCGTAGCCTTGGCCGCCGGCAACTGCAGCTTGACCATGGCTTGAACTTTCTTGGCCATTTTTTTCCCTTACCTGCGATCCAGGGAATATTCCCTAGGTGATTTTTTCCACTTGGGCAAAGTCCAGTTCGACCGGAGTCGAGCGCCCAAAAATCGTCACGTAAACCTTCAGCGTGCTGCGGTCTGCATTGACCTCTTCTATCTGCCCGGTGAAATTGGCGAACGGGCCATCCACGATGCGAACTTGCTCGTTGCGCTCGAAAACCAGCTTGGGTTTGGGCTTCTCGGCCGAGGTGGTGACGCGATGGAGGATATTCTCGACCTCCTGTTCGCTGAGCGGCGAGGGCGTCTGCCCCGAACCAACAAATCCGGTGACGCGAGGCGTGGAGCGCACCACATGCCAGGTGTCGTCGTCCATTTCCATTTCCACCAGGACGTAACCGGGATAAAACATTCGCGGCGAAACGATTTTTTTGCCGCCGCGCACCTCCATGACGTCCTCCGTAGGAATCATCACGCGGCCGATGCGCTCACCCAAACCAAATGCGGCCACGCGTCCTTCCAGGCTCTCTTTGACCTTTTTCTCGAAGCCTGAATAGGTATGGATGATGTACCACTGCTTGGCCATCGACACGCCGCGCCTCAGTGCTTGAAAATATTGAACACGCGATTAAGCACCCAGCCTACGGTGCTATCCACGCCGAAAAAGAAAACTCCAAAAAAAGCGACTGCGACAATCACCACAAACGTCGTGACTACCACTTCATGCCGCGTGGGCCAAGTGACTTGGCGCAGCTCCACGCGCACCTCGTGCAGAAACTCGCCCCAGCGCTTGGGGTATTGCATCAAGCGGTCCCAAAGCGCGCGTCCGCGCGATTCCGGGACCTCACCCGACATGGCCTGGCTTTTCAATCGTTCCGCCTGTAACGCCATCGATCCTCGGTTTCCTACTTCCGGTCTGGCAGGGGAGGAGGGATTCGAACCCCCACATCCGGTTTTGGAGACCGGCGGTCTACCGTTGAACCTACTCCCCTTTACCCTGAACAGCCGACTCAGCGGCTGTGAAGGGTTTACCCGGTAGTGCGCCTCCGGCTCAGCCGCTTTCATCTTGTCGACCCTTCGAGTCGCTACGCGCCTCTCAGGGCAAGCCGGCGGTCTACAGCATTCAATGTGCTTCAGCAACGCAAGCGTGTTCCCGCTTAGCGTTAGCTTTCCCGGCTACTCCACCCGCAGCAATTAGAGAAAGCTTCTTCTGTTTGTTCCAGCCCTTGATCTCTTTCTCTCTCCGCCGCGCCGCCTGAGAATCTCCAAACTGCTTGCTCCAGAGCAACTCAACTGGTCTTCGTTTCGCCGTAAACTCTGCACCTGTGCCGGAATTGTGCCGCCTAATTCGCTCTTCCAAATTCTGCGCGATTCCCACGTACAACGAGTCGTCATGGCATCGCGCGATGTAGCAAAACCAGGGCTGCGCCATTAGCAGCACTCTGCTCATTTCACTTCACGGTGGGCGGTATGTTTTCTACACGTATTGCAAAATTTCTTTGTCTCCATCCGGTCGGCATGCTTCTTTTTGTTCTTGGTGGTCGTGTAATTCCGGTTCTTACAATCGTTGCATTGCAAGGTAATGATTTCGCGCATTCAGCCGGCCTCTTTATGGGTTTACTCGATGATTTCGGTGACTGCTCCCGCGCCCACGGTGTGGCCGCCTTCGCGGATGGCGAAGCGCAGCCCGCGTTCCAGAGCCACCGGCGTGATCAGCGAAATCTCCGCCGATACGTTGTCTCCCGGCATGACCATCTCCACTCCCGAAGGCAGCTTCACGTCCCCGGTCACGTCCGTGGTCCGAAAATAAAATTGCGGCCGGTACCCGCTGAAAAACGGCGTGTGCCGCCCGCCCTCTTCCTTGGTCAGCACGTAGGCCTCGGCCTTGAACTTGGTGTGCGGCGTGATCGAGCCCGGCTTGGCCACCACCTGCCCGCGCTCCACCTCTTCTTTTTCCGTGCCCCGCAATAGCAATCCCACGTTGTCTCCGGCCATCCCTTCATCCAAGAGCTTGCGGAACATCTCCACCCCCGTCACCACCCGCTTGATGGTCGGCCGGAAACCCACGATCTCCATCTCTTCCCCCACTTTCACCTTGCCCCGCTCGATCCGCCCGGTCACCACCGTGCCTCGTCCAGAGATCGAAAAGATATCCTCGATGGGCATGGCAAACGGCTTGTCCACATCCCGCGGCGGCAAAGGCACGTTCTTATCCACCGCCGCCATCAGCTCCAATATCGTCTTCTCCCACTTCTCTTCCCCATTCAGCGCTCCCAGCGCCGAGCCCCGAATCACCGGCAGCGTATCGCCCGGAAACTGATAGCTCTTGAGCAACTCGCGCACTTCCAACTCCACCAACTCCAATAGCTCCGGATCTTCCACCGCATCGCACTTGTTCAAAAACACCACGATATACGGCACCCCCACCTGCCGCGCCAGCAAAATGTGCTCCCGCGTCTGCGGCATCGGCCCGTCGGTCGCCGCCACCACCAGGATCGCTCCATCCATCTGCGCCGCCCCGGTGATCATGTTCTTGATGTAATCGGCGTGCCCCGGACAATCAATGTGCGCGTAGTGCCGGTTGGCCGTCTCATACTCCACGTGCGCCACCGCGATGGTGATGCCCCGCTCGCGCTCCTCCGGAGCGTTATCGATCGAATCGAAGGCGCGAAACTGCACCTTGGGATTGTTCTTCGATAGCACCTTGGTGATCGCCGCGGTCAAGGTGGTCTTGCCGTGATCGATGTGCCCGATCGTGCCTATGTTCACGTGCGGCTTGCTGCGCTCGAATTTTTCCTTCGCCATGCTTCTCT
>Ga0137386_10002947_pt1 | contig 11096 bp, 10 predicted proteins | sample SagtaG_4_FD_104910 | JGI IMG/M metagenome (GOLD analysis project Ga0137386, IMG submission 104910) | Vadose zone soil microbial communities from Sagehorn Ranch, Mendocino, California, USA - Sage2_R_100_16 metaG | ecosystem: Environmental > Terrestrial > Soil > Vadose zone | place: USA... | reverse complement strand
TTTCGAAAGTCGGGGGTTTTTGACCATGTTGCGAACCACTAATGCTTCCACGGCAATCAACCCGAACCGCGAAATCAGCCAAGCAACGTGTTGTTGAATAAAGTTCTGCCTGCGGTTTTTGATCCGCTCATGGATCCGTGCTACGACCTTGCCCCGCTTTTTCCTCTTGTGCGTGCCTTTCTCCGCTTTGGACAAGCGGCGCTGTGCACGGGCCAAAGCTTGTTCTTCTGCTCGAAAAAAGCGTTGATTCTCGATCTGTTCGCCAGTGGACAGATAGGCGAAGGTGTTGAGGCCGACATCGATGCCCACTTCTTCCTCTGACTCTTCAACTTTCTCCGCTTCTACCTCGTCACAGGAAAAGCTGACGTACCATTTGCCAGTGGAACTCCTGATGATGGTGCAGGTTTTGATGACGCCTTTGAATGGACGATGCATCTTCATCCAGATGGTCCCGATTTTGGCGAGGGTGAGTTTGGCCCACTGTTTGGCCTGGCGGTTCTTGCCCTGTGGAGCTGGCCCGCATGGGTCGATGCCAAAGCCAGATTGCGGATAGGTGAGGGAGTTATAGCGGAACCAGGGCTTAAATCGTGGATAGCCCGGTACTTCCCCGTTTTTCACCCGTCGGAAAAAGGCTTTGAAGGCTTTATCAAGTCGGTGCAAAACATCTTGCAACACTTGGGAATAGATAGCCTCGTACTCCGGGCGGAGCTCTTTGATGTCGGGAAGTTGCGCACTTTGCGCCGTGAAGGTGATGCTTTTGCCAGCCATCCGATAGGCTTCTCGACGTTCTTCCAAGCCTGCATTATATAACTGGCAACATAAAGAAAGTTGGGTGCGCAGGGTGGCTTCCTGGTGTTTGGTCGGAAAAACGCGGTAGCGGAAGGCTTGTTTCATCGGTTCTTTTGTCCCTCCACATACCCTTGAGCGACTCCAGGGTGACGCCTCCTGTTGTCGCCACACAATAACTATTCGTCCCCAAACTGGGCAAATTCCGCTTTAAGACGGGGAGTTCTTGGCGAAGCAAGCGGGAACTGGTGCCTTTGAAAGACTTGACGAGCCGATGCATACCAAATTGAGGATCACAACCCACCGTGCCATTGGACATGAACGAGCATCACTTCCATCTCGATGAACTCTTGCCCCCACTTCTCAACGCTTTCCGTCGATACTTGGGGCAGAAGACCACGTGATAGCGGCAGGAAAACGCGCTATTTCGATTGGCTTTGATATCGCTTGGCATAGAATAAATGTACTAGATGCTACTAGATTTGTCAAGGGCATCGTGAGCTGCCCGTCGTTTCTTACCACGTACCCGGTCCGGTGGCTCAGGCAAGCGAGCCCGCCAGTCACCCGTGAGCTTGCCGACCAACGAGGCTGATCCGCGAAATCTTTGGGTCTGGAGCTGGCGCGCGAGTTGCAGGCCGTTGTGACAGCCCTGCTCCCAGCGTTTAAGCAGGTAGGGCAGAAACGGATCGAGTTTGCTCTGACGCTTGCCGGTGGGGGTGCGCTCCGGGAAGGTCCCGGCAGTCACCGAGCGATGGACCACCTGGCGGCTGACATGCAATTGCTGCTCGGTCGCCCGCATGCTCAGCCCTTGACGATGCAACGCTAAGATCTGCTCATAACGAACCAGTCGATTGGCGGGTTGTGTTGCAAAAACTCTTGAAGGCAGGCAAGAGACACAGGCTCCCTCTGCTTGTTTAGCTGAGTCCGCCACCCCAATAGACCGGCGATAAAGGATGCCTGACCCATGATGTCCCCTCTTTCTACGCCGCGCATTTGCCTTTTCCTCATTATGTTCATGATTATCACTGGTTATTTAATGGACGTTTAAGTATGCGAAAACAAGGAAGAACGTGTAGAAAGTGTCACCTGTGACTTTCTTGATAAGCCATCCAATATCTTACAGGTCGACGAGCGCAGTGATATCTACGCGGTGGGCATCCTCCTGTACCTGATACTCACCGGTCGCCTTCCCAAAAAGCCACTAGAAGCGGGGGCAGAGTTCTGGTTCACCTCTCTGTAATCCCCATTTCCTCCTTGTTCTGTCGCTGGCCGTAACCAATTACTGGCGAAGAACAACTACCCTTCTTAGGAGTGCGCTGTCTTACAAGCCGCTACCCTTGTTCGACAGAAGAATAAGGAGGATGAAATTGAAACAACAGAGCTTAAAGCAGGCACTGAGGAGGAAGGCTATCACGAAGTGGGGATTATGGCTTCTACCAACGATGGGGTGGCTGGCGCCCGCACGAATAGTTTCCCGATCGTTGATCTCGCTAACACTGCGCCGACTGGGACCGGTGCCACCAATGAAATAGTGATGACGTGGTCCGATGCGAGAAATGGGCTCAACCATGAGCAAGCCCTGGTTCAGTTCTCGAGCAACCAGGGCGTGACCTGGTCGACCCCGGTCAATGGGGCAGAGAGTAGCGACCGTCCGGATTTCCCCGCCGTGGCCAGCACGACTTTTGGGGCGGCCGTTTGGAATGACGCACGAAATGCGGCTGACTGCGCGGCGATAGATGCCTACCGCCAGTCTCTGCTCACCTCGAGTCCGCTGCCAGCACCCGCGCCAGGAACCGCTTGTCCGCCTACCTTTGGCAATACGGATATCTTCGGGGGGTCGTCCTCAGTCTAAGAGCGTGGAATAGGTGGACAGAACCTTTTTAGCACAGCAAGAGGGTCGAAGACCCTCTTGCTGTGTGTACAGGAGAGCAGTCAACCATGAAAACCATCCTTCTTGTTGAAGATGATGCCAGCATTGGTGCGTTCTTCGTGCAGGTGATTTCGCAAGAAACACCCCATCTCACGCGACTGGTCACGACGAGCGCTGAGGCACTAGAAGTGGTGCAAGGGATCAAGCCAAACCTGTTTCTTCTGGATTGTCACCTTCACGGTACAAATTGCGTTGAACTCTTTGATCTGCTTCATGCCATCAAAGGGCTAGAGGACATCCCGGCGATCATTTTGAGTGCAAGCCTGGATCAATATGCACATGAGATCGAACAACGCCACCTCATTGGCCTTGAGAAACCAATCGAACTGCATGACTTCATAGCTGCAATTAAGAAGGCAATAGCATAACCGACGAGGAAAGCAGAGATGAACAATACGCAAGACAAGAGTATGGAATGTGGTCCACGTCAAAAGTGGTCTCTTCCGGAGGTTGGAGGAAGAAGGCCAAAATCCTGGAGACGGCGAGGAGCGCCTCGTCAGGCTCCACTCCCTTTTGCTGTGATGCCAGAGCATGGAAGGCCCGGTGAGCAAACCATCCCTTTCACGGCTCACTCAAGGGATGCTAAGCCAACTATCTCTCGAGCTATGGTCGCCGCATTCTCTCTCGCACTGCTCCTGTTTTCATGCATAGGCGCAACAGGAGGAATCACGAACACACAGGCCACCACTGCAGATCTGCTGTCTGCAAGTATCTCAACTGCGAAACCAACGAGAACCCCTCCAGGGAGACACTCTCCAACACCCACGGCTCCCGCTTCTCCCACAGCTGCCAATACACCTCCTCCAGCCCCTACGTCGACGTTTGCTGCTTCACCCACGACGATACCTGCAATGTCGGCAAACGCCACACCTCCTCTAAAAGTGACAATACCACCAGCCAACCAGAAGCAAAGGGGCAACCCTGTGCCAACACCCATCTCAACATGGCCCACTCCTGGCACTGCACAGCATACATCCTATGATCAACAGAAGAGCGAGTTTCCACTTTTCCCTGTCATCATTGGCACCTTGAGTGGCATTGGAGGTGTCACCCTTCTCCTGGCCATTGGGCTGTTGTTGCTACGCAAATACTTGCTGCCGCCGGCAGAGGTGAGGCTGCCTCCAAGTGGCGCGGCTCCCTGGCGGCGCGTGCGTCTCGACAGCCTGGATGATGGCGATCGCTTGAGCGTCTCTGACGAGAACACGCAGACACTACCAGCTTTGGACGGTAGGGCTCCCACGAGCGCTGACATGGTGCCTGCGGCGAGGAGTTCTGAATAGTTCAACTCGATGTGTATGCTTTGCTAATCTCTCATCGTTTTGCTCTTTGCCATCAATCTCTTGTGCGGGAGCGGGTATGGTAGTCGGCAGGCTGCCATACCCGCGCATCACCATCCAGATTAGGGATGAGGAGGGGGAGTAGGAGTGCTCGTTGGTTTTCCATGACCCTGCCCGCTGCTGCCATGATTGCCATTGCTACTGCCGGTTCCGCTCTGGCTATTGCCAGTTCCACTCTTGCCCTTGTCGTTGCCGGGTTGGGAACCGGGGATGCTTGCCTTGAGACAGGTTTCCAAGGGGGTTGTACCACAGCTCTGGAGGGCTTGTGCCAGATAGGTGCGCACATTCTCCCCGGTCAGTTTACTACTGGTACTGGCTGTATCATGGCTTGCCAGGTATTGCGCGTAGGTCAGCAGCATCGCGATTTCGCCATACCCATAGACGCGGCCGGAAGAAACGGATGCCCCGCTGGATGTGGTCCCCTTAAATGTTCCCTCGTGGAGTGCACAAATAGCCTGGATGGTATCGCTTCTGCTATCTGTACTCAGTGCAAACTCTGTTGCCAGTTGTTGCGCCTCGGGGAGTCCAGGGCAGGTAGTACCGTGACCGGAGGCATCCTGGTTGCTCTTGCTCTTCTGGCTCGCTCCACCTGGCACAGCGGTGGCGGACTGCGAGCGAGTGAGAGAGGGAACCATCCCCCGAGCGGCCGGGGTTGCGGCAAATACCGCCGTCGCGCCTCCGAGGAGTGCGACAGCAACAAGCACAGTGACCAGGAGTTTTCCTTTGAACACGTGAACGAACTTCATACAAACCTCTTCTTTACAATTTGCAGACTTGAAAATGGTTGCACCAGGAGACGTTCCTGCCTACGTGAGGAATGAGGGGACGTCTCGCTCTGCTCCACTCTCATGGGGAGAGTTGCGAGATGCGCGTCATTGGTTACGGCCACCCGTCTTTTTGCTGATCCTGGCCCTTGCCCCCCAGACAAAAAGGCTATGTTGCTTGTCTTTTTGCTCACCCGTAACTACAATAGGCCGGATTGCAACTTTAAGAAGAGAGACCTTTCCTTGTGTGGAGGCTATCAATCAATGCAGGCTCTCGGCTGTCAGCTTGAGCGGGCGCGACGAGGCGAATCCGAGGCGATGAGCATGCTCTATCGTCAGTTTCTGCCTGGAGTCTTTGGCTACATCGCTGCGCGTGTGCCTGATCGTGCTACGGCTGAAGACCTGACCTCCGAGGTCTTCTTAAAGATGGTCGAAGGCATCTCTCAATTGAGAGCTACCGATGAGGCGGGCTTTGCCGCCTGGCTGCTCCAGATCGCGCGTTTCACTGTGGCTGGCTATTATCGCAAGCGCGAACGCCTGCCAGTGCTTGTTTCTCTTGCACCAAGCGCACAGGAAGAGGAAGCAGGTGGCGACAGTGAGGCGCTTCTCAGGAGTCCTCCGAGCCAGGACCCGGCGGCGAGAGCCGAGACACACGATGAATGGAACACGGTGGTCAGCGCGATCAATACGCTGACTGAAGAGCAACGCCAGGTACTGGTTGGCCGACTGATCCTGGGATATGACCTGGCGACGGTGGCGCGCATGATCGGGAAAAAAGCCAACGCTGTGAAAGCCTTGCAGTTCCGTGCCTTGCACAGCCTGCACCGCCTCCTGGAGAAGCAAGGCTGGCCTGAGCAGGCATCCCATGTCCAGACGCGACAGCGGGGAGGGAAACCATGAAACCACTATCCCAACGCCTCAACGATCAGCTCGAGCGAGGAGGGAAGCGCATCCGGAATAGCGGGGAAGCGCCGGGCTGGCTCGCGTCACCTCTCCAAGCGGAAAGTCCCGACCCGGAAGTTGATGAACTGGTCGCGCTCGCCAGGCATGTGCAATCACACCCTCATCTGCACGCCTACCCGGACTTTGCTGACCTCTTGGAAAGGCGTCTGCTCATGCACCATGCGTCGCTGAACAGGAAGCAGCCTGGCCGCCAACGATTTGTCCCGCGCCTGTGGCAGGCTCACCCTGCTTTGGGGATCGCACTTGGCATCTGTCTGCTTGTCCTCCTGTTGGGAACCGGCATGCTGGTCGCAGCGGCACAGGTCACCAATCCTGCGAATCCGCTCTCCGTGATAAAACACTGGGAGCAACACGTGCAGGTCTCGCTCACGAACTCACCTGAAAACCGGGCCGAATGGGATCTCCAAGCTGCCAGGGAGCAGCTTGACCGGCTAGCAGGCCTCGCCAACGCCGCGCATGAGGAAGCCTATCTCCCGGCGCTCTCTGCATTCAATCAGCAGGTGCGTGGTGCAGAGAGCGCCATTCAGGCCCTTCCTGCAGGGCCTCATCGTGAGCGCCTGAGCAACGAACTCACCGCCCTCGATGTCGAGGCGCGCCATACCCTGCGAGGATGGTTACCGCAACTCGATGTGCCGCAACGCCTGATCACGACGGACGAATTGGGACGCCTGGGTGATAGGGTCCCTCACCTGTTGAGCATCGCGATCGTCCTGTCAGCGCCTGCAAACGAGCAGGCCACTATCAGTATCTCTGGTGACAACATACAACCGGGGGCACAACTGCTGGTGGATGGACAGATCATGGAGGCGCAAGGCACATACCAGGATGGCCTCTCTGTCTTCACGATAAACTGGAGCGGCAGCCAGCATCCAGCGAGCATCGGCATTCTCAATCCCGATGATACTGCGGCCCAGACGACGGTGATCACGATGACAAGCTTGACGAATGGCAGCAACGGCAACAACGGAGAGCACGGCAATGGAAAGAATGGGAGAAAACCCACGAGGACTCCTCCCCCTCATCATTAGGTGAACAGGTTTCATGTTGAGACCTTTGGCCCCGATATCTTCGATCCAGCACTATCTTTTTATCTCGCTGGCCATGAGAAAAACTGACTTTATTCGCATGCTGTATCAGCCCCGAGAACAGCGCAGACAAGAGCGGGAGGACTCTCCCGCTGCAAGCAAGCATCCCCCCATGGTGATCCACACGTTTTGGCTACTCGAAATGTTCCCCCATAACCAACACCGATTCAAGAGCAACTACTACTAGAGATGGGAGTGCAGAAAACCGTAGAGCGAATCACGCAAGCGGCAGAGGCCAATCAAGGAGGTGCCGATGTACGAGGATATCCGCAAGCATCTGGCTGCGTTGAATGCCGCCTGGCAGCGCTATGCCAGGGCCAGAGAGCAAGAGCTTGATACCATCCCCATGGAGGCCCTCAACCGCGACTTCGTCGCGGCGCTGGAGGGACTGGCGGCCTATGGCATTACGGAAAGCATGCTCGTGTATGACTCCGTAACGATGACCTTCTCGCTGCCTGATGACGGGTGAGAGGGCCGACTGAGGGAACAAGCCTCAGCAGGTCCTCGTCATCGTCACGGTACTTCCTCCTGCTGAAAAAAGGAGAGAACCTGTGGCGGTACATGCGACTGCTCCTGGTTCGTCCTAGAGCCACGATGATCGTTCGTCACCATTTACTTCCCGTGCAGAAGTGCATTCCCCGCTTCTAGCAAGGTTGGCAAGTCCAGCACATCGTGAACTCGTTTTTGAGCGGAGATCAATAAGAAAGGAGAAACAATGTCCGCACACATACAGATGCGCAAGCTGGCATCACAACAGCTCCATGCAGATCGCCTCATTGTTGCCACGAATCGCGGCCCTATCGAGTATTATCTCAGCCAAGACAACGAACTCAGGCACCATCGTGGCGCCGGTGGTATGGTTACAGCACTTCTTGATACTGGAAACCGTATGGAGGTGACCTGGGTTGCTATGGCAATGACTGAAGGAGACCGTGTGGCTCTGAACGAGGCACGGCAGCACTCCTCCGTGCTGCCCTCACCTTTGCGCAATCAGAAGATGCAGCTACGCTATGTCGCGGTCTCCAAGACAGTGTATGAAAAATACTATGAGAAGATAAGTAACCGCACCCTCTGGTTTTTACAGCACTACATGCACGACCCGGGCACTGTTTCTCCTGCTCGCTGGCTGCAAGACGCCTGGACGAACGGCTATACCGTCGCCAACAAAGCTATCGCCGAGGCAGTGAGCAAGGAGATCGAGTGTGAAGAGGGTTCTGCGCTGGTCATGGTGCATGACTACCATCTGTACCTGGCACCCATGATGATTCGTGAGCGCCACCCGGATGTGGTCATTCATCAGTTCATCCATATCCCCTGGCCCGACGTGCGCTGCTGGCATTTTCTCCCCAGCAATATCGTAGGGGACATCTACCGAGGACTGCTAGGCAATGATCTCATTGGTTTCCAGACCGAGCGTGACGCCCGCAACTTCCTCGAAGGCGCGCAGACCCTGTTCGAAGATGCAGACGTTGACTTTGAAGATGGCACCGTTGCCTGGCAAGGACGACGCACCCGTGTACGGGCCTATCCGATCTCTGTCTCGGTAGAAGGTGAACGCCGACTGGTCCAGAGTGCTGCGGGGCGACGGGCTGCTGAGCAGATACGACCTCTCCTGCGTGAGAAGACGATCATGCGTGTAGACCGGATTGAGCCAACCAAGAATATTCTGCGCGGTTTTCAGGCCTATGCACAGGTGTTAGATGAACATCCTGAACTGCATGGCAAGGTAGCATTCCTGGCCTTCCTTGTCCCTTCTCGTCAAGCCATACCACAATATAAGCGATATGTTCATAAAGTCCTCAAGATCATTGAAGACATCAATGCGAAATATGGCACGGACGAGTGGAGGCCTATTCAGGCTCTCTGGGGCAATGATCGCACGCGTGCAATTGCTGCTATGCAGTTCTACGATGTGTTACTGGTGAATCCACTCATCGATGGCATGAACCTGGTTGCCAAAGAGGGTCTGGTCGTCAATCAGCGCCACGGCGTCCTGGTCCTTTCGCGGACGGCGGGAGCATTTGAGCAGCTAGCAAAAGCCTCCATTCCGACATCTCCTACCGACGTTGCTGAGACAGCGCAGGCGCTGTATACTGCGCTGACCCTGGCTCCTGCTGATCGGCGTGCCAAAGCAGTGCTGGGCTGCCAGATCGTGGAGCGGTACGATCTGGATGCCTGGCTCACCCACCAGATACACGACATGAATGCGGTGCTCACTAAGCGTGCATTTTCTCTCTCTCTCACCGAAGAGCCAGATCCACCCGCCCTGACAGCGAGAGTAATTTGACTCATATTCTGCAAAGCATACTTTGCGCGCGGAGGCCGCAACCAAAGGCTCACGAAATACAACTCTTCTCTCAGGGAGAGGATAAGAAGTATATCCAGTCCGGCCGTTCCGCTATTTTTAGCGAGAGGAGCGGCTCCACGATACTCAGAAAGGAGAGTTGACATGCGTCAACGCAAACTTGCCTATCTCGCCGTGACTCTGCTCACCCTGCTCGCCTTTATTTCCGCGTTTGCACAGGCAAGTGCGCAGACAAGCAAAGCTGGGACTGGCCCCGGCATAGGCGACATTCCGCAGGGAACCCAGACCGACACAGCCTACGCCAACAGCTTCACGGCCCATAGTGTGACTAACGTGGATGCGACCACGCAGAAGACCAGTTGCTACACGCCGGAGGTGCCATATTTTGTGAACGATGGCCCTAACGATGGCTATAGCGGTGAATCGGCCTGCAACGGGGCCGCCAACACCGGTGAGAACCTCGGTCCATATCCCACCCAGGCCGGCAGCAATCCGGGCTATCCTGCCGCTACTCCGATGCTGGTCAAGGATCACTCGGAGTCTGATATCCGGGTCGACCCCACCAACGCCAATCACCTGATCGGCTCCTCAAAGTGGTTCGTGAGCCCAGAAGGCTACAATCACCTGCTTGGATTCTACGAGTCCTTTGACAGAGGCAAGACCTGGAGCGTCCAGGGGCATATCCCAGGCTACGAGGGCTGGACCGATAACACCGACCCGGTCGGCGCCTTCGATGGCTTTGGGAACTACTATGAGTTGATCCTGGCCTACCAGTTCTTCTACAACGCCGACGGGACCCATAACTTCCAGATCAATCCGAACCGGGAGCCCAACCCGGCCCACCCAGCCGAGGTCATCTCTGCTGCGGTACGCAAGCACGGGGCGACAACGGTGAGCGACTGGATCACGACCCACAACGGCCATCCGGACTACGTCGCCACCTACGATAGCGTGGGCCGTGAGCCGGACAAGCAGTGGATCACCATCGACACGAATCCGGCCAGCCCGTTCTACAACCGCATCTACGCGATGTGGGTCGTCTTCACCGGCCCACTCACCGCTCAGCCGCTCGTGTCATATGCGCAGGCACTGCCTGATGGCACGCATAGCGACTGGTCGGCTCCCATCCGGCTGCCGGAGGTCTCGGCTACCCCGACCGGCGCCACCTACTTGCTGCCCCATGTCACGACTGATGGGACGGTCTACACGACCCTGACAACGACCAAGCCAGAGAAGAAGTTTCGCTTCGACAAGATCGCGCTCGATCGGTCCACCGACGGCGGGGTCACCTGGACGACCGTCTCAACGGTCGCCGACAATATCGCCGCACCGCCGCTGATCTACCCGAACACGACCTTCAGAGATGGGATCGAGAACACCTTCGCTGTTGGTAACCACCTGTCCGCACAAGGTCATTACCCGCTCTATGTGTCCTGGGAGGACTTCAGCGCAGGCGCGGATAACATTATCCTCTCCGCCTCCTACGATGGCGGTCTCACGTGGAGTTCTCCTCTTCAGGTCAACGACAATGCGTCGCCGGTCGATGAGTTCCAACCCAACCTGACAGTCGCAGCCGATGGGACGGTGAGTGTCGCCTTCTACGATCGTCGCCTCAGTTGCCCCGCGGCTGGCTCGAAGGCTACTGCTGCTGGTATCCCCCTGGACCAGGTCAACCCCAATTATTCGGGTAGCCTGCCGCCGTATGGAGCCAGCAACTACTGCGTCAACGCCAGTGTGCAGTTCTACAAGGCCAATCTTACGCCATTGGGGCACAACATCCGTCTGACCCAGCACACCTGGGATCCGCAGTTGAATGCGGCGCACCCGGGCAGTGCTTCAGGTACTGAGACCTTCATCGGCGACTACTTCGGCAATACGACCAGCGGCTCGACGAATATATCGAGCTTTGTGAGTACGTACAACGAT
>Ga0137386_10002919_pt1 | contig 11131 bp, 9 predicted proteins | sample SagtaG_4_FD_104910 | JGI IMG/M metagenome (GOLD analysis project Ga0137386, IMG submission 104910) | Vadose zone soil microbial communities from Sagehorn Ranch, Mendocino, California, USA - Sage2_R_100_16 metaG | ecosystem: Environmental > Terrestrial > Soil > Vadose zone | place: USA... | reverse complement strand
CTCCTGTGGACGATCACTTGTCGGTCCAACTAGTATTCGACTGCAAGGTGGTCATCTGCCACGAGACGCCGGCATCTAGTCGTAGATGCGAGCATCTTTGACTAGATATCGTCTAGGCATCTGTAGGGAGATGCGCGCTCCGCGGCGCAGGGCATCTAGGGGTGGATGCCGACTCGTCAGCGATGCGGCCGGTCAGGCCGAGGGCGACGACGCGGTCATAGCGCAATTGCCAGATCCTGCGCTGGGGATTCCACCTTCCACCGGCCTGCTTCACCTGAGCGCGGACTGCGACGTCGGCGAAGTCGACGCGTAATCCGACGATCTGGTCATCGGCGAAGCGGCGCCGGGGCTGCCAGTCGCGTTCGGCGACCAGAAGCTCCACCGTTTTGAGACGCTTCTTCCGCTGGACGTCGTAGCGATAACGGACGCAGATGAGACGGTCGCCGTACTGCGCGAGAAGCTGCTTCGTGCCCTTCTGGCCGGGCTTGAGATGGAGTCGGACCGGCGCGGCGCGATGGCCGCCGAGACCCGGCTCGCGGACGGCAGACGAGGATCTGTACCGGCGGTGCTCCGGCGGTACCGCGTAGGAGAGCGGAACGCGGCTGAGAACGCTGGTCATGCGCCGCTCGCCCTCTGTGAGCCGACAGGGTAGACGACGAGCCTGAGGTCACGCAATGTACGATTTCCGAGACGTCCGGCCACGCCCACTACGTGTCGAGCAGCGACGGGACGAACATCTCCTCGATGGTCAGGCGCCGCGGCGCCAGACTCTGGCGGAACGAGTAGGCGGCCAGCGTCTCGACGGTTGTGCGGTTGCGCGCGATGCCGTAGGCGAACGGGTCGTCGCCCATGAGGGCGCGCGTCTCTTCGGCCTCGGCCACCTGCCAGGGGAGCGACGTCAGGAGCGCCGCGGTGAAGTGGAGCCGCTCGTAGGCGAGCCGCTTGGCCTCGGTGAACGCGTCGTAGAGGCTCCGCGGCAGCCACGGATACTGCCGCACCAGCTCCTCCTTCAGCACGACCGTGTGCATGATCGGGAAGATCCGGGTCCGCTCGTAATACGCGCGCTCGGCCGTCCGGAAGTCGGGGAAGAGCCGGCTCACGCCCTTGCCGTAGGCCGCGGGCCGGCGCGCTCCGATGAACGCGTCCAGCTCACCGGCCGCGACCATGTCGCCAAGATGCTTTCCGTCGGGGACGTGCTCGAGCCGGACGTCGGGCGGGAGCGTCACGTCCACTTCCTTCACCTTGGCGCCCTCGCCGCCCTCGAACCACCGGATGTCCTTCGGCGCCACGCCGTACTCGTCCTCGAGCAGCCCGCGAATCCACACCGCCGCCGTCATGTGGTACTTCGGCACCCCCACGCGCTTGCCGCGGAGGTCCTTGGGCTCGCGGATGCCGGCCTTGTCGCCGATGAAGATCGACGAGTGGCGGAACATCTGCGACGGGAAGACCGGGATGGCGATCATCGGCTCGCCGCGGCCGCGCCGGATCGTGTAGGTCGAGAGCGAGAACTCGCACGCGTCGAACTCGAGGAAGCGGCCCATCCGATAGAAGATCTCTTCCGGGCTCAGCGTCAGGATGTTCAGGTCGACGCCCTGGGGCCGCACGGCCCCGGTCTTGAGCGCGCCGGTGCGGTCGTAATCACCGATGGCGAGCGTGAGCGCGAGTGAGCTCATGGATGGTCGTCTCCTTGACGCTTCGGGCCCGCTAACCTAGCATGGGCGCCCGTGAAGGTCGAGCGCGAGGTGACCATCGCGGCGCCGCGCGAAACGGTCTGGGATTTTCTCTGGGACGTTCCGCGCCTGGCCGGCTGCATTCCGGGAGCGCGCGACGTCCGGACGATCGAGGAGCGCAAGACGTACACCGCCGTCGTCGCCGACAAGGTGGGCCCGTTCAAGGTGCAGTTCCCTCTCACGATCGAGGTCGTCGACGTCCAGGCCCCGGAGCGCTTGCGCGTCCGTGCCAACGGACGCGACACGGCCGTCGATGGCCTCGTGAAGGTGGATCTCGACGTGACGGTGACGCCGGCCGAGACGGGAACGGCGCTGAAGGTCGCGGCGGACATCAGCGTGCTGGGCAAGCTGGGCACGCTCGGTCACAGCGTCATCGTGAGGAAGGGGACCGACATCGTGGATCGCTTCGCTCAGGCCGTGAGAGCCCAGCTCGAGGCGAAGGCCTGACGGCATGCTGAGGCCCTTCGAGCTGAGCGAGCCGACCTCCGTGGCCGAGGCCTCCGAGCTGCTCGCGCGTCACGGAGACGCCGCGCGCATCTACGCGGGCGGTACCGAGCTGATCCTCGCCATGAAGGAAGGGCTCGTCCACTACGAGCACCTCGTGAACGTGAAGACCATCCCGGGCCTGGCCGGCGTCCGTCTCGACGCCGGCACGCTCAGGCTCGGCGCGGCCACGTCGCATCGCGCCCTCGAGCGCGATCCGCTCGTTCGCCAGCACTTCCCGGCCGTCGCGCGGATGGAAGCCGACGTGGCGAACGTGCGCGTGCGCGAGGTGGGCACGCTCGGCGGCAACCTCTGCTTCGCCGAGCCCCACGCCGACCCCGGGACGCTGCTGCAGGTCTTCGACGCCACCGCGCGCATCGAGAAGAAGGGGAGCGCGCGCACGATCCCGCTCGAAGGACTCTTCGTCGGGCCGTTCGAGACGTGCCTGGAGGGCGACGAGCTCCTGACCGAGATCGTGGTCCCGCCGTTGCCGTCGCGGTCGGCGGCGGCGTACCTCAAGTTCGGCTTCCTCGAGCGGCCCTCGGTCGGCGTCGCCGTGGCGGTCACGCTCGACGACGGCCACGTCGCCGATGCTCGCATCGCCGTCGGCTGCGTCGGCCCCGTCCCGCGTCGCATGCGTGAGGCCGAAGCCGAGCTCCGAGGCAAGCCACGGACCGAGACCGGCGCGGCGCTGGCCACGGCTGGGCGGATCGCCGGCCGCGCCGCGGACGCGATCACCGACCTCCACGGCTCGGCCGAGTACAAGGAGCACCTGGTCGGCGTGCTCTTGCGGCGCGCCTGGGACCAGGCGCTGGCGGCGATCGACGGGAGCCCGCGGCGATGAAAGAGATCGCGATGACCGTGATCGTCAACGGCGACAAGCACGACCTGACCGTGCCGCCCCACGAGACGTTGATCGAGTGCCTGCGCGACCGGCTCGGCCTGCTCGGCGTGAAGAAGTCGTGCGACGTCCAGGTGTGCGGCACGTGCACCGTCCTGCTGGACGATCGTCCCGTCAGCGCCTGCACCGTGCTGGCCTTCGAGGCGCGCGGCCGGAGCGTGCGCACGATCGAGGGCCTCGCGCGCGGCGACGATCTCCATCCGGTCCAGGCGGCGTTCGTCGAGCACGGCGCGCTCCAGTGCGGCTTTTGCACGCCCGGCATGATCATGGCCACGGTGGCGCTGATCAACGAAAACCCGCGGCCCACCGCCGACGAGGTGAAGCACTACATGCGCGGCAACATCTGCCGCTGCACGGGCTACAAGCGGATCCTCGAAGCCATCCTCGATGCCTCGCGGCGGATGAGCGGAGCCTCAGCGGGCAATGGCCGCTGACCGTCTCACCGTCGTCGGGCGCGCCGTCCCGCGGCTGGACGCGCGCGACAAGGTGACGGGCGCCGCGCGTTACGTCTCCGATCTCGCGCTGCCCGGCCTGGCCCACGCCAGGGTCTGGCGCAGCCCGGTCCCGCACGCGCGCATCATCGAGACGCTGACCGAGCGCGCCGCGGCAGCGCCTGGCGTGCTCGCCGTGTGTGCGGCGGCCGATCTTCCGGTGAAGCGGCTCTACTTCGGCCCCGCCTACCGCGACCAGCCGATCCTGGCCCACGAGGTCATCCGCTACGCGGGCGAGCCCGTGGTCGCCGTCGTCGCCGACACCGAGCGCCATGCCCAGGCCGCGCTCGCTCTCGTCGACGTCAGGTACGAAGAACTGCCGGCCGCGACCAGCGCCGAGCAGGCGCTCGCCGCCAACGCGAGCCTGATTCACCCGGAGATCGAGCGCGCCGGACACTTCCGCGATCTCAGCGGGCTGCGGCCCATCCCGGGCACCAACGTCTGCCAGCACTACGCCTATCAGCGCGGCGATCTCGCCCACGCCCTCGAAGACGCGGATCTGGTCGTCGAGGGCGTCTACCGGTACCCCGCGCTCTCCCATCACGCGCTCGAGCCCCACTGTGTCGTCGCGCGCGTGGACGGCGACGGCCTCACCGTCTGGGCGACGACCCAGCATCCGTTCCCCGTGCGCCGGGAGCTGGCCGACGTGTTCGACCTGCCGCTGGCCGCGGTGCAGGTGGTCGTGCCGCTGATCGGCGGAGCGTTCGGCGGCAAGTGCTACACGAAGACGGAGCCACTCGCCGCCGCTCTGGCCGCGCGCGTGCGGCGGCCGGTGCGGCTGGCGCTCTCCATGGAGGAGAACGCGCGGACGATCACGCGCCACGCCGTGTCGGTGGTCATCAAGACAGCGGTCACGCGCGACGGCACGCTGCTCGCGCGGGAGTGCGACGTGGTCCTCGACACCGGCGCGTACGCCGACATCGGGCCGCGCGTGGCGACGAAGGCCGGCTACCGCGCGCCCGGGCCGTACCGCATCCCGACGCTGCGCATCGACGCGAAGTGCGTCTACACGAACAACGTCCCCGCTGGCGCCTATCGCGGGTACGGCGTGCCGCAGGTCACGTGGGCGGGCGAGTCACAGATGGACGTGATCGCCGAGCGGCTCGGCCTCGACCCGCTGGCGCTGCGTCTCAAGAACCTGCTCAAGCGTGGCGAGGAATACGTGGCGGGCGACACGCCGATCGACGGCGATCTGGCCGAGGGGCTGGAGCAGACGGCGCGCGCCGTCGGCTGGACGGCGCCGCTCGCGCGGGGCCGCGGCCGCGGGCTCGCCTGCGCGATGAAGGACGGAGGCGGCACCCACAGCACGTCCACCGCGATCGTACGCATCAACGCCGACGGCAGCGTCGACGTGCTGGCCGGCAGCGTCGAGGCCGGCCAGGGGATCCGCACCGCGCTCGCCCAGATCACCGCCGAGACGCTCGGCGTCCCGTTCGCGTCCGTCGTCGTGGCCGCGCCCGACACGTCGGTCACGCCGTACGACTGGGGGACGAGCGCGAGCCGCTCGACGACGATCATGGGGCTGGCGGTGCAGGAGGCGGCCCGCGACGCGCGCGAGCAGGTGCTGGCCCTCGCCGCCCCACTGCTCGACGCGGAAGCCTCGATGCTGACGATCCGTGACGGCGCCATCACTCGCGACGATCGCACGATGACCGTGGCCGAGGTCATCAGCGGCCACTACGGCCTCGTCGGCGGCGAGGTCGCCGGCGTTGGATCGTTCGTTCCGGGAAAGTCGTCGGGATCGCTCGGGGGCGCCACGGTGTTCTGGGAGAGCGGCATGGGCGCTGCCGAGGTCGAGGTCGATCGCGAGACGGGCGCGATCGAGCTTCTGAAATACATCTCGGCCGCCGACGTGGGCCAGGCCATCAATCCGCGCGAGTGCGCGGCCCAGGACGAGGGCGCCGCGATGCAGGGCATCGGCCCGGCGCTGTTCGAGGCCCGCGTGAACGACGCCGGCCAGCTCCTCAATCCCGGGCTGATCGACTACCGCGTCCCCGCGTTCACCGACCTTCCGCCGACGCTGGAAACGGTCCTGATCGAGAACGCCGACGGCCCCGGACCGTTCGGCGCCAAGGGCGTCGGTGAAAGCGGGACGTTCTGCGTGGCGCCGGCGATCGGCAGCGCCCTCACCCAGGCGACCGGCGTCCGGCTCACCGAGCTACCGATGACGCCCGAGCGGGTCTGGCGCGCGCTTCGCGACGCCGAGCGGGGCTCGCTCCCCCCGACGTTGAAATGATCGGGACGGCGGCGAAGCGCGTCGACACGCCGGAGAAGGCCACCGGCCGGGCGCGCTTCATCAGCGACGTCGTGGTTCCCGGGATGGTGCACGCCAAGCTCTGGCGGAGCCCGGTGCCCCACGCGAGGATCATCGCGATCGACACGTCGCGCGCGCGGAAGGCGCCCGGCGTCATCGCGGTCCTCGCGGCGAAGGACCTGCCCGTGAAGGACCTCTATTACGGCCCGGCGTTCAAGGACCAGCCGCTCCTCGCCGACGGCGTCATCCGTCACGCTGGCGAGCCGGTCGTCGCGATCGTGGCCGAGACGATCGCGCAGGCGGACGCAGCGTTGCCGCTCGTTGCCGTCGAGTGGCACGAGCTACCCGTCGTCGATTCGCTCGACGCCGCGCTTGCGCCGGGCGCGCCCGTGCTCCACGAGCGCGCGCGGCCGGCGATCCACTTCCGCGACCTCACCTCGCTCAAGCCGATCGCCGGGACCAACATCTGCCACCAGTACAGCTACGCGCGCGGCGATCTCGATCGCGGCTTCGCCGAGGCCGATCTCGTGGTGGAGCAGACGTTCACGTTCCCGATGGTCCACCACTACTCGCTCGAGCCTCACTGCGCGATCGCTCGCGTCGACCCGACGGGCATCACCGTGTGGGCGTCCACCCAGCACCCGTTCCCGGTCAGGAAAGAGGTCGCCGAGATGTTCGGCCTGCCACTGGCGCGGGTGCAGGTGATTGTGCCGTATCTCGGCGGCGCCTACGGCAACAAGTCCTACACGAAGATCGAGCCGCTCACGATCGCGCTGGCCAGCCACGTGCGGCGCCCGGTGCGCCTGGCCCTGACGGTGGAAGAAGGGTTCAAGACCGTGCGGCGCGCGGCGGTGCGCTATCGCCTCAAAACCGGCGTCAGGCGGGACGGCACGCTGATCGCGCGCGACTGCGAGATCCACTACCAGCTCGGCGCCTACGCCGACGTGGGGCCGCGCGTCGTCCAGAAGTCCGCGTACACGGCCGCGGGGCCTTATCGCATCCCGAACGTCCGGATCCGGGCGTACGGCGTCTACACCAACACGGTGGTCAGCGTCGCCTTCCGCGGCTACGGCGTGCCCCAGCTCACGTGGGCCTACGAGTCGCAGATGGATGTCATCGCCGAGCGGCTCGGCCTCGACCCGCTCGAGCTTCGCCTGAAGAACGTCCTCGCGCGCGGCGAAGTCTTCATCGAAGGCGATCGGCCCGTCGATTGCGATTACGCCGGCGGGCTGCGCAAGGCCGCCGCGGCCATCGGCTGGACCGAGCCTACGCCGCCGCGGCGGGGCAGGGGCCTCGCGTGCACGATCAAGGCGCCGCTGGCGCCGTCCGTGTCGAGCGCGATGGTGCGGCTCCACGCCGACGGCAGCGCGACGCTGCTCACCGCGACTGTGGAGATCGGCCAGGGCGCCCGCACGACGCTCTCGCAGATCGTCGCGCAGGAGCTGGCGCTGCCGCTCGATCGCGTGCGCATCGCGCGCCCCGAGATCGGGATGAGCCCGTACGACCAGGCGACGAGCGCCAGCCGCTCCACCACGCTGATGGGCCTGGCCGTGATGCGGGCCGCGCGCGACGTTCGCGATCAGCTCCTCGCCCTCGGCGCCCGGCAGCTCGGCGGCGACGCGACGGCCATGACGCTCCACGACGGCTCGATCGTCGCGCCCGCGGGGCGGCGCCGCTATGCCGAGGCTCTGGCCGCCCACTTCGGGACCGGAGGCGAGCTCATCGGCCGGGGAACGTATCGCGGCGAGCGCGGCCACGCGCCGCTCGGCGGTGAGGCGCCGTTCTGGGAGGTCGGCATGGCCGCCGCCGAGGTCGAGGTCGACGAGGACACCGGGCGTGTGAAGCTGCTGCGCTACGTCTCCATCGCCGACGTCGGCAAGGCGATCAATCCGCGCGAGTGTGAAGCCCAGGAAGAAGGCGCGGCGATGATGGGCATCGGTCACACGTTCTTCGAGCAGATGGTCTACGAGGGCGGCCAGCTCCTGAACCCGTCACTGATCGATTACCGCGTGCCGGTCATGGGCGATCTGCCCGACGAGTACCGCAGCGTGCTGGTCGAGAACGGCGACGGACCGGGACCGTACGGGGCCAAGGGCATCGGAGAGAGCGGCCTCATCCCCACCGCACCCGCCGTGGCCAACGCCATCGCCCGAGCCATCGGCGTGCGGATGACCGACCTGCCGATGACGCCCGAGCGCGTGTGGAGGGCGATCCGCGCTCGGGCGTCCCGATCGCTCTAGTTACCCTTACCCCCGCCGCTCAAGTCGATCGTCACCGTCGCCTGAGCGCAGTTGGTGGGACTCGCGATCTCGCAGATCTGGTAGACGAGAGAGTAGAGGCCGGAGTTCGTCTTCGGAGCCACGTTGACCGACCCATTGGTGACATCGAGCTTGATGCCGGTCGTGGCGGGAGTCAGCGACACGAGCGCCAGCGTCACGTTCGATGTCGTCGCCCGTGCCCCGGCCAACGAATCGTTGGCGAGGACGCTCGCGATGACCTTCCCGCCGGTCTTGGAGGACGCCCTCACCGAGTCGTTCACCGCCGTGACGGCGTTCTCCTTGACGGTGACGGTGGCCGTGGCCTGGTCGCAATTGGCGGGGTTGGCGATCTCGCAGATTCCGTACGCGAGCACGTACGTGCCGATCGGCGTACCCCTCGCCACATCGACCGAGCCATCGGCGAGATTGAGCGTGATCCCCTCGGTGGCGGGAGAAATCGAAGTGGTTGACAGGCTCACGGTCGCCGTCGTCGCCCGGAGGCCGCCGAGCGTGTCGTTGCCAAGGACGCTCGCCACGGCGCGGCCGCCCGTCGCCGGCGATACCGATCCTTGATCGTTCACGGCGTCGATGACGTAGGGCTTCACGGTCACCTTCACCATCGCATCGTCGCAGTTGTCGGGGTTCCCGGTCTGACAGATCCGGTAGACGAGCGAGTGGGTTCCGGGCTCGACGCCGGCGGCGGCATCGACGGAGCCGTCGAGGATGTCGAGCGTGACGCGTGGATTGGTCGAGGAGAGCTGGAACAAGGCGACGTTGTCCGTCGTGGCGGGCGCTCCGCCAATCCAGTCGTTGGCGAGGACATTCGCGACGGCCGTGCCCCCGGCCGGCGATGCCAGCTGGCCAACGTCATCGTAGGCGTACGCCGCGCCGGTGCCGAGCCCGGTGGCCCGCCACAGGAAGACCCCGAGAGCCACGCCGGGACTGCTCATGGGCTCGACGCCGAACTGACCGCCAATCGAAACCGACGTCGTGCCCCAGCTCACCGCGCCGGCGACAGGGACACCGGTCGGGTCGGTGGAGGACGTCCAGCCCGCGGCCTGCGCGGCGGCCTGATAGGTCAGGGCCATCGAGAAGGTCGGCTGGAAGGCGTTCATGAACGTGGTTGCCGTGAAAAAGTACTTTTGCCCCGAGACCACGGGGCTGGTGAGGATGTCGGGCTCGAAGTAACCGAACAGCTCGATCGTCTGCGAGTCCGAGGCCCACACCCAGTCGGTGAGATCGATCCCGCCGACCGAGCCCACGCACGCGGACGCTCCGTCCTGCGGGCACACCTGAGCGACCTGGTCCCAGCTCAAGCCGACGGTCTCGGTGAGCTGCCGCCACTCTTTGCCGTGAACGTCGTCAACGAATGCCTGCGCAGGGCGAGCCGCGCCCGCAACGACGAGAGCCATGATCACTGACAACGTGATGAGTCGTGCGAAATCTCGGATCATGAGGGCTGTCTCCTTCAACCGTCGACGGTCGTAGGCCGAGTTTTGTCCACAATTAGCGTTTAACCACCAGGGTGCGGCATCGGTTCCCCGGCGGCGTGAGCGCCGACAACGTTCAGGCGGCGCTACGGAGGTTCTGACCGTCGGATCGGCTGGCTATAATGACGCGCCAGTATCGGCCAGGGAGAAGAAGGATGGCAAGCAAAAGGTGGGTGACGATTGCGTTACTGATTGGCTTCGTCACGATGACGGCAATCGGTGCTGCAGCCCAGGAGCCGTTCTATCGCGGCAAGACGATCCGCATCGTCGTTGGCTTCACGGCCGGCGGTGGCTTCGACGCGTACTCGCGCGCGCTCGCCCGGCACATGCCGCGCCACATCCCCGGCAATCCGACGATCGTGGTCGAGAACATGCCGGGCGCCGGCAGCCTCATCTCGGCGAACTACCTCTACAAGATCGCCAAGCCCGACGGACTCACCATCGGCCACTTCATCGGCGGTCTGTTGTTGGGCCAGGTCCTCGGCCAGAAGGGCGTCGAGTTCGACGCGCGGAAGTTCGAGTACATCGGCGCTCCGGTGTACGAGCATCCGGTTTGTGCGACCACGACCGCGAGCGGAATCACGAGCCTCGAGAAGTGGATGGCCTCGCCCACGCCCGTGAAGATGGGTGGCGTGGCGCCGGGCGCATCGAACCCCGACAACATCACGCGAGCGGCGCGCGCGACAATCGGCCTGCCAACGCAGATCGTCACCGGCTACAAGGGCACGGCGGAGATCCGGCTCGCGGCCGAGAGCGGAGAGCTGGCGGGGGCGTGCTGGGGCTGGGGCTCGCTGCGCGCGACGTGGCGCAAGGGCCTCGACGCCAGGGAAGTCCAGGTCGTGCTGCAGATCACGCCGAAGCCGCATCCCGACCTTCCCAACGTGCCGCTGGCGATCACCTACACCAAGACCGACGAGGCGCGCCGCATCATCGAGGTGGCCGTCCACAACGACAGCACGCTCGTGCGCACCTACACGCTGCCGCCCGGCACGCCGAAGGATCGCGTGCAGATCCTGCGCAAGGCGTTCCAGGAGACGCTGCGCGATCCCGCGTTCCTGGCCGACGCCGAGAAGCAGAAGCTCGAGATCGAGTCCGTGACCGCGGAGGAGATCGAGCGTGCCGTCGAATCGCTGTTCAAGCTCGAGCCGGCCATGATCACGAAGCTCCGGACCATCCTGCTCGAATGATCGCCCTGCTCGAATGACCGCGACGGGTGTCGTCAAGCGACTCGACGAGGTCGTCGACGATTTCGCGAGGCGCGCGCGCTTCTTCCGCGAGCCGATGACGCCCGGCCGGGCCCGGACGTTCGTGCGCCAGCACCGGCTCAACACGCGCCAGCGCAACTCCGTGCTGAAGCTGCGCGTGGCGACCAACTGTCCGATCTGGGATCTCCGCGTGAGGATCATCGCCGCGTGCGCCGAGGAAGTCATCGCCGACCACGCGCACGGGGGTGGTCGGCCGCACTGGCAGATCCTCGAAGAGCTGGGCACTCGCATCGGCCTGGGCCTCGACGAGATCCGCGCT
>Ga0137386_10002907_pt1 | contig 11151 bp, 9 predicted proteins | sample SagtaG_4_FD_104910 | JGI IMG/M metagenome (GOLD analysis project Ga0137386, IMG submission 104910) | Vadose zone soil microbial communities from Sagehorn Ranch, Mendocino, California, USA - Sage2_R_100_16 metaG | ecosystem: Environmental > Terrestrial > Soil > Vadose zone | place: USA... | reverse complement strand
AGAGGCAGCCTTGGGGAGCAGTATCTGCACCGAAAGCACAGTATCATGAGCAACAACACAGAAGTCATCTTCATGACTCTCTCCAACCGGGTGCTCCCTCCTAGAGCAGTTTGCACAGCGCAAACAAGCGAGTGTCAAGTAAGTGTCATCTTCTTGTAAAGGGAATGTTTATCCGGCTTCGGCCACATGGCGCGGTGATTAATTACTTAAGACCAGATTTGCTCGATCGGTTTCGATATTTTCCGTATACCACCGACATGACCAGCAGGAACGGCGCAAACGTAACCAACGTGTAGCGCAGTCCGTCCACCCAGAACGTGCTCAATGCGATTGCGGCTACAGCAGCAATGCTCGCCAACGTTGGCAGGGGATGAGCGCGCAGTTTAAGAGGCAAGTTTTTCTGTGTTTGGCGGCTGATGGACTGCCGGAAGCGAAGATGCGTCAGCAGAATCACGATCCACACAAAGAACATGCCTGCGACCGCAGTGCCGTACAAAAGCAGGAACGCGCCCTTGGGGGCGAATATTGCCAAAAGGATCGCTGCCACCATGCCGCCTGCGGAAATGGCGAGCGCGCGATGGGGTACGCCGTTGCTGCTCAGCCGACTCAGCCAGGCCGGCGCATATTGACCACGCGAAAGTGAAAATAACATCCGCGTGGAAAGATACAGATTGGTATTCGCGCTCGAGAGCGCCGCCGTGATCACCACCAGATTCATGATGCTTGGCGCATACGGAATTCCCGCGGTCGCGAAGGCACGTACGAAGGGACTTCCGCTCACACTTGTGCTCCCGGTGCGGTTCCACGGGGTCATCGCAAGCATGACTGCGATCGCAAACACATAGAAGAAGATCAGCCGAAACACAATCGTCCGCATCGCGCGCGGAATCGATTTTTCCGGTTCCTGAGCCTCACCCGCCGTCACCGCAATCACTTCCACTCCCATGTAGCTGGTGATGGCCAGAGTTAGAGCCAGCCAGACCCCCCGCAAGCCGTGGGGAAAGAAGCCTCCGTTCTGCGTCAAATTGGCCAAGCCAATGGCGTGCCCTGAGCCCAGGCCGGTAATCAGTGCTAATCCGACGGCGATGAAGGCGAGGATGGCCACGACTTTGATCATCGCAAACCAGTATTCAAATTCGCCGAAGTTGCCCACCTGCATGGAGTTCACGACGACGAGGCCAGCAGAAACCAGAACCACCCAAGTCCAGCCCGGAACGCTCGGGAACCAGAACGCAAAGTAGATCGCCACCGCGGTGACTTCCGCTCCGATCGCGATGATTTGCACTAGGCCATACGTCGCCCGGACGCAGAATCCCGCCCAGTGGCTGAGATACTTTTCGGCATAAATTCCGAAAGAACCGGAAACCGGGTGCACCACGGCCATTTCCGCTAGCGAATAAGCGACGACCATGGCGATGAGTGCACTTAGAAGATAGGTAACGATCACGCCGGGGCCGGCAAGTTCGATGGTTACGCTGCTGCCGAGGAAGAGACCGACACCGATCGCGCCTCCGATCGCGATCATGGTTAGCTGCCGCTGGCTGAGTCTCCGCTGCAATCCGTCTTGTTCGCGGACAATGCCCGAGGCGGCGTCGACCTCGGCCGTGAAGTGCCTCTGACGGTTAGGCACGATTCATGCCTTTTTCTTGAACTGGAACAAATCTCGCAAATTGGAAGAACTTTCGCACAAGAGAGAAAAGTTACTCACCGGCAATTTCGTGAAGTGCACCCAGGAAACGGTCGACTTCCTCGAAAGAGTTGTAATGAGCTAGGGAAGCGCGTACCGCATCACTCTCCGGTGCAATCGAGAGTCGCGTGAGCAGGCACGGGGAATACATGTTTCCATCGCGCACCCCGATGTCTCTTTCCGCCAAGACGGTTGCCATTTGCGCCGGCGAGACACCGTGCACGTTGAAGATTATGGGCACACGCATGTGCATACGTCCTGAGTTCTGTATCCGATCAGGCGGCCCGACTTGGCATCAAAGAGTTTTCCAGCTCGAATCACGATGGTCTGAGCTGCAGGTGTTGTTTGAGCGGGGGCAGAAGCGATCGCAAATAACAACACGCCGATCGACGCGATACAACACAGACGTTGACCTGAGCTGCCCCCAGCATTCTCTTTGTCGCACGCCCTATCCAGGGCAACATGATTTCCCCTCTTTCTGCCACCGCTTGCTCGTAGCCGTGTTCAACTCCTTCGAGGTGACCAGCAGGCTGACGTTCTTTTCCAGCAATTGCAGAACCGCCTTCACGTCGTCGAGCGTGTTGTACAGGTGAAACGAAATCCGCAAACCATCATGCCGGTTGGATACGACGATTCCGTTTTCCGCGAAGATCTTCACCAGCGCATCTGAGTCCTTTGCCTGCAGCACCACCAGCGGGCCCACGCTGTCCGCCGGTGTCTTTGCGTGGATCCCTAGTTGGCTTGCCTCCTTCAGCAGTGCGGCTGTCAGAGCGCCAACCTGGGCCGCCACATTGCCAAGCCCAATTTCCTGCAGCAATCTGACGCCCTCGCTCGCTCCATACACCGGAGGAATCGCGGGCGTGCCAGCTTGGAAACGCCGCGCATTCGGCGCGGGCTCGAGCAGCTTGACGTCGAAAGCGAACGGATTCGCCTGGCCGAACCATCCCGTAATCGACGGAAGCAGCGAGAGCGCAAGCGACTTCCTCACATAAAGGAAAGCCAGCCCTGGCGGTCCGAGCAGGTACTTCAAAGTTCCACTCACATAGAAGTCGAGATCCATCGCCTTGACGTCCATCGGCCGCGTGCCGCAATCCTGATAGTCGTCCAGCAGTACCAGCGCACCACGGTCATGCGCGATCTTCGCAATCTCCGCCGCCGGCATGCGAAAGCCGTTGCGAAAGCAGACGTGTGTAAGCGGCACGATCAGCGTCTTGCGGTCGATCACGGGCTCGTAGGCTTCAACTGTGAGGCGTTCGTTCTCGGCGTCGATAAACGTGATCTCCGCGCCTCGCCTGGCTTGGGACAGCCAGATGTGCCCCATGGTGGGAAACTCAAATTCGCCCAGAACGACTTTTCGTCGCTCTGTGAACGAAAGGGCGCTGGCAATGGAATTTACGCCGGCTGATGCACTTGCCACCAGAGCGACCTCGTCAGGCTCGGCGCCAATAAACCTGGCGAACAGCCCGCGCGCCTCCTCATATTTCTCAACCCAGAGATCCCACGGCGAACCCTGCTCGTGCCAACTGCGCAGATACTCGCCGAAGGCGGCTTCCACGCGCTTTGAGAGCGCTCCTTGGGAACAGCTATTGAGGTATACCTTTCGCTCGAAGACAGGGAACTGGGAGCGAATCGCCAATATTGAGCTGTGATCTGATGTCAAGAGCGACTCTTTCAGTTCTACAACTTGCCGACGGTGACCCTCTGCGAATTCTCTAGCGTCGCGTATAACAGGCCGGGAGCGACTAACCAGCCGTCCTTCCCGTCGAAGGCGGTGATGGTGTCGCCACTTGCGCTCGCGCCGCTCAGCGCTCGAATGTACTTGCCGAGAATCTCATCCGGTGTCGGCAAGTTTGCAGCGGATTCGTCTTCTGCGGCACCTGTCGCTTCCGCCATAGTGGCAGGCTTCTCTTCATCGCTGATCACGGGCATTGGCACCAGCTTTGCGGCCCCGTGATGGCACGAACAGCAGGTCACTTCACGATGACCTTCAAAGTTTTCTTTGTTGATCGCGAACATCATCGGCATCACCTAGCACGCGCGGAAGAGGAATTGGCAAGCGGCCTCAGGATGTCGTTCAGATAGTCGTTGGCCCCCTCGATGCGTTCGAGGTGGGGAGAGCGCAGGCCTTCGTGGTACGTGATCTCGTGGGTTTCGAGCGATCCGGTATTCGAAACAATGATGCTGATGGGCGCGGGGTTTGCCTTCGACTCACGGATGGCGCGTTTCAAATCATCGACCGAGAATTGATGACCGCTCACACCGACGATTTTCATATAAGGGCTGAGCCCGGCTTGGTTCGCGGGCATTCCGGGGATAGCATCTTCAATCGCCCCGTCGGCCTTAACAATAAGACCGATGGAGGCAGTGAAATCGCCTTTGCCAGATGCGTCCTGGCTGGCGGCGATCATAACGTTCGGTTCATCGTTGTAGACTAGGCGCCAGCCTCCGCCCGTGATGCCACCGAGGGGCGCGTGGGAATTGACAGACTGAAGCCGGTCGCGGAAGAAAGTGCGCCAGTCAAGAGGCACGACCGCGTTCAGAGCTGAGACCAGGTCGTCGAAGGTGTAAGTCTTGATGACGGGCGCTCCGTCCGGCCCACCGAGGAAGGTGCGGCAGAAATCGTCGAGAGAGCGCCTGCCTTGGGTCTGCTTGCGGATGGTCACGTCAGCTTCCAGCCAGATCAGCACACTCTCTCCGTAGAAATCCGTGCCACGACGATACGATGTCCACTCCGAAGGCGCGAAATAAAGGATCTGGGCTGCGTTGGCTGTGTTCTGGAGCGAGCGCCATGTCCGGCCGGCGCGATGATCAAGCGAGGAAGCCACAGTCGCCAGGTATTCTCGCGTTTCAGCGGGCGTCCACAGTCCGCTACGCGCCGTGAGGATCGTGCCCAGATACGTGGTGAGCCCTTCATACACCCACAGGAGTTCACCTTTCATCGGCTGCTGAAAATCGGGAGTTGCCAGCCCCACCGGGCGGCGGAATTGACCGTTCCAGGAGTGCGTGAATTCGTGCGGGAAGAGTCCCGCCTCGAGAAGGCGCTTGCTGGGGTCGGCGAGCGTACGCTCGGGAACGCGGTCGTCGCTGCTCTCGTGATGTTCCTGCCCTAGACTGATGGTGTTGTCGCTGAGCGTGAGCAGAAAATGGTAGTCGCGATAGTGGTGCGATTGATAGAGAGCGCCGGCTTCCGCCACGAGCTTCTTGTAATTGTCAATGAGTGCGGATGGAATGTCGAGTGCCCAGACGTCGTCGGCGACGACATCGAGTTCGTGTGAGAGTTTGTCACCGGGCGTAAGAGGAATGACTTTCGTGAATTCGCCTGATTGCACGGGAGAATCGACGAGAAGGTCTAGAGGCACGGGGGCGAAGTTGATGGTATTGCCCGACTGACTAGAGACGGGCAGCGAGGTATTGAACTTCCATTCCGGGGGCAGCTGCAGCGTGGGATGGAATGTGATTTGATTGACACGCAAACCGGCGGGATAGAGCAACACCTCATGCCACATCAGTATCAGCAGCTTGGATGAACCAGAAGCGCTGAAGTCGATGGCGGCGCCCGGCGTGGAGAGCAGGAAATCCAAGTGAACATCGATGGAGTCGGCACCCTTGGGAACATCGAGATGAAAGGTATACATGTCGACGTCGTCCTGCTGCCAGGGGAGTTCTTTTCCGTTAGAAGAAAACTTCAGACCGGCGATATTGGAGATGGGACCGTCGGGGGAGTGGTCGGCGGGTAGCCACTTTGGGTAGTAAAGGGTGAGAGATCCGGGGGAAGCTGGTATCTGGAGTTCAGAGTGGAGGATTTTCTGCGGTGCATGAGTGGCGTCGACAGAAATGATTATAGGCCGTGTGGATGGATTCTGAGCCCTGGCTTGCGAACAGACCGTCGCGAGGAGGGCACACACCCAGATGTCGACATGCCACTGCGTGCGACTTTTGGCGACCACCCGTCCTCCGGTGCTCAAGAATTTCCGCATTTCAGATTATGCTTCACCAGGAAATTTTCCCCATGAACTGAATGTTTCTGGGACCGCCGACGCCGAAGTGAGAATCGAAGCTGCCATCGTCAGCGGTTGCGGTAATCGTGGTACTTAAGTCGGGGGAAGGCTCGGCAAAATTCGGGTGATTGAACGCATTAAAGAAGCTGGTACGAAACTCAAAGGAAACCCTCTCGCCCAGTCGAAAAGTCCTCTGGAGGGAGATGTCCCAGTCGTTGAGACCCGGCGCGACAATGGGATTTCGAGGACAGTTTCCGAATGTCCCGGGAGTTGGGGGAGCAAACGCTCCGGGCAGAACGTAGGGCTGCGTGAAATCCGTCAATTGATAGCGAATGGGACCTATGCAGTTCGGACGCTCATGGAAATTATCCACGCCGCTTTCTCCGCCAAACGTCAACACCGGCGAGGCCAGACCGTCGCGGAAAGTTGTAGTTCCTGACAGCTGCCAGTCTTTCAAGGCGGTGCCAACGAAATTGCCGATCTTCGGACCGGGGATCCGATAAACGTAGGTGATGACCAGTGCGCGGCGCTGGTCGAATTCCGAGTTTCCGACGCTGCCTGCGAGGTTGCGTGAATCCTGCGGGACGTAGCCGCTGGTTCCGAAAAAATCTTCAACCTCGGACGCGGTGTCGATATTGTGCGACCAGGTGAAAGCCACCTGTGTGGTGAGGCCATGGAAATCGGTTGACTTTAGGACCGCCTGGAGCGAATGGTAATCGGACCAGCCGTTCGACGAGATGGTGTTGATCTGGCGCAGCGTCGGGAACAGCGTGTTGTAAGGCCGTCGCGATTGAGAAGTGTTGGTTGCGGTGTTGGTGCCGGGGGTGGGCTGATTGATATCCAGCAGCTGAAGCTGGTGGTTGCTCCGGTTGCCGATGTAGCCCACTTGCAACACAAATTTGAGACCCAGTTCCTGTTGGAGATTCAGGTTCCAGAGCTGGGTGTTCGGAGTCCTTAAGTGAGGATCGATGCTCGTGACGTTAAAGGGAGGCTGGGGAGCACCAGCGCCAAATATAGGTACGCCCACGTCGAATGGGATGGGCGTTGCCGGGGTAATAGTGAAACCGCCAGTAGGTCCGATCGGATTTTGGGCAATGCCTTCCTCGAAATTGTTCAGTGGAATGGTGTCGTAGTAGATGCCGTATCCCGCTCGAATTACGGTTTGCCGTCCGGGAATCAACTGAACCGGGGGAGCCCAGGAAAGGGCGATGCGGGGGCCAAAATTTCGCTTGGGGGCGTCGTAGATTTTTCCTCCGGGCAGATGGCTTGCCATGACTAAGCCCAGGTTGGGATCGAAAGCTGAGAAACGGCCGCGCGACTCACCGACGGTTCCGAAAAAGTCATATCTCATGCCCGCAATGAGGGTCAGCTTGCTCGTGACTTTGTAGGTGTCCATCGCGTAAAAGCTGGGGATATTCTGATAGATGTTGGCACGGTCGCTGCCCACCCGGGTGATGAACGTGTTTCCCGGAGTAGGCAATCCGGCCAGTAGGTCGACCAGACCTGCGAGTCCACCATCCGTTGTCAACGTGTCGCCTAGTTGAGAACCGTCGAACGAAAACAAACCACGACTTCCTACCACCGTGTAATCCGAGTAGTTGTGGAAGTAGTTAAAGCCGAGCTTCAGAGCGTGTGAGCCGTGAGTCAGGTTGAAATCATCGGCAACTTGGAACGTGGTGGCGACGCGCCCGCCAGCCCCATATTGCAAGCCCAGGTTCGCGAATCGATCCGAGGCCGAACCGCCGATGTCGAATTCCGGGATGCCAAAGCTCTCCGGGCCTACACCCGTGTTCAGGCCGATTGAGGCGGGATCGACGTTGGCGTCTCGGCCCTTCTGGAATTGGCTGAAGCGGTTATAACCCAGACGCAGCGTGTTGACGATATTCGGCGAAAAGATATGGATTTCGCTAATGGCAAAGTTGGCGACGTGAGTGGGAGTCACGCCGAACCATGGACTCAACTGCGAGCCACCTCCGGGTCCGGGACCTCCGCCGGGGAATTCATCTTCGCCATTGGCGTAGAGCATCCGGCCGGAAAGAGAATCACTCTCTGAAATCTGATGGTCCATTTTCGCGACCATGCTGTTCGGAGACTGCTGGCCGCGATTATCCACGACGAATGGGCCTGAGAGGCCGAGGTTCGAGTAGAGTCCTACCACGCTCAACCCCAGCTGATTTACCGGGATGTTCTGGGTTGCGAGGAGACCCTCAGCTTGCTGAATCTGTGCCGGTGTGGGCGCGAGACCGCGCAATGTAGTTCCGAGCCGGAGCCTGCTTCCATCGTAACCGCCAAAAAAGAAGGTGCGATTGCGGCCATCGTACACGTGGGGAATCACCACGGGGCCGCCTATGGTGGCGCCGAATTCATTCCAGACGAAGGGCGCTTTCGGTTTGCCCGCCAAATCTTCAAAGAAGTTGGCCGCGTCGAGCGCCGCATCGCGATGCACTTCGTACGCGGATCCATGAATCTGATTGGTCCCGCTCTTGATGATGGCATTCATCACGCTGCCGGCATTCTGGCCGGTGTCGGCGCCGCCGCCGCTGACCACACTCACTTCCTGAATGGCATCGAGCGGCAGACGGGTGGCTGCGGTGGCGGAGTTGCCGCCTTCGTTGAGGGAGGGCAGGTAGGTGGAGGGATCGGTGTTTGAGGCTCCGTCCACAAAAAAGGCGTTGGATCGGGAGCGCGAGCCGTTAATGGTGTATTGCGCGAAGGCAAAGTTGCTGTTCTGTGTGGCACCCGGCAGGGTCAAGGCCAGGCGCGTATAGTCGCTGTTTCCGATGGGAAGGGAAATAACTTGCGCTTCCGAGAGTTGCCCGCCGGCGGAATTCGTTTCGGTTTGTATGAGCGGGGGAAGCGACATCACCTCAACTTCGCTCCTTACAGTACCGACCTGAAGAACGGGGGAGAGCGTGTTCACCTGGCTCAGCGAAGTGGTGATGTCAATGAGGACAACTGTCTGGAAGCCGGGTTTGCTGACGGTGATCCGGTAGGTGCCGAGGGCGAGCTGGGGGAGGTTGAATTCCCCGTTTTCGTTGGTGTCAACGGAACGCTCCAATCCGGTGGAGGTGTTCTGCAGTTTTACGTTGGCGCCGGAAACGACCGCTCCCTGAGCGTCGCGCACTGTACCGGTAATCCGGCCGGGGAAGATTTGAGCGATCAAGCCGGTTGTGGCGAATAACACGACTGCGACCAAAGCGATTCCAGAAAAGCGGTCCCATGACATAGTCACCCCCTTGCGGTTCCCCGATACCCTGGATAGGTGCGCAACCTACACCGAGACCCGTATGTATGTCAAGAAGATTACCGCTGGTATACAATCGGTACATCGACACGTGCCGAACTTGAAACGCCCGGCGCCGGAGGGCCTGGCAAATGTGTCCTAAATGATATATCCAATGTATATTTCTTTACAGGCAAGCGGTCGTTTGGCGCAGAACGGCATACGAGAAGCGAGCCGGGCCAGCAACCGGCCCGTTCGTTAAAACGAAATCCATGAAAAAGAAGGCTTTGACTCGGGACAAAACGAGAAGGAAGGGTGGGTCTTCGCACCGGACAGGGGGCCTGAAAATGAGGACCGCTCTGGGAGGCGAGTCGAACGGGACGCTCAGTCAGCGAGTCTACCAGGCGCTCAAGAAGGACATCATCACGGGCCAGTACCAGCCGGGGGAAGCGCTGAGTGAAAAGGCTTTGGCCAAGCGATATCACGGCAGCCGGACGCCGGTGCGGGAGGCGGCAGTACGTCTTCAGCAGGAACACCTGATGAGGATCGTGGCCAATCGTGGATACTTCATCACGCACATTACGATTCAGTGGGTGAATGAGCTCTACGAGTTCCGAGCCGCCGTTGAAGGGGCCTCAGCGGAATTAGCCGCGCAGAAGAACTGGGACCAGGCGACGTTGGACCCCTTGGCTGAGCTGGCCAACACAGAACATAAGGTAGATGATCGGGCCAGCTATGTGCGTTTTATCGAGGCGGACACGGCGTTCCATAATGCGATCGCTCAGCTGACGCGCAATCCACTGCTGATCCGTGCCGTTGCCGACATGCGATCTCAAATGGAGCGGATCATGTATGCCTCGATCGATGCGGGGTATTACGGAGAACTACCAGTACGTGAGCATTGCGGTATTGTGGAAGCGATTCAGAATCGGGATGCCGCGCTTGCCCGCAAACGGATGTGTGACCACATCTATATTTCCAAAGACAAGGTTCTACGGTTAGCCAGCGGTAATTCCCGCCTATAGGTTTGCTCCTACACGTTGCGTCATTCCTGCCAGGTGATTACTGCGACCGGGCGTGATTACCTGTATGAACGCGGCGTCTGACGTTTAGGCTGCGCTCTCCCATTGCTTGAGTGCTCAACCTCCTCGCTCGACTGATCGGCCGTCAGTCGCCAATTCTGATTGATCCTTTTTCCGAGTTGCACCACCAGTGAACCGCCCGGATGTTGTCCGGATGGTCATCTCTCCACGCGCCTCCCATTGCTCTGGGATCTTCGTGGTCCGGCACAACGTCGTTGTAGTCCGTGAACTCTTCGTGGCAGATTGCGCATATTCCGTTCTGTTCGGCGACTTTGCGCTTCAGGAGTTTCCGCATTTCCGCCGGTGACCTGAGTTCCCGATATCCCCTTGGGTGATGCGGATCATCGATGCGTCGAATCCCAGGCTGTAGGCTGCGCACATAGTGCCTTGTTTCGCGACCGCAGCAGCGGCGTGATTTATGGATAGGACAGTATTCATTGCGACGGAGTCTCATGGGACGCCTCCGGAGACAAGCACTCAAGACCTTTGATAACCGACTAAATGCCGAGTTGACGCGGGTTATCGATGCCGAACTTGATAAGTATTACAGCGATCGGTCGGGCCAATCGTAGGTAGCTCTGGAGCCGCGATCAATCTGTCGCAGAAATGATGAGTTTCACGGATACTTCCGAGTCGGCAAGCCCGAGTCGTGCACACTAAGGAGGAAGCTCACATGGAAGAGCTTGGCGCGCAAGTTGCCATTGTGACGGGTACCACGGGCATTGGCCGCGCCATTGTGAATCGTCTTGCGGTGGGCAGATACCCAGCCCGACCAGGTGCGAGCGGGTTGTTGTAAAGAGGTCGGTTTGTTTGGAGGCCTAGACATAGTCGTCAACGCTGCCACCATTCATCGCTTCGGTATGGTGCTCGAGACAGATCCTGACACTTGGAACCAATGCATGGTGATGAACGTCGGCAGCATGTACATGTATCTGATGGCGCATCTTGGCGTTCCCGAGATGAAGAAACGCGGCAGGGGTCCATTCTCGACATTGCATCCGTTCGGGGATACGAATGCCAGCGCGGCGTACCGGCTTGCTCCGCCTCCAAAGGTGCAATCTACAATGTGGATGGCGGACTGCTACCAGGTATCGGAGTGCAATGAGCGAGAATCCGGTTTGTGTTGCGCCAACAGGCGATGTATGCGGAGAAGGTGCGGTT